>Ga0307517_10004777_pt1 | contig 20683 bp, 25 predicted proteins | sample 23_EM_MG_FD_194515 | JGI IMG/M metagenome (GOLD analysis project Ga0307517, IMG submission 194515) | Populus trichocarpa ectomycorrhiza microbial communities from riparian zone in the Pacific Northwest, United States - 23_EM | ecosystem: Host-associated > Plants > Roots > Unclassified | place...
CTGGCCAGACAGTTGTCCTGCGTTCGGATTGGCCTCGTTCGTCCCCCTTCGCCGTTCCTGTCCAGTTCAAACGAACGTTCAGTCCCGCGCGAATGGCCGCCGCCGCCGCCGCCGTCACTCCACGAGCAAGACACGGACCGCTTGTTTCCTCTTCTCCGCAGCTTCCAGGGCAGCAAGGCGAGCGTTGACCGGTTTGTCAGCCTTCCCGCCCACACCGTCGCTACCCAGGGCCCGCGTTGTCCCGATAACCTGGTGTCCCCCTTGAAGCGTTCCTGGCTTTGAGCAGAATGCACCCATCCGTGTTGAACGATCAAGGGAAAGAAGGTTAATGTCGATCCCAGCCGTCGATCGCCCCCCCGATGATCCATCGAGTTCCCCCTCCCCCCAAGTCAACCGCAGGTTACGTGCTTTTTATGTCCTCACGGAGATCGTTATGAAGTATATAATACGTGTAACACTCCATACAAACCGCAGCGTCAGTGCGGAGACGAGTCCGACTCCGGCAGAGGGTTGTACTCGTCCCGCCGACCACCATCTCGACGTCCGAACAGACCCCGCACCCCAAGACCAAACTCTTCTGAACGTCTGCGCGGTATGAGTCCCTGTTACGACCCGGCAAACATATGAGTCTCAAGCGTCAACGGGTCAACAGTACACAGGGCCAACGCACCTCCCACAACTCCCTGCCAACCGCCCAGTTGAACCGCGGTTCTAAACCTGCCTTCTCCATCTTGCCTTTGATGCCCGCACCGAGCAACAAACCGAACACGGTCAACAGGAACAGAGTTACAACAAGTTGGTCCCGGGGCGAGTCCCTCTCTGATCACACAAGACGATCAGCTGTCCCACCCGAGTAAGGATGCGAACAATGATACTCACGGAAACAACGTGCCTCCACATCACCCTCTTTCCCTGTAGCAGTATCAGGGTCCGCATCCCCCAGCGTGGCGCCGGCACAGATCGGTAGGTTCTGGTTCAGACACCACTGTTTCGTGCAAGAAAGACATGGCTTGTTCGGGTTATCTGGAAAATCCAGATGCAGGATCTTATAACTGGTGCCAAAGCACACGCCTGAGACTCTCGGTTCAGCGTTCTGTCCGCATGGCGAGAAACATGGGTGTTACATTTGCAGAAGCTGGTCGCTTCCCATTTACTCCCCTTTGCGGTCACCAGTGATATCTGAGCACGAGATATGAGTACATGCATGACGACACAGATCGAATGCGTTTACCGAGAAGAAGAGAAAGAATGCGAGATAAAAGACGAGGCGCGAAGCCATGAAGGTCGAGGAGGCTGAGGGTCGGAGAAGGACGATCATCAGATTCAACGCTATACTAGCGCGTTTATCCCTCTCAATCCCATCAAGTCACACCCCTCCTCGACATGTCCGCAGAATTCGACGACGTCCTAACCAACCAGCCAATCGTCATCGACAACGTACGCTCCAGAACACACGCCCTCTCCAATCCGAGTCTGCCAGAGAACGGGTGCTGACGATCGTTTCGTGTTTCGCTTCGACAGGGATCTGGAACGATAAAAGCCGGTTTTGCTGGTCAAGATCATCCAAAATGCTTCTTCCCGTCTTTGTGCGTTTTCACGGTTAGGACCGCGTCCATGTCTTGCGATCTCGGCACTGGTGCGCTGACTTTGGCTTTCCATCCATCCACGCTCGCCGTCCGTCCGGCCTTGACTACGCGGTATCCTACATAGTGTCGGACGGCCGAAGCACGTTCGCGTCATGGCCGGTGCTCTGGAAGGAGACGTCTTCATCGGACGTAAAGCACAAGAGTACAGAGGTCTGCTAAAGATCAAATACCCCATGGAGCACGGTATTGTCACCGATTGGGATGACATGGAGAGAATATGGAGTTGGGTATATGCTGAGGAATTGGGCACTCTGAGTGAAGAGGCAGGTCAGCTGCTCATCCTCCACAGTCCCCTCGCTGATCCGTTCACAGCATCCGGTGTTGTTGACCGAGGCACCACTGAACCCACGGAGCAATAGGGATATCGCTGCACAGATATTCTTCGACACATTTAACGTCCCAGCACTGTACATCTCAGTACAGGCCGTGCTTTCACTGTCTGTACATGCGCACCTCTCGTACGGGCCCGCGCTTACCAGCGTCCCAGGTATTCGTCAGGTCGCACAACGGGTATCGTCTTGGATTCTGGGGATGGTGTCACACACGCTGTACCGGTTTTCGAAGGGTTTTCAATGCCCCATGCCATCCGAAGAGTCGACATTGCTGGAAGGTATCCCTACCGATCCCAACGCCCCGTTCCGCGTTGTACTACTAACAACTAGATCCACAGGGACGTCACTGATCACCTACAGCTACTGCTCCGGAAAGCGGGCCACCATCTACACACAACAGCCGAACTTGAAGTTGTCCGTACCATCAAGGAGAAGTCTTGCTACATTGCCCTCAATCCACAAAAGGAGGAGAAGGATTCGGCGAGTCGGACAGAGGATTTCAAGCTGCCAGACGGAAACACTATACAGGTACGCGGCTAAGCCTTAGGACGCACCAGCATCACCGAATGGTTCCCCCCATCACGCTGCACAGCTGGGTCCAGAGCGGTTCCGGGCCCCCGAAATTCTCTTCAACCCAGAGCTTATAGGTCAAGAATATGCTGGCGTCCACCAGGTTGTCGTAGACGCGATCAACCGCGTCGACCTTGACCTGAGGAAGAGCTTGTTCTCCAACATCGTCCTCAGTGGTGGAAGCACGCTCTGCCGAGGTGACATCGCTGAACCTGTTGAGGATTAACCTCATCACTAACTTCCCTCCAGGCTTTGGTGATCGTCTGCTAAGCGAGGTCAAGAAGCTCGCCCTCAAAGATGTCAAAATCAAGATCTACGCTCCCCCAGAGCGCAAGTACTCGACGTGGATCGGAGGTTCTATTCTTGCCGGCCTCAACGCCTTCACCAAGGTACGTGAATGCTAGTTCCAGCGTGGATCTTTGTTGAACCCTCTTGCAGATGTGGGTGTCAGCAGAGGAGTACCAGGAAGATCCAGACGTGATCCACAAAAAGTTTGGCTTTTAGATGCTGTCTTTTGGTTCTTCTTGTCACATAGTGTACGTAGATAGTGTACCCTCGCATAATATCTGGAACACTGGCTTTGCAATCCTTATGCATGCACACGAATTTCCTTAAACCAGACGCATACACAATAGTACACACAGCATGATGATGTTGCGTACGGACAACGAGTACTGCGAGATGCAACAGAAAGAGAGAAAGACACGCCCAGCCACTATTTACCCTTCTTTGGTGGCTCGGCAGCCTTGCTCTTCTTGGTACCACGGAGCTGTAGAGCAGGATGTAAGCGACACGACTTGGGAGAAAGTCGTATGGGTCGGGCTCACCTTCTTGGCACGGTTCTTTCGCTCCTTCCGCAGTTTTCGTGTTGGCCTCTCCTTCTTGGTGGCTAAACCAGACTAGCAATTCCTCATCAACAAAACAAAACGCAGCCAGCCTAAAAGATCGTTATACTCACTCGGACCAACCGATATCTGGGCTCAAACTTTTTCTGCGACTCCTCGTCGTCGTAAATCAACGCGAATCCGGTGCTCCGCCCACCACCGAAGTGCGTTTTGAAACCGAAGGTGACGACACGAGCCCCGTCGGTCTTGTAGAGGGTGGCGAGCTTCTCCGAGAGTTCGCTCCTGGGAACATTAGGTCGGGAGGGGTGGAGGACGTCAACGACGAATTGACGTCGGGCCAGGAGACGGTTGGTGATGAATTTGCGCGTGCGGATGGTTACTGGGGAGTCGGACTAACGGGTGGGAGACGGGAGTGCGTTAGCATAATGTCGACCCATCTAATCGACGATGGTGTCATCCATCCCACTCTTCCCCTCTTTCAACAGTTCTCTCCTCGTGGATAACAGTTCCATGGGTCAAAGACACAGTACTCACCATTTTGAAGGGTTTTCGGCGGTCTTGTCCGTCCTAATCGACGATGGGGGCGACGTTGATGGGTGGTGGGAGTGGCTTAGGGGATGATTTCGCACGCTAACTCGTAGTCCTTCCCACGAATACAATAGATAACACTACGGTTTGTAGTCTTGTTACAAAAAGGTGCCACTGGTGAACGTGATGAAGTTAACAACTTCCGATCGGCCAAATGAAATGGGCGGATACTAGGCGGTGACGTCCTCTGACATTGGGTCCCCTCGACGACAATGACTTCTTCCAACTTTGCCTCATCATTCGCACCATATGTGAGTCTAGAAGCGTTGTACCTGGATACCGCGGATGTCTGATATTCCTAGCACGCATAGACCTCTCCCCCAGACGATCTCACGCATCCACACCACCCGTCCAGTTCCCGGATATCAAATGCCTGGTTCCCGCCTCACTCTCAACAACCCCAATCCTACCAATCTGGTGGCATCCCAACCTTTAACACCTCCGCTGCTGGTGGCCAGGGTGCACTTGATGAAACGGACAGTCAGGTTAACCAATGGGGGTCGAGATTAGGACTGCGGATAGATGCCATGGCCGCGCTCGCATACGTCCTAGGGCCACTATCAGGTGGGTATTGCGCATCTAACAGCAGAAACGGGAAATAACTCGCTGCAGCACTCCTGCTTCTGATCCTGGAAACGCAGAATGATTACGTACGCTTCCATGGTAAGCACATCCTCCCCATTCGCCCCCCTTAGGTGACTGATCATCATGCCGTCCAGCGTACCAATCGGGACTTCTTACTGGACCCTTGCTTTTATTCCGCTTCCTGCTTTCCCTGATCCACTTCCCCCAAATCTTCCGGACATTCACCACGCTGTTCATCCTCTTCACATCCTGGGGCATGGCGTTAGTACTTTCTTGGTTTGAATCGCTCGCACGTCCTGACCCCTCTTTTGGTAGCGCCAAAGCGTTTATTGACGCCGAAAGGAACGGTCTGGCTAGGTTCCGGTTGCCGTATATCGGGCCGGTTGCGGAAAGGTGGCTTTCAGAGGAGTAACGCCGTTACTTTCACAATTCGCTAGACCCCTCGGTCCAGTCGTTCTTTTGTTTTGTATGTTATTTGGTATCCTTATCCGCCACGGTGGTTTCAAAATCTAATCAGAGTTAGAATTTATTGAGATAGTAAGTAGGCTGAGCGTTTGTAGCGAGCCAGCGCCGGTGAATGCTTCCGATCCCTCTCCTCATTGATTCTCATCAGACCTGAGCCCGAGTCCTGAAAGGCTAACATCCACACAAAGTCCGAGGATCTGCAAGTTTGCTCCGCAGAGTGCGCTGACGTAGTCTCCACGGAGACTTCTCCATTGGCCAGTGACACCCAGAGTATTGAGGAGACCATCCACGACATTCTCCGCAGCGTTGAGAACTTCATCAATGATACACTTGAGTTCGCCGACAACTAGTGTGCCAGAGGCCGAGTCAGCGTGGATACCTGTGGAGATATGGGAGCACTCACTCGGTCCGAGGACTGGGCCTAGGAGGGGGACCTCATAGACGATCTCGGTAACAGAGGAGAGGGTGTCCTTATTGAGATTGACGATGTCCTTCAGGAGTGTTTCCAGATCGTTATTGCGGTCGTAGTTCGCCAAACCCTTGTCGCGACCGAGATCTCCAAGAAGGCCCTGAGCTCGACCCATGTTGTCTCTAAAGCCTCGTAGCTCTCGACTAGCGTCGTCACGAAACCTAGGGTCGTTCCTTGAGCCGCGAGCACGGCCGCGGTAGTCTCCTGGAGGCAAACAATCAACAAGAAGCGGTGTACGCGTGGACAGAGGACACATACGAAGGTTGCGGGACTGCGTGCGCATCTCCTGATAGTATGTGTTCAACAGATTGACTTGAACCAAGCCAGCCGCATTCCGTGGAAGCAAAGTGGGGACAGAATCCGTGTACGGGAGCGTGACATCGCGAGGGGCAGCCTTGTTGGGAGCAGAGACAGCGGAAGGGCTCGGAATGACATGAGCGTTGCCGGACCCGTGTTCGTCCAGTGAGAGTACAGGTACGACATCAGGGGTATCACCAAGTTCGGGTTGGGGTCGGGGAAGGGTCTGGCGAGTTCGCAAACGGTTAGGGACACGAAAGTCGCGCACTCCTCGTCGCCGGGCAATGAACCTAGGGGAGGATGCTACAGAAGGGATAGACCTGGTCTCTTCGACAATGCGAATGTTGATATCGTGCCTGCGATAATCAACAGCAGCTCGTGGGATAGCGTAGGCGTTTACAGCGGAGATGCCGACGAGCGCGAGCGCAAGAGCCAGAGAGAAGAACCGCATCACAGAGGGCATCTTCCCGGCAGAGCGAACCAATAGGATGCAGGAGATGTGGCTACGGAGGCGAAACCTGTGGGTGAGATGGTGGAGGGAGGGAAACAAGAAGGGTGGGGACGATTCTTCGACCGAGCCCCGTCATTTATGGAGCCTCAGTTGAACCCGGGGCAAACACAAGTAAATGTTGAAAACCTGTCGGGAGGGAGAACGACGCGTGATCGAGAACATTCGGCCATCGCCCGGTGGCACTCAGAGAATGAATTTGCCCGCTTGACCATACGCAGTTTCGGGGTAGGCGGAAGTTGCAAAGGACCAAGACTTCAGCTTCAATCCCCCATCGAAGGCATCACAAATGGTCGAGCGCTGCACCCCAGAACACAGCACCAGTGGTATATAGCAACCAACATACATACGATCGTGGCTCGATGTGGGATATAGGAACGCCATCGTGACGGGAAAAAAGGGAAACGCATCAGTCAATCTAGGTATAGCATCACGACAGCGGGGGAGGTAAACAGGTGATGGGAGTGAACCTGGGAGGTCGCCTATATAATATCAGAAGTGTCCAAGGAACGGAATGAAGAATGAGTGACATGTCCATCGATTCGTTCAGGGGGTTATCCAAAAGGGAGAGTAAATGGGCCCGTGGCGTGGCAAAAGTAAAAAGAGTGGGCGCGGCCCTTGTGGCCAGCGGGGCCTATGTCGTTCGTTGTGAAACGTACGACCGGAGGATTTAGAGAGGGCTGCAAGACTCCCCATCCCGGGAAAGAACGTAACCATCCGCGCACGTGTAGACTGGTTTCATAAATCGTCAGATGCGCCCGTAGCCAGGGGTAATGAAATGACAACTCACTTTTGCAAGCGCTCTGTTCGCACCCAACGTTCCAAACGCCAGGGATGGCATTGCAGTTCTGACCCTTACCGAGAGTGGCGCAACCACCACAGTTATCGAGGTCGACAAGGGTGTCGACACACTCGTAATCACCACCGACCAAGCTGGAGACAGGGCAAGCAGAGAAACCCTTAGGGCAAAGAGTAACGTTGCGAGAGCGGTGTTCACGCTTCTTGATATCAGCGCGCCTGTGGTGCTTGTCATCCTTGTCCTTGTCGTCTCTGTCCTTGCCGTCCCTGTCTTTGTCGTCTTTGTCCTTGCCATCTCTATCCTTACCATCCCTGTCCTTGTCCTTGCCATCCCTGTCAGGCCTGACGGATGGAGTAGAGGGCTTGACAGTGGGTCGGGTCGGGGGAGGCTTGCACTGGAGGAAACCAGCGATCCAACTCCAGCCCTTAGGGCATTGAGGAGGAGGGAGGGTGTTCGGTGGCTGGTGAGGAGCACAGCAACCCTTTCCAGAGTGCCACGACCAGTTGAAGGGGCAGTCAGTGTCGGCGGGTGGGGCAGGGGGGTTTTTTGGTCCTCCCTTGGAAAGACAGACGTTTTTGGCGTCCCACCTAAACCACGGGTCAGTACATCCCCCTCCCGGTCAAGGGAGAAAACGCACTTGAATCGGCCGTCGCCACAATCATCCCCGTGGGCGAGAACGAAGGGAACAGCCAGAACCAAGAGAGCGATGCGAGTAATGAGCGTCATTTCGGAAGATGGATAACCAAACGAAGGATGGGGTTGGAGTACGACGAGTCCGAGATGGAGAAAGAAAGAAGAAAGTGATGATGTGTGCCCACCCGAAGCCACCCACCCTTATATAAGTTCTTGACCCGATTACCAGGTGAGTGTTTCGGGTGTTGACGCGACGGTGGGGCGCACCATGAGATTCTTCATGACGCCCGGGGTGACATCGGTTGCCAGGCGACAAGAAGAACGGGCAGACTTTTTCTAGAATGCCTGTCAAATCCATGGACGTGACGGCCGTGCCTTTCAATATCATCCACGGGAAGACACGCGCTGTTGGCCCAGGTGGCACGTCGACAGGACAAGTCCTCATCCTGATCCGACGACAAAGGTGTGTCAGAGTGCTTTGATCCTGCGCTGGCGGGGCAAGAAAGATTCCGCCGAGCTCTATGCCCGAGAATCCCCACCAACGGCCGCCTTAACACACACAGAGGGAAATGGAGGAGCCTCGACACTGAGCATGAATTGAAACGCTCGACACGTTTGGCCGACGACGTGATAGTAACCGTGACAGACCCCCGCCAGCGCCTTAGCGCCTTTAACCGAATACCTTCCCTTCTCATCAGGTTTCCCCGTGGGTGTTCACGTCAGAAGCCTGAGCAACCATCGAAGGTTCCATACCGTGCTTTCATCCATTGGAACCGTGCGTTATAATAACAGAAGTTTTCCCCCTAATCGTACGGATAAAGTCATATTTCACCTGCTGCTTCGCCTCGGCACTTGTCGGCCTCTCTCACACCAGACAGAAAGGGTGCTTGTCCCTGTACGGCATCTCAGCGAGAGACCGTCAGGCTGGATAGTGTTTTTGTTAGCTTATTCATCAGACGGTGTTTGAACAGCTGATGTCCGACGGACCTGACGCGGCAAGAGTGTTCTGGGTGTTCTGGATCGCCCTGGCGGCAAAGTACCGAACGTCCGCATCGGCGTCGTTCTTTTGCACTTCCAACTTTGGCAGGATCCTTGCCTGAACCAATTGCTTTCCTTGAGGGGTTGCACCATATGCAGTGGCGAGCACCTCCAACGATTTGGCCACGTTGAACTTGATGTTTGGGATAGGGTCATCAGCGAGGTCCAACAATCGATCAATCACGTCCTGTTGGATGATTTCAAACGTCAGGGCCGGCGCCATGGTCTAACACACGACGAGAATGAAGATGTCAGACCAGAGTTTTGAATGAGCAGCGTAAAAATTATACCCACCGTGATCGCTTGTACCGTGGTCATTCGATATAGGTAGTTGGGATGCTTCGCCATTCCTACCACCTTCGGCACGATCGCAACCCGGGCCCATTCAACACCAAACGCTTCTGTGAGCTTCCTGAGATTGACGGTAGCCGCTTCCCTGATGCTATAAACGGTATCTCCCAGCCACGACATACACAAGGTGCCCAGCTGATCGTCAAAGAATTGCTTCCCGAGCTGAGTTGCAAGGAGTGGCATGTACTCGATAATAGCCTGTCGCACGCGCCATGATTTGTCCTCCGCAAGCTCAACCACAGCAGGGAGCAGGCTTTCAGATAGAAGCTCAATCCCGATCACTGAGACAAAAGATGATCAGGGACCAGGCACATTAGCATGCGAGACGGGGCCTACCTTTGTTGACTTGATCCAGCTTGCTGATGATGTTCAAACGGACCTCCGGGAACTCGTCTTTGAGGAGGTGGAGGAAGAGTGGGAGAAGGTGTTCAATGGTAGGCTGCTTCCCGAGCAGCGGTGCGAGGCCACTGATCTGGGTGGCAAGAGCCGCCCGGACATGTTGCGATGTATCCTGACACAAGTCCCTGACACATGGGACGATCCGGAGGAGGATCACCTCTTTCTCGAGTAGTTTCGAGAATCCTAGACTCCCGTTAATGTCTCGGTGACAGACGATTACGAATCACGCACCGGGAATCTGACCCGAGGCAGCAGTCCGGACCTCGGCTTCGTTGTCCTTCAAAAGCTGAACATAATGTCCAATCAACTCCTCGCGGACGAGGTCTTGTCCGACGGCCTCCGCCAGCTGATGAAAAAATTAAGGGGCCGAGCCGAACCAAGGAGCCGAAGAACGCACCTCGTTAAAGTGAGTTGCGGCCATGTATCTGACTCGCCAACTCTTGTCTGACACCGTCTGTCTGATCTGCTTCAACAACTGTTCCTTGACCTCGGCTGGTGTCAGTTGTTGAGCGATCGCGATAAGATCTTCCACGGTCAGGAGCCGGACAGAGTCCTGGTCGTCCGACTGGAGTCTCCTGTACACCGCCAGACCGTCAGAAAGGACGTGCTGTTTGCTCAGTTTTTTCACGAAATCCTAGGGGTGCGCGTTCCATATCAGTGACGCCGGGGAGGGACAACACATCGTCATCACTCACTCCGAGCCACTTGGCAGCTGCTCTACGAACCATCGGTGTATCATCAGAGCCCAACGTCGCGAATGCCTTCCTCATCTCGTCCTGGACTGCCGGGTCAACTTTATCATAAACGGGTGTGTAGAGCGCGCAAGCTGATGTTCTGGATGTGAACCATTCTCCTCGAGAGAGTCGTTGTACAAGTGGGATGTAATATTGCTCGATCTGAGATTTCGAGAGGACGGCAGCAACCTTCGTTATCGACTCTGTAGCCTGACATGCGGGTCGGAAACCGTTGGAAAAACGCAAAATGGCAAATTTTGGATGCGCACCTTGTCCCTTACGACGGTTTCTTCGACGGCAGACAGATTCTCCAATGGTCCCAACAACAGATGAGCGTACTCTTTCCCGCCGATGTACTCTTCAAAATCTCGACCCAACTCTTCCGCCAACGCCAGCAAAACTTCATCTTCGTCGTCGACAGACTCTTGTAGGAACACGATCAGTTCTTCTCTTGCGCGGTCAGGGCCGAGGGCAAGGGCAATCGTTGATACGCGGTGAATGGCATTCAGCCGTAGTTGGACATCCTCCGAACGGAGCTCATCCATAAGGATGGCAATGGGTGCAATCTGGTAGATCATAAACCTATCGGTTGGAAAACAAGAGAGATCGTAAGACCCACATCCTCTACTGAGAAACTCATGGTGGCGAAGTAATAGAGAGCTGGCGGATAGTGAATAGTCGAGCGTGGTGGATAGCTAAACACCCACGTTGGAATTATCGTCCACGATGCAGACAATCGGTTCTGTGAGGGATATTCAACGGTCAATGGTGCGGTCTCTGAGGTAGTCGTGGTAAGAGGGATAATTGAAACTCGATCCCTTTGCCGAACTTTCCTTATCCAGGTTGCAACGTTCAACGCCATTTCACTTCAATCGAGATAACACGGTAACAAAATGCATTCTAATCGACAGCAAACGAGGATACACTACAAGAAAAAAGACGAACACGCCGCTGGACACCTATAAGTCAATCGGTTGGTCAAGTGCGACAGTCGAAAGGGGGGCGAAATACCTGTTGACGTTGATCCGAGCGGAGGAAGGGAGGGAAAACCTCTTCGCGAAGAAGAGGGGAAGGAAAAAATTAGGCGGTTGGAGTCGGCTCTCAAAAGGAACCAGACGTCGCCGCGGAATGACTTCCACAAGGGAAGCGAAGGAAAAAATTGGGTGGACTGGCGGTGCAATCCGAAGAGACGGGGACCACGTCGCTCCGTCGAGGTTTGTTATAAAGCCGTGTCTAGGCAGCACAAAAGTCATTTTGGACTTCGAATACATTGATTCGGTGCATCATAATGAGCGCGGTGTGATGACCGGTGGCACGATATTGGCCGTGTCTTTGTCAAATGCTTGTCATGTTTGTTTTGGATTTGAGCGGTGTCATATGGCGTAGTCTTTTACTCGTATTGTCTTTAGTCAATTCGTAGGTGGACCCCAAACCTTACCGTGGTGCGCCAGGAGCGCACAGGAACTCGAAAAGGCGAACCCCCGAGAGAGCTCGCCCCTCGTCGTCACCTGAGACCCACGGCAGGGAGAGTGATCCCGTTCCGTTCCGTACCCACCGCGGACCACGGCGCACACCAAGGCATGCAGGTGGCGCGACAGGGTGAACCTCAGTGACTCACCCCTCGACGCCACCGGGAACCGTGGAGGGTTGACAGTGGGCTCGGCTTTACGCAGCGCAATGGCTCTTCTCTGTGCAAGAGTTGGACGGGCTGATTATGGAATAACTTTGATATGATTCCGGAACGTGTAGAGTTTGAATCTCGTGATGAGAATACAGGACGCGACAAGATTGTCTGGGTGTCCGAGCTCGGTGTGAGCGTCAGCCGTAGTAAGCTGAGGTGGCCATAGGGTAGTGGCGCGGGTCGACGACGGTGGTCGTGGCAAGAAGATGAGGTGCGGGGGAGCGATTTACATAAGCACTGGTGATCATATACCCCTTCGTTTAGGGCAGGAATGCCCCCACACTGTCACAGGTCGTCATGCCCGTCGAGCAGCTCACCGACCGCGTTATTCTCAAGCACCCAGAGGTAATACCGCCTTGTCTCGTGGCCTTACATGTGGTCTAAATCCGGTCGCAGGGTGCTACCGTGGAGATCCTTCACTACGGTGCCACCGTGGTCTCCTGGACATCCCCCGACATTGCGGGTGACGAACCTCTAGAACGTCTCTTCGTCTCCTCCAAGGCTTCTTTGGATGGATCCAAACCAGTCCGAGGTGGGATCCCGATTGTCTTCCCCGTATTTGGTGCCCCGGAACTTCCCCAGTTCTCGAACCTGAAGCAGCATGGATATGCTCGCAGTAGCACCTGGAGCTTCACCTCCGTGTTGGCTGATAACGGTTCGAGAGTCTCTGTCAAGCTCTGTGAGTATATTTGCTCTCTCCTGTCCGTGTTCAGGTTTCTGATGTACCGCCAGCTCTCGATCCCACCCCAGAGGTCAAGGCGGTCTTTGACTTCCCTGTCTTCCTCGAATACGTTGTGACCCTTGAAGAACGTGAACTCGGCACGGATCTACATGTCACCAATCGCTCCGACACAGATGTATTACAGTTCCAGGCTCTCTTCCACAACTACATCCGGGCTCCAGCGAAGGATGTCAAGATCTCACCGCTCACGGGCAAGAACTACTTCGATAAGACCGAGGCCACCGCAGAAGCGAGGGTCATACCCAAACTTGAACAGAGAGCGGGCGTCGATGTCCAGAAGTTTACCGATTCCGTTTACGAGGATGGTGGTCAGGCGTATGATGTTACTTGGCCCCAGGGTGGAATCCAAATCAAGACGGAAGGCTTGAAGGATGTTGTCATCTGGAACCCACAAGAGACCGCCGGCAAGGCTATTGGAGACATGGAGGATGGAGGATGGTACGTTCGGTCCGCCGGATTGCAAGGCGACCAACTGACTCCCCCCAGGGAGAAATACGTCTGCGTCGAACCAGGTCACGTTCGAGGCTACATTCCTCTTCCCATTGGTGGGTCTTGGATTGGCCAACAGATTCTAAGATATGGGTGGTGACTAGACAGTCGTCTGTAAGGATGGACGGGAAAAGGATCTATCAGACCCTGTGTTTCACTGTATTGTACCTATGATCGAATCGCAATCACGCCTGCCCCTTACAACCATGCCCTCCAAATAACACACACACTCTCGACTTGCCCTGTTTGCCATGATTTCAAGCTCACCGGTGCTCCGCGTCCGAGTAAACCACATAGATCATATCCTCGTCGAGCCAGGGCCTCTGGACAACTCAAGTCAACATGTCGTCCCCATCGTCCGAGTCTATGGCATATCCTCTATTGGGAAGAAAACCTGTGTACATATCCATCAAGTTTATCCTTATTTCTACATCGAATATACCGGAAAAGTCGATCCTGAAAGCGGTATGTTCTCTCTGTCGATCCCAGCGTCGATGCTGAAAAACAAAACGCGGTTTCATGTTTGCAGTGGGGAGTTATATGGCTGAACTCACGCGTTCTCTCGACTGCGCCATCGCGTTATCGTACAAACGAAACCCATTGTCATCCAAATCGCGCTTCGTCAGAGCAGTATTGCTCGTCAAGGGTGTCCATTTTTACGGTTTCCACTCCTCCTACACGCCATTCCTCAAGATGCACATGATCGACCCCTCCTACGTCACCCGTGCTGTCACGCTTTTGAAATCCGGCGTGGTGATGTCGAAGAAGTTCAACGTGTTCGAGAGCCATATCAGCTTCTACCTCCAATTTATGTGTGACTTCAACCTTTACGGTTGTGGGTGGCTCGATCTCGGAGAGGTGTGGAGCCGTGGAGAAAACTCTCCCTCCGACGAAGAATCGGAAGAGGGGGCACCTGGTCATGAGAACACACAAGCTGTCCAAGCACTCTTTAAATCATCACCGCATCCCACCCAATCGCGCATGGAGCTAGAGGTGGATGCCGTGGCGTTCCACGTTCTCAACAGGCACGCGCTTTCTGCCAGAAAAATTCACCACAAGCTGTCCATCCCTGGGCCAGAGCTTCCTACGGATCCACTTGTTCTGAGCGTCAGGGAGCTTTGGGAAGACGAACGGAGACGCCGCACTGCCAAGGGTTTGGATCCCTCTCCAGAGCTGCCCGTGGACCCTAGCGAAAACTCTCGCAGGCCGGGGGGTGATTGGATTGCAGAGACCCGATGGTGGGATGAGATCAAACGACGCATTGAAGCTGAAAGGGGCCAAGAGGAACCGCCTCAAGACAAGGGCTGGGAGAAGTGGGTCCCCACTACGTTCGAAAGCCTGGATGGGCTATGGGAAGATGGGTATCGTGCGTGGAAACCAGAGCTCACAGATGACGAACCTTCGGATGGGCCAGCGCCAACGTTCAATGACCAATCTTTCAACCCATATGTTTCCTCTCCGATCGATGGGCAGCATGCTGGGGAACCTTCACAAATGTTGCAATCGAATGTCGACGAGACGTTACTCTCGAGTCAACAGATCAATCAGCTTTTTGACGAAGAAAGTGGACGGGTTGACTTCCAGAACCAGGATCTCGGTTTTGACGAGAACCTTGGATACGAGGATGGGTTCCTAGATGGGGATATGATGGACGCCACTGGGAACGAATCCACACCAGGTCCAACTCCTCCCGCTATCCCTCCTACAATTCCACAGGAGACCACCCAGGGCCCTGAAGGGTGAGTTCGTGCGCAGTTTGCCATTGTTGGGTCCCGTCATTCCCCTTTCTCAGGTTCACAACTCCACGAAAGCGGAAGATCACCACTGAAGATTGGGCCAATATCTCAGGGTACACCACTCACTTCGTCTGTCACTTGGTTGCTGACCGAATATTAGATACGGTAGCCCCTCGGGTTTACCAGTGACACCACCAAAGTAAGTGGGTTCCCGTTAGAGCTGAATGGACCCGTGAACTGGCCCCAGGTCTGGTAGCAGCACCGGGACCCAATGGCGATCGCCGGTCCGCCGAACACCAGGATCGAGAAAGTTCCCAAGCACGCCTCCGAAGTTCACAATCTCCGAAGAAGATAGGAAATCCTTGGATGCTGTCAAAACAGCCTTGGAGTAAGCCCCCCGCCCTTGTGTTTCCAAAATATAACCAGCAAACCTTGAAAAGCTCCGCGTCGACCGCAACAAAAGCAACTCAAGCTCCATACCAAGGGCCGACTGAGGACTGCGAAGAAAATCCCTTCTATGTCCCGACCTCCACAGTGGTCGAAAATGACCAACTTCGATCGGTGAAGAAGCGGAGAACGGACAGACCGCTGAATGTAACCTTCGCTCCGTCTCCTCCGTCATCCCCTCGCCGCATTCGCTTCGCTGAGGTGACCCAGATCAAACGAAATACTAGCGATATCCTCTCCCGGCCCACCCATTGTGCGAGCACCCCGGCGAATCACAAGCTATATGAATACGGACGGAAACCGCCATCGGTGCAGGGACTAGTGGCAACCGCGGACGATCATGGAATTCCCAACAAGGTCTACCAAGAAGTGTACTATTCGAAGGAGGTTGATGCTCCCGACCGCGCGAAAGAATATGCGGGGATTTTGTTCCGGATTCGAGGTGGAACAGGTTTATCCGCACTGGAGGAATGGGATGGAGAAGACAAGACCCCGATACCCGGACCGCCTCAACGAAAGAAAGGCCCGCTGGGGTTGCCGAGGATCATTGGGATAGATGGGTGGGAGTACAACCGATGTCCTCCCTCTCGTAGGGGGGTTCGAAGCTGGTTGATCGAGAATCCGATTCCGACAGAAACGGCGAGGAGAAAGGCTATGTGGGCATCCCAGGTAAACCGTCAGTGTTTGTATCGCTGTTGCACTGCTCACGACAGTCCAGATAGAAGGACCTACCCAAACCTGGTCAAGCAGTGGGCTGGGGCAAACCCCAGGGAAAAAGGCAAAAGTGTCCACGCGGGAGCAACAATTTATGTCTATATTATCACTGGAAGTTTTTGGTATGCTGGGTTCTGCCACAAACCCCAGATGTTCTCACTGACCGGATCCCGCCCCAAGTTGCTATTCGGGACGGCCGGTTCCCAGATCCGAATGTGGACGAAATCGCTGCCGTCTTCTATGCCTATCAAGAATCAAGCGACCACGACGATACCGGAGATATTTATCAATCCGGGGTCGTCGCTGTACACAACGAACGTACAGATCCAAAGCGATTACGGGATCATCCAATCGAAACCGTCGATACCGAACTGGAACTGTTGAATAGGGTAACCGATATTATCGTCGAATTCGACCCAGATATCCTTGCTGGGTGGGAGATCCAGACCGCTTCGTGGGGTTACTGTGATGCGCGTGGGAAGACGTACGGTATGTCTGCCGTCTCGGATCGTCTCTGGGTGCTCACGACGTCTCAAGGATACGATTTCCCCGAGCTTATCTCCCGGGCACCAGGAAAACGGCAAAGTTCGGCGACCGTTGACAATTGGGGCGTAACCCATACGTCCACATTCAAGGTGATTGGTCGACACGCCCTCAACGTATGGCGTGTTATGCGGTCGGAGCATACCCTAGAGGTATATACGTTCGAGAATACGGTTTTCCACATCCTGCGGAAACGGTATGTTTTGGAGCTGGGAGGCTGGGCCGCTGCGGACTGACTTGACGCCACAGAGTACCTCGGTATTCACACCAGATCTTAACAAGGTGGTACCAGCAGGGCGATCCAGTTCACATGTCTCGCATGATGAAGTACATGTTAAATAGGACTGTCATGGTACTCAGACTGCTGGACGCCTCTGAGACGGTTACAAAGACCGCGTATGTCTGTTGTTCTCATGTCTTTGTCAGTGCTGATAAAGGGAAATAGGGAGTTTGCTCGAGTTTTTGGAGTGGACTGGTTCTCTGTCATAAGCAGAGGTTCTCAGTTCAAGGTAGAGTCGTTCATGTTCCGCATCGCGAAGCCCGAGAGTCTAGTTTTACTTTCCCCAAGCAAGGACGACGTGCGTCTCCCCTACTCCCCCCACGCTCAGAGTTATGTATCCAGGTTCGTTCTTCAGGTTGGAAGACAGAACGCCGCAGAGTGCATGCCGCTGATCATGGAACCGAAATCCGATTTCTACAACAGTCCATTGCTCGTCCTGGATTTTCAATCCTTATATCCGTCAATCGTGATCGCCTACAACTACTGTTACTCGACTTGTCTGGGCCGAGTGGTGGATTTTAAGGGACAGGATAAGTTGGGTGTTACGGATTTGCCTCGGGTCCCCGGACTCCTGGGTACCATGGAAAGTCATATCAATGGTACTTGCATAAGATATTCCACAGATATATATGTTACTGACAGGTGTCTGTAGTTGCGCCGAATGGAATGATCTACACAAAGCCTCACGTCCGAAGGGGGCTCCTTGGACGGATGCTGAAAGAGCTACTGGACACTAGGGTAATGGTGAAGCACGCCATGAAGGGTGTCAAGTCTGACAAGGCACGTTGCCATTTACCATGTCGTGGCTATTGTGTCGAACGAGTGTTGCAGGCTTTGAGGCGCGTGCTGGATGCCCGCCAACTGAGTTTGAAGTACATCTGCAACGTCACATACGGCTACACCAGTGCAACTTTCTCGGGGAGGATGCCCGCGGTCGAGATCGCAGACAGCATCGTACAGAGTGGCCGTGAGACGCTGGAAAAGGTGAGCCAAGACCGGCGCTGTATCCCGTTTTATCACAACCGTCTTTAGGCGATCGGAGTCATTGAAACCACGCAGAAGTGGGGCGCAAAGGTCGTCTATGGAGACACGGACTCTTTGTTCGTCTATTTGCCCGGGAAGACAAAGGACCAAGCATTTCGTATCGGATATGACATCGCAGATACGATTACAGTCATGAACCCTTCTCCCATCAAGTTGAAGTTCGAAAAGGTGAGTCCGATTGGTGCCAGCTCGGGGTAGCCTCGATGACAAACAGACAACAGGTCTATCTCCCATGCGTGCTTCTGGCTAAGAAGCGTTATGTGGGATTCAAATATGAAACCCCGGACGAAGCTGAACCGGCATTTGATGCCAAAGGCATCGAAACCGTCAGACGAGATGGTGTACTTGCGCAAAGGAAGATGACGGAAACTTGTATAAAGTGCGTAGTTGCATGGTGAACCAATAAGTGCCGCTACTCACCGACACACTAGAATCCTGTTCAGGACCCAAGACCTTAGCAAAGTCAAGCAGTACTGTTATTCTTCTTGGGAGAAGATACTGGACAATCGAGCTTCGATCCAAGATTTCATTTTTGCCAAGGAGGTTCGACTGGGAACCTACAGTGACAGGGGAGCACCGCCCCCGGGCGCGGTGGTCGCTGCGAGACGACGGGCAATCGATCCGAACGACGAGCCTCAGTATGGCGATAGGATCCCATACGTGATCACTGTGGGGGAACCCAATACAAGGCTTGCAGACAGAGCGGTCCATCCTGAGGATATGTTTCGAAAGTCCGTCAAACGCCCCGGTTCTAAGATGGGCACTGATGATCAATTTTCAGTCGCAAACAAATCGACGGGGTTTATTATGTCACCCACGTGCTGATTCCACCTCTTGAACGAGTGTTCAACCTTGTTGGGGCAGACGTTCGCAGCTGGTACGACGAAATGCCGAAGTCACTCAGGATCGAGCCAGAGGACACGATCAACCTGTCGCCGAGAAAACAGAAGGAAGCTGTGGACGATGAGGGGTCGAAGATAGTGGATCACTTTCGCAGTTGCCACTGTTTGGTCTGCCATTCGATGACGACCAAAGGTGAGACCCCCCACCGGCTCAGAGTTTAGCGTCATTGAAAACACTTTGACCGCAAAGAGTTGTGCCCGCGTTGCCTCTGGGACCCATACAAGGCTATATTATCTTTATCGAACCGGGTGAAAAAGTTGGAGCGGCGGTTGGTAGACACGCATCGCGTCTGTTCATCCTGCACAGGAGTCGCTACGTCAGAGCAGATCGAATGTGTGTCAACAGACTGTTCTTGGCTTTATTCCAGGAAAAAAGCCGAAGACAAGGCGGACCAAGTTGCGCGGCTGCAGGAGTTGATAAAAGAGCTGGAGCTGAATGCTAGCCCCGAGGAGTCACCTACTCCTTCACTTTCACCAGAACCTGAGGAAGATCACACGCGGACGAGCAGCGCTGAAACAACTTTTTCGCCGGAAGAATGACTCCAGCCCCTTGGGGTAAACGGATTCCACCTATGGTGCGCGGTTTCAAGAGGACTGTCTGCCAATTATTCTTACTTATCACTTAGGAAACTGTCCAGAACTTTGAACGCGAGACGGGGGTTATGCGTGGCATATAATTTACACACTAGAACGCAGGAATGACGAAAAGCGGGTGGGCCATGTTTTTGTGTTATAATTCCGCGAGGCCAAAAGTGGGGCGTACAAATTTTTACTCATTATACTTCATACCGATTGATACGAGCCAGACTGTGGTTGGGGTTGGGTGGGTGCAGGGGCGGGGGCGGGGGCGGGAGGGCGAGAAACATTCTGAGGTGGTGCTGGCTCATCGACGTTTTGGTATCCGGCAGCTGAAGAGGTGAAGCCTCCAGGCATGCTCCAGACTATGAGAGTGCACGTTAGTTTGTGTGCAACATTTCGACGGATGTCATACCTGTGGCTCCACCTAGGTCGCGACCTCCGATGTTGAGGCCGCCAAAGGATCCTCCCGCTTGACGTAAGCCGTTGGCAAATGCCAACCAGGTCGGCACCTATGAGATAAAGTTGATACGGTTGGGTGATGACCACGCACACGAGCCTGTACCTTGGAAATGAGAAGAATGATGGTGATTATTCTAGTGAAGGCTCCTTGCTCATTCTTTGCAAGCCATATGATGTCCAACACGACAGATCCTCCGAGCAACGCGACAAACTCAAGCCAATCTCAATCTCTTGAGGCCCCCACGATAGGAGAAGCCGCTCACCGATCGCAACGACTGAGGAGCGTCAGGAAGTTCCTGCACCAAGGTCCCAAAAAGAAAGATAGGCAGGTTGTATGCAGGAGAGCTGAAGGGTGCGATCACAGCCGACAGAGCCTGGTGGAAGTTTCAGATCTTGTCGACGACATATCGCGGGACGTACGGTGCCAAAGAAAATGAGCTTCGAGGGATCTAGCGTCTGGATAAAGTCGGCCATCGTCAAGTCCGCGTTCTAAGAGATGTAGGATCTGTACAAGCCACAGTGGATGGGAGCTGCGATCAGAGGACGCCGTCCAAATTTGGCCATTTGTTTGGTTCAGAAGCTTTTACAAAACATCCACCTTCTCGATCAGAGATGACCACAAGCCTCAACAAACACGACACGGCTTTTCCTGCAGATGCGGTTGAGTTTTGCCCTCATCCGCTCGCTCGAGATATTCTCGTTTGTGGAACATATAAACTTTTGGAGGAACGCGACCACGCTGGGAAACAACAACGCATCGGTCGATGCTCGTTTTTTGGTGTTTCCGGTGATGGAAATCTGTGCGATT
>Ga0307517_10004778_pt1 | contig 20681 bp, 26 predicted proteins | sample 23_EM_MG_FD_194515 | JGI IMG/M metagenome (GOLD analysis project Ga0307517, IMG submission 194515) | Populus trichocarpa ectomycorrhiza microbial communities from riparian zone in the Pacific Northwest, United States - 23_EM | ecosystem: Host-associated > Plants > Roots > Unclassified | place...
GAGCGCTTGTCGAGCGCATTCACCTGATACTTGTCAATACCTAAAATAATACTTATGAAATGTCGACTCGGACCGTCCGAGTCGGACGATCGAAGAAGTCATTGGAGTCAAGCGCATTCACCTGATGGTTGTCACATTCGCCTGGAATAATATGAAGTGTCGACTCGGACGATCGAGGCAGCCATTAGAGTCGAGCGCATTCACCTGATACTATGGACGAGGTTGCTGTTTTGAGTGTGTTACATAAGATGCTTATGACGGTTTTTATGGGTAAATATTCTTGATGTATTGTTTCATTCCCAGGCCAAGCTTCAATCCCAGGCTTCAAAATCAGCCACGTGATTTAACTCCCGGCGTCATTCATCGGCTTCATACTCTCGGCTTATCAGCTGCTGAGAGTGTTTCCATAAGCTCGCTATCACACACAGCATATACTTATATTCTCTTTTTGGTTAATATAACTTATAAGTGCCCAAGATAACCCTGTAAATTGTCTACAATATATGAGAGGTTATAATGACATATATGTGTTCACCCTTTCCCCTCCTTATAATTTATTTTTGAGAGCATCTCTGGGATGATAAAGTGTTAAAAAATTCCAGCTAAATTAAGGCAGTAAGCAGTATATGGGCCTATTTGTCTCAAGAATGAAATGCTTAATCTCCTTTCTTCCATCACTTAGGTGGCATTCTGAAATTACTCAAATTGCCTATGGAAGTACAGTAACAAAGTAGGTAGGTCCTTATAAATAAGCAAATTTTTGGGGAGAAACGAAGGGAATACAAATGCATACATGCTCACTGTATATGACAGGGAGCGCATGATGGCCACCGACGGTGATGGGAACGTTGATGGCTAAAAGGGGGCCATGATGGGACCCTGAGGTATCGAAGCCTGAATTGATGCAGTGATTGATGTCGGAATCTGAATCACATGACAAACTTTGAAGCCTGGGACTAAAACTTGCCATTTTGAATGAATCTGGCATTATTTACCCATAAAAACCGTCATAAAATACCTTTATAGATGCTTCCAATTGTAGACTCGAAACCAGTCCCTATAGGTTCAATACTTCTTCAGACGGCCGGATGATGATTTTTCTGAAAACGGATAGGGATTCATATTCAGAGGCAATACTTCATCATGATTGAGTAAGTACACAGTACACTACGATTTCAAGGTCCGACTGAGTGGTTCAAAAAGGAAATTCAAGGCCACACGTGCATACCGCGACGCGTCGCGTTCAACAGAAACTGCTGTTATCATCATGTCCTCATCCGCAACCCCTCGAAAGCGATCTTGCATCGACGAAAATTACTACACACCAGCGCGCACTCCACACGCACCCCGAGACATCTTTCGGACGCCATTACAGCCGCTACCTACGCATGCCAACACTGCCATCAACTTCGCGGGTTTTGTTGCTGGCCATACACCTGTGCCCAAGCAACGCAACATCGCCAGAGAAGTTACCCAGGATGAGCTCACACGTTTAGGAAGTGAACGACGGGCGCGAGAGGCTGCAGAGGAGTTAAGGAAGCAAGAGGAAGAAAGGGAACAGCGCAGGCAGAAGGAACAACTACGGCGGGAGGCAGCCGAACTGAAGCTCAGATGTGCCATGCAGGATTTACGTACCCGTGGATAACCCACCTTGTTCAGTTTCATCGATACCTCCCTACAAATCAAGGATCCCATTCTCTCTTCTCAGGTCTCTCGGATGATTGGCATCCACGGCCCCTCCCTCCTTGCAGGTTTCGAAATCCACCAGCCTGAAATCGTGCATGACTGGGCCGTTTCAACTCATCGCAAACTGGTGGATCTTGAAAGCATCGCACTCACAAACCACTTTAAATCTCGCAAAGGAGCCTTCATTACCTCCATCTTCTCAATCCATCAGTTTCTGGGTCAATCGCCCCGACTACCTGTCAAGTCCTTCGGCAGGTTGGCTTCCCAGATGTGTCAGAAAAATCACCACGAAAAAATTTCAATTTAGTGCGTTCATTCATTCGTACTTCCCATCCAGCAATATCATGACTGACATCCTGCGCAGATTCTAGCGTCGAACACTGTATACTGGCGAAATCGCGTAATGACCATGCTACCGATTCCGAATTCCAAACGACAATGTGCATGTATTTTCTTGCATGTGGCACCTCTCGTTCGCTCTTCGATGTGTTAAACAATGCTAGCATCTCACTCTCGTACACCCAAGCCATCGCCAAACTGAAGAAACTTGGACTCGAACACCTCGAGGAGACGAGGCAGATTGCCCACAACGGATAACCTGAACATTGCGTTCAAGGTCAGTGAGCAACGAGATGATTCCAAGGACCATTTCGACAATGGAACCACTGTGGCCCTTGTTCCTCTCTTCGGCGTCGAGTATGGTGGACTTCCTGTTACTCTAAAGCCGAAACGCGAGCGCCGGAACGCCATCCTTGACATCAAACCCGAGGATCTTGTACCTACCTTTGATGAAGCCGCTCCCGTCCAGGCCGGACAGCTCTGGCATATCGAGGACATCCTCTATGACCAGTTTCCCGCACTCCGAAAACGCCTTGGGAGTGCCATTGAACCCGCGCCGTCTGTTCTCCAGATTCCAGTGCACAAAACCGAGCAATATCCCCTTCCTGCCATGCATATTGATGAGTCGGGCTTGGAAGGAACGCTCGGTGTGCTCAACACCATATTTCGCGACTCGCTCAGGCTTACCGACGACGATATCAAGAAGCATGGGATAGTTAGCTGTGCAGGTGACCAGCTGAGTCTTTCGTTACTTGATAAAGTACCTATTTATCTCGATCATGAATTTTTAATAACTTAATATCACTTAGGTGTCTGGCCTTCGTCGTGACGACTCTGACTTCCTGGATAATGTAGGGCTATACATGGAGGGTCAAGAAGGGCTACTACACATCAAATTCTCGCACACGCGGAAGATTGCGAATGAGTTTTGGGGCAAGCCGAACGCGAAATCCCCATGGTCGCTCTGGAAGGTCAATACTCTCTTGGGTCATAAGGTTGTCACTGCAGGATGGAAAGCGAAAATTCTCCCCCTAATTCCGCCCAGTTTACGAGCTCATGCTTAATCTCGCCCTTCCGGCCAACATCCTTGACGGCTTTCGGATCTACTGCGGAAAGGATACGCTTGACAGCTGGGTCTCGAACATCAAGTCAGTACACAAAGTTCGTCTTGTGGCGAAGCAAGTCCTTGATGAGCTCTGTTCAGGCCGCCGCGTGGCTCGCCTGCACCGTTCAAAGCCTGAGAGACGGGACGTTACACTTGAAAATATCTGTCTCTTCAACCGCGACTGCCTGTACCTCCGCCAGCTGAAATATGCCATCAAACGCGGTGATGTGGGTGTTGTTTTAGACGCCTAGACTTGGGTCCTTGACTCACGTTTCTTTTTATTCTCAAGGAAGTTGTCCAAAATAATCCATCGGCAATGGATTGTCTTCACAAAGAGAGAGAGTGCGCGAGCTTCACGAATATTTGTATCCTTACCGACCTTCTTTTTTCTTTTACCTTTTGCCTTTGCACGAATATCAACCTCCTGCTCGCCTTCCGATACAGCTGCAACAACCCTAACACCCTCCTCATCAAGAACTTGGGTGACGACCGCTGCTACCAGCCGTTCCCACAACGCCACGAGAGCCAAGAACCGAGGTAGCCGTCGTCCTCGTGAAGGGCATCTTCACCCCTATCCCCCTCTCGCACGCTCGAGAGACCTGCGTCCGGACCCCATCCACCATATTCCCCTCCGCAAGATCGAAATCATTTGACCTCGTCTGTCACATATACATATCCCATCCTGTTCGCCGTATCCACCTGCAACGAGGGCACATGAGTCAGACGAAGGACGTGGTGCGTTTGGGTTAAGCTCGTTGCATCCGCCGCCGATGAGCTATTCGTCCACCATGACACTCAGATTCTGTCATAACCACCCCTGCATTCCCACTCCACAAATACACGTCGAATGCGCCCGCACCGCTCAAACTTGGCCCTGAAGCGAAGAGGTTTCCTGAATCGAATACTTCACCACTCAGGATCAATAAGCGGATACCCACATCGCCTCCTGTGGGTACATCCCAGATTTCGCCTCATTCCCCTCCATTGTCGTCAACTCTCGCATTTTCCTCTTCAGGATATCCACCTTCTTCTACGAACGACTCGTCACAGAGAGTGATTGCCACCCACACCAGCCCTCCGCCTCCTTCAGCCGCAACTCCAAACATATCTCACTCCTTCAAGTCATCCTCATCATCCTCGTACAACCATCGTTCATCAGTTGATACTCAAATTGTGATTAGCCTTTCTCCATTGCGAGATCTCGCCAATGGGATGGATTCCTCGGACGAAGATCAAGACGAAGAAGATATCCGGCGGAAGCTCAGGTAGAGATGGAGCGTAGGCAAGGAGGATGATGATGCGGCTGTGTTCAAGGCTACGTTGGATCGGGTAGGGAATCGCACGCAGGATAGGATGGAGAGCCAGGATGGGACGGTGGAATGGTTGATATAAGCTCGCTCCGAGGACGACGAGCACGAGGAAACTATCCTCCAGCGAACGACACTCGAGGCTGGAAAAACCCTCTCCTACATCCCCTTCCAATGTTCTCCTCCCCTCTCCAACCATCTCCCCCATATTGTCTTCGCTCATCGGTACCAACGAACGCAAACGTCGTCCATCGTTAGCTCCATCTGCAGATTCGGCAGGATCCTGGGAGGGCGCGTCGGATATCTACGGCGATTATCGGTATTCGAGGTTTCTCGATGGCGAGGAAGATATCGATGTATTTCCAATTCTGTCAACGCGGCGTTTGGGGTTACGCCAACCCCACCAGTACCCGAATGATGACCGAGTACCGATTCTAGTGGTAGTAGACCGTAGGTGGATTCGACGCGTTCGAGAGGGGGAGATTCGTTCTGCTCAAGGACGGATTCCGCGAGGTCGAGGCAGCATCACACCTATTAGCGAAGGTGCTAGAGGGAGATGGTACAATGGATGAATATAAGCAGAATGTGGACTCGGATATGGAGATGAAGATGGCCGACGATGATCATCGGCCGTTAAGAGAAATCTCAAAGCGCTCGACCATGATGAAGGACTGCACGGTGTCGATGGATTCGGAGGCGTCTGTGTACACCCAGAACAGCATATCGTCAGTCGCGCCACTATCCTTGTCGGCTACGAAGGCAAGCTCGAGACCTGCGCCTCTGAATCTAACCCAACGACCCTCGCCTCTTGGGGTCTTCGTCCGGTTCGTTGTCATCTGCTGTGGGAAACGGGTTCGTATGCCCTACTTTGTCGAAATCGACATCGATGTCGTACACACCCATACCTGGCGTCGTGCGCGAAGGGACCGCCGATGGCGGACATGTGTCGCCTGCACCTCTGCCTAGTCCGATTACCCCAAATTTCGCGGGTGCGATGCGAATGAAGATTGAGAATGCGGTCTTTTCTGAAGGTGGTAAGCCTGATATCGTAGACGGGGAGAAGAACTTGGATACAACGCAAGACCCGTCAGGACTCGGTAACCGCATCGTCTCTTCACCAACACCTCCAACGCAGATATTACCTACCGCCTCTTCTTCCTTGACTGCTCCTTCTCCTACGCAACCACCGTCCCATCTCCGCCCTCCGAAACCGAACGCGAATGGAACCAGCTTCCTAGAGCAAAACAGGGGACGCAGCATCCTCCTACCACATAGATACTGATGCTGCAAGGTTTTGGGAATAAATTTTATTAATAACGGCTTTTCAAATTTCAACTGATGATTGTACCCAAAAAAACACTATTAGAGGTGCGAAATCATAGGATTATTCTAATGAGAAACCCCGGATGTCAACTTGAAAACGTTCCTTATACAGAAACCCATTATGCGCCGGCGGACATTTCGGACACATCCGGAGATACCAAATATAGAAATTCGTTGACCACCCCAACTCGCTTCCAACCTTACGCATCTACCCGGCAGGAGCCCCTCCCCTCAACGGATGTGGCCCCGATCACCAACGCGACTAGCAAACGTAGGGGCTTGCATCTTGGCCGCATCCGCCCCTCCCCTCTTCAGAGGGATGTGGGCGGCTCCTAGTCGTCGTCGATTGACGGAGAAGTTGGGGATGGAGCAACGCGAGGGGACCCATTCAGTGCGTCACGAAATACGAGCCACGACAAACGTCATGGCTCGTTTTCATTATCTATTCTCCCACTCCCACTGAGGTCGCTAACCTCACCACCAGAACGAAACGACAACCACGATGACACCCGAAACCCCGACGACACCACCGCCTCTTTTCCATCTCCCTCACGTCCAAACGCGAGCCAGAGGTGAACTTTTCAGCGGTTCCAACGCTGCTTCCACCCCTCCTTCGTATCCTAACGCGAGCCGGAGGTGGACCTTTCTCGCGTTTCAACACGTCTGCGTCCAAATGCGAGCCGGAGGGGACCTTTCAATGGTTTCAACGCCACTGCCACCGCTTCCGCCTCCCTCGCATCCAAACGCGAGCCGGAGGTAGATTTTTTTGGCATTCCGACGCCACCACCTCCCTTGGAGGGTATTCTTCCCGCGGCATCAACGACGATGGGGCAGTGTGAAACTCACACACAGACGCGTTCGAATGTTTTTCCTGCTGTTCGGGGCTCCGGGGGCGGCGTGTAACTTCACCGCCTCGTTTACCACCCCCCAATAACAATGAGGGGTGGCCTCCTTGCGGCGTCGATGACAGGGCGGCATGTCGCCTTTCTCTACTCTTCGGAGGCCCTTACTCACACATAAATTATTTTGTTATTGTTATTGGCATTGTTATTAAATTACTGAATATAAAAGTTGATAAAAAAGAATTGGACTCATAAATGCCATGCAATGCAATGGCCCTCAAGCTAAGTATTATATCTTTATACAACATGAGATTGTAGCATTATAATACTACCTCACCTATATTACTTGAACCTCACACGAAGAATTTAAACGAGACAAGGACAGAGAAGTTGAACCCACCCCCGATGTTCAGCTCGGTGTAGTCTCTCGTAGACAGACCACGATACAAGTGATTTTTTTAATGTGTTGTACGAATCACGTTGTATGTGGTCTGTTTCTTATCACGCCCCTCGAACCGTGTCAGAAATTGCTTATGTAAAGTGCGGAGCTTGAAATGTTAGTCGCGCTCACTTAACAAGATAAGCAGAGCGAGTTTTAAAGGATTTTGGAGAGAAGGTTTCTAGAAATGTCCTAATTAACATTGTGCTAAAATTTGAAGAGACATCGAAGTGGTATGGAAGAGTTGTGGAAATGGTTGTGCAGCTCGAGGCAGAGCCAATGATCACGTGAGGTGCTTTACTGTCACACACCCGCTGGAATGAAAGCGACGAACGGATCTGCTCCTCTCAGCATAAAATATTGAAATTAGTGATTCTTGACATAAATTGATACACTTTGTCTCCGAGAAATATAGAAACGTTCACATCGTCGCGTCGATTCGACGCGACAATATTCAAGCTCCGCACTTTACATAAGCAATTTCTGACACGGTTCGGGGGGCGTGATAAGAACAGGACTAAGCTCGGTGCTCCTCTTGCATCAAGTAGCGTTTATTTGGCATACGAAGAAGGTAGAATTGGGGTTGTCACCGTACGTTTCTGCCTTTTCTCCACTGTGTGATCCCCCGACGCTGATCTTCTCTCTAGACCAACGCAGTTTCCATCGTCACCCCAACCATCCCTGACGCGGAAAACACGATTGACGCTCCCAAACTCACCGTTTCTCGCCTCCCTTGCTTGTCGAATCCCTCTTGGCTAGGCGCTGTAACATTCTTGATGATGTCTAACACTGGGCTATATCTCGACTGGAATCAAGCTGCTGACGATCCTAATGGAGCGACGATCAAGGAATGGGACGAGAAATTCGAAGATGAATTATCGAACTACTACGAGAGGCATGAAAATCATCGGTATCACTGTGGGTAGCCCAGAATTGGGTTCTAAGTTCTTAATTCACTTAGTCTGACTAACGCAAATGAATTTTTTTGCCCTTGGTTTTAGTGTTATTGAATGCCGACAGGTTCGTTGCAGCCGCCCCGATGGGTCTGTTGTCTTTCCACGTTATTGATTTATTGAAATTCATGGGTTAGGTGTTACAACTTTCGAAGAATCGGAAGTGTCGACCGTGTACAGCGTCAAGTTTGCGATGCTACCGCCACCTCATCAACCAACGATCGTGCTTTAGAACCCATTGGCGATGCCGATATGAACTCAGAAAACGAGGCGGTTTTGATGACGTTGTAAAATATTGAACGCAGCTTGGTGAAAGACGCTACGGTATGGAGGATTAACCGTGCAGGGATATCGAGATATTCGGCTTAGTGTTGGCTTAGTGGGTACGAAACGTTTCATTCCTGAGGTATTTGTATTTTTGGAGGCTAAAAGCTCTATATACTGATACTTAGATGATATTAAAATGTGCGGGGGAAAAGCTCCATGAGGTGACACCAAAATTTATCCTCTTTCGTCAAGTTACCTGGGGATCCGCCTCATTGGAACCTTCGTCAATGGCTAGGTGTTCGCATCATAAATTATTATCGCAGCGACAGCTCATAAATCGTCTCTGTGCATTCTTCCACAACACCTCGATTTGAGGATATCCGACATCCTCAACCTCGGCGACAAGGGGCGTACAACGCGGTTGTGGACCGGGATTAAATCTCCCTATGCATTTCGTGAGTTCATTTCACTGATCCAGCGCTATCATAACAATATTCCTGGAGGGGAATCTGGTTTCCCTTGTTTGTCCAGGCAATAACCGGGATCTTCGAAGACGCGATAGCTTCAGAGGGCAGTGCCTTTGACCCAGGGTTCCATCAGAGCAGGCTGGGGCAAGGCTGGGCTGCTTCATGGATAATTCCTGAATATGGGTTTAATAATATTTCTGCGAGCTCAGCTGGATGCCATCGGAGGATTTCAAACAAAACTTGCCCTGGTAATAAATATAAATTTTATCCCTAAACTGAATAGCTGCGATGACAACGAGCGCGTCGTGTACTACAACGCGCCATCCCTGGGACCCTTATATTCCCTTCCGCCCGATGTTTTTCCGTACCCCAGACGCGTCGGTCCGCCACATAGATACTGCCATCCCACCCTTTCAGATGTCGCCGCTACATATCTCGTCTTGAATGTGTTGGGCGACCACGCACTGTTTGGGTTAGCTCAAGCTATTTGCTGCTTAAAACGTTAACGGTGTGGCCGTCCTATCTAATCTAATCTTAGATCTATACAAATTACGTGCCGTGTTCCTTGTCCATGGCCCCTCATATATCGGACACGGGAATTATTGGCCTTTTCGACGCATTGCATTTAAGGGTAAGTCTGGGGGAAGAAATGGTTAATTTGTAAGTGAATTTTTTCAGCAGTCATCAAGGGATTCATGCTAAATTATGGCTCTCAGCGGCGCTGAACTTGACGATATTTACACAAGCTCCATGGGTCCCCATACTGCGACAACATAAGCGATATCAAATTTATCCCCTCATTCGAGCACAACCCCTGCACAGTTGTGAACCTTCGCAGCAGCTCACGATCCAAACCAACCTCGAGGCAGTGATATCATATCCACCCTCCCTCGGTAGACAGTTCCCGCACCTTACCTATATCCTCTTCCGAAGCACCCATGGGGATTTGCAATGGCACCACTCAGGCGAACCACTCAACCGGTAGAACCTCACCGCGATCACGATATCTTGTTGTCGCGATATGCGCCAAACTTGATCCATTTACTCGAAGAACAGTCTTCATCTGGTGATGTGCGTTGCCAAAAGCTCTCGAAGACTACGATTTATGCAGTTAGTTTGAACCCAGAGGACTACGTACGGCTCGGTCGTAAAACGCTTGCGAAGAAACTTCCACTAGAAGTGGTTCATCGTAAGCCTGACAACAATTTCGAAGTCCAACTTGTCTCGTTCTCGAAAGAAAAATAGACGCCCCCTGGGATATCCGATGGACGCAGCGCTGGTGAGTGGCGGGCTCTTTTTTCTAGATTTCCAAATGAATATTCCAGATTTTTCTCTTTCAGAGATACTCACCTCACGGTGCAAGGTATTATGCCCATTGACGTGGCCCCCTTCGTACTACTTTAGACCCCTGAGTTCCATTACCCATCAGATAGGATCTCTATATGAGAGTAGAGGGTTGAATGAACTGATATTCAACTGATATTGAACAAGTCGACGACGGCGACCCCTCATCCGTAAAAGGGACATAAAAGGAAGCCACTCTATTGAGGCACATTTGGCACGGTACACACTTCCCGCAAACTTCTCTTTGGGCCTATACGCGGACAATCGCTTACTGTGCCTTGCAAATGAAACTACCAACCGATTTTTGTGAAAATGTGTTTGGTTTTGTGTGGTGCGGGGCCGCAGCGGCGGACTTATAGTGAATGTGAAGGGAAAGGTACCGGTCGATCTAGACCCGCTGAAGAAGAAGACAGAGATAAAAATAGAATACGGCGTTTGCCGGCTCGTTAAACCTCAGGACAATAATAGAACGAGTCCTATAAATAGGACTCGTAATCTCAAGTCGACGACGGCAACCCCTCATCCATAAATTGGACCTGTAGACATAAAAGGAAACCACTCTATTGAGGCACCTTTGGCACGGTACACACTTCCTGCAAACCTCTCTTTGGGCCCACACGCGGATAATTATTAATCACTTACTGTGCCTTGCAAATGAAACTGCCGGCTGATTTTATTAGCAGTGGATCATTGCCAAAACTGGTCCTCTTCCAATCATCTTCCTCCGTCCCCTTTTTTGAGAGAAATTCCAGTTTATTGATCTAATGAATTCCTCAGAGAAAATTTTGCAATGGAATTCACGTCGGGGGCGCGATGTAGAACTCGACTTAGGAAAGCCGAATCCTGCCGCCAGGTCCCATCAAATATGTCCGCATGTTGGTTAGCAGTTTTATTTGCAAGGCACTGTAAGGCGAGGCTAGTTATCTTACAAATTGAAAGTTACATGGTCTACGGCACCTCATGCATTATGTGTCAACCCGCCATTGGCTCCAGTGATGCTTCGCTCCTACTCTCTCCGGCGCTCCCATGACCTTTCATGGCGATCACATTTGTATTGCTCGTACCAATAAGGCTTAGGTGCGAAATGCAAAACAAAAAATCTGAGCCCACGAGCTTGGCGGAACCATCCCCGCTTCCGTATCTGCCAAGACCTGCATACTTAGCACTTGTTGGAGTGTTGAATGAACTAATATTGAACAAGTCGACGACGGCGACCCCTGAAGTTTCTTTGTTCCTGCAACACAGTAGACCGGTGACCATCACAGGAGAGTGGAGGAGTCTATCGACAGTCCTTCCCTTCCTCAATTGTCATAGACGGACCAGTTACCAGTCTAGCAATGCAGCCTTGAACAATGAATTATAATTGAACTTTAACAAAACATTAGCGCCTCAAGCAGTCTCTGTGAACTTGTACACCGCTATTCTCTATTCTCGTGTATCTCTGAACAATTCAGGTTCCAACGTATATTGATCTCTTCCAAGAATACTGTATTGCCAGGACCGTGTATTTGAACCATCCTTGATTTTGGCGTCAGTCCAAACCCTGGCATTTGGTATAACAAGGTCTTTATTACAATCGCCTTGACATTTTTGAACTTGGATTCATTGTTACTAAGTAATATGGTTCACCTCAGGCTCCAGATCCTCTGGCCTCAACATCAGTGGTGAAGAAGCGCCCGACTGCCAAGGCAAAACCTATTAGACTTAGTTTCTACAGGCTTGAACGCCACACCCTTGTCACATCGTGACCAACCCGCAGAACAGAATTTGCTGACACGCTAGAGCCGAAGTTTTCCATCTGCTCGAGGCACTAATATTTACTTAAAGTTCATTGTTCAAGGCTGCGTTGGAGGAACAAAAAAATTCAGGGGTCACCGTCCGAGTCGTGGACTTGTTTAATATCTGACTTGTCCAATATCAGTTCATTCAACACTCCGACAAGTGCTAAGTATGCAGGTCTTGGCAGATACGGAAGCGGGGATGGTTCCGCCAAGCTCGTGGACTCGGATTTTTTGTTTGCATTTCGCACCTAAGCCTTATTGGTACGAGCAATACAAATGTGATCGCCATGAAAGGTCATGGGAGCGCCGGAGAGAGTAGGAGCGAAGCATCAATGGAGCTAAGGATGGGTTGACACGCGATGTGTGAGCCACCGTAGACCATGTAACTTTGTAAGATAACTAGCCTCTCCTTAAGTGATTGTCGGCGTGTGGGCCCAAAGGGAGGTTTGCGGGAAGTGTGTATCGTGCCAAAGGTCCTTCAATAGAGTGGCTTTAATTTATGTCTACAGGTTTCTTTTATGGTTCAGGGGCCGCCGTCGTCAATATCAGGTCATTCAAGGATCCACTCACATATATATATACCATCCAATGGGTAATGAAACTTCATCCTACCTCTTCCCCACCTTTATCCATTCCTCCTCACATCCTTGAACAGCATGCACTTTTATCAGTTAACTAAAGCCGCTGTCCTCGCCACTGTCGCTGTATCGCAGGGTAAGCGGCCTCATTTTTGCTTGCCCACCAATTGACACTGGATTAGCAGCCATTCTGCTTCCACGAAGCGTTCATGATCAGTTTTTGAAAGCTCAACAATTAGGGCCAACAGTGACAGTGCCGGCCCAGGTATGAAACTTCGTTCTCTAAAGAATTTTTCGCGACTCGGAATTAATGACCTTTGCTCATTACTAGTGCGAAGTCCCGTGTGGGCTACTTTTAGCCGTGCGTTTCTACGTGTTGGAGGCTTTTAATACCGTTAAATAGACCTCCCCTATCTAGGATTGCCCTGGTCAAGATACGGCGTGCGAGTGCAAATCGCCCTTCCGGGATGACTTGCAAACGTGTGTTACCTGCATGGTACCCACCCTGACCCCTGCTTCCATGAAGGACCTTCAGGATATATTGGATGGTAGGATTCATCCCTCCTACCCTCATAGCTTGCATTCTCACTGACCATTTTTTCTATATAGGGTACCAAGCTGTATGCGCCGGGGACCCTATTACTGTTATGGCCAACGCCCCCGCCACTACCGCTACGGCAAAGGCCTCTGCCACTGCCTGAGCTCCTGTTGCCACCAACCTCTTGTAAGTCAGTAACCTCTTCAGTTGCGACTTTAATGACGATCAGATTCTGAAATCCAGAACTCTGGGGTTCTTTCTTTCATATTCCATGGAATTCTTGTACTGTACCGTTACGACCTTATGTTCACATCATGCATCATACCAGCCAAAAAAAAAAAGGAGCTTTTTTGTATTTTATTCCCCGAACTCAAAAGTAAAATTTCTGCCATCTTGGTGAGTAAAAATCATAAATTTGTGGACACTAGGTCGTAATTACTGTACTGTTACGGCCGGTCGTTCAATCATATCTCATTTGGTCCTATGACCATGCCTACCTAAAATTATTTAGGCGCCTGAACCGCCTATGGAAGTGCTCGTCCTTCTTGCCTATCTTGCAGCTTCCAGCTTTCGGAATAAAATCTCAAAATATTTGAGGGAATAAATACAATATAAGAGAGACTAATGGCTCAAATTAGGAAGAGCAAAAATTGAGTCCAACCGTTTACATTTTGATGGAGCCGGCATCAGACTGCAGTCTCATGCGTCAAATCTGAAGAGGCCACGCACACCTGCGCACGCCAAAAAAAAAGGTACAATTTTATGGTACAAATGGCTTTTTCTTCTCCTTGGTTTTAGTGTTACCGAATGGCGACAGGTTTGTCGCAGCCGCCCAATGGGTCTGTTGTCTTTACCCATTATCGATTTATTTAAATTCATGGGTTTGGTGTCGCAGCTTTTGAGGATTCGGAAGTGTCAACCGTATATACAGCGTCCAATTTGCGATGGTACTGCCCCCCCATCTCTAATCGACCAATGATCGCTCTTCGGAACCCATTGGTGACGTTGATATGAGCCCCGAAACCGAGGCGGTTTTAATGACGTTGTAAGACATTGAACCCACCTCGGTGAAAGACGCTCGCGCAGTACGGAGGATTAACTGCGCCGGGATTATGGATATCAAGATATTCGGCTTAGTGGGTACGAAATCTTTCATTCCTTACTCTGATATTTGTTTTTTTTGAGGTCAAAAGTTCTTTATACCGATACTTAGATGATATTATGTAAAATGTTCGCGGAAAAAAGATAAGTGAGATGGACACGAACATTTATCCTCTTTCATCAAGTTGTCTGGGGATCCTGGCTTTCTTTCCGTTTGCGACATTCACGATTTCGACCCACTAGAACATGAGGGAGGTTAAAGGTGACGATGAATAATAATGAGCTTACTTGATCACAGTTGCTTCCCCCGTTACGGTCGTAGAGTCCCTTGCCAATGGCTACGATGAAATCAGCGTCGGTATTGACCTTGCCACAATTACCCTTGCCTAGTAGAGATCGGTCAATTATTAAATGGAATGCAACACAGAAGAGTACTAACCAGGGTGAAACCAAGTTCCCTGGGATGCGCAAAATGACCATCAGTCGTGATGCATGGTAAATCCCAAAGAAAAAAAAACAACTCACTCGACCTGTATGTGTGAGGCGCTTTTGAATGTCAATAATTTCGCCATTCGAAACAGGTACGGGCGATGCAAGCGCCAAAATGACGGATGCGAAGAGCGCAAAGAGGAATAAAGAAATGCGTGCCATGTCAGTTGTGAGGAAGCCTCGGAATGTGGGGGATTTACAGAGATGAGGCATTGGAATAAATATCTGGAGGCGGATTTATACCTGGGGGAAGTGTAGTTAGGCAAGGCAGCATGCACAGAAATGTTACAGGAAACTCGTCATGAAGAGGGTGGTGACGTCTTGATCCAACAGGCCAGAAATCCAAAATCCCAAAGAGGTCGGGGCGACAGAGCGGTGTAGGCATGGGGGTGGATCTTCGCAACGCTCAAATTTCCCTAAATGCGGACCTCGGAGCCGTACTCACACTAAAATAGAGAGTCTGGAAGTTGGCCCAGCACAGAAACAAGGAAGTTGTGTGTTGGGTGGAAGGAGACATAGGACTGTCGGATCTCTCTAAAAAAACACACGAAACATAGGAAACGACGAAAGTCAGAAGTATGAACGAACCCCACTGAGAGCGGAATGATGGTGTTGAACGTTCGATTTTCGGGACGGTATGCTGAAGAGAACAAAGACGGTTGACAACTTTCAGACTCGTAGCGAAGAAATAAATAGCACCGGTCGCGGTCGTGCAAGGCGAGAGAACATTGAACATCCGATCACCGGTATTTGTCGAGGCTACAATCCATAAATCTACCAATCTAACGTGCACCAGTCCACTGCGCAGAAAACCGGGTGGTGGGTGGTTGGTGGGTTAGGTGCGGTTGGGATGTTCTATGATGCGCCGTATCCCGTAGTAAGTAATTGACGAGAGGACCGTTAAATAAATTGTGGGGCCCACAAGAGGAAATGCGATATATTGCACCCTTGAAGGAATGAAGAGTGGGCCGTGGATTGTAAATAAAAGTGAAAGACATCGCAGAATGACCTCTTTTCTGGTTTGTTGATCTATGAACACCGTGGGAAGACCTGCAATGATTAGTGTGACTTGTGACCCAATGAGGGGCATGACCGTTTCATCCTGCACGCCCAAAGTGAACGAAAACCATCGCCAACATCGTGTCGTGATTCGCGCAAGACAGATTCAATTGGTTTGGCATCCCCGAAGTGAGAAGCCTAGCTGACATTGTTACATTATCTAATGATCGTTTCCCGATTTCTAGGTCCTGCACCAGTGGTGGGATGGATTTAAGAATGCGGTCCCCTCTGAGTCGGAAGAGGTTGTTGGACAAGGTGAGGTGCCCCTCACCCCTACAGAAGTGTAGGCTGTGGTCATATTCTGCTAGTGTTGCCTGTGAAACTTTGAAGCTTAGAATCGCAGAATTGCGTCTGCCGTCCCTAAGCAGATTGAGGATGAATGTAGACGCAATTCATGATGCATTCCCTCGATGACAAGGGCTCGATTCATCCTTTCGTCTATTTTTCCTTCCCTTTCCTCCTATTTTCGTCTTTCATCTCTTTTACTTTTACGGTCCTTTTTTTAAATTCGACTTTTCCTCGCCCTCTATCATTATCGTTCTCAACTGTTTTCTCATTCTCTTTCCTTAGATACTAAAGCAGTCGTTAATTTCAAGATAAAGGGGCGAGTGTCAGTAATATCGTAGATGACTGAGCGGAGAGGGTTCGGGAAAGGGATTCAGCTATCTGGTTCATGGTGCATCTTCCCATCATTTCCTTTGCCACTATCTTGATTCAAGTGCTTCAGATATATCTGGGTTTCTTTCAAAGGCATCGAGGCCGAAGCTGGTGGGTTTGTTTTTCCCTCTGTCTCGAGGTTCGCATCCTCCAAGTTCTTGTCTTAGAAATCCACACTGCACTGTGGAGGAGGAAGGGGCCTGGCGACGGAGCTGCGGTGTGCCGATTCTGGTACTAGAAGACACGAAACGGCTGGTGCGAAATATAGCAGAACCAGTGCGATTGCTGTGGACATGGTGAAGCTTTTGTGCTACCCGACCTAGCATCTGTATTCCGGTAGATCGGAGGCCCTACGCTGGTTGACGAACCCACGGACGTGGTCCTACGAACACCTCAACAACCGAATTTGTGACAACGCGGTCCACACCAAGGCACCACCATGCCTTCCATCCGGAATCCCTTTCTCGCTCCCGTCTTGAACCACACGCCTCACTACCGACGTGCAGGCTAGAATCCATGCAACTCTTGTGCCCATCCCAGCACGCCCAAGCCATTCGTTACATCATTACCTCCTCACGCAGTCGTGTTGAAATCTCGCCTTATAAACGAACACGGGAGATTTCCGAGGAGCGCAACTGGTTGTTGCCCTAGTGCCATCCTACGCTTACTTCTGTGCGAGGAGGACGGGTGAAAAGGCCAACCCCAAATCACCCTTGCGAGATGCAAAAGAACGAAACCACGCAAATATTTTTTGGGCTTTTGCTTTAGGAAAACCCCAAGCACGCCGTAACACAAGTCTAAACGCTTACCTGCGTTCTAGGAAAAAAAAACCTCATACATTTTCCGTACGTGAATTTCCCTCCATTCTTCCTCAGAAAAAAAAATAAACTTACTTATTGATCTCTAGTCCCACTCGTGCGCCCCCAACGTCGATGACCCCGCTGAACCAGTTCCTCAAGATCGCTTTCTCATCTTTTGTACCAAGAATACCAACCTCCGGAAAACGCGACCACGTCATCATCCGAACTTGCAACCACAGAATGTCGTCCCACCATGCCTTTCTATTTTCAGAGACCGTTGCGACGATGGTGGCGGAGGATCCATGAGACGACACCAACACCGCCATTGCTACCTTCATCCCAGCCTAAGTCCACTATAACCTGGTCGAGCTAGCGGCGCGAACCTCCCTCCTCGTCGCCATGACCCCATTCTTGGAGCTGCCACCGCACCCAGCTCCCACATTTGGGATGTTAACAACGACGGGCCAATCGCACAGCCAACCACCAGCCCCTGAATCGACTCGTGGCGTGTAACCCCCACACGCCAACCTTTGCGCACTATCACGTCCAAAAATAAAGATTCTCGCTCCGGGCTTGTTGACGGTGAAAAAAATGAGCAGGCAGGAGGTGGGGTCACAAACGGGCACGATATGACGGAAGGGACGACCTGGCAGGACAACACTGTTGAGGGAGGTGAGGCTAGACGGAGAGGACCGTTGAGTTGTAGATGAAGCGGGAGGCGACGGTGGGTAGGCTCGAGCTGGCCAAGAAGGATGGCCTTGCTCGACGAGGAGGGTTAAACCCGTGCTCGAAGGAAAATGTAAGGAGGGGCGTGGGGAGTTCCAAACATGTTCTATCCCCAAAGCCGACGAACAACCGTCCTTCATTTTGTTATCTCTTCATTCTGCAGTCTTTTATCGAGAAATCCGTAGTGCGAGGTTGGTGCGAGAGTGGGTTGGATAAGTGCTGAAATAGCAGGCACATCGGCCATCAGTGGGATGGGCAATCTCTGGACGGCACTTCCCAAAAACCCATATCCTACCAAAGCCCATATCTAGCATTCACAATTCGTGTGTCTTCTCATCTCTCGGATCGGCCACCTGCATACGCGTAAGTATAATTTCCTAGATTATAATTATTGTCCGTACAACTTTTACTTTCCCTGATGAAGCCTCGACATACACACGTTGATCCGCCATCACGCGTTACACGTTACGTGAACCTCCTGTCCGATACAACTCAGTTTTTGCTCAGTTTCGGTTATTTTTCGTTGCCTTTCTACCATCGTCTTCGTTCGACATGCAAACACAACTCGAGAGAGATTTTGTCGCCAGCCAACCAGGCCCATGCTCCAATTCCAAGGCAGTTTCTGACATTTGGCGCAGAGAGGAAGCGGCTGTTGGTGATGGTTACGACAATCTGCATGAAAGTTCCGAGTTCTCCAAGCAGTGGAAGGCCGTCAAGTTTACACGCGACGAAGTGGACGAGTTATTGAAGGAGGAGCCAGTGAGTTGTTAAAATTTTCATTAAAAATCTTCTTTGATTCTGGCGTTGGACAGGCTTGCGACCGGTGTGTGAGGCTGGGAATACCATGCAACGCCGTTAAGGCAAAACTAATTTGCAAAGAGTGCCAAACCTGCAAAATAATTTGTCCCCGCACGTTTAACAACATAGTGCGCGTCTTGGCCGAAAAACTTGGGGAAAGTGAAGAAGACGTGCGTTCCAAGCACATACAATTCATGGCGCCTTCTAGACAGAAGGAAATGGTAAGGAAGGTTGGGGGAGTGGTGAATGGGGAGGCAGCGAAGGATAAGGCGAAGAAAGGCGAAGCATCGGTGCATGGGGGGCTGGAAAGGCGAAGGCGAAGGGAAAAACAGAAGCCACTAATGATATTCATCCCAGGAGGGCGGGCAAACAAACCCAAGGAGATCGAGATCAGGGGTATCGATGAGGAAGAGATTTCGCCGAAAACGACTTGTGCAACTCTAACGTTTTCGGAGACGCAATTTGAGTGTTCAAATTCTAGGACGCCACTCGGAGAAATGCCAAACGAAGACGCATTGGAAATGAACGCTGATGCTCCCTGGATCTCAAAACCTCAATCTAAGCGTTCAGACCCACGATTACCACGCTCCAATAACGAAGCCGAGAATTCAACACAAATAGGTGGTAACGGTCCTGGGTTGTCGACACCTCAACCCAACTCGCAATTACCACTTCCCAATGATACCCGAGCAGTCGACAATGACTCCGAGAGCTCATCCCAAATGCGCATCGACGTTCCCAGGATGTCAATCCCCCAACCTCAATGCTCCGAATCGCAGGACCTGTACGCCAGCAATGGCCAGACGGCCATGGGCGAGGAAGACACCCCAGCGTCTGAAATCACCCTCGGCGTTCCAGAATTGTCGAAATCACAACCTCAGCCCTCCCATTCGCACCTGAATCTTAACCAGGTACCCGACAACGACGAGGATTTTTTGCAAATGCACGTCGATACCCCCACACCGCCTAATCCTGGGCATTCACGTTTTAATGTCCAGACGTCGTCCATCTCACTCGAGTTGAAGCGTAAGATGTGGGACGACCTCTCACGGGCGGGCTTATATGAACACTTGGAGACTTATGAGACCGAGAAGACCTTAACTCGTCAACACCTCCACGAAATCTGGGACGCTCGAGATGCCTTGGGCGCACAGTTGCTTGGTGTCACGGAAGAGTTGGAAATTTATTGCACAAAGGTGAAGCATTTGGAGGATACCGATCTCCCGTCGGAGATAACGACGGAATGGGATCATCTTAAGGAATTGTTGGCGAACGCGGGATCGGAGGTCCAACAGGCAAGGAACCAACGCCTTGAGGCAGAATCGGAGCTTCCCGTGCTTCGAAAGAAAGTCAAGACGCTCACAGAGGAAAGGGATCGGGCTTTGAACAAATCCCAACAATTCAAGGATTTGCATCTCAAGGCTCAGGCTGCACAATTGGAGATTCGGCAGGTGCGAAGTCAAGGTCTTGAGCCAGAATCTGAGCTTTCCCAATCTCAAAAGAAGGTCGAAACGCAGGCGGAAGAGAGGGATAATGAAGCCCAACGATTGAGGGATTCGCTCGTTCCGAAGCCGTTTGGATGGGGTGCCCCGGTGAATGGGTGGACTGCATGGGATCAAGTATGTGACGAAGAAATCTCTGTTAGAGGTCGACTCTCATCCCTTGGGGCTCAGTCCAACGTCCAAGTTGAGAATCCTGGCCATATAGCTGCACTCGGAGAGGTCCTAGCCATATGCTGCCGAATGCTTGAGGAAGAGAAAAACCGGCGCATGGAACTGGAGAAAGAGGTTTCCAATCTGAGGTCTGATCGTGGTGAGTTCATTCCTTCACTTGTGACTTCGCCTTCGCATCTCATTTTATAATGGACCAGGGAAAGTCATTTTGTTTTCTCATATGTTGTCGGAATATGCAGCGTTTTCCCGGGAAGTTCAAATGACAGTTTTTGCACTCAATGGAGTCGAGGCTTCGATCAGCCGCGAGACTTCTTTCCCTTATCAAGCCCTCCATGGAATAATCCAGATTCTGGCTGAAGCGTCCGATTCGGCGAAAAAGCGCATCCACACCATAGAGGAGGGCCGGATT
>Ga0307517_10004779_pt1 | contig 20677 bp, 23 predicted proteins | sample 23_EM_MG_FD_194515 | JGI IMG/M metagenome (GOLD analysis project Ga0307517, IMG submission 194515) | Populus trichocarpa ectomycorrhiza microbial communities from riparian zone in the Pacific Northwest, United States - 23_EM | ecosystem: Host-associated > Plants > Roots > Unclassified | place...
TGTGATCGCACTGATGGGAACACTGCAAAGGAAATTCTGAATGAGCCACTCAGGTAAATTCTGGGTACTTTCTTTGGGAAAATTCAAGGTGTTCCCATGGTGTTCCTGATGAGAACATCCCAGTCACATGACCTGGAACACTGCAGATGTACTGGCCATTTCCTGACCCAGGGACTGGGAACATTCTGAATGAACCGCTCAGGAAAATTCTGGGTACTTTCTTTGGGAAATTTTTGAATGTCCCCATGGTGTTCCTGATGGGAACACCCTGGTCACATGATCTGGAACACTGTGAATGTACCAGCCCAGGCCACCACCCCTTGCCCCCAGTGAGGGTAGGAGGCGTACTCCAACTCGTCATCAAGAACCTAGAAAGTATTGGTTAAGCTTCCTGAAGCATAACGGTTCAGCAACCACCAAATACCTCGATGGAAACCTCCTTGCTTCCCGACAGTCCACACTTGCAAACTTGATCCTAAGAACATTGGTCATCAATAAGGGTACACACACCCCAAAGGGACCAGCAGACCTGCAAGGCCTCGACGTGTCCACGCAACTCCATGGTGAACTGCTCCTCAGCGCACCAGAGCTTCTCGAGGTCCACCAAGCGTTGGGAAAGGTCCTGGTTCTGTTGGAAGACTTCCTCCACCCTAGAAGCTTGTGCCATGAAGGCAGTCTCCATCTCCCTCTGTTCATTACACTCCCGAGTCACCTAAAGGAAGGGTTAGTCAACGTCAAGCCAATAAAGACGTTCGACGCCCTCACCTCCTTCTCGAGAACATCAATCCGGCTGAGCAGCCGGCTTCCAATAGAGGACGTGTGCCTCATCTCCAAACTGGTTGGAACACCCCTCCCCCTTATCGTCATACCTGGCTCCCGACTTGAACACTGGTCCTGAACTCCCATGGTGATCAGATGATCCAGCACTCTATCCCTCTTCAGATGATGAATCCGACAATCGGCCTGAAGCCGGGCAGTCTGAATGGACGTCCCCCACATGAAATCCTCATTGTAGAGGTCATTCATGGGATTGTCGAGGTAGGAGTCACCCTCCCCATCCAAACGGTCAATGATATGGGTGTTCCTGGGGTAGGGGTCGATAACATTGGCGCGAGAGTGAGGGTACCTCCCCTGGTCGGTACACGAGACGGACACTTCACCAATGCGATAGGTGTTCTGGGTGAGGCGAGGCATGGTAATGATAAGATGGTGAGATGAGAGAATAAAGCTAGGTTTGTTGGATTTGGAAGAGGAGCGGATGATGAGTTGGCACCCTAGGACGCCCCCTTTTATCCACCTCTCCCAAACCAGGACACGTCACCACAGTTGCCATCACTTCCCTTGACAACACAAGTGGTGCCACCTTCCCTTAATTCTCATTGGTTGTTCCCACGTTCCCCCATCAGTCCCCCTGATGACAATGGTGTCACTTTCCTTTCTATTTTCCTATTAGACGTTCTCACGCTCCGCAGTTCTTCTTGGTCATGAATATTCTCACGGTTCATTTCCCTTTGTTCTTATTTTCACACGACCCACTTTTACTCCGATCATGATATCATAATATTCCCACGACCCACACTTACTCCGATTATGATCTCATGTCACAGTCACACGTCACAGGCCACTCTGGTAGTATATAAGGACCTCAGATAGCACTTGTATTCTTCAGTTTTGTTATTACAGGATTTCCTCTGCCTGAAGACGCTCTGCAGACAAGCTCAGAGACTTACTGCAAGAAATCAGAACTCAGATCTGCTCTCTTTTACTCTATCCCTCCTCTCATCTATCACACGCATCCACTGCCTCCTTGACCCATCGTCTAGCGTTGTGCAAGGCCCTGCCTCACCTCCCCTACTGGTTTGAAGACCTCTACCCACTTTAGTGGCTCATTGTTGTCTCTGTTAGCAAGGGCAAGCTACTCAAGAATTGGTTAGTGACTCGTATTGACGAGTCGTTTCCTGGAGTGGTCTCGGCGCAGAGTGGCCCTGACAAGGAGTAGGGTGGTATCTATGTAAATAGAGTATATACAAAAATCTGGAATAAATGGATCAGTATTGATGCTGATATTTTTGGCCACCCTTCTGATGAGGTTCACACATTCCAAGAGTGTATCTCAAGAACCGGTGAGGGGACCACCTTTGGGTCTTTTGTCACTCAAAAGTGCCATCATAGGTAAGGTAAATGCACATGTTTTTGGAGTGCAATGTTGTAGATAAAATTCTCAGTGCACGAAACTCATCTGTTTTCAAGCACATCTCTCCCCCTTGCATAGGGTCACGGATGTTATTATATGTACATAGAAAAAGAACCAGAAACAATGTATAACATGTATTATACATGATACAAACATCTTTGATACAAATAACAACCAGTAATGCAATGGAAACAATGAAAACAGCTAGGGTGTGTTAAGGGGGAAGATGAAACACAAAAATCGAAATAACATACCGATCATTAAGCCCCATTGCAAATGGCTTCTGGGGCACATACTAGACCTATATACCACCCAGGAATGGGACCATACAAGCAGAGAGGTTGGGTAGAGAAGGCTGGAGAGAGAGAGATGGCTTTAGCAGAAAACATCGATAGAGTGATCAGTACTTGCCCCAGATGCGTAGGAATACGCGGAATCCCTCGAGAACAAGTGGTAATACAATCCCCAATGCCACTCATACGAATGTGAGGCGATTGAGACACTCCAGAACCAGATCTGGGCCCTACATAAAGATGGATGCGCACAAATGTTCCCTGCAGCACAGAGTGTGTGCAGGGGCCGTCCTTCTACTCAAATTAACCTCTAGAACACGTGAGTAACGCACTGAACGAAAAAAGAGAACATGCCAAGTGTAAGACAAAAGAAAACCCAAAAACACGTCCACACCTCCCAAGATGGAGAACGTGGATGCATTTGCATGGGTAAGTGGTGAATCCAACAAACATACATACCAGAACAATTGAGCAAAAGGGCGAAGCAACCACGCACCGCGTTCGGTCGCAATCACAATTTTTGTGATTTTGACCCCCCTGGAACAGGGGTAAGAAACTGAACTAAACAAGTCCAATGTGGGCTCGATTCCCTTCATTTACATTACTATGATAGACATCTGAGAGGAATAAACGAACGCTTACCTGTAGGAGTCGCTACGAGTGAAATTGTCCCCACCCACCTGGGAGGTGAGGTGGGGAAATCCTCACCAAATCGCGCCAAAAGTAGCGGAATCCCTTCGCATTTGTGAGTATACCAAACGCCTAGAAGGGCTAAGGAACCGCTTGTTGAAACTTTATGTGTCAAGCTCGGAGTCGAACACGCGACTCCCAGAACCGGTATTGGTTGACACTGTATAGCCATCCCAGACCGGTGCTCCATGTTCCGGAGTTACGATATCACGATGTGTAATTGGCCCGGACTATAGACTGCGGACTTTGATCATTAGGATCAAACACGACCAAACATGGTCTGTGCGCACCATCATATTAGTATATATACCTGTCCTTAGACGACCTAATATGATATCGCTTCTTGTTCTCTCCCCACCATCATCAACGCTCTTCAAGCTTAGTTCTCCTACCAAGGTAAGGTAGAGTACAATGTATATATAGAATATATATTTGCTCAACACCACTCACCTAACGTGCCCGCTGTGGGAGGATTTCTACCCCCACCCCTGGGGTGAGGGTAACCGGACTTGTGCTGGATGACACGAGAGCGGTGTCAATCCCTAGATATACATTACAATAGTTAATAGACCAAAGGGCTAAGGCCCAGCTTACCTGTGCAGCCCCCAATCGCGAGGGGAAGGGGCTGCAGCCCGGGGCAAGCCCAGGTACCGTGCATGTTCCCAAAAAGGAAGTTGCGATCAATCCCATCAATCTGTGTGGTGAGCTGGCAATCCTTGCCCGGCACCCATATGAAAATCGAGCATATCTTGCTCAATCCTCATCCGTTCAGGGCCGCATTTAGTGGGATCTTATGCGTTTGATGTTCTGCAGGGTCTAGTATTTTTCTTGTATTTAATTTCGAAGATTTTCGTGTACACACTTTTCGAACTGGCCAGTAAAATAATGCTTAGATAAGCCAATCAAAATATATTGACCAAATATGGCTAGTGGGGCCACCCAGGGGGTCATCCTCCCAGATGTATTTTGATGGGAGGGGAACACCCGGAGAAGCCCAGTGATGGATATTTCCCACAGTTGTGGCACTGGGCTGATGGGAAGGCCCAAAACAATGGGTCAAGTCCAGACACTGGTCCGAAACAATGGGTACAGCCCAGGTGTTGGTCTGAAACAATGGATTGTATGGATGTACCAGCTCAGGAAACCACCCCTTGCCCCCAGTGTGAGTGGACCTTGCTGTCGTCAATCTTCTGGGAGACTTCCACTGAAGAGATTCCATCCTTATCAATCATCTGCCTACTTCCTAGGCAACCTTTGAGGTCTTCCAGTGACAGAGGAGCTGCAACACTGCTACCTTGGAGTGTGTGGACGAACCTTCCAATCTCCTTCATCCAGAGGTTCAGATGCTGATGAGTCCACTTCAGATGAGAGTGACTCTGATGGACATGGGGAGTCAGGGTCTTCAGATCCGGTCTGTCCTCAATTCCCTGAGCTTGGTGATGGACTCGGTTCAGGTTCATCACCTTGCCTTGATGTTGTCTAATGAGCAGATTATTCAAGAAGTGGGATTGGTTGGAGCAGGTACATCAGTGGGGGAGGAGATGGTGGAGGATCTGCTTGCTGAGGACAATGGAGAGGTCTATGACTTCAAGGGTAACTGTCATCGTGCACGATTTTCGGACTTCTTTTCTTTTATGTCTCTACATCTTTTGGACTCTTTTACCTTCAAAACCCCCACAATCTTTACTTTCCTTCACACTTCAGCTCAAGACACCAAGATCACATTTGACTATTCAGGGAGATTGGGAAGGACAAGATGGGTATCTACAAGGGTATCGACCATACACTCCATCTCTGCCTCGAGACGCACGGCTTCTCAGAACTCAGCATACAAAGACCATCTAAGGACGTCATACCCAAGCAAAACCCGCTCCACCTCGTATCTACTAGGAGGACCATGCTCTGGCAACTCCCCTAGATGACCCGGACTCTCCGCTCTGGGAGGAGTCACCACAGGACAGTCCTCTAGACGTCCCTGGTCGATCACCCTCCGACGACGCCAATTGCTGCTCCCAAGACAACTTGCCTAGAAAGGAATATCCCATCAGAGGCTGCTTACGCCCAGTACAACGAGCACGCTGACCGATACGAACCGGGCGAATCTCGGCCATCACTGGCAAAGGATCAGGAGATGGAGCGCTAGAAGCCTCCCCTGTACACCCGGAACAACAAGCAACCTCCAAAACCTAGAAGACACTCATCAGTGCCACTACACCAAGGATGGCACCAACGACATCTTACCTCAATGTCCTTCTCCTCAGTTCCCAACACGGGCTGTTCCTCGGACATGGCAGGATAGGAGGTGTACTCCAACTCATCATCTAGGACCTAAACGATGTCAACACTTGGGCTTTCCAAGATGAAGGCAGCGTTACCTCGATGGGAACCTCCTTACTCCCAGACAAGCCACACTTACAGACCTGGTCCTAAGAATGTTGATCTCAATAAGGGTACACACACCCCAAAGGGACCAGCACACCTGCAAGGCCTCGACGCGTCCACACAACTCCATGGTGAATTGCTCCTCAGCACACCAGAGCTTCTCGAGGTCAACCAGCCGTTGGGACAGATCCTGGTTCTGTTGGAAGACTTCCTCCACCCTCGACGCCTGTGCCATATCGGCCGTCTCCATCTCCCTCCGTTCAGTACGCTCTCGAGTCACCTAAAGGAAGGGTTAGTCAACGTCAAGCCAATAAAGATGTTCGACGCCCTCACCTCCTTCTCGAGAACATCAATCCGGCTGAGCAACCGGCTCCCAATAGAGGACGCGTGCCTCATCTCCAAACTGGTCGGAACACCCCTCCCCCTCGTCGACATACCTGGCTCTCTACTTGAATCCAAGTCTTGAACCCCCATGGTGATTAAGCAATCCAAGATCCTGTCCCTCTTCGGATGAGCGAATCGACGTTCACTCTGGAGCCTGGCAGTCTGAATGGATGTCCCCCACAAGAAATCCTCGTTGTAGAGGTCATGCATGGGGTTGTCGAGATACGCATTACCATCCCCGTCCAAACGATCCATGATACGGGTGTTCTTGGGGTAGAGGTCGATAATGTTGCCACGAGAGTGAGGGTACCTCCCCTGGTCGGTGCGAGAGACGGACACCTCAGCAACACAATAGGTATTCTGGGTAACGCGAGGCATAGTAATGAAGAGATGAAGAGATGGTAGAGGGAGGCTAGGTTTGTTGGTTTTGGAAGACGAATGGATGATGAGTTGGCACCCTAGGACGCCCCCTTTTATCCGCCTCTCCCAAACCAGGACACGTCACCACGGTTGCCATCACTTCCCTTAACAACACAAGTGGTGCCACTTCCCCTAATTTCTCATTGGTTGTTCCCACGTTCCCCCATCAGTCCCCCTGACAATAATGGTGTCACTTTCCTTTCTATTTTCCTATTGGACATTCCCACGCTCCGCAGTTCTTCTTTGTCACAAGCATTCCCACAATTCATTTCCCTTTGTTCTTATTTTTCTCACAACCCACTTTCACTCCGATCATGATATCATAATATTCCCACGACCCACACTTACTCCGATTATGATCTCATATCCCAGTCACATGTCACAGGCCACTCTGGTAGTATATAAGGACTTCAGATAGCACCTGTATTCTTTAGTTTTGTTATTACAGGATTTCCTCTGCCTGAAGACACTCTTTGGACAAGCTCAGAGACTTACTGCAAGAAATCAGACCTCAGATCTGCTCTCTTCTACTCTATCCCTCCTCTTATCTATCACGCGCATCCACTGCCTCCTCGACCCATCATCTAGCGTTGTGCAAGGCCCTGCCTCACCTCCACTACTGGTTTGAAGACCTCTACCCACTTTAGTGGTTCATTGTTGTCTCTGTTAGCAAGGGCAAGCTACTCAAGAATTGGTTAGTGACTCGTATTGACGAGTCGTTTCCTGGAGTGGTCTCAGCGCAGAGTGGCCCTGACAGTAACAACAATACTTAGATTGTGTTCTTGTTGTGGAGGCCAGAGAGCCTAGTGTCTGTATCTTGACTGTTTGCAGTCATTGAATGAAATCATCTTTGTCTTGTGTCATCTTGTCATGAGGGGAAATAGAGTGTGAAGGAGTGTTGTGATTGAGTTGGTTGAGAGTGAATCATTAATGACTTGGGGTTTTGTTGATTATAAAATTTTTAAAACAGGGTTTTCTTCATGACAGCAAATGCGCTGACAAATACCATCCTTATGTCCATTCCAAATACTTCAAAGATTAACTCCATGGACTTCCCTCATCAGGGGCATTCTGTTCCCACTATCTCTGAGCGATTTGTACTGGAAGGGCAGAGCTCAGAAAGAGTGGTCGAGAGGCAGATGATGAGTGCTCAGGAAGTGAGGGAGTTCATTCTTCAATCAAGCCAGAGGGGCTTGATGATTCAGCAAGTGTTGGAGTCAATGAGTCAGGTGATGGATCAAGTACAGATCCAACAACTCTTGCTGCTCTTACAAGCTGCTCGTATGGAGACCGCCAAGGTATCGGATGGAGCTGGTCCTTTGGAAGGAGAGATCTTGGCTGAGGAGATGGCAGAAGATCTTCTTGCTGAGGATGATAGAAAAGTCCTTGACTCTTGACAATAATAACAATCACTAGAGTGTGTTCTTGTAGTGAAGGCCAAAGTGCCTAGTGTCTTGTATCTTAACTGTACACAGTCATCAAATGATAATCTTCTTGTTTTGTATCATCTTGGTTGTGAGGAAAAATGAGAATAGAAGGAGTGTGAAGGACATGCTGGTCGTGAATGACTTATGGTTTTATTAGTTATAAAATTTTTAAACAGGGTTTTCTTCATGACAGCAAACGTGCTGACACACACTTTGGGAAAAGCTTGTAAATTCTGGAGAGGATTTATGGAACAAGGATTTGAAAGGCATCTAGGAGCTTTAGCAGGGAATAGGGGGAGCGTAAATGGTTAAGTACACCCCTGTAATGACATGATTACGGCCAAGAAGGCACACGTGTTTTCTGTTCACCCACATCCTACCCAAGACTCACCACCTGTAGTACTGCCCTTTTTTCTTTCCCCTCCAGCATGGATCACATGCATGCAGATCATGTTGGTCAACACAAAATCATTGGTTAGGCCCAAAACAGATTCCATGGGAATTAAAGATTGTGCATGGCTGCAATTCTCCATACTTCATTTCTTCCTACAGTGTGTTCTTCTCAGATCCTGACATCTGCATCTGTATGAAGTTCATGGACAACAGATTGTTGGACAGGATTTACAAGTGAATTGGGCCCATTGATATTGATGTCATGAGGAAGGTTGTGCTAGCCATGTCGGAGGTACATGTATGATGTTCATCAGCTCATTCACCAAGGTGAACTTTCAACTATTTCATTACACACATTCTTCACCCACACCACGCAGTGCACTATCAAGTTGGATGTCTGGTGACTTGGGGTTTCCTTGATCAAGTTTGTACTTGGTAGATTCCTGTTTTCTAGAGAGAAGGTATTAGGCAATCAAATTCAGAGGACCCCTGAGGATCCTTATGTCCCAGAGAGCTGAAGAAAGTCAGAGAAGAAGGAGAGGAGACAAAATAATATGGGGGAGAGTCATCAAAGTGGAGCAAGGACAATAAGCATCTCAGAGTTGTTACAGCATATTGTCACAGCATATTGTCAATGAACTGGCACCAGGAGGGAAGGATCCTAAAGGTTGCTGAGGAGTTCATGGATGCATGTTTATTGTCCTGGCTAATAGTTTTATTATCAGATGCTACCATGGATGGAACATTCCTGGAGATCTGACCCCAACCTGTAAGAGACTTGGGTATTAACCTCCTGATCAATCTGTTTGTGGGGTTCATTGTTTATGCAGGTCTCTGACCTCTCTCCATAACCATCAATGTTAATGAAAGAACAGAATCTACTGCTTACCATTCACTTATTCTTGTTTTGTTTTTTCTTTTCTTTCTCATGCTCCTATCTGTTCCACCTACTCTCACAGGTCATGGGAGGTCTGGTATGTCCTGATGATCAAAGCACCCTGGCAAGGGTTTATAACTCATTATAACTCATCGTAACTCTCTCCTTATCATTGGCTTACCAACCAATGGGAGGAACCAAAGAGCATAGAAACCTTAAGGAGTTTGGGTGCCTTAGGGAGTCTGACTGGGGCAGAACTGGATGGATTCATACAAATACCTTGGTGGTTAGTTAGATGATATAAATTGTGACCATTTTAGTCATCTGGCAATAACATTTTTGATATATAGAATTACAGGAATGAGTGGAAAGAACACATAAGCTACAGATCCCTAATGAGGTACATAATTACACTCCAGAATCAATATCTCTCCAGAGTCATAACCAGCAACCAAGTAGTGACCATCCCACTGTGCATCTGAACACCTTACAAGTCTCCCAGGCAGTTGGAAAACTATCTTTTTAGTAGCTGTATTCTGGATTCCAGGTATAAATGACTTCTGCCGCCTGATACCACCAATGAAATATAGGTGGGGCAAATTTTGGGATGTGTCTGGTAGCTGAACAGGAGATGAGCCCAAGACTCCAAAGTCCCACCCCACAACTTTGTTTTCAGTTGGGACAGAATAAACCCTGGGTTTAAGGCCATCAATGGTCAAAAGGTAATCATCTAAGTGACTATGGCTAACATGTACTTCTCCCACAAGATCCCCTGTCCATATAGACCATGCTTCAATGACACCCCGATAAAGGCAGAAAAATTTAGAACCATCCCCTGATATCCTGAGATCTGTAAGAACACCTGAGGGCATATCTACTGTTCTGAGGAGTTCTCCTTTCCCATTATCCCAGACAGACATTTCCCTATATGTATGCCAAACAGAAATTACCCTGCCATCAGTCAAGCGGGTATCCATCTGGTGGCAACCTTTGGCTGGAGTTTGGAAGGATGTCTTGCAGAGGCCAGTTAGAATATCCCAGATCCTCACCATCCCATCTGAATGACTTGAAATGGCAATGCCATCTTTTCCCTGGAGAGTGATAGATTTGATTGAAGCTGAGGTGGAGGATATACACTTTGAATCAGCCAGAACTGGGTCTGTAGATGAGGTACCAATCTGCCAGAACTTGACTGAACAGTCATATGATGCTGAGATGAGAGAGGAGAAGGAAAATACAAGGGAGGATATTTTTCCAGTATGGCCCTTGAAGGTCTCAAGGAGGTGAGGCTCTGAGCCAGCGATGTCCCAAACATAGATAGTATCACCAGAACATGCTGCAACAACCTTGTTATCAGGAGAGAAACAGCAACCTTCAAAATGTTCATTGCTCATTGTGAATTCAGCCACAATTCCTTTGGAATCAGAGCTTTGAACTTTAACAGTTCTGCTATCACATACAACAAACTGGGTACCATCTGGGGAAAAAGCAATGCAAGAACCCTTATATTCAGGGGCAATTTTCTGACCACTGGTGTCCCACTCCTGAATTGTACTGTAATATATAGACATGAAATGTTTGGGATCCAAGGGAAAGAAGTGAACATAGTTCACTAGATTCCTTTGCCTTATGGTATGATGGCACTCCCCTGTCTGAATATCCCATAAACGAATTGTCCAGTCCTGAGATGCTGAAGCAATCATAGTGTGGTCTGCTGAGATGGAAACAGAATAAACATAGTCTGAATGGCCTTGAAAGGTCTTGACAACCCCACCAGTCTGTATATCCCAGAGCTTGATGGTTTTATCCCTACCACCAGATACAAGTGATGCCCCATCTGATGAGAAAACAAGGCTATGCACATCATTAGTGTGCCCAGAAAGAATGGCTACCTGGACACCTGTGATAGCATTGAGAATGATGATGGAACCAAGCTTTCCACCAACTGCAATGGTATCTTTCCAGCATGCAAGGACCCATGGCTCTTGGTTAAACCAAACTGTACGAAAAGAAGATCCCCATCCAGCTGACACCCCCTTAACCACCTTGATCTCTTGTGAGAACTCTATACTGTAGTACTGATGGAGCCAGGATGAAAGAGGGCAAATTGGCAGGGCAAAGTTATAGATATATGAGGGTGAGTCACAGATCATGTCAAAGTGTTCCAGGATAAGTCTCTGGCTATCAGCTGTCCACTGACACATAACTCCTGCCTAAGTACATATTAACACAGGGTTCAGTGAACAGAATTGCAAAGCACTCACCAATGCACACCATTGCTCAACATCATTTATGGCATGAACTCCAGCCCCAAGATTCCTTGTCAGTGCAAGCACCTCAATCCAGTATGGCAAACATGTTGTGAAGAATTCATTGATTCCCTCTTCCACTTCTTTGACACAGGAGATACTGCCAGGGATCCTCAGAAGGTGCTTTGTCCAGAAGCAACATGAATATTCTAGGGCATCTCCAATGTGGTCCTCACAGAGAGCAGAAAGATCCTTGACCTCACTGAGAACAGTGTGGTCATCCAGGTTGCAGATATTCTTCTTTAACCTTTCCCTCATTAGCTTCAGGCACAAGAGTAGGATTTCTGTATGGTGGACTGCAGGCTCCACAAAGAACCTGTTGTCTTTGCATCGCTCTGGATCTGTGAGGAAGTCAGGGAATGACTTGTGGAAGGTGAGGACTGGGTCATCTGTGTTCTCAGGGACAATGAGGAGGGAGTGGAGGGATCGTATGGTGTGGCGGATGTCTGAGGTGTCATATCCCAGGAGTTCTGAAAGACCCTTGATTGAGAGGGGATTGAAGATGAGTACAACTGCCCCCACTGTGGCCTGGAAACAGGAATGGTGTTGGTTATTGTCTGTGTGGATATTGTGGAGTGTATGCTCAAGGATCTTGGTGTAGAGTTGGTCAACTCCAGACTTTCCTTCTTCAGCAGTGCTTTCTGGGAGTGAGGTGATGAGAGCCAGCCTCTTTGCAGGTGGATTGCCTTCCAAAGCCACAAATTTTACAACTGTCGAGGTGTAGATGAAGAACCCAGCTGCCTTCTTGCACAGAATCTCAATGTCAGATGAGTTTGGCCAAACTTCTGCCACATCACAGTCACTCCGGTTTTTGGCAAGGTGGGTCAGCTGTGTATGAAAGAACAGCTTGATATCACCATCCACCACTTCTGGCTTGACTTCATGGAGCTTGAAGACTTCAGTGATCAGGGTGAGTGACTCCAACCGAAATCCCAAGCGGATCCGAGGCTCCGGACGACCAGTGATAAAGAATTTGACATAGGGGATCTCACCCACGTAGCGAGAGAGTATTGACAGGATGGCAGAGGCGGGTTCTTCATCCTTGCACTCGTCGAGAGCATCAATGATGATAAGTGTCCGGATCCGGGAGGCTTTCAGTGGGCCAACAATAATCCTCTCCATCTGGGAACAGAGAGACTCTTGTCCAATACCAGGACTGGCCCTCAGGACTCGGAGCAGCTTCTCTCGAAATGGGAGGTAGCGATAGGCGAGCTGGAAGGCAAGAGTTGGGAATATTGCTTGGAGATTGCTTCTGTCCTCGAAATCTCGTGAGCAGAAGAAGCTCGCACCGAGCTTTCCATCCGCGAAGCTGATCTCGGCAAATGTCCGGGCGATGGTCGACTTCCCGGTCCCGGCAAGGCCGTTCAACCAGAACACGCGGTGGTCTCCTTCGTCCTTCAACCAATGTTCAAGTTGTAGGAGGATATCCACTCTAGTTCCCCTCATGCATCCCTTCCTGTTCCCGGAAGTGTATCCGGCCCTATCGGTGTGACGCACGTTTTCCAGAAGAAGGCGATCGGCATCTCCCTGTTTCCAAGTTACTACAAAAGGCGAGATCACAAGGGAGTAAGGCTTACGATCGACTGACAGCCTTCATCGTACATATCTCGTTGGAACGAAGTCTGGGGAGGACGTCAGTTACAATCAGAGCAAGTCTTTCATGAGTGCAAACCTGATAATCCATCAAGGCATAGCGAATATCTTGTACAAGATTGTTAAGTTTATGTGCGTTCTCGGGCTTTTTGAGGAAAAGCGCGAGATCCTTCTTGGTCGTAATCGGGTCCATGGCCTGGCCAATCTCTTCCAATTTCCTGGTAGTTCCCATAAATCAGATTCGGTTCTCCATCTCGGAGGATGTTGGCTCACCGTTCCAGTTTGTTTGTCCTCTCCTCCTCATTAACGTCATCCGGAGGGATGGGTGCGGAGAGCGATTCAGAGAGCATTCTGATCCTTGGAGCCAATGATTCTATGGCACGTTGATTCACCTCCGTTCGCTAGAACCACCGTAAGGATTGAGAACCAAATGTACGAGAAGGGGGCCATACCTCGCAACTGTCGAGAATAGAACGGAGAGATCTCGCGACGGATTTGAGCGGACCGAAGCCAACTGTGGAGCCGCTCATATCACGGAGTAATTCGGCTGTGACAGACGCAGTAGATTTGGAGTTCGACTTCTTCTCATCCTCAGCGGCGCTCGGTTCGAGGGTCTCGTCGGGGCGAACGACCTCTGGTCCACAATCGGGAAGGACAGAGGTGCCTATATTGTCAGAAGGAATGATCAGAGGCAGTAACAAAGCCAGCCACGTTCACGTACTGTCGGGCCCCACGCCACGCGAGACCGAAGGGGTGGATGGAGGTGGATAGACTCTCTCAAGCTCTCCGCTGTGCACGCCCCCCACAGCAACCTCGACGTCCGGGTGTGGGTGCGAATCCTTCTTGCTGGCTCCTTCTCCGTCGACGTCTGCCTCTCCTCCTTGACCGTTATCGCTTCCGCACGCCGGCACAGATAATGGCCTATCCGGTTGAGGGGGTCGATCCGTCGAAGAAGCTTGGACTCCGGCTGCGTCGGCTTTATCGTTTTCTTGGTCGCGACTTTCATCCGCCACGACGTGAGGCCCTGGTCGAGGAAGAGAAGTCGTTGAGCCAGCCCCCTCCCCAGGGTTGGACCCCGTTTCGTCCGGCTTGCGTTTTCTCCCTGTCAGTAGGTGCTTGACTTTCTTCTTCGTTTTGGAGAGTGAATGTCGCATGCCGTCCATGTTGGTGTCAGATGAGTGTAGAAGAGCGTAGATGGTGGTGCGATGGTGGATGATTGGGCTCGTGGCTTTGACGCTCAGCGCGGATGCAATGCGTTGTCCTGCAGGTCTCCATTCCCACGTAGATACTTACTAATTGCAATGAACAGTTTTGCGTCGCAGGACCTCCCGCCCTTTCAGCCAAGTTCTCTCTCGCACCAACTTTTCGTGTCAGCTTTCTATATCTCCCCTATTTGAAGTCACCGCTGAGCTCGATGCCGGATGCCTCCGACCGATCCTACCTCAATATTCGGCTGAGGTTTGCCACTCGGATGCGCCTCCCTCGCTACTATCGCTCTCACTTTCCTTGGTGGCACGGCTTTGGCTATCCCTTCCGTCGACACGCCGTACGAGTTGCAAGAGGCGTCGAGATCCTCCATGCAAAGGATACACGTCACGTTCCGCATTGGACTCCGGACGGCTAGGAAGGCACAAGACCCGAGATCTACCATGTTGACAAGTTACAGATGCTACAGAGGGACACTGAGGCAAACGCCGTTGTTTTGAGCGGGCCCTGGTTCATGGAGTCGGTCTCGGAGAGCTTCCTTTGAAGGTTTCGCAGCTTGGTTCGTTCTCTCACTGCTTGTCCGCCCTCGGGTCTCACAGTGGTGCTTTTGTCTCGTCGGTGAAGGTTCAGCGTTCGCGTTTATTGGCCTCACGCCGTTCGAACTTCTCTCCCCTCTTCTCAACCAACGCGAGAGGTGAGCAAACGCCTGTTGCACCCCTTCATCAGTTCATAAACTATCGACGTCTTCAGGCCTCAACGTCAACGCCAACGCTCAGACCGGTACCGTTCCCGGACGTTGTCCCACGGCCCTCAGACACATTCCACCCGAGAGGGGGAGATTCCGTCCGACAACTCATTCTCTCGGTGACCTTTGTCGTTACCTTGTCTCACCTAACGTGATCAATACCGCCCAACGCGTTTAGCTTTCTGGAATCTGGCGTCGTCTCGATCGACTTTGAACTCCTGTTGCGGGTCACGTCCGGAGTGGTGTTGGAACAAAGTAGGAATGAGGTCAGTGGGGTGATTGAACTCATTGGATTCGAGGTTTTTCATGTGAACGAGCGTGGGTGAGACTATAGAGATGGTCGAATGGGGTGTAGAAGTGATTCTGGGACGGTGAAGCGAGAGAAACATCGAGCGAACTTTCATATCCCTAGTCGGATAACCTAGCGATTGCTATATTCAAGGGAGCCTGGATATTCTTCACTGCATTATGGTGGTACGAGAGGAAATGTCAGTAGTTGTGCAAACGAACGGCACGGTCCATTGAGCGATCGCGAAACACAAGCTGTACATAAAGCTCCCAGCCCGCCTACGAGCTATTAGCCATTCTCTACGCTGCGACTATTATCGAGATCTGTCCGCATCCCTGACCAAGTACACCACGAGACGGTACCACGCATCGTTGCGAATGACATTGGTTTGGAAAGAGTTGATCACCCAACGATGCATTCGTGGATGGGATATTCTTGACGCCAAAATCTTCACACGAATTCAAACCTTCAACCCAAACACACCCGGTAAAGTAGCCCAAGCCTTCTTCCCATATCTGCGCGCCCAGACCGCCGCCCTCCCACGCAGCCGTCGCAAAATCAAAGAAAATCACCTCCACAAACCTCCCCCAGAGAGAGAACTTGCAATAGCTTCCTCACAGAATGAATTGGATCCACGATTCGACCGACGATCTCGCGGTGTGCTTCAGAAACTCCTGGACCCGTTGCGTTGGGTGAGGGGAAATTCGGCTGGAAACAGGACCGGGAACCCCTTGATCCAAAGATCAAGCGATGGGCCCGCTTGAGCTCGACCCCACGGTGTGCGAACAGGTTTTGTATCGTGACCTGAAGGGTTCCGGGGGGTAATCTTGCGCACGCCGGGAGACGTCTGCCCGTCAGCGATTCCACCTTCGAATCGCCATGTAGTGTGCCATTGGAAACGCAAACTTGAGGTTCTGTTGTACAAACAAGTTGAGGACTGTGTTCGGGTGAGGAGTTGGACTACTGTAAACGCACTCTCCAGGCGACTCGGAAGGGCCGAGGCCTTCAAAGGTCTCCGGATATGTATGGATCGCGGACGACTTCGAGTATGTGAGATCGGACGGCGAGCACCTCTTACTTTTCCATCATTCGGAGGGGGGACGAGAATGCGGTGGAGTTTGGCACTCTATTTCGTTCTGGGGATCTGTCGACAGAGGTGCTTAGTCAACAAAACAATTGATCAGCACAGGGATAGGGCGCAGCGGCACACGGTGGGAGATATATGACCGGGAAGTGTGGCAAAGTCCGTGACCGCGTCCGAGGACGGAATGCGGGGACAACAATTGGGTGGTTCCGTGGTCGCAAGGTTCAATTTCGCGGGCATCCGACTGAGCACAGCAGAACGGAACGACAAGGTACGTACCTGGCGTGGACGTAGAACAGGCGTTGCCATACGAGACTTCGACGTTCCCGTCACCAAGGTAGAGGGCGTCATGGGGAATTATGGTCATGGGGGAGTCGTGGGGGACTTGTCGTCGGAGGTATCCTTAATTGTGAAGCCTGACAGAGTGGAGATACTGGCGGACGGAGAGTAAGCGATGGGAACCGTGTCTGTCCCTGGGGTCGCGTTAGGTTCGGGTGGAGGGGACCAAGGAGTCCGAGGTCCGAGATCTCTGTTCGGAGGTCCCGGGGACGGGACAATGGGTCGCAGCAGAATCATTCTTTTCCCCATCGGTTGGTTTTGGTTTCCAGGTCGTGAACGTCCCAACCAGGCTCCCGTGATGCAGCTACCTCCTGAAAGTTTGTTAGCCCGATTGCCGCGTTCCACTGGGCGGTATGCACACCTGTACCCGTTGGCCCCCGGACGAACCACCACTGTAGCGGTTCTTGATGAGCTCGGAGCAGCGGTCGACGGTCGAAGGATCAGCGCATGCCTCGGGTGTTGCACCCGCCAGTCCGAGCAGGGTGACGAGTGCATCCGCTTGGTGATATCGTACAGTCCCGGCAGGTGGAAGGCAAGCGATTGGAGGACATGGCTACGGGCCACAGCTTCCTCTACGTATCCCGTGCGACAGAATTGGCATCTGCGCGGAAATTTCCCAAATCTCCGTGGTTGTACAGAATTCCTAGATCGGCGTCGAATCTCTGTGCAGAGGCGGCTTCGCGGCCCGCGGAACAATCCCAGGGCTTTTCTTCTGGTTCCCAACACCCTCCTCACCGCGATTCTTCTCAGAACATATCCAACCCAGACAGTCGATGGCGGCCAGGATTCCAAGAATTCCGCGCCACCCTCTCCTCAGGTATTCGAGGGAACTGCGGTCTGGCAAGCAAACCTCCAAGGCATCCATAACCTCATGGGCTTCGTGTGCGTTTCCGTCGTTTCTCCAGAGTAGCTGAAGTATCTGAATATGTTCGTAGCTCCGACATAGACGACGCCATCCTCCCATTCCTCCCCCATTTGACCCACCAATCCCCTTACACACCCCTTCTCACTACTTCGATCCTCACCTTGTTCCTCTCCATCCCCCTCGTCTGCCTCGTCCCGCCGCGCCTCGCAGTTCTCGTCCTTGGACTACTCCCATTCTTCTTTACCCATCCATTCACCCGATCTACCCTCCTCCCCGCCGCCAACACCGCAGTCTTATCTCCCTTTTGGAAAACCGCTCTCTCCTGGTCTTACAAGGTACTCGACGACAGATTGGAAGACAAGCATTGGCGGGCAGAGTTGCGCCAAGTTGAAGAATTCGAAAACGAACGGTGGAACCCACACTCAAGAGAAGCATCGGGCTCAACCGCGTCAGTTATCGGTGGACTGGGTGGGAGTGGCTTTATCGTCGGGTCCCCGCCACTGGGCGCATACGACAATACTAGTGCGGGAGGCGGAAAACACGGTGGGGGAAATCAAACCTAAAGAGTGGTGAAAGGAAGGCACGGACCCGTGGTCGAGACAGGTGGGGTGGGTCACAGGAGGTGGAGATGTCAGGTTCGTCTTCTCTTGAGTCTTCGATGGTCTCCTCTGTGCTGCGGCTGATTCCCATGGATCAGTATCCTCCCAGCAGTTGCTTGACTTTTGGTTTGGACGGAGGATATGTCATTCGTGGAGACAGAGGATTAGCGGCCCGATATTACGGGCAGTCGGTTACCGTGTGGGGCGGATGACAACGAGTCCTTCATTCTTCCGCATTAATCTCTTTTCCGGACTCACGCCACGCAGGTGGCTGGATATGCACAAGCGACGCCTGGCTCGATTCAAGTCCTGTATCGTCGGAAGAGTGGAAAACTCTCAGGTGGCATGGATCGAAGGAGGTGGACTCATAGGATCTACTATACGGGATCTCCTACCGCTATCGGGGCCTTCGATTCTGAGTGACCGAGTGAGATATTCTGTATTCTGACCTTCGTTTCGCTTTCGAACGTTGACGTGTACATTACGCTGTTTTTCTACCTCAGTGCGAGCCTCGAGGATACGATCGACTGGGTATCACATCACGTCGCGATGGCTTGCTTTCTCCAACATGAACGTTCGAACCCCTGTGAACCACCTTCCGTCTCGCTTTCACGTACATATTGCTTGCCTCTGAAATCCCAAAGCATCGTTCAACTCTTAGAAGCGAATGGACCCCGACGGAGAGCCGTGCTTGGCTGGGGACGGTCCGGGACGTGAGCCCAGCCAAGTTAGCGCCTTGCTCCAGCCCCCAAACGTAAACCTCGGAGCTGGGGCCAGCCTCCCGACCTCACTATTCCGCTCTGGTGCCGCCACCTGGTCTAACTACCGAACGTATCACCGCCTTCATCCTTATGGTCTCCAACACCACGACCGCGATAACGACAATCGCCGTGACCATACGGCTCAAGATTATTACCAACCTCACGCACACCCCGAGTCTTTAACTATGTCGGACACACGGACTCGGCCGACTCTACACAGCGGCGCGTCGTCTCTGCCTGAGGCTCACGCTTCAGGATTGGACCCCATAGGAGCACCCCCGATCGGGACGACGAAGCCTGCCCACCGAAATCCCTACCAGTACTTGGAGCCCCAACCATACTTCGTCTCCTCCGACCTGCAACGCAGTTCGTCGGATAGTCGACTACAGAAATCAAGCAAAGATCTATTCTTTTCACCACCATTCTTGCACCCGTTGTCGTTCCGTACGAAATCGTCAAGGACACCCTCGCCGTTCACTGCCTCCACGCGGAGGTCCAGAGACAGTCACAAATCAGGGACCAGGTTCACCATTGGTTCGAGTCGTCCCAACTCGCCTACAGAACCGGAACGTCGACGCGGATCCTCACCAGCACGGCTCCCACCCCCGTTCACTGTCCGCGGGTTCTTGGCTCTGCCGGCATTCTCGAAGGCCGTCGCTCTCCTGTTCGTCTGTTGCGTCTTCGTCCTCTTCAGAGCTTTCTTTGGGGTCGGGCACAGCGCGGAGGGTTGCGGAGTATTCGCTCACGGGGTCGCCGATCCTCGTCCCCGGCCCGGATCCGCGTCGGGGAGCCCCGATAAGGGAATGGACACGGGCGATCCAAAATTCCGCATAGAGGACCGAGGGAGTGGGAACGAACAAGCACATGTGTGGTCGGAGAAGGTTGAGGGAATGTACGAGTATCAATATGATTGGAAGTTGGGGGAGTATGAGATTGAGCATGATGATGGTGGAGGCGACCGCTATGATGATGAGTATGAGCACGAGGACTTGTTGGATCTAACGCTGTAGGTTTAGAAAGTGTGTGTAAGAGGTAGCTCTGTAGAATCTGTATTAATGTTCGGCGGCTTCGGAACGACTACGTTGGGTGACCGGACATGGGGCTCGATGAATATCAAAGGACTTGTAAGGTAACCGTCATAACCCCATCCGTCATGCCGGGTTGTAGGCAACCCAAATCTCGACTAGTGGCGCTCTTCTGCGACCTTTAGAGGTATAACTACTCCTACGGGCAGTCTCTCGTGCGAACGGCACGGTGCATTGAACGGTCGTAAAATGCATATTTAAAACTGTACCCCCGGCCCGCCTAGAGCTGGGTTACCAGCCATCCTCTGCGCTGCGGTTTTATCAAGAGCCTACACCCCTGACCAGGAGCACACCACGGAATGGCAACAAGATCCTCGCCAAGTGATGCTATTTCGACTCTCCCTTGGGTGCTTTTCAACTCTGGTGCTTCACAAATGTCCGGGAAGTCGTTCGGAAGGGAGAGGGGTTGGGCTCGCGCTTCCCCATAGTTCTGAAATTTGTCCTGAGGGAAACAGATCACAAGTATCCTTATTTCCCAGAAAGCTGAAGTCAGAGGAGGACAAGGAGAGGAGACAGAGGAATATGGGGGAGAGTCTTCAGGGTGGGGCAAGGACAATGAGAATCTCAGAGTTGTTACAGCATATTTTCAACGAGCTGGTACCAGGCTACCGAGGAGTGTTGAACCGGAGGCTTCCTTTAGCCCTACGGTCCTTAGGTCACATGACCGGGTAACGCTAATAAGCGACCCGATGTCCGGATCACGCTCTATAGCGACCCGAAGGCCGGACTATATTACATGGTC
>Ga0307517_10004780_pt1 | contig 20673 bp, 4 predicted proteins | sample 23_EM_MG_FD_194515 | JGI IMG/M metagenome (GOLD analysis project Ga0307517, IMG submission 194515) | Populus trichocarpa ectomycorrhiza microbial communities from riparian zone in the Pacific Northwest, United States - 23_EM | ecosystem: Host-associated > Plants > Roots > Unclassified | place...
CTATTCACTTGGGATATTGTTTGGGCTGTGTTTTATGTTAGATCAGGTGAGAGTTGGTTTAGTTAATTCATAGCTTGATTCACGTATCAAAATCTAAATGAGATTTGATTAGATTTTAAAAAAAAATACATTATTTTTTTTCTAAAATAATATTAAATTTGTTTTTTAAAAAATATTATTTTAAATTAATTTGAATCAAGATAAATTAATCCGTCTAATATATAATCTAGACCTTGAGACACGTCATAAATAATATAGGATTTTATAACTATAAAAATAAAATTCAAAAAAAGATTTTTTAATATCCATTAAATCTCAATTTTTTTTAAAAAAATTAGTTCGACATGGTCATTGGCAAGGTTTAATTAAGACCTGTTAAGCAATAACTTAATTTAAGTATGTGTTGGGGGTAATAATGCAATCACCGTTTCATATAATGCAATCACCGTTTCATAAAAAAATGATTTTTTTTGTTTTAATTTTTATATTTTTTTGATCGTTTTAATATATTTATATAAAAAATAAATTTTAAAAAATAATAATAAAATATTATTTTAATATACTTACAAGCAATAAAATAATTTAAAAATTTAAATATAATATGCATGTGTGTTCAAAATTTTCTTGCCTGAAGTACGTATGTGTGCGTGTTGTGTGGTAGATGTAAGTTGGTATGTTAGTAGTTATTTTTTTAAAGTGTTGTTTTATTTAAAAATATATTAAAATAATTATTTTTAATATTAATATAAAATATAAAAACAAACAAAATACTAGGAAGAAGCTAAGCAATGGTCTGTTGATGTTGGAGGGGGTATGGTAGGGTCCATTGAAATTATTGTCTCTCACTACATTTCGATGTCCTTTTCAGCTTTATGATGATGGCATTTATAAGTGTGAAGTAGACAGCCGGAGGCTGGTTGGGGCTGACCTCTCTCCCTCTAGCCCATGTTCTGGTTCATATTAATGGTCGGCCCTCTACTCCAAACTATTCTTATTTATGCATGTCCTTTTCTCCCCCCTAGGGCATCCGATGTTGTTATAGAATTTTGAGAATTTTATGCTACATAGAAATTCATTAAGGTTTCTTTTTTTTTACCAAAAATAAAATATTTTTTTGAATTAAAAAATAGTTTTCGTGAAAATAATATTTATTTTCTAACACATAAAAGCTTATTTTTTAAATTGATTTTAAACTATTTTTCATTAATCAACTTTAATGAGGTTAAAGATTTTAAAAGTGATAAAAATTAATTTTCATGAAATAAATAAGATTTAAAGTTGAATAAATATACTATGGTTAAATGAGTGTATTTCCCATAATTATATCCTAAAATTTAGGTTGCGGATTAATTGAGTAAATTCATGTATTAGTAAAAATAATATTGTTTTAGATAAAAAAAAAACTAAAAAAATCATGTTTAAATTGGATTTAAAATTAACAAGTTTTTAGATTGACCCTTCGAGTTTAATTATTTTTTTAATTAAAAACTTAAAACTCAAACAAATTTTGTAAACATTTTAATCTAGGACGTGAATAACTAAAAACATGATTAAAAAAATAGATTAAACATCAATTTTTATTTTTAAACATCATGAGAATGTTTGAGAGTGTGATTACAGTTATTTTTTAAAGTGTTTTTTATATTAAAATAATATTTTTTTTATTTTTTAAAAAATTATTTTAATATTAGTGGATCAAAAACAATTTAAAATACATAAAAAAAAATTAAATTTTTAAAGATCGTGTTTTGCACCGTTCCAGTACTCTATAACGATAATCCATGCACTGATTTTTCTTTAATTAACTCGTACACCTACTTTACCGAACAAGGATCATGGACGACAGCAAACGCAGAAAGTACCAAATCAACGCTTCACACGCGCCATATCTGTAGCAATCAATTCTTGATAGAGAATAAACTACATCTTAACTCCTGCAAGTTGGAAACTATAACAATCTGATCCTCAACAATTAAAAGGTTCCAAAATCAACCTGAAAGTCTTATTTTAGGCCCAAAAAAGATTAAAAGAATTAAATTGATATTTTTTAATTTGTTATATTAGTATAATTAAGGGTTATATATAACCTAAAGCTCGATCCCATGGTCGATTAATAAATTAGTTATAGACCATGTCGACCCAATCTAAACTATTTTAAATTATTATAGATTTTAGTCATTCTAGATTTTAAATTGATATAATTGAATTTATAACCTTATTTTTATTGATAGTTTTGAATTGTGTTTATATCTCTCACTTTTATATTTGGTTGATATCTTTAGAAATATTTTATTTTTGCAACTTTTATTTATTTATTATCGGAAACTCATACTTCTGATAAAAGTCTACCAAAACCACGAGGAGCTCAAAAATACCACTAAAAAAGAGAAATTAAAAAACTTTAACATGGAAAAGGACCGCATTGAAACTTCTTGGAAACTCTAAAGTTGATATTGAAAAATTTAATCTATAGAAGTTGATGCTAAACATTATCAAATCTACAGGGGCTACAAATACAGTTTATGTTAATAAAGGGACCAAAATCACCCTCACACGAGTGCTTGCACACGCGCGATCGCTGTATCTCACTCGCGATTGAGAAACAGAGCAAACAAAGCGAGAGTGAAAAAAATTAGAAACCCTAGAAACAAGAGAATCGAAATTGAGGAAAGATTTCTTTCAACCTCCCACTCGCTCACATCGCTCGCGTGAGCTTTCACTTTGCAACTTCACAGATCGAACCCAACACACAGACAAAGAGAAGAAGCTCTACAGGTACGTATAAAGCTTCTTTTTTTCTCTTTTTTGCGCGCTTTAATTATATTTTAATCTTATTTTTAGTGACGGGTTTCGGCTTTTGATTTGATTTTTTTGAAAAACTCTGTGTTTTGGTTGATGGGTTTTTCTTGATGTCGTAGATTTTGAGTCTTTGATGTGTTTGGTTTTTAAGGTTGTGATTTTGTTGGGGGTGTTTGAAGGACCTACTCTTGTCTGAAGTTGAGGTGAAGGAAAGGAAATAGAAAATGGGTTGTTGTGTTAAGGTTAGAATTTGTTCTGCTTAAGGAGAAATTGAGAAAGTTTGAGGCGGTTCTTGCTGTTTGTTTAGAGTTTGTTGGAGCTTTTTCATGAGACTGGGAGGTGTTTTTGAGCTATAATTTGTTGAATTTAGTGCTTAAATTAACTGAATTATATGCGCTTTAGGTTTATTTTGGTTAGAACATGGTTATTGCTTGGGCACCTGCCAAGATTAGATGAATAAAAGAGCTGTTGCTGAATTATGGTGACGTTAAAGTGGAGATGTTGAGGAAGTGGATTTTGAGAAACTTTATATATCGAGCAAGTGATTTTAAGACTAGAAGTTGCATCTTTTTGATGGCAAACTCAAGAATTTTACCACTGCACAGAAGATGTGGCCATAAAAGATTAAAACTGTGTCAAGAAAGTTTCTTAAACATTATGTGGCAACTAGGAAGACATGAAGCAAACAGTAGTGTGATGGCATAGGTGACAAACTACGCTGTTGCTGTCTATGCATGCATAGGTTAATTTTATAGTGTTTTGAATGTCAATTTTTTATGTTAGGTGGTGTGTGCTACTTAATGCACCACAGAGTAGATAGGCGAAGAGATTAACTACCTTCACCCATGATGGCATGTGTGGTTTTCAGTTTCCTTTCCTTCAGTTGCAAATTTGTGAGTGCGAGTTTGGTACATACAAGTCTAATTACTATCCATTCAAAAAAGTTGCTGGGACCTGTGTCTGTCTATTTCTCTTTGATTTTGTCTATTTTCTAGTTTACTACTCCATGTGAGAGCATTGTTTTCTCAACCCTCCAACACAAGTTGATTGGATTCTTTTTCCTGTTAAAAACCCAGAACATTTGGGAGTAATTTGTTAGCTTTAAACCACAAAGAGTTGATGTCTTGGGTGTCTCTGGAGTCTAGATTGTTTCCTGGCTAAAATGTCTAACTGGAAATCAGAACTTTAGTGATTGGACTTAAAATGCACAGAATTCAGCACATTGAGATTTAATTATCAAGTTAATTCACTAGATTATGGAAGGATCGGTTTAATGTTTGAGGCTTTCAATTGCTTCAAATTTATAGAGTCGCTAATTAAGAGCACTGGAATGTAACTGGGTTCTTGGGCATGCAACGACTCACTTGTGGCCAAAGAAGTGAGAGGGTGACTTTGTCCAGTGAGGAAGCTTTTGGAAACTTCGTTGCTTGAGAAGGTTCAGATTTGGCAGATTATGATTTCAAGCAATAAAGTTATGTGATCTATTTAGAAGTAGTAGCTTAAGGCATGATGCAGATTGCTATTGAAGCCAGGCATGAACTTGTATCAGAATTGATTGCTTTTGATGTTGTGAGATAGTGGTGAGTTATGTACTATGCTCTCTTAGAGTTTTTTTTTTTGTGTGTGGATATGGGAGTGTTTAGATTTTCTTAACCCCCCCTTTATTTTTGTTATGTTTTTTTATTATCAATTGCAAATCTGTAGGTTGTTTTATTAGCTGTTCTAACATGCATATTTCCCTTTCAACTTTTCTGGTGACTTGACAGCAGTGGTTGTAAGACGTGTTGTAAAGTCTCATCATGGACATCGATCTTAGGTTACCTTCTGGTGATCATGATAAGGAAGGTGAAGAACCAAATGATGTCAATAATATGTTGAGTGAAGTCAAGCTGCACAATGGAGATGTAGAGATTGGAAATGTTGTTGATGTTGCAGAGCAAGTACTTTCTATAGAAGGGGGAGATGTTAATTCTCCCACAACGTCAATGGGATTCAAAGAGGACATAAAACTTGAGCCACTTTCTGGTATGGAATTTGAATCACATGGAGCGGCATATTCATTTTATCAAGAATATGCTCGATCTATGGGATTTAATACTGCAATACAGAACAGCCGCCGTTCAAAAACATCGAGGGAGTTCATTGATGCAAAATTTGCTTGTTCTAGGTATGGGACAAAGAGAGAGTATGACAAGTCCTTTAACCGCCCACGTTCCAGACAAACCAAGCAAGACCCAGAAAATGGAACGGGCCGACGATCGTGTTCAAAGACCGACTGCAAGGCAAGCATGCATGTGAAGAGAAGGTCAGATGGAAAATGGGTTATCCATAGTTTCGTGAAGGAGCATAATCATGAGCTTTTACCTGCCCAAGCTGTCAGTGAACAAACTAGAAAGATGTATGCTGCAATGGCTCGACAGTTTGCAGAATATAAAAATGTTGTTGGTCTCAAGAATGACCCTAAAAATCCATTTGACAAGGGCCGGAATTTGGGACTTGAAGCCGGGGAGACCAAAATTTTGCTTGATTTTTTTACTCAGATGCAGAATATGAATTCCAACTTTTTTTATGCTGTAGATTTGGGTGAAGATCAACGTTTGAAGAACTTGTTTTGGGCTGATGCCAAAAGCAGGCATGACTACAGTAATTTCTCTGATGTTGTAAATTTTGATACTACATATGTTAGAAACAAGTATAAGATGCCTCTTGCTCTTTTTGTCGGAGTGAACCAACACTATCAGTTCATGTTGCTTGGATGCACCCTGTTATCAGATGAAAGTGCAGCTACTTATTCTTGGTTAATGCAGACTTGGTTGAGAGCAATGGGTGGACAGGCCCCAAAGGTTATAATCACTGACCAAGATAAAGCTATGAAGCAAGTCATTTCAGATGTCTTTCCAAATGCTCATCATTGCTTTTGCTTGTGGAACATTCTGGGGAAGGTTTCTGAAAACCTGGGGAATGTGATAAAACAAAACGGAAACTTTATGGCCAAATTTGATAAATGCATCTTCAGATCATGGACAGAAAATGAGTTTGGAAAAAGGTGGTGGAAAATTCTTGATAGATTTGAACTCAGAGAGAATGAGTGGATGCAATCACTGTATGAAGACCGTGAGCAATGGGTGCCAATCTACATGAGAGGTGCCTTTTTGGCTGGAATGTCTACAGTTCTGCGTTCTGAGAGCATAAACTCTTACTTTGATAAGTATGTGCATAAGAAGACAACTGTGCAGGAATTCGTTAGACAGTATGGTTCAATTCTCCAAGATAGGTACGAGGAAGAAGCCAAAGCAGATTCTGATACCTGGAACAAGCAACCTACGTTGAAATCTCCCTCACCTTTGGAGAAGAGTGTTTCAGGGATGTACACGCATGCAGTGTTCAAGAAATTCCAAGTTGAGGTCTTAGGAGTAGTTGCTTGTCATCCCAAAATGGAAAGCCAAGATGAGACAAGCATTAGTTTTAGAGTTCAGGATTTGGAAAAGGAGCAAGATTTCACTGTTCTGTGGAATCAAACAGGGTTGGAGGTCTCATGTATATGCCGACTGTATGAATACAAGGGTTATCTTTGTAGGCATGCACTGGTTGTTCTTCAAATGTGTCAACAATCTGCCATCCCATCACAATATATTTTGAAAAGGTGGACAAAAGATGCGAAGAGCAGACATCTTTTAGGGGAAGAATGTGAACAGGTACAATCTAGGGTGCAAAGGTACAATGACTTGTGCCAACGAGCTCTGAAATTGAGTGAAGAGGCTTCATTATCTCAAGAGAGTTACAATATGGCCTTTCGTGCTCTGGAAGAAGCTTTTGGAAACTGCATCAGCATGAATAATTCTAACAAGAATCTTGTGGAAGCTGGTACATCTGCCACTCATGGTCTCCTCTGTATTGAAGATGATAACCAGAATAGGAGTGTGACCAAGACGAATAAGAAAAAGAATCAAACCAAGAAAAGAAAGGTTGGTGGTCAAAAACGAATGTGAATGCCTCTGTTCTTATGTTCTAATACTATTCGTCATAAATGACCTCCTCCATAACTGCAGGTGAATTCTGAGCAGGTGATTACGACTGTTGGGCCACAAGATAGCTTGCAACAAATGGTTTGTCTTCTTATACTTTGTCAAACAACCCAAAAAGAAAGGAAAAACTTTGTATTGACGTGGCACATTAAATTCTACTACAGTTGAAACTTGATATTTGTTGACTAAATTTTTTGAAAATAAGATAAGAAAAAGCCAATGACATTCATATTTGTGGTTGGCCTCCTATGAAAAATAGCATGAATCTGTTATGGTTATGTTGTTACTCATTTAGTATGCAAGTGAATGCACTAGTCAATTTGATTTTAGGGCTGATGAGTATCTGTAACTCGATTTGATTTTTCAGGACAAATTAAGCTCAAGAGCAGTAGCCCTAGAAGGTTATTATGGAACACAACAGGGTGTGCCAGGAATGGTATGTTTGCTTGTGAATTAGGTCATATGCTCATGACAATACGGTGGAATGATTTTCTTACCCCACTCATTTTGAGCTATATGTTTTTGCAGGTGCAGCTAAACTTGATGGCTCCAACACGTGATAATTACTACAGCAATCAGCAGACCATCCAGGGCCTGGTATGCCATATAAATTGTTGCGTGAATGCTTGATGTATGACTGGTCTTGTCTAGTTATTAATCATCGTATATGATATGACTATGGAAATCTGGATCTCATATCTTCAGGGACAGTTAAACTCAATAGCACCAAGTCATGATGGTTATTACGGCACTCAGCAAAGCATGCATGGGCTGGTATTGTATCTATTCCTGCAGCCAGTAATTTCTTTGCACTACAGTCTGCAAATGGTGATATCTTTGCACTGTTTTTACCACATGCAGGGACAGATGGATTTCTTTCGCACACCAGCTGGATTCTCTTATGGCATCAGGGTCAGTTTGCTAGTCTTGATATTCTGATCATGCCATTTTCATTTTGCCAAAACTTCTCAAAACGGTTTTCCATGTAGCAGGACGACCCCAATGTAAGAACAGCACAGCTACACGATGATGGATCCAGGCATGCATGAGCAGCAACTTTCTCACTGTAAGGTTCACATTTCGAAAAGTTCCTTGAATCACGTGGCAATTAAAGTATTAACAGCAATTTTCATTTCTTGGCAGGCGAGGAAGAACGAATCTCCCTTTTATTATGCAGCATGAAATGGTCACTCCACTGAAGCTGAAATCTCTGTAAAGAATGAAAGCTATCATGCATCAAAGATAGCAGGGTTAAATTTAGGAAACTTACTCTTCTAGTGCTTGTAAAACAAGAGAGAGTAGGATGCTTTCATCTTCACCGCATATTTACCACAGTAGACAGTCGAACAAATTCTTATAGGGGTAAAATCTCCCTTGTAAATCTTTATTGTATTTACCTACTATATCAGTGATTTGTCTGTAGCCTAAAATATCTGATCAGATAATATCAGTACTTATTCCCCCAGTAGATCACTATTTACTCTTGCCCCTGCGTCTGTCTACCATGGACCAACGTCAGTCAACTGTTGGAAAAATGATTAAAAAGCAAAGCTTTTCTTTAAATTCTTTTTCTTACCTAATTAAGTATTCCTTTTCATATTAAAGAGTGATGATTCCTCTTGAGGGGATATTACAAAGTAAATTATCAAAGTCGTTTTCATAATTATTCAAGAGATAAAGCTTGACTTATCTAAGATCTCAAATCTTATTAGAAAGGGAATCTTAAGCCAATAAGATATGGGATCTGACCAGGAAGAAGAATCTTAAATCTTAAAAAAAACAAACAATTTTTTTAATATCTAATTACATAAGAAAGTCGATCAAAATACTTTAGGATGTTTAAACGGCAATTATCAGTATTTATTTAATAAAAAATAGATTTTTGAATAGATAAAAATATTTTTATTATTTTATTTGAAACCAAATAATTTTTTTTTTAAAAAAAACCAATGGGCTGAGAATAAAACTTTAACTTGAACCAACCCGGTTTTTAACCGGGTTAGGACAAGTCGAATTTCCTTTATTTTTATTTTTTTTCCAATTAAGACCGCAACAGGTCTTGGATGGACTGGGTGCTGATTGACCTATCGAGCCCGGTCCGGGTGTTATCTCTGCAATTTCAATTCTTTTATTTTTTTTATACAACACGCGCCAAGCGTGTGGCACACAAAGGAAGCAAACAACAAAGCGGTTAAAATTCTCAAACGACGACATCGAATTTGCATAAACAACAATAAACGCGCGGCGAAGAAACAGAGATGGAAGCAAGCGAGGGAGTGAAATAAAAGCCCTAATTTTTATTTTTATTTTTATTTTATAAGATTTTTCTACAACCGAGCGAGTGAGACTCAGCGAGTGAGTGTGGAGAAGAGAAGAAAGAAAAACCCTAATTTTTATTTTTTTTTCAATTCAGACGCGCCAATTCTCTCACTCGCGACTTTATTTTCCGGATCTTTCTCTCTTTATCCCTCTCAAGGTCTCTCTCTCTTTCTCTCTCCTTTAATTTTGGTGTATTAATTGTTTTTATAGCCGGTTTGGTTGCTGAGAAAACGTGGGAAAGTGGAAGTGGGAATTTGTGTTTTCCTTTAATTTTCTTGGTAACCAAACATGGGATTGGAAGGAGCTGAAATGCTTTAGTGGGGTGTGATTTTTTCTCGAATTTGAATCGTTAGAGAATGAAAAAAAAGGTGGTTTTATTATTTTTGGTGACCCTAATTAATGCCCTGAATGAAAAATCAAGTTTGAAAATTTTCTCAGAATCCAATCAGGAGATAGAAAAGGAATAAGAATGATTTAATGGGTTGTATTGGTATAGAATTTAAAAACGGAAGCTTTTTATTATTATTATTCCTGGTAACCTTAATTAGTGTCCCGAATGAAAAATCAAGTTCGAAAATTTTCTCAGAATCCAAGCAGGAGATAGAGAAGCAATAAGAATGCTATAATGGGTTGTGATTTTTATTGAATTTGAATCAGTAGAGAATGGAAAAATGGTTGCTTTTTTTCCCCCTAACATCCAAGTAGTAGATGGAAAATGATTAGGAGTGCGATGATGGGCTGTGTTTTTTATACTGATTTTATTGAATTTCAGCGGAAAAATGGTAGCTTTATCATTTTTAGTATCATTTGTAATACGTTAATGTGGATTGTCTGTTGTTTGAAACTCATGTAATTTATGTATGAAAACTTTCTTTCATGTGTTCAGGTGCCTCTGTAAAGAACTTGTTGCATTTTTTTCCTTAACGGGAATGTGTTTTTATGATGACGGAGAGGAATCATAAAATGATTGATGATATGATCGATCTTCAAGATAATGTCCCTGCTGATGATGTAGTGGGTGGAAATATCGTTGGTGTGGTGGATGTGGTGCACAGTAGAGATGTTGCGGTCGTTGATTCTCCGAAAAGGGCTGTTGCTATGTTTGAAGGGGATGTAAACTATGAGCTATGTGATGGTATTGAATTTGGATCACATGAGGAAGCATATTCGTTTTATCAGGAATATGCAAAATCTATGGGGTTCACCACTTCGATAAAGAATAGTAGGCGGTCAAAGAAATCAAAGGAGTTTATTGATGCTAAATTTGCCTGTTCTAGATATGGAGTTACACCAGAGTCTGATAGTGGTAATAGTCGGCGATCAACTGTGAAGAAGACTGATTGCAAAGCCAGTATGCATGTGAAGAGAAGGGCTGATGGCAAGTGGATAATACATGAATTTGTTAAGGAGCATAATCATGAGCTCTTACCTGCTCTAGCATATCATTTTCGAATTCACAGGAATGTGAAATTAGCTGAAAAGAACAACATTGACATATTGCATGCTGTCAGTGAACGAACAAGAAAGATGTATGTCGAGATGTCTCGACAGTCAGGTGGGTATCAAAATTTTGGGTTAGTAAAGAGCGAGATGAATATGCAGTTTGAAAAAGGCCAGCATTTGGCTCTTGATGAGGGTGATGCACAAGTAGTGCTGGAATATTTTAAGCGTGTCAAGAAGGAGAATGCAAACTTCTTCTATGCAATAGATTTGAATGAAGAGCAGCGTCTGAGAAATTTGTTCTGGGTTGATGCAAAAAGCAGGGCAGATTATATTAGCTTTAATGATGCTGTTTGTTTCGAAACCTTCTATGTAAAATACCACGAGAAATTGCCATTTGCTCCTTTTGTTGGGGTGAATCATCACTGTCAGCCAATCTTACTCGGATGCGCATTTATTGCAGATGAGTCTAGATCAACATTTGTTTGGTTAATGAAAACATGGCTTAGAGCAATGGGTGGGCAAGCACCTAAAGTTATAGTCACTGACGTGGACAAAACCTTGAAGGTGGCCATTGAAGAAGTCTTCCCAAACACCCGTCACTGCTTTTCTCTTTGGCATATATTAGAAAGATTGCCTGAAACTCTCTCTCATGTGATTAAACGACATGAGAATTTTTTGCCAAAATTCAACAAGTGCATTTTCAAATCATGGACAGATGATCGGTTTGATATGAGGTGGTGGAAAATGGTCACCCGGTTCGAACTTCAAGATGATGAATGGATTCAGTCATTGTATGAAGATCGTAAAAAGTGGGTGCCTACCTACATGGGGGATACTTTTCTAGCCGGAACTTCTGCTACACAGCGTTCTGAAAGTATGAGTGCGTTCTTTGATAAATACATTCATAGGAAAATCACCATGAAAGAGTTCATGAAACAATATGGAACAATTCTACAAAATAGGTATGAGGATGAGTCCGTTGCAGATTTTGATACTTCCCACAAACAGCCTGCCTTAAAATCTCCTTCTCCTTGGGAAAAACAAATGTCAATGGTTTATACTCATGCAATATTCAAGAAATTTCAAGTTGAGGTTTTAGGTGTAGTTGGCTGCCATCCTAAAAAGGAAAGTGAAGATGGAACATTGGTGACGTTTCGGGTTCAAGACTGTGAAAAGGATGAACATTTTTTGGTCACATGGAACCAAACAAATTCAGAGGTGTGCTGTTTCTGCCATTCCTTTGAATATAAAGGTTTTCTTTGTAGGCATGCATTGATTGTTCTCCAAATTTGTGGCCTTTCAAACATACCACCTCATTATATTCTGAAGAGGTGGACAAAAGACGCAAAGAGTAGGCAACCAATGGCCGTAGGAACAGAACGGGCACAAACTAGGGTGCAGCGCTACAATGATTTATGCAAATTGGCCATTGAAATGAGCGAAGAAGGATCATTATCTGAAGAGAGTTACAATATCGTTCTCCATACACTAGTAGAAGCTCTGAAGAATTGTGTGAATGTGAATAACTGCAATAACAGTGTAGCAGAATCTAGTACCTATACTCTGACTCATCGTGAAGCAGAAGAAGAAAACCAGGGAAGCCTTGTTACCAAATCAAGTAAAAAGAAGAACCCAGTCAGGAAAAGAAAGGTTAGTTCTGGAATTAGAATCCAACCAGGTGGAACTGCCTATGTTCTAATATTATTGTCTAATTATGTGCACAAGAAAAGGAAAAGAAATGATCAATGCCTGTTTATGGTTCAGGTACAATCAGATCCAGACGTCATGCTTGTTGAAGCACCAGATAGCTTGCAGCAAATGGTTTGGCCTTTGTTCTATTCACTTCCAGTAATCATGCAATCATAATGTTATAGTGGTAATAGTGTGCATTGGATTGCAACAAGGTTATGGCTGTAAAATTTGTTAAATGGATCCGCTTTGTGTAAAGAGAACTCATTCTTTCTGTTTTATTATTATTGAATTTCAATAGGATGGTGTTGACTAGGTTGTGGGATTGTGCAATCGACTTGGACAATAGAGTTATTGAAATTGGGTTTTGTCTCTGCAGGAAAATCTAAGCTCAGAAGGTATTAACCTTGGCGGATATTATGGTACCCAGCAGAATGTGCAAGGACTGGTGAGCTCAGTTTGTAGTGTTTTGGGCCTTTTTATCCAAGAGACAATATACAGTTGTGTAAAAAGAATTGTAATTTCAACTTTGACAGCCTGAACCTGGTGCTGAGTGCAGGTACAGTTAAACTTAATGGAGCCGCCTCATGATGGTTACTATGTCAATCAACAGAGCATGCAGGGTCTGGTAAGTCATGGTGGATTTTGACCATGTACATATTCAACAAAATCACTTTTATGAACGAGTATCGATACCTTGAATTGTGTTTGTATTTCTAGGGGCAGCTGAATTCCATAGCACCCAGTCATGATGGTTTTTTTGGGACTCAGCAAAGCTTGCATGGCTTGGTATAGTATTTTATAACAAAATACATTTTCAAAGAACTTTTGTTTCAGAAGCAGCAGTTACCTAATTACATCCTTTCATGTAGGGGCAATACGACTTTCGGCCTCCAACTGGTTTCAGTTATAGCATGCAGGTGAGTTTTGGAGGACATGGTATCAATATTTGTTATCCTCTACGCATGGAACCTATTAATGAGTATAAATTTACTAGGCTGTGTCTTTTAGTTGCAGGATGACACTCATTTGAGATCTTCACATATGCATGGCAGTGCTTCAAGACACGCATAAGGAAGTAGGATGTTTCATATTGGCAGCTGGAATGACAGTTTTCCTCCTGAGATGGCTGACATCTTCCTTGGAGGTATATAACACTGATTGAAAAACTAACTCCAGGAATTGCGAACGCCATTTTTACAAGCAGAAGTCATCGATTTGATAGTTCAGAAGCTAATACCCAAAATGAAGGCAGAAGACATCATGGATTTTTTATCCAGAATTTTATCTGGAATCCGGTCTTAATTTATGCCACACCAAGTCACTAACAGCTATGGTAGCACAACTTATTGGTAGAGCAATGACTGTGATTTCGATATGTTCATGATTACTCTTACAGGCACCACATCTGCCTAAACTAATTGGAGACTTGAAGAGACTGTCCTGCTCGGAGAGTAGATCCCCCTTGTGGTGAGATGAAAAAGTGCCTCGTTGCTGGAGCATACAAGGAATGTTCTTCTTCATGTCCATAGTAGATTGTTTAGATCTGCTGTTATTAACCACTCCCTCCTGTCAACCCTTTCCTGGTATTAGTAGATGTGGAAAATACCTAACTTCATGTAGAAGCACAACAATTCTCAGGATGAGTAGTTTATTCAAATCAGATCAAGCTCTTCTCCTGTAAGCCCTCGCATGACCAGTCATGTAACGGGAGGAATTTGGTCCTTGTAAAACATGTATTTGTTGATTATGACACCTTTCTCAACACTTAACAATTTTATTTTTTTTATTGTTGCTTTCAATGTTGCATATTCTTTTCCTGTTTATTAAGTTTGAAAGAGGAAAATATTGAAGATTAAAATATCATATACTAATCCCAGAAAAATATAATTCTTCAAATCTTCAATTTCCTTTTTTAAATAATAAAATATACATAAAATTATTAAATAAATAAAAATAATTTGGTTAATAATAAAATGAAATGAAATGTTTAGTTTTTAAAATATTAAAAAATGTATTAAATTTAAACAAGGAAAAAAATTAAATATTGAAAAACAATTGAAGATTAGAATCTCCTATAGTAGTCTTAGGAAACTATAATTCTTCAATTTGTTATAGATATTTAATATCATTAAATTTAACAATTTAATAAAAATAATTTGGTTAATAATAAAAATAAAAGGAACTTTTTCCCTTTTATAAAAAATAAAAAAAATAAAAATAAAAATTTAAATTTCAACAAAAATAAGATTAGAATATCAAATACTAATTCAAGAAAAATAATTCTTTATTTTATAAAATAAATATATAGAGTTCTATTCTATATTAATTTAAAATTGTACTACTATGTTAATATATAAATTATTATAAATATATTTGTTAATTTATCTCAATTTTATTTTGATGTGTGCTTTCAATAAAATGGAGGTGCAGCGCGACCTGTTTCCTTCTTTTTATTTTTTATTTTTTTTAATTTTAATTTTAATTTATTTTTTTATTATTACTTAGATTATTTTTTATTGATTTAATTTTATTGATATTTAATATAATTATTCATGTGGCATGATCTAAAACTAATAGACTTGAATAATAAAATTGGATGGAGAGGACAACAAGTATAAATTTATCTTGAGAAAGGATTGTTGTAGATCAAAATCATATGGAAGGATGAATATGACCAAAAATTGAATATAGAGGAGCATTCTGTGATTTCCATCCTAAAATAACTGAGTTGTAATTGTATTTTATAATTTGTTATTGCTGTAATTATAAATTAATTAATAAAAAAGAAAAGAAAAGAAAAATGAAAGGCAGAACATAGCGTGAATTTTTTAAGGCTCAAAGACAAGGCTACAGAAGCCTAGTAATTGCCGATTTATTGCTGAAGAGATCGCCGATTAATTATTGACTATTTCAAAATTAATCGCTACTGTTCCCGATCAAATGCAGGTTACGTTTCCGATTATTTAACGAGTAAATACCGATTTCCTGTCCTAAAAAAGATCGCCGACTATTTTCGAACTAATCGCCCTGCTTAAAAGCCGATTGGTTTCTGATATACGATCAATTTATCCGATTTGGAATTCATCGCCGATTATTTAGAAATTATCCGCCGATCTTTATAAAAGATCGCCGAGTAATTTACGACTATTTTACAACGATTGATCGCTGCGATTAAATACCGATTAATATTCTGATCTTTTACTAATCACGAGTAACCATAGGATAATTATGCCTGATATTCATCTTGCTTGCCACAGTGAACAAGAAAGATCATAAGAAAGGAGGAAGAAATTACAAGAGAGATACAAATGCCTGTCGATTATTTAGTTTTTCTTTTCTTTTCAATTTCAACCTTTAAAATTAACAAAACTTAATTATTGTGGGAAAAATATTTTGTATAATAGACATGTTTCATTATGGATTGGAAGAATAAATTTATGCTTTACCCTTCAAAAAATCACAAAGAACTAACATTTAGGGTAAAATGGTCTTTTAATAGGATTCACTTGTTATTTTAGAATTTTTTAGGGACATCTTGGTCTTTTCATAATTTTTTTGCATAGTTAAATTACTTGATTGCATTAAAAAAACACTTAACTATAGTCTAGTGGATTTTTTGATATTTTACTTTTTTAAGTACATTGTAATGACTCTATAACCCTTAAAATCAATATTCTTAAAGTTTTATTGCAGTGACTTATTTCTCATTTCACATAGGTATTTTCATAGTAATTATTTGGTTCTAGGTGTAATATGGTATTTTGATAAATTAAAAAAGTTGTTAACGCGTGTGTTGCACATGTCATTTGCTCCGCGGTTTTTTGGTAACGAGTGTGGCTGACTCTAGTGGCTGCAACCATTTCTTCATTGTGTCATTCAATTGATCGTCTCGGCTACCTATTCCTCACTAAGTGGCGTGTGTGATCAATGGACCTAGGTTTGACGTCAAAAACCTTTTTATTTATTTTTTCTTTTCTCTCTCCTTCTAGAAATTCATGTCTGACCCTCTAGATTTTTATATTAGCCCTCCAAGTCTTTTTTTCTATGGCTTTGGTCCCTATTTGTTTTATTGTAATTAATTTTGAAAATTGAACTTTTTTCCAACTTCATCATTCTTTAATTTTTTAGCCTGCCAGATTTGGTTTTTAATCTTTTGATTGCTATTTTTTTTTAAAGATAGTTTTGAATTTGATTTTTTTCAATTTCACCCTCATTCATTTTTTTTTCTTTTTGATTTGATGCTCATTCTTTTTATTGCTATTTTTTTCTTTGATAAATTTTTTAGATTAATAATATTTTTTTTCAATTTCATTCTTAAATATTAAATTGGTTGAGAATTGAGTTTCTTAATTGAACCCCGGTCTACGATTTCACAAGTTATGAATTTGAGATATTAACCGAAATTTAGAATATTTGCCCGAGATTGCTTGTTTTTTCATATTATTAAATTTGGGTTGCCTTTTTTTATATTATTAAATTAACTGAACTTATTAAACTCAGTCGACTCAATGACCTGAGTCTTAATATTTTTTACTTCTTTAGAAATTCTAGTGTCGCCTGAATTTTTTTCTTTTTCCATCAAGAAAAATTTGGTTAGACCTGCGGCATTGTGTAAACCATCGATGTAGGTTTACTCGAGTCACTTTCTCAGGTACTTTTTGAATTTTTTTTTTTCACTTTTGACCTTCAATATTTGCTTCATTATAATTGAGCTACCTAATTTGTTTTAATATGGGTTCCATGGTTTTATCATGATCACATTATCCATATCGCAAGTTTTATAGGTTGACCCATGTTGATATAATGTGTCGCCGTCGCAATATTTTTTTAAAAAAATATATTTCATCCAATACGTAACCATTTAAATATTTTACAAGTGTTTCAGCACATGTGCATCGAGTTTATAACTCTTTTATGTATTTATATTTTTTAAAAGTTGAAAAAAATGAGCTGACCCTTAGCAGTGCGACTAAAAAAACTAGTTAACAAAAACTTTAAAACCCATGGGAGTTACATCATAGCCTAAGAAACAATTTATTGTGAATTGTTATAATAAAATTATCATTTTTCCCTTGAGTGGAAAAAAGATGAAGCCTTAAGGATGGGAGTGTCTTAGTCTTTTTCATTGGCTTATTTGTCATTAAAAGATTCTACGTGGGTGTTTATGTCTTTTTCAATTTTTTATCATAGTAAAAATATTATTTTACGCCCAAAGTAAAAAAAAATTAAACTCTTGACCAGAGGCTTTCTTGACTTTTTGTAAGTTTCTTAACAGTAAAAATACTTATTTACCTCCAGGGTCAAAAAATTATTGGGTTGCTAAATGAGGGTTTTCTGAGGTTTTCAAATATCCATGTATAGTTAAAGTATGTCTTTAACCTTGGAAAATACAAAAAATAAGTTTTTCATTAAGGGGGTTTTTGTACTTTCACACGAGTATTTAATGTAATTGTCAGGGTTATTGAGACCTTTTGGTATTTTTACATTATTTTTTATTTTTAAAATGAGAAAAGCTATTGGCTATGGAATGCCACCCGGTGGCTAAAATCATCCTTCTATTGTCTCCCTAGATATGCTATTGTGTCATTTTTCGTGTGGAGCGGCACGTGGCAACTAACGGTGGTTGAATTATCGCTGGTAGTTGTTTGATTTTTTTTTTATTTTTTTCTATCTCCTGACAGGTAATGTATATTATTACCCTTTTTGTTTTTTACCTTTTAGTTTCAGTCCTCATTCTCTTTATTTCTTATTTCATTCTTCTTCCATTTATAGAAATTTTTTTCTTTTCAATTTAGTACTTCAATTAATATTTCTCATATGTTCTTTTTTTTTAAATTTCAGTAATCATTCTCTTAATTTTTTATTTCGTTCTTATTCCTTTCATAAAAGTTTTTTTTTTCAATTTAGTCCTTTAATTGCAATTTCTTATGTGTTTTGTTTTACATTCCGATCCTTTTTTTTCCTTCTCATTGACACTTTTGTTGAAGTTTTATAAGCTTTCAATTTTATCTTTCAAACAATTTTTGTTGTTTTTTTTATTCAGTTTGACCATCTTTCTTTTGATTTTTTTTCTTTCTATTTAATCTATTTTTCAATTCAATTGAAGATTTTTATTCCTCTAATTAATTTTTTTTCACTCTTAATTTTTTAGATCATTTTGTGTAATTGGTTTTTTTTTATTGGTTTCATATTTTGATATTTAATTTGTTAGGGATTCGGCTTCGTACGATCTTATCCTTCTACATTAGTTTTTTTTAATATTGGTTTTGTGATTATCTTTAAGTTTTTTATATGGATTTATCACAATCTCATGATTTAGGTTACGAGTTTTGCATGCTTTTTTTTTTATATAAGTTTTTTTTAGTTTTTCTATTTTTGTTTGATTTTTCAAGATATTATTCTAATTTATCTATATTTTTTTATTCAAATAAATTTTATTTTTAAAAATAAAAGATATTCGTTTTTCAGGGTGTGAATTTATCTTTTATTAACTTAAATAATTAAGTTCGGTACACACAATCAGGTGAAATTTTTATTTTATGCGATTGAATATATTAATCTACTTTCATCTCTCAATTTTTTCAGTTTTTTTCTAGGTTATTATTAACAAATTTTTTTTATTTACATAAATGATTATCGATTTATTTAATTAGATGCTTGCATAAGCCTTTCAATTTATACTTTGAATTTTTTTTATGTAAAAAACATTTTAAAATAACCTGTATACCCAATATTTTTTTAAAATATTAAAAACCGCGAAGAATCACAAGTTAAACGACTAATAATTACTATTTGTGAATATGGTGGCATGCTTATCTTGATAGATTATATAGGTTATTGGACTGGCTAATAATATTTCTGATGTGTGAGGCCTTGTGTAATATTTTTTATAGCTTGAGTTTATTTAGTCAATTTTATTTGTATTTATTTTTTAAGTCATGAATTTTTTAGGGTGTAAATTTATCTTTTATTGATTTAAATAAATAAGTTCAGTAAACATAATCAGGTTAAAGTTTCATTTTATATAATTGAATATATTGATTTATTTTTATTTCTTAATTTTTTTCAGTTTTTTTCTTGGTTATTGTTAATGAATTTATTTTTATTTACTTAAATGATTATTAATTTATTTAATTATATAGCTTTTTAATTTATATTTTGAATTTTTTTATGCAAAAAACACCTTGAAACAATCTATACATCTGATATTTTTAAAAAGAAGTATAACCAAGCAAGTTAAATAGCTAGTAATTATTATTATTATTATTATTATTATTATTATTATTTTTATAACCTAGCAAGTTAAACGGCTAGTAATTATTATTATTATTATTATTATTTATTAATGTGGATATCCAGACCAACTTGCATGTACCTCGACTAATCTTACGGGTCCTGAAATTAACAAACATATAAACTTTTAATAATTATCATATTAACAATCACATTGCCCCAATTTAAAATCACATTAAAGCAACCCTATAATTCTAATTTCTTATTACTATTCTACCTAATAGATGTTAAACGGCTAGTAATTATTATTTGTGAATATGGTGGTATGTTTATCGTGATAGATTAAAGATGAAGTTGATTGGACCGGCTATAAGCTGCGGGCCACCAATTAATATACTTGACACTTGACATGCGATTATTGATTGATTTTTTTTCCAGACATGTTCCGAAAAGGTGGCATGTATAATAATGACTGACCACTATTTCAATAATCGGCTTCTCACAAAGTATTAACACACCGGTTTTTTGTTTTAATTTTTTTGTTTTAAATTAATTTTTTTAATTATTTTACCAGATTAATATCAAAAATATATTTTAAAAAATAATAAAAATTTTATTTCATATATTTTTAAACAAAAAACACTTTAAAAAAATCTTTATCGCAATACCAAATACTTTTAAAATATTTTTTATATAGAAAAATATTAAAATAATATATTTTAAAAAAAATTATTTTTAATATTAGCCTATCAAAATAATATTAAAAATATTTAATTTATAATAAAAAAATAAAAAATATTTGTTTTCAAAATATTATTTGGAGCAATGATGTTATAGCAAAAGGATGGAAATAAAATAAAATGAATAGCATAAGGATTCCATCAGTAAAAGAAATTGACTTGTGATGTCACATCATCTTTTCATAGCCACGTCATCAAAATCACTTGTCTTTTTTATGACGTGTAAGCGTTCCTGATAATGGAATCCAATAGAACTTTGACTCATATTATGATAATTGGTTCTGCCTGTTTGCGTTTTGGTTTGGTATCGATCAAATTCGTGCATGCATTTTGACAAGAAGGCCCACTTTAGAATTGTGTTGCAAAACGTGTTTTATAAAAAATTAAATTTTTATTTAAAAATAATTTTTTATTTTTTTTAT
>Ga0307517_10004781_pt1 | contig 20664 bp, 8 predicted proteins | sample 23_EM_MG_FD_194515 | JGI IMG/M metagenome (GOLD analysis project Ga0307517, IMG submission 194515) | Populus trichocarpa ectomycorrhiza microbial communities from riparian zone in the Pacific Northwest, United States - 23_EM | ecosystem: Host-associated > Plants > Roots > Unclassified | place...
TTAAGTTGGTAGAGAATTTAGCTTTGTAATGTTTTTTGCTTTTTATTAACTGAAAAGCTAAATCATGTGGCGAAAGCACTGTATATTTCCTCACAAAACACTGTAGATTGCTACAAATTATTTTGTTCAGTCTCTAAGTTTTTGATCACCAACACAACTTTTTTTTCCATCATGAAATATTTGCTCCATCATACCTTTAATTTCTATTACTTATCTAGCGCTGGTTCACAATTATAACACCATCAAGTGAATTTGTTTTATAAGCCCGCGACAGCGCATGTGCATGTTATCTCGTATATATATAAAAGGGTACATTTAGAACTAATTAAGAAAAAAGCAAGGATTAAAGAGATGAAAGTAAGTTAATTGTTGGAGAACTAAATAAAATAATGAGATAACTTGTAAATTCAAAAAAAATTATATGCATGCTGAAGGAATTAATTTTTCAAGTGATAAGAAAGTTGTAGAGAAAAAACTAATGTGTGTCACAATCAACCACACATGATACTGAACTTATTTTGAATTTAAATAAACAAGTTTTAATTTCCAATTACATGCATCTTCTAATTAATGAAAATATTTTCGTGGAAGGTTGATAATTAATTATATTATGTGAGTAATTAAATATATTTAACGATCTATGTATATCATACGATTGAGTAAATATTTATAAGGGAACACTATTAGAGAATCGATAGTATATATCAATATAATCTTGATTGAGATCAAGAAAATACTATATACAAAAGAAAAGAAAAGAACAAGTAGCTGAAATTTCAGCTCAAATATCTAAAATTTCAGCTCGAAAATTTATCATAGACTCAGTGTTAAACATGGTTTATCTAATTTTATTTGGTACACTTTTTATGTGTTTTTTAGATTTTCATAAACTACCCGCATAAACTTTTTATACATATAATTTCTTGATTCACATATGACTTTTTCTACGTGAAGGAGGTATCATTGTCCACACCAATAGCATACCATCACCAAAGATTTTCACCAATAACATCCATAGCACATCAACCAATAATCATCTTGGTCCAATAGTGGTTTTTTCCTAAACAAAAAGCATGGATAGCACTAATGAATCAAATAAGCTCAACAATCCATATAAATATCAATTTTTCCATCAATGATACAATCTTTATTCTTTAAAAAGATTTTAAAGCTTAAGTGTATAAAATACACCTAATCACTAAGTAAGCAAGCTAGAGGACAACTAGGCCTATAAGTTACAGAGCAATTTCTAGCTAAACAAGTCTTAACCATGTAATTATAGATCATAAATGCTAGCAAAGCTCATAAAAGTCATCCAAAACTAGCCAAATGACATGAAAGTCAGGTCTGAAAACCAGATCAAACATGTTAGGCCATACAATTTATATGTCAAATACACACTCTTTGACCTTCGCTTTATTTTTTTCTCTTCATGTATATTGTTTTCTTCTACATACACATAAATTGAACAATCACTAGTCAAGCTCGTCAACCCAACCATGAAGAAACTAATTTATATGTAAAGTTTTTTCACAACTTCATCACCAATAATATTCTAAAAAGACAACTCCCTCTTGTTTATTAGGCAATCCACACTTAGGTTCTTTTTTATATATAAAAAAAAATTATGATATTTAAAGAGTAAATATGAGCGATTAGTTTTTAGGCTTACTTTGATAAGAGAGTTAGATGATGAAAAAGAAAATCAAATTTGACCATCAAAAATGATAAAAAAATATATTTTCACCTAGATTATTTTTTTTCCCTCTTTTCCTTATGTATATCTCTCTCTTCAAAGTAAATATCAATAATTACTTTCAAAACCATAAAATCTCTCCATTTCTATAACTAGAGAAAATAATCTCCAATTCTCATGCAAGTAAAATCCCTTACCCATTACAACAAACACTAAAGGGCATGGGAGAAAGCTATATTCCTCACACCCATAAACATTATGAATTACAATAGTAATTTATAGAGTCTTACAAATTATTATTATTATTATTATTATTATTGCATTTTAGTCATGTATCTTTTTCTTTGGTTATTAAATTTTTATTATTTTTATTACAAAAAACACTAAAAAGTGTGGGGAAAACATTGTTTCCCTGCAACTATAGATATTGTAGATTACAATAGTAATCTACAATGTTTTGCAAATTTGTTTTGTATTTTGATCTTTTTTTGCTTCGGTTATTGAATTTTTACTATTTTTAATTTAGTCCTTACATTATGTTTTTATTAGGATTTGAAGTTAATAATTTATTTTAATTTATATGTTAAGTGTTTATTGTGATTTCAGAAAAATATCTCGACATCGAATTGCTACTCAATTTTACAAGATATTGTTCGCGGGATTCACAGTGTACTTCTTTTTTTTTTTTAATTAAACTTGATTTTGTGAGAATTTATTTTTTATCAAATAGTTTTAAAAAAATCATGTTATTAAAATTTATAAAGCTCATAGATCTATTCGTGGATTTGACGAATTGACCCTATTCATGGGTTTTATATTGCATAATTGCAATTAATAAAAATGTGTACAATATCCGTTAATAAAGTTCATAAACCTATTCGGAACATGTGTGTACAATATTCGTTAACTTTAATTTTATATTGCATAATTGCAATTAATAAAAATGTTCCATGAAATATATAAATCAAAATGGTAATAATTTTTTCTCGTAAAACATTTTTTTTAGAGTGAGCTCATGTAACAAGTGAGTTTACTATACATTTTATCATTTTGGTTCGAATTTAACAATGTTGTTTAAAGAATAAGTTTTTGTATAGTTTATAATTTAATTTGATGTACAAAAATTATTAGGAATATATTATTGAATAAAACCCAAAAATAAATAAAAAAAGTTAGAAACCAATATAATAAAACTTGGTCTGCTCAATGATCAATTTAATGATCCGTTTATCTAGAACCTAATCTAAGTTAGGTTAGTGAAAAAAATACAATTATTGTTTTTTTAAAGAAAAATAATATCATTTCAGAATTTTAAAAAATAATAATTCAAAGTATGGGTTTAACATACTAATCCAAGGATCATGGGTTAACTCACTCTGGAATTTGGGCTGGGTACAGCCCAAATGTGTTCTTATAACTATAGAGATCTAACTTAAAGCCCAATACGCACTAACTCTTTGAGCCCAAACCTTAAAAAACACAAAGACCCATCTTCACTACATCCACAGAATCACAAACCAAGGGATCCTCGAGCTCTCTCTGTCTCACGCTGCTCCACAGGTAAACCATCATCTGCTTCTCTGTTAAGGAAACAGAACCTATAAAAAAAACCCCGATTTTATTTACTGGGTCAATAAAAAAAAAACACGTGAAAAAGCGAACTTTATCGGATGAATTCTCAATCTCAATTAAGCTCCATTGAAGACATCTTCGATTCCTCACTAAATTTAGAGGAAACCCATTTCAAGGAAGGCTACAATGAAGGCTACAGCCAAGGGTTAATGTCTGGAAAAGAAGAAGCGGAACAAACGGGCCTGAAAATGGGCTTTGAAATCGGAGAAGAACTCGGGTTTTATCGTGGCTGTGTTGATGTTTGGAATTCTGCTATTCTTGTTGACCCGACCCGGTTCTCTACCCGGTTGAAGGAGTCTATTAAGAAGATGGAGGAGTTGATTGAGAAATACCCGGTTTTGGACCCGGAAGATGAGAGAGTGAATGAGATTATGGATAGTTTGAGGTTGAAGTTTCGGGTTATAAGGGCGGGTTTGGGTGTGAAATTGGAGTATGATGGGTACCCAAAACCAAAGGAAATCGAGTTTTGATGAGGGAGTTTTTGGGTCTTTGTGTAATGGGTTTGGTGGTTTTTTTGTTGAAGCTTTGTAGTTCAAGTGGATCTTTGGTTAATAGAACAAGAATGTTTCTTTTTGATGTGATAATTTGTGGTCTATGGAAAAGTTTGGATCTTTAGATTTTATTTGATCTTATTATGTCTAGGTATAAAATTCTAGTGTAGTTGATTGTGTTTGATTTTGAAGCTTAATAGGTTTTTTTTTTCTATAAGTTTATTGAATTTGGATAGCTTAGTTGGTTTTGAACCTGTAGAATGTTATGTTTGATCCGATATGTCAGGAAGTATACAATTCTAGTGTTGCTGATTGTGTTAGATACTGAAGCTTTATTGATCAGCTACTCCATTGTGAAGAATTTAAGCCTTGTTCACTTAATATTTGGATTTTCATGACTATTTTCATTTAAAGATTGGTGCTTGAAAATTTTACTTTTATAGTGTGGGGTAACTGAGAGAGGCTGGGGCTTTTGTGGTCCCTTGGAATTATAACCACAAAGTTTGTTGATAATGTCAATTTCTATCATCTAAGTTCTATCTGCTTGTGCAGCTTGTGAAAAAGGTAGTAAGGAGGAGAGATTATGTTGAAGATGATGCTTGCTTGCTGTAAGGTATACATATCTGAAAGCAGAAACAAAGTGGCATTGGAATCAATTGAAAGAGCTGCAAAGCTATTCCCTGAAGCACCTATTGTTAATAAGTTTGAAGATGTGACTTATAATAGAGTTGGCTACACTCTTGTCTCGAGTTTGGCTCCAAAACCATCTTTAGACTCATGTGCTTTGAAGGGTGCTGTGCTTGCTATGGTTAAAGCTGCTCTGGAAACTATTGATTTCGGATTGCATTGTGGAAGTCATCCCCGGCTTGGTGTTGTTGATCACATTTGCTTTCATCCCTTGGCTCAATCATCTTTAGACCAGGCAGCTGGGATTGCAAAGTCTCTGGCAGTGGACGCTGGCTCTAGTCTTCAAGGTTCGAGCCCTTTGAACTTATCTGTGATTTGTTGAATTTGTTTTTCATGATAGTATATAAGTGAAAGAAACCTATAAAAAAACGATGAGTTTGATTAATTAGCTTGATGACAAGTCTAGATTCTCTCCTCCGAAGATGGTACTTTCTCAAAACTATGTTCCCTGCCTATAAAATACCTGAGGCAGCCTAAGTAGCAGTGGATTGTATATATCTCTTCTCTTCTGGTTTCAATTGGATATGATTGGTTTTTCTTCTGGCTTTCTAAAATGTAGAATTTGAGTGATGGTTTATTTCAATGAACGTTAATCGATGCTGCAAATTCCTGATCCAATTGTTTGTGTTTGCTAAACAACAGCCCAACACTGTCATTCAATTACCCGCTGGCAGTAGCTTCTAGCATAAAACAAAACACAATATATTTGCTTCAAGTACTTAGTTTTCCCTGGGAATGCATATTAGAAAGATGGCATTATGTCTCTACCTTGAAAGCAAAGGTGATCTACTGAGCATCTCAGTACCCATTGGAAATTAAACAAATGAAATGAGTTTGGCATTGGATTCAAAGTGAGGCAGTGAAAATTATAAATGTTTTTTAATGATTGGAGCTTTATTTATTTCTCAAGGCATGCTGTAATTTTTTGTGTTATGTTGAATTTTTGTTCAGTCTCCTTATTGGATCATAGCTCATTTTGTCTCTACATTGCTAATGATCTCATATGTAGCCTGCAGTCCCCACATTTCTATATGGAGCTGCCAATGTTGAAGGGAGAACACTCGATTCAATCAGAAGAGAGCTGGGTTATTTCAAGCCAAATTCTGGAAACCAATGGGCAGGTGGGCCAAAATCAGAGTCCTTGCCACTGAAGCCAGATGAAGGTCCAGCTCAAGTGAATCAAGCAAAAGGTGTTCTTGTAATTGGAGCAACCAGGTGGGTTGATAACTACAATGTCCCTGTCTTCTCCACTGATATTGCTGCTGTTCGTAGAATTGCAAAACGTGTTAGTGGGAGAGGAGGCGGGCTTCCTTCAGTTCAAGCAATGGCACTTGCACATGGTGATGATGTCATTGAGGTTGCTTGTAACTTGTTGGAACCAAGCAATGTGGGAGGAGAGATGGTTCAGCAAGAAGTTGAGAGACTCGCAAAGGAGGAGGGTATGGCTGTGGGGAAGGGATATTTTACAGATTTCTCACAGGATAAAATAATTGAAAATTACTTGAAGTTTTGTCCCATAATGTAACCACAAGATGCAATTTTGTAACAGAGAAGGTATTGTCCCTTCTGTGAAAATTACTTTAAAAAAAAATGCTACGCTGAAAGGTGTCTTTCCAAGGGATTTTTGTTCCGATGCAAGTGATGTGAATGGTTGTCCACACATGAAATGTGTACGTCTTTACCAGCATATTCATCATCTTAGAAGCGGTGAAGTTTTGGCATCATATTCTTGAGAGATTGCTTAGATGCAAAAATTCCTATAAACACTGTATATTTTGGTTCAACTACTTATATCTCTATATCTGCTCTTCGTTCTTCATCCCTCTATAAGAGTTATCTCGCAGATCATCTGGTCGTCTTGATGTCTGGTGAGAACAATTTCCTATAATGTTTGAAACAAGAATGTGTTCTGCAATGCTTAAATGTGATTCTGTCAGAGAATTCATATGTGATTAGATTTCACGAGTTTCATCTTCTCTTTTCATATGTATTTTCCTCTGACTTCTCGAATGCACTTCTCTAATGGCGTTCTTTCTATCTCTTACTATCATAAAGAAGTAACACTTTTGCACTTCAGTTTTCACGAATATGGATGGCATGAAGTGTGGTATTAGTTCTCTACAAGAAAGATTAATTTCCAAGGATTTTGTTTAAATTAAAGCAAAGCTTAGTGAATAGGCAAGCAATATAGTGTTGTATACAATCTGGAATTGTTTGATAGCAGAGTTGCTTTCAGCAAAGTGCTGTGACATTGAAACAATGAAACCTGAATCACTGAACAATTACCTGATATTCTAATTGAAATCTGTACGAAGTCTTTTTTTTTATCAAATCAGACAAGAAATAGTGATGGCCTGGATACTGTTCGGCATAGAGCACAAAACAGAAATAAAGATGACCAAACTCTCTGTTCGGAATTTCATGATTTATCTGCTTAGGAACTCGCCGGGACCTTAACAACCTCAATTTTGCAGATTTGCTTGTGAAACAATAAAGAGAAATCTTTCAGCCAGTGCAGAAAGCTGTTATCTGCACAAGAGACAACTCAGATCCTGATAACATCAGAATTAGAAACCACTTCGTTTAATATAAGGTATGCAACCTAATCCTTTCAGAATAGACCCTTGTTGCCAAGATGAGATGGGAAGGATGTTTTGGTTGAATGAGAATTTCTAGATTCATCCACTCAATAATAGTGGATTTTCAATCATGTATAAAAGTGCCATATTCTAGTTTTTTTTATGAGGATGCTTAGCACACAGGTAATGATTCATCCTTACATCTAGTGCATGACCTAATTGATGTATCTATGTTAAAAGACAAATAGAAGGAAAATAAATGTAAGATCATCTTCTGCTTGATATGATTGGTCCTAAAGATTCTAAAAATGTTAGAAATATAAGGTTGCTACGAGACGGTTTCTTTGTCTTTTTCAGTTTCTGCTTCTCGCTATTGTATCGTCAGCATCAATGCTAACACAATAGAGCGGCTGTTTTTGGTATTTGATAGATCGAAAGCTTTAAATTATGAAGGGAGGGGGGGTCTAGGGTTCACAAATAGTTATGAAAACCATGTGTTGTATCTATTACAATGTGCCCCATTTATGCTTCACCTAAACCACCAGTGTAGTTTCAGAGTTATTCTTTTTTTCATACCATTAAAAACATATCTAATAGCCTGAAAAATGAGGTGGGTTTTACTTCCTGACACCAATCTCAATCTGAGATACAAGGCCCTTGATGGATTTCATCTTTTGGTTGCTAGGGCTCATATTCAAGTTCATTTCCCTAGGCCCGAGTCAATGAATCCTCAATGAAAATCTTTAACAAATAATCACATGTTATATCACAAAGGAACATATTTTTGTGTCCTTTTCAATAAATGAAATCAATGGTTTTCAAGATGAAACAAATATCTAAATTTGTGGATAGGAGACTGTCCTTGTAATAACTCCACTGGCACTGAGAGGTATTGGGTTCACAAGAACAATTACCTGCCCTTAGCACTATGAATTTTCCAACTTACTATTATGGCAATATGATTCTGTGGGCTTTTGTTTGTCATTTTATAGATAATAGAGAACCTTCTTTCATAAGAAAATGATCTGCATACATATGATATGTCTACTCATGACACACAATGCTTTCTTATGAGTAAAATATGATGCTATTCAGCGCCATGTGGATCTGCTTTTGGTATATAAGCCACTGATTTCTCCTTATCCATAGCTCTGATTTTGTTGTCGAATTGTGGGGACAGTTTTTTAATGAATTTGTGTAATGCTGACTCACACTAGCTTAAATTATTAGTAGTGATTTAATGGCTTATACATGCACATAGGGCACATCCTCTCACCATCAATTCCTTCCCTTGAATAGTGAAGCATAGGCAAAAGCATCAAGATCATCTTGAGCAGAAGGCAAGAAATGGATTTTGACTCGAGTTGCAAGGTAAACATCATCAACTCCACATTATTGTCTTCCATAGAATTTCATCTCTTCTTTCTCTCTTCTGGGTTATCTTTTCTTTTGCTCTGTGTTTTGAGCCCATGCTGCATGGATACTTACCTTTATATCTTCATGTGTCTGTTTTTACATGTGCAGCAAGATTATTTATTTTGATCTTTGATCACTTCTGAATTAGAACATTAGCTCGGAAGTTTGTGTTCATTTGAAAAGTTCTTGTTTCGTACAAATTTACTAATGAATGTTAAAACACCTAAAATCATCCCATTTGAGTTTTTTGTGGGATCAATATAATTTTTTAGCAATTTGAGTAGCTTCTTTCCACTTCCCTTCTTTGTTGTTGTCTCCATAGATGCCATATACTCTTTATCTCTAGTATCCTTTTAGTTTTTAGGATTTTTGAGCATGATCTTCTTTTGGCATTCTACTTCTTTTAAGTATTTTCTTTTCAATACAACTAGCCAGCTGATAATCCAGAAGCATTTGAAGCTAAACCAATTTGACCATGTAACAAGTTAACCCCTGGAAAAATCTCTAAACATGACCTCCATTTACCTGCCAATCTACCACACACTTGTTCCTTGGTTGTGTTTGGTTAGTGTCCTCTGATAGAAGGGACAGGTATAGAAGGGACAGAAACTTGTATGGTTGAGAAATGGAAACATGAAATAAATGTGTAGGGGACAATTTTGGAGTGAACAGGGGGACATATTTCCTCTGTCCCACTGTCTCTATCTTTTCTGTCCATAAACAGCAACCAAACGCTTCTTTATAAATAGCAGAAAGCTATACACAGAGCATGTGACCAGTCTCTTTTCTTTGATTGTTTAGACAGTACGCAAATTTGAGTCTTTCCCCTTCTCATGTTTTGCAAGAGACATCATCGCTAGATTAAATGGTCACTGGTCTTGAAAATGACAATTTTGATCATACACTTTGAATTATTATGATCAAATGATAGGATGGGATTAATTGGCTGGGTACCAATAGGCCTTTGACTCATTGGTGTGAACTCTTTTACCAACATCAGTAGATATCTAATTTCCTCTTGTTCGTCTTGGTTGCATAGAACAAAAAAACTGCAAATGAATCCATGCTGATATGCTGCATGCTCTTCATCTCTGAAGCACGTAACCGTGCAGCTCTGGACTTAATTGAACGATCTGCTAGGATCGACCCAGAAAGTGTCATTGTAAACAAATTTGAGGACCGAGTTTATAATAGGATCAGGTTCACTATTGTATCATATGTTGTTGTTGATAGCACTGGTAGTCCCATTTATAGTCCACTGCACCAAACTGTGCTAGCCATTGTTGAGGCTGCTTATGGAGCCATTAACCTAGAGTTGCACTCTGGCGCACACCCTCGACTTGGCGTTGTAGATGATATTGCTTTCCACCCTTTGGCTGAAGCATCACTGGATGAAGCAGCCTGGCTTGCTAAGGCTGTGGCAGCAGATATTGGCAGCAGATTTCAAGGTTGGTCCAAAACTTTAACTAGAACCATATTTATCACACTGCAGATGTTAATATTTCACTCGAAACAGCATTTTTTTAGTCTCGAAAATATCCACCACTTTCTAATTTTTCTTTCTTGATATATTGCAGTGCCGGTATTTCTTTATGCTGCAGCACACCCAACAGGCAGGGCCCCGGACACAATCAGGCGTGAGCTAGGCTACTACAGGCCAAATTTCATGGGCAGCCAATGGGCAGGGTGGAACATACCCGAAATTCTCCCAGAAAATCCTGACCATGGTCCAAACCATGTGTCTCGGACCAGAGGAGTCACGCTGATAGGGGCACGGTCATGGGTCACATTATACAACATTCCCATCATGTGCACCGATGTTTCAACTGCTCGACGGATAGCACGCATGGTAAGTGCTCGCGGTGGTGGGCTCCCAACAGTACAATCGTTGGCCCTATTTCATGGCGATGATTCAGCTGAGATTGCTTGCATGCTCTTGGAGCCTAATCGGATTGGCCCAGACAGGGTGCAAGCACAGGTTGAGATGTTGGCAGCTCAAGAAGGGTTGGATGTAGAGAAGGGCTATTTCACTGATCTTTCACCAGAAATGATTGTGCAAAAGTACATGAATTTAATCTCTGCTAGGAGAGACTGATCAAACACTCGTTTGGACATTAAACTGATTATCAAATTTCTGCTGACCATAATGGTCAAAGAACATAACCAAATAACATAAACTGATCAACTGTTTAAATCTTAAGCTTACTCAATTGGTAGCTACTTTATGATAGCTTTTGGTTACCGTCACCACCACCAGATAGATGAGACGAAGATAATGGAGACATATCTTTCTATTCTTTCTATTTTGAGAAGATAGAAATCTATTCCAAACTAGTTTCAGGACAGATTTATTGTATGTTTATGTTTGTCTTTTCATCCAAATATGTTTTTGTCCCCTGTATATAAAACATAATCCAGGCTTAATGTCTCTAGTAAGAAAAAATGTCCAAGAAATGATCAAAACTATGTGCAGTTATCTGTTTTTAGATCACTTGCTGATTCTTTCTTTGTTCTACTTCCACTTACTTACTGTCTGATCCCGACTCTGAAAGTTTTTACTGTGTTCAAAATTTAAGAGGATATCTTGGATAAGCAATGAATTCCACACCAGAAAAATACTTCTGAATAAGTCATTTTATGCAAATATATTGCTATTTTTTCTTTCCTTGACCCTGCGATTTAGCAAAAAAAACGTGTATTTCTGCCCTTTCAATATCTAAAACTCAATAAATTTCAAGATCAATATGAAAATGTATAGCAGCATGATTTCCTGGGTTTTGTTCGTCAGGCATGTTATCTTAGAAAAACAAGGTTAAACAAACCGTTTTTTAAACGGTCTGGAAACAGAATAATATTTTAATTTTTGAGAAGTAGTTGAAAATAAAATTTAAAATTTATGTTCAAATGCTATATTTTTTTCAGAAAAAAACTAATTATTTAGTTCTACAAATCTGTATTGAGTTTGAAAAACATTTTTTAGGTTCTCAATAATTTTTCTTTACAAATAAAAATAAATAAATGATGAATAATACAATATTTTTCTTTTATATTCAAGCACTCTTTATGTAAAATATTAAATTTATTTTTTTATATATTTTTATATTTAATTGTTATCATAAATTTATTTTTTGAATTAACAAGTATAAATATTTCATAATAAATTTAATTTGAATGAAATAAAATTAATATTCTATAATTAGATTATTAAAAATATAAATATTAATACATTTTCTAATTTTTTATTGAAAAAGTAAAACTGAATAGGAGAAAAAAATTGATGATAAAAAAGAAAAATAATTTTCTATTATTAGAAATACTCTGTCCCTTATCTTTTTAAAACTCCTCCAAACTTCCAAGTTACCTCCCTCGGTTTTTTTCTTTTTCTCCTTTTGGGTCTCCAGGTGCTGAATGCCATCACATTTCGACCTCACAAGGGCAACTGATTGCAACCCTTTTGAGCATGGTGTTAGCTGTATTCATACATCAGCACAAATATTATCATAACCACTGCTCATATGATGAATCAAATATTTCTTCTATCAACCTTGATCTTTCATTGATTTATAAAAAGGGAAAACATTTCCACCGCTCTACACCAGCTGTATAATCTATATGAATATATCAATGTACATTTGAAAGTTGTCAAAATTTTCTTTCATCATGAACACTGTTTTTGTCGAAAATCTTCGGACAATAATGTCTGGAGCAGTTCTTGTAACCTCTGAGCACCAGGACCTGGTCTAAATACTGAATAATTACTGCGTATGGAGCATGGATCAGATCCGTTGTCTGAGCCGCCAATACACCATGCTCCAGGAGCAAACCTGCCCGTGCGGTTTAGAATCTCTTTATCAATCTTGTCTAAAACTGGATCATCCCTTGCAAATTTCCTGGCAAATGGGGCATTGCTTTTAACCATTTTATCAAAGTCTTTCATTGTCAAAGAGATAGGGTGTTGCTTAGGAGGACTGTCCCAGGCTATGTAGTGGAGATCATGACCTATGGCTGTGTTTTGGAATTCTTCAGTATTGCAAATAACAGTGTGGAAATATCCTTCAGGAGAGGAGATGAAATTTGTGTAGTACATTAGGATAGTTCGTGGAAGGTTCTCCCATCCCATTATACAGTATTCGAGAAACGATCGTGTCAGCATTACCCATGCTGAACCTGTATACCAGAGAAAAGACAAACAGCATTTTCTTTTCTTCTCTTTCCTTTTCATATTAAAAACAAAAGAATAAAGGACAGTCTCATATACAGAAAGTAATCAGATTTTCTAGAGGCCATGAGTTAAACAATTGCAGGAAGACATCCAGATGCAGGGTTAAAAGAATCAAATGACCACACAGTATTTTGCCTCATGGTACTCGACCATGCAAGGATTTGGGATCGTCCCATTCGCCTTGGGAACCACCACTAAAGATAATCTAGTGGGCTATCAACTGACTCAATTGAGGTTCGTCCCATAATGTGTGGGAGTTGCTTCTTGTGCAGCTTCAAGAGAAGCCACTTCAAGCAACACTAATGAAGGGTACGAAAGTATCCAAATTCTCCCTCACAATGCCTCACTTCAATGGGCTGACTTAAAACAGTTCAAATTTTGAAAACAGTGCAAAAAAAGTAAGGGTAGAAAACAAAATACAGAAAGAAACCCTCATTATATCAATCCAGGGTAGCCAACTTGAAAGGAGAGGCCAAAAAGACGTTTTTAGGGTAAAAGATCTAGTGATTTGTTTTCACCTACTGCATTCTCTGCAACTGACTGCACAACAACACCATGCAACATGAAAGATCTCTGACAAGAAGTTAAGATGATAATGATGACATGTCAGCATTCATCCATATCATATGTAAGATGTCAGTGTATGGTTATATGCATTCCACAATATACCAAATTTTGGTCGGTGCAGAGCGTAGTTTATGGTATCTGGGGAGCCTCATACAATGGTGTTAGTCATACACTACCACCATGTTTCCTGTCCTCGTATGCACACCGGTGAATTTGTTTGATGCAAACACATACACAGAGCAAGACAGAGATGGGGATGGGGATGTATGGGATATGCAGTGAAAATATGTTTCTGCAATAGACAGTTTCAAGCTAACATGAATCAGAAATGCAATGCAATCCTTCAAAGATGCAACTATCATCTCATAGCTAAATATTTCTCAAAAAAAAAACAAGTTTGCTGTATGCTCAATGAATCCATGAAGCTTAGATAGACACGCATACCAGTAAACAACTTGAAAGATGAGGGAAGTGATCTGCGTTGAGTGGTAAAATAAAGGTCAGATTTCTTTGATGAGTAAAGGCCTGGATCAACAATAATCGGTTTTGCCCTGGAGTTCCTGCAAAAAGTTGGCAGATCAAAATACCCTAGGTGAATTCTTTTTTCAGAAAATAGAAGCAGATGAAGTTTTGCTAAGGTAGTGGTGCAAAGTTTTGTGTTTTCTTCACTTACAATTTCCATCCAGTTAGCTGTGTATGTTCAATGAAATTAAGGTTTCTAGACAAATTTGAGAACACATGGAGCAAATCTGCACAGTCAAAATACAATTAGATTTTACAACTGCAAAGCATATCCATATATACAGGAAATAGAAATTCCAAAACTTGAGTAAAAATATTTCAATCCCCTGTACCCATCAGAATTATCACATGAAATTTCGCAAATTAATGAGGGACTTAGTCATATTGCTGAACAGTATGAAAAGATTTGTATTGGCCTTTTCAGAAAAATTAACTTTTTCAAAGAGAATTACTGTGCAATACAGGAACAAGAAAGAGCACAGGAGATTATCTTTTTCCTTAAAAATAACTAGAGTCGAGAGAAAAAATGCGGAAGCATAATCTAGTTGTTACAGGGGCTATGGCAATGTTTAAAATAAGTACACAGCAAAATTTTCCACTCCTGGATGACAAACAGAAAAACTCCATGAGACAGCAGAATTTTGATTGAACCCAAAAGAAAGGGTTAGCACTTAGCAGCTGCACATAGTGAGCCAGCCCTTCAGCAGGTGACAGCAATACAGTGGCTATATTCCCTTGAAAAAACTGTTAAACGGTCTTCGACTCCAAGTGTAAACCTCGGTGTAATTAATTATGTTCTTCATTTTCTAGTATAAATAGAATCCCATAAGAAAATTTTGATGGCATAATCATGATCTCCTAAACATCTTGCAAATGCAGTCGAGAAATATATCTCTATTGCTAAAGTGCAACAGGAGGGTGCGGTGCTAAAGAAAAGGTGATCCATTGAGTATGCTAACCTCACGCATTCCCCAAGGCAAAACAAAGATATCCTTTCCCTTAGAAGCAAAATGCAAGAACCTACTTGAGAGCGATAGCTCAAAACTTAGCCCTAAAGGAAACAAATTGAAGCTTCATATTATTAGAACTAAAGAAGTGGAATACCATGAGCTTGGTAAATGATATGTGAACGGCAAGAAGGAAACCTGGTTGGACCCAAACACCACATTCACACAAGTTAATGGGTTCAAATTGTTTGTGTGAACTGAAGCAAGGATCGGATTCAATGACCCAGTATTATTTTTTATAAGCAACTTACTGCATCGAATTTTGCTCCAAGCTAATTACATAACCTAAGAAATCGACTTATTATACTCCAATTTGTCAGATATCACCTATGCTGGATACAAGAACCAATACACAGTTTTACAGAATATGTGGAGAGAAGTTCAAATTAATTCAATAAGTAAATTACCATTCTTAAACATTATCAATCCTCTTATGGAAATCGAACACAATAAGTTACCCAACAGAATAAGAAAAAAGCAGCAATAATAATTATGAAACAAGTAAAAATGCAGCAGCAACAGGTACTAACCATCTTGTGTCACAAGAGGATAATCTGAAGCACTGAGATTGATAAACCAGTCCCACTCTAAACTCTCCCTCAACATGATTGCAATTGCTTGAAGGGTACAGGCAAACATTGTAGGCCCTTTATAAGTCACCAAGTTGGACTGTGCCATTACACGCACATTCCCAACTTCTTGAAACGTTGGATCATTCTTCACATACCCTCCCAACATCAACCTTTCTCGTGGGGGTGCCTCAAGATCCAAATGTAGAATATACTGATTTCTAGGATGATACACAGCCTGCAAAGTCCTCATCATTCTTTGACTATCACCCTTCGTACCTGAAATGAGATAAGCTAATCTAGGCGGTTCCAATTCTGAATACCTACTTCTATCAAACCATTTCTTTAAATCCGATTCTACGAAATACCCACTTGAGTCCTCCGGTCTTGAATTCGAAACAATGTTAAATGGCACCTGCTCTCCTCCAAAAGAAGATGTAAACACCCCAAAAGTAGCCGATGAAAACAGAGTTAAGAACACTAGCAAGCTTGCAAAGAATGGGATAAGCCATTTTCTATCACTGAACAACCTTCCTGAGTGGGAACTTCCATTCTTCCTCATACTCACCAATGCCTTTTTGATAGACATCGTTCTCCTCTAACTCAAAAACTCTCCAAATTATCAGAGGACACCAAGAAATGCTATCAATTAAAGCAAAACCCCCATCAATCTAGTAAACAGAAAAGAGCCAAATAGAAGCAAACCCTCCGTTTCAGATAAATGAATAGCTTCTAATCTATCAAGGCTTTGAAGCGAAGTTGCATTAACATGCTTATTAACAAAACCCCACCAAGATTCCTAGATTAAGAACTCAAATTCCCAAATTAGCAAAATCGAAAAGAAATCTTTATGGCAATAACAGTTACAAGGAAAAAGCTGAAAACCCATAACAATTCCAATAAAAGAAAGGTATTTACAGGTGATAAAAAAAAAAGCAACAAAAATGTTAACTTTCAACTTAAAACTCAAACTTTAATAACCAAGAAGCAGTTAGATTCAAGAAATGCAATAAATAAAAAGTGGGGTTTTGCTCTAAGCAGTTTCAGATCTAATAATCACCACAAAGAGTTTATAGGAAGAGATAAACATAGAACAAAAGGGAGATGCTTAGAGTAATTTTTTAGAAACTTTAAACACAAGAGAACTACAGAAAGGAGGAAATAAAAGAAGAAAAACTTACTAGGTTTGAAGAGTTTGAATGTAGTTAAGAGGGAGATAAAGAGAGGGAAAGTCGCAATCTTTTTACAATGCGAGGGATTCAAAGATTGAAGCTTTGAGCAGAATCCGCTGAATTTATTCCCTGAGAGAGAGGGGGTGGTGAGTCAGATCATGGGGACACTAAAATGGAACAAGATTTTGGTTTTGCATTTAATTATTTGGTGAAAACTTTTGATTAAATTAGCTTGATTCCTTTTCGTAATTATTTGAAGAATAGACAATAACGCTCAAGCAATTACAAGAGCTCCCACGCCAATTCATGGTGCGTGGTTTTCCTCCATAAGAGACCAATTGCCCTTGATTGCTTTTTTTATTTGATAATTAAAGTATTTTCTAGTGAATTTACCTGTGATCGAGATTAATTCTTTTACTTTAAGCAATTTTAAAGAGACACTTTCAACTTGAATCTAATATATTTAGAAAAATTTAATAAATCTTCCTTAACAATATCTTGAAGTTTGAACCGTTAAAAAACCAACCTCTAAATTTCAATACTTAATTACTGTTTTCTTTAAATCTTTGTAAATAAATAAATAAAATAAGCACATATAAAAAAATTATATATTTTTAAATTGGTATACAAGTGAAATCTAAATTTAAATTACATTAGTTTATGAGATATTAAATCTCACATAACACACATTAACTATATGAAAAATCAATACCTATGTGCTTTTAACTAGGGAATGAAAAATTTCTCATGTTTCAAACATGATTACCCATCGTAACTAAATTGAGTGATAATTCATCTCTTTCACTGTTAATATAAATAATGAAGTGATATTTTTTTTTTGTTTTTTTAATTTAATTTTTCAATATTTATTTAATTTTAACTTTGTTTTGATAAATTATTTTGATTTATTTTATATGAGGTTATCGCAGTTTCAAATAAATATCTCAACATTTAGTTTATGCTTGATTTTACAAGTATTTATTTTTTTATTGTATAATTAAGTAAAAAATAGTTTTAAAAAATAAAATTCTTAAACACGGTGGAGTCTGTTACTCGAGCTATTTAATATATCAACATCTTAATATTAAAAAAAATCTATTTAAATCAAATTATGTATTTTACTGGTTATGCAAGTTGTATTTGAACCAATTAAGTCAAATGAATCATGTCAAGACAACTCTTAGATAATTTAATTTTAAAAACTAGTTACAAAATGAAGTGAATCAAAAAAAATTAAATTAATTCATTGAAACAAATTTAATAATAATATTAAATATTTTATTATTATCTAAACATATTTTTACATTTAAAAGTATTTTTCAATTCAAACGCAGAAACTAGTATTATGCTAATCAATACGGCTAATTGCCAAAAATGAAAGGATCCAAAGCTAATCCACGCGCCTATGCAAGTAGGGGATAACATGGTAACAAAAGATAAGTAACGGCATGATTTAATGAGACATTAATCTCACAATCTTACACCACACCGTAAAGTCCGGGCATCTCAAGTCTCAACCTTGTCTTTCAACTGCTTGAAACTTGGAACTCTCTTCTGTTTTCTTCGGTTAAATAAATTCTTTGTGTTTTTAAAAAAATGTATTTTTTATATAAAAATATTAAAATAACTTAAAAATATTTAAAAATTAATTTTAAAAAAATACATGTGTCTGCAAAATAAACAAACAGAGCTTCTAAAAATCTATTAACTCCTTTAAGAGAGGTGTAAATTAATTGGTCAGACCTGAATGTGTTTCCTAAATATTACTAGTACGAGTGTTATAAATTTCATGGTCATCAAAGGCTTACCTGATCATTAATTTTAGAATTTTAAAAGATTAATCGAGGTACATATAAACTGGTCTAGATATCCCCAATTAAAAAAAAAATCTAACTTTGTTCTCGGTTGCAACCTATGTGCATAGAACTTTCAACATGTGTTTAGAAGTGTGGTAGTGGTTGTTTTTTAAAGTACTTTTCATTCCAAAACATATTAAAATAATATTTTTTTATTTTTTAAAAATTATTTTTGACATCAGCACATCAAAATGATCTGAAAATATTAAAAACATGTGAATTTAAAACAAAAAAAAATATAATTTTTTTAAAATAAAATTTAAAAATATTTTCCGACTGCCGTGCCAAACATTGCCGCAATGTACATCACAGGCGATTAAAAAAGAGCAAGGAAATTAGTTATAGAATAAAAAAAAATCACTACACCAAATTAAGGTGATGAATAAATTTTAAGATGAAGGGATTACATAGTTTTTTGAAAAACAAAATGGAGAAACTAATAAAATTAACTCGATAATTCAAGAACTCTCTTCTGTCGGTAGTAACCATTGTCTCTTGCACTCTGCACAGCGTGTAACGTCAACATAGGCCATTATAAGACAGACAGGAAGAAGGACATTAGGCGAGCAGTGAAAAGTGTGCCCCACATAGAGGAACTGCTGCGGGGCCCATTAACCAGGAGCTACATGAGTATGATTCTGCACACATACGTGGAGGTGGTCGTGGCATCTTGTCCTGAAAAGATGATCATCAATGGGGTAGGGTCCGCAGGGAGTTTTAGTTCTGGGGACCATTTGATTGGTGTTCTTTTTACTGTCTCTAGTCGGTGGGTTTATTCTGATTTTTTTTTCTTTAAATTATTTTTTCAAGCTTGGATAAATCAAATATTTGTCCATGCTTATTGGTCTAGATTCAACACATTATGTTATATTTTTGGCTTGATATTCCATGTTTAGTTTAGGTTATAATTAACTATGTACTAATCGAGTGTTTGGTTTTGGTTCTGTTTTTTAAATTGTTTTTAAAGTACATTATGTTATATTTTTGGCTTGATATTCCATGTTTAGTTTAGGTTATAATTAACTATGTACTAATCGAGTGTTTGGTTTTGGTTTTGTTTTTTAAATTGTTTTTAAAGTAATTTTTTTTAAAAAAAATATTAAATTAATATTTTTTATGTATTTTTAAATAATTTTTATGTATTAATATAAAAAATATAATTTTAATATATTTTCAATTAAAAACTATTTTTGTTCAAGAACACCTCATAATTAAGTGGTAAAACGATCAGATAAAAAGAAATCTTCTCTTAAAATGAATAGCTTTTCTCTCTCTCTCTTTTTTTTTTAATTTCCAAACAAGGGTTGATGATGCAATGGCAGCATACATGTTACATTTCCTGGCACTAATAGAAAGAGCCACCGTATCAGAGGCCAGCTACATCTATCATTGTGCCCTGTCCACGCTGCTTTTAACACAAAATCACCACCGGATTGGATGTGCCCACCTTAGAGAACCTCCAACACAAAAGTAAAAGAAAAGCCAAAGCCAAAAAATTATCCTTTAAGCTATTATCTTCTCTTTTAATAGTTATTTCAATAGCCAAAATCCCTTTTCTCTTACAAAAATACTATTTCTTTACATTCCTAAAAAAAGTCAAAAGCATGGAGAAAGTACATTACTCGGTGGCCAGCGATTCTTCCTTCTGCAATTGGCCCTGGCTTCCCTTTTCAAAAACAGAACAAGAAGATTACAAAAATAACAAAAGCAGTGGGCTTAATTGCTAGGACCACAGTGAGGTGCAAGCCTGTCAGAAGAAGATTGCCAGGATAAAAGCTATCAATGATCATGTTCGTTTTTTTTTCCTGCTCATTTTGTTTTTTCTGAGTTTTTTTTTAATTTTTTTTCCAGGTTGATTGGGTTTCTATTTAAACCGTTTGTTTGCTGAAAAATAGTTTTTTTTTTAAGTGAATTTCGGGAAAATGAATTATTTTCTGATGTTTTGTAGTGTAATGAAAAATAAATTGAAAAACACTTTCCATTGTTTGGTTATGTCATGGAAAATGAGATGGAAAATAACTTATTAATGTTTTATTTTTTTCAAGTTTATTAAAATAATGATGAACAAATCTTACAAAATAAAAAGTTGAATGAGAATGAAATTGAAAAAAAATATAATTTCATAAATTATCTCAAAAAAATAAATAATAATCAAAATAATAGAGATCAAATCTAAAAAATAAAAAAAAATAAAAGATGAAGAAATTAAAATAATAATAATTAACATTTCATAAATTATTTCAAATAA
>Ga0307517_10004782_pt1 | contig 20664 bp, 19 predicted proteins | sample 23_EM_MG_FD_194515 | JGI IMG/M metagenome (GOLD analysis project Ga0307517, IMG submission 194515) | Populus trichocarpa ectomycorrhiza microbial communities from riparian zone in the Pacific Northwest, United States - 23_EM | ecosystem: Host-associated > Plants > Roots > Unclassified | place...
AAATTAATGATATTAATACTCTTTTAAATTCAAATAACTATATAATTAGGCAACGCACAGTATTATCGTAGGCGAAATCCATAATAATATAGTTATTAACCTAATTAAAAGGTTAACTCGGTGTAAGACTTGAGTTATGAATCTAGCGAGTTAACTTAGATAATAATAAAAAAATTAAAAAAATATTATTTTAATTTTTTTAAAAAATTAAAGAGTGAAATTTAATAAAGAGTATAAAGTAAAATGTATAATTACTTCTTTTTCTCTTTACAAATAAAATAATAAATCAAGATTTGATTTCTTTTTCAAACCACACCACACCGCAACACGACCGCTCGCTTGTTACCTACCTGTCATAAAGTTAGTGACTACAAATCCTCTCTTAGATCCAAAATGTTAGTGACTCTCTTCACTTCAAGATCTGGAAGTAGCAAAAAGGGGTGGAAATAACAAATCTTTTGGGAAGTTTAAACTGTGGCACCGTCCCGCTCGCACAGCCATCACCCTCTCCTTATAATATCATCAACTCAACGACGCAAAGCCTCACTGTCTTTTTTTAAAAAAAGAAGCTCTCTCACTCTCTCTCTTTACAGAGAGAGCTCTCTAGAGACCATCACTTCACTAGTAGGTCTTCTTGGAGCTTCCAAGCACACTGTAAGCTCGCTTCTCCTTCTCCTCTCCCTTTGTTTTTCTTTTTCTTTATTATTATTTTTTTGAGCTCTAGACACCATCGGTGATTGATTTTTGCTTGTGACACGTCGCTGTTGGATCGATAAGAGCTATATATTTTGTTTCTCCGAAATGACAAGTCGTTTCGTTTTTGCTTCTATAGATCTGCGAAGCAGACTCTAATTTTCAGCATTTTCGCGTTTTGTTTTTCGATTTTTCTTATTCAGCGTCGTTTCTAATTCTGTTTTTAAACTTTGTGGATTTATAAAGCGCATTGTCTTTTTTTTTGTCTGTGTGTGCTCCGCGTTTGCGATTTTTGAGCCAGGAATTTGTGTTTAGAGGAGAAGATGATTTGAGGTTTGAAGCATTTGATGATGAAATGGATTAGTAATTTAGCAGGATTAGGGTTTTTGTTTCCTATTTTTTAAGTAATTTGGTTTTAATATCTGCCTTTTGTGCTGTTAATGCTCAGATCTTTTAATTAACGTTAGATCTTAGCTCGATATTTTGGAATGTGCCTGTTTAGTTACTGTCAAAATGCATGAATAAGAAAATTTCTTATTTATTCGGTTCTTACAGCTACAAAATAGAGGTTAAAACCGTAGCAAAACTTCTTACTCCTTCCTGTTCATGAGATAGTGAAAGGTAACTTTTAGGAGATGATGTTAATTTGTTTTTTGAATACGCGTTCTCAATAAGCTTTAGAGTAATGCTATTCATGCTGAAATATTCATCTCGTGTGGCTTTTATAAGTAGATATTTCTATACAAGAACTTTTTTCAACTTGAAAAGAAACTATTTACTGGTTGCACAGTGAGGTTTGCAACAGTAATATTTCCTGTGGACAACGCACCTAAGCCTGAATGTACAATCTGTATAATCTCAAATAAGCATGAATCTGTTCCATACTTGGTGTCTCTGGATATTTCAGTTACCCGGTTGAGCTGAAAGTGATTTGCAAGTGGCCCTGTTCTGTGAACATGAGCATTTACAAGTTCCGCAAGTTTTTTGTTAATAGCTCAAATCATAGTAGATCAACCTGTTTATATTTCATTCTCTTGCATTTACTACAGTGTTGTGTACGCTTGTTTTTTTGTGATGTTGAAGCTTAGGTTTTTTTGAGAAAAAGATTTTTATAACTGGCTATTAAATCTGGTTCCCTCTGCAATGATTTCTTATGTTTGACTTAATATATGGCCTTGCAGCATTATGAAAAAATTGGTGTTATGTTGATCACTGTGCTCTCTTTTATTTTTTACCTGCTTCGGAATTGCTTCTTTTTCCTGATATCTAACATAGAACTGGTATTGAGATTTCAGGTTCAATGAATAGCATTTCAGTTTAAATCATGCATTGCCCTTCCTCGAGGCAAGCAAAGATGAATAAAGAAAATGCAACTGCTGCCAAACATGAAGAGCCCACTACTCGAATTACACGGGCACGTGCTAAAGCTTCGGGGACTTCAGTAGGATTATTTCCTGCCTCAAAACCCTCCTTTAAACAGGATCAGAAGCATCCTCTTAGAGAAAAGACCAAAAGAGCAGCATCAGATGAGAACAAATCTTGTTCAACCTCAGTTGCTGGTCTTAAGCATAAGAGAAGGGCAGTGCTTAAAGATGTGACCAACGTCCTTTGTGAGAATTCTCATCTGAACTGCAACATTGCAACAAAACAACATGTATGCAATTTTCTTGCTTGTATCCCAATCTTCAAAATTTGTAATTATAGCATAAATTACTTTATATTGACATTTGTCTTGGGGATTTACTTTTATCTACATTTACCAGTAGTTATTCACTAGTTGCAATTTTTTTTCTCTTCAAAACTCACTAAATGAGAGATTATTGACAGACTAGCAAACAAGCTAGAAAATGTCCTCGAAATAAGAATGCAGAGGTGGCTGCTCATATCTCTATGGAAATTTCACCGGCTCAGGAGGATGTAAAAGAAATGTTAGCTGAAGAGCTGTCAAAAATAAGAATGGGGGAAGCACAAGATTTTACTTCACCAGCAAAGTTAGAAGGAAAAAAACAAAGCGATTGTCATCGCACAAGAGAAGGTGGTGTAGCAGATCCAAGGCTTCTAGTACCTCTTTCCACAAAAACTTCCGGAGTTGAAAGGCCTCTAAAGAAAGGTCCGTGCTATATCATGATTCGGGTGTAAGCATTGTCCTCAATCATGTACCAAATAAAATCTAACCAGTTCTATGGCATTGATGGTTTAATTAACAACTGAGGGACTTAAGCATTTTGATTTCATTAATATGGATCTGAATTTATTTTTCAGATGCAATTATTGATGTTTAAAGGTGACTGAATAGCTTGAATTTGCATAAATAAAACCACCCGTTATTCATGAAGAACTTCTTTGACATTGCCGTACTAATACTTAGTAGACTACCTATGGTTACAGATTTTTTGTTGAATTTGTGCAGAAGAAAGTGAAATTTCTGAGAAACTGGATGCCTCAGTTGGCGTGAGCGTAGTGGATATTGATTCAAACATAAAAGACCTTCAACTCTGCAGCTTGTACGCCCCTGATATATTTAACAATATACGTGCTAAGGAGGTTTGTGCCGCAACCTCTAGAACCTTTTGCAATCATTTATCATTCCCTTTTAAATCCATAACCTGCTATCTCACATCTCAATCATTGTTGTTATTGTCATTTGATCATCCTAAAGTGAGATTAAAGCTGTTCTTTTCATGAATGAAAACTATCATTGCTATTGACTACAATTTGGCATAATTTGATATATAATGATTCTTGCAAAATTATTATCCAATGCTAGTGTTCTCTATTTTGGTATTAGGCAACATGAAGTTGTTTCTTTCTTTTATTAGAAGTACTTAATAACAAATAACTGTTGCATTACTCAGAGTTTTCAAATGAGAAATTAACTTTAGCTGGGGCTTAACTTAAGAACAGCAAAATTAGTAACTTGCACTTTCCTTGGTATCATTACCATATTTAGTGCTAACTTTTTTGTATCTCTTGTACCTCAGCTTGACCAAAGGCCTTCGATTGATTACATGGAGAAGTTGCAGCATGATATTAGTCCTAGCATGCGAGGAATTCTGATCGACTGGCTTGTGGAGGTTAGTGCAGTCAGTTATATAGATATAATGGCAGGAGCTGCCTCAGGCATATGTCTCAAGCAAGTTCAACATACTTTTTCAAAAGATATTGAAAAGAAATGCCTCATTCTATCTCTTGAAAAGAAATGCCACCATTCCTAGAAAGTGTAACTATATTAAATTCCAATCATTCTCTTCTACCAAAATAGATTGCTTTTTTATTTTTATTTTTATTTTTTTAACTCTGTTAATTTGGATGGTATCTTGTTAATTTTGATGGTGTCACTTTGCCTTAACAATTTTCCCTTCAACCAATAAAGCAGATCTTAATCTTTGCCTAGAAGATCACCAGTTGCCTTTTTCACTCATTGTTTAAGTTTCCATGTAGTTCATCAACTCCTGCAGCAATCATAAATCAGAACAAAATGGTTTGATGATTACTTTTTTTTTCTTTCTCCACGTTTACCATCTCTATTCAGTCGGTTGTTTCCAAACTTGATGTTTTTTTTCCTAAGAAAGTATAGGACCAAAGACTAAAAAGTTGAATAGGGGATACTGGCTTGTTGCGGGAGAACATCTGAAGTTTTCTCATTTAGGATTTGTTTCTCTACGAACACCTAAGTATTTTTCAGCTTCCATATTCATATGCTATGTGTATTCATTTTGCATTTTTTGTTGTTGGACATAGAGCTCCTAAACAATTACGACAACTTGATTTGTTCAGCTTTTAAACATAAACATAATCCTGATCTTGAGAATTGAACCGAAGTTGAAACTTTATATCCCAGTTGCTGGGATTTTTAAGAACACCTCAATGCTTTAGTAATATTTAGGATCTTTTTATTTCAATCAGATGTTGAACGGGTATGAGATTGATAATCTATATGCACTCTTTCAGGTTTCTGAAGAATATACGTTGGTTCCAGATACACTTTACCTCACTGTCAATCTCATTGATCGATTCCTCTCACAGAACTATATTGAAAAACAAAGACTCCAACTGCTTGGTGTTACTTGCATGTTGATTGCCTCGTAAGTTTAATGATTGTTTGGTATTTAGATAAGATATGCTGGTTTTCAACAAGTGTTGGGCTCAAATTATGAGTAGAACAAGTCTTTATGGTTGAAAGAGTAATGATAGATACTAGATAGCGACTTAATCCTTGAAGCTTAAATAATTAAATTCACATATTATGCCACATAATTCATTAGATTTTTATTCTGACAATTGGGCTCGAATTATGAGTAGAACAAGTCTTTATGATTGCAAGAATGATGATGGACAATCCTTGAAGCTTAAATAAGTAAATTCACATATTATGCCACATAATTCATTATGGTTTTGATTTTATTCTTGCTAACATTTGATGAAATACTACTTGGCTGCTATATGATGATGCTATGTTTGATGCATTAGATATGCTCTCCATCTCCCTTTATTCATATGAGCATATTTGCACATTGCAAGGAAGGAATTACAGCGTTTTGTTTTCTTTGCATGCTCGTCACATGTTTCTTAACACAGAATGTAAACCAAGGTTTATGTATTAGAAACACCTTGAATGTATTTGGCAGTGTGGATAGAATTGCATGTCATGTATATTTTTCCACATTAGTCGTTGACATTATGCACTTCTTTTCATTTATGATGGCAGTAAGTATGAAGAAATTTGTGCGCCAAGAGTGGAAGAGTTTTGCTTCATCACTGACAATACTTACACAAGAGGAGAGGTATGCCCTAGGAATCTTGGCAGCTTTATGTATTAGGCTTCATATTTTTTATGCTTCATCATTCACCTGAACTTGCTGACCTCACCCAAAAACTGAGGTAACAGTTATTTTCTTCATTACTGTAAAGTTAGACATTTTCTTAGAAAAAAAATCATATTGGTGGCTAAATATAAACTACAAGATGGGGTCAATTATTTAATTCACCTAAATTTTTTCATATTCATGGGAAATTTTGTTTATACTTGACTTGAATTCTTCGTATCATTATGGAAGTTATTGATAATTTCCTCCAAAAGCACTTGCCACAAAATTAACCACAACGTGTGCGGTGCAAATATTACTGTTTGAGGTCTTTCTATAAGCCGATTTGTGTTTCCATTCTAATTCTGGAGGCTTTACTTAGCATAAGGTGTGTGTTGCATTCTTCAAACTTTGCTGGATTCTCCCTTGAAATAGTATCTCACTTGATGTGTTGATATACAAGGCTTCTAACACGATACTATGGCAGGTTCTGAAGATGGAGAGTCAAGTCCTGAATTTCTTGCACTTTCATTTATCAGTTCCCACCACGAAATCATTTCTGAGGTGTAATGTTGAACATCTTTTACCTATATGTTGCTGGTATGATGCCATCAATACTGAAGTTACTCTTCTTTTCTATTCCAATTTTTGTTTCTCAGGAGATTCATTCAAGCAGCCCAAGCTTCCTGCAAGGTATTTTAGGATGTTGGCAATTGTCGGTTACATATTTTCTTGGAATTTAACTAAGCAGGAACTTATCTGATCAGAGACCTGTAATTGCTTTAATACAGGTCCCTTGTGTCGAGCTGGAGTTCTTGGCAAATTATCTAGCAGAGTTGACTCTTGTTGAGTACAACTTCCTAAAGTTATTACCTTCCCTCATAGCCGCATCTGTTGTTTTTCTTGCCCGATGGACACTCAATCAATCAGACCACCCATGGGTCTGCTCTTTTCTGTCTCCTTTTTGTTTGATTTGTGTATTATTCTATTCTTTTCTTTTCTTTTCATTCATTATAGAAATATCTGAAGAGGATGCTTCTGTGTACTCATTTCAGAACTCAACACTAGAGCACTACACTAGTTACACAGCATCAGAACTGAAAACTACAGTGCTTGCCCTGGAAGATTTGCAGCTGAACACTGATGGTTGTTGCCTAAATGCTATACGGGACAAATATAGACAACAGAAGGTAAAGAACTCGTACTATTTGGAGAGGTTTTCTTCTTTCGATCTGTTTTAGCTGGACAGTGTGTTCATGCTGTCTAATTTGCATGAGAATACCTCGGAGATATTGTTGCTAGTCCTTTGAATTCTCACCAGCATATGAATCAAATCAAACTATGAGCTTTACTGTTTCAAATTACACAAGGCTCCTGGTTGTTTCTCTGTACAGTGGCAATTTTAATGATTGATAGACTGTATGCAAGCTTCTGGGCTTCACATTTCCCTTTATGTCATTCTCACAAATGGTTGTCGTTGTGGCAGTTCAAATGCGTAGCAACTTTGACCTCCGTACAACGAGTTTCATCGCTTTTCTGAGGACGAAGGAAAACGGGTCCTGCATTAACAAGCAAACCGCTCCCTCTGAGGGTGATATCGACTCTAATCATAGAATTTAATTCAACTAAAAACTTGCATTTTTTGTTGCTTAACTCCTGTCTATCATTGTTGTAACATCTAATCTTGTTCTGGTGCCTCCAGACCAAAGTCAAATGTAATCAGTGATCAGTAGCGTAACACACTCGAGGAGGTAATTTATATGCCTTAGCGGAATAATTTCAGAACTTCCCAGTCTACAGGAAGTTTTAACCGTGGCTAGGTTATTCGGCAGGTTGCTAATTTAGCAGTGAGAATTGTAGTTATCTGGACATTACCTTTGTATTTAAACCTTGTGAATCATAGGGCAAAAAAGAAATGATAAAATTTTCATTCTGGAGTATCTGTTGTAGCATGATTATTCTTGATTTTAAGTCATGGTAAAACCTGAGGAAAACTTTTGGGTTCCGGAAGACAAGACCACTTTGATCTTTGAAAGCGGTCCTGTCTTTTTTGAATACCGATGTCGATATGTTCCAGTAAAGGGCGATGGCACCTTGGTGGGAGGTAACAGAGAAGCCCTAATGCGAGTCATTGGTTTATTTAAAGTGAGCTTGAAAATGGTGCAGCACGAGTGATTTATTCAATGCTGAGAGAGATTTTTCGTGCTGAAATGTATTAAAATAATATTTATTTATATTTTTAAAATTATTTTTAAAATCAACGCATTAAAAATATCTAAAACATAAAAAAAATTAATTTTTAACAAAAAAAAAATCTAAATTTTTAAAAAATACAAGTTGACTTGCACGTTTTTTAACAGATTTTGATGCCTCTAACTCTATTTAGCTCTTTTGCATTGTTATCCCATTCCTCCACGAAAAATAAAATAAAAAGTTATAAAAATCAACTTGGTGGAGGTCAGCCTGGGTGGTAGAATGGACGAGTTAATTTATGGGTCAACTCAAGCTATAATTTTTGATGTTTTGATGAAAACAAAAGACTGGCTGAAGTAAAATTTGATTAGGGCTAAAAAGCATGTCATCCACCAAATAGTTTTCTTCCTTAAAGTTTTTTTTTAATCAATTTTAGGGTTTTTTTTTTTTTATCAATTTTAGGATGAGTTGAATAAGATGTAATTTAACATTATATTTCTTAAGTATTTTTAAAAAAATTAATTTTTTTTTATATTTTCAGATTATTTTGATATATTAATATCAAAAATAATTTTTAAAAAATAAAAAAAATTATTTTGATGTATTTTAAAATAAAAACAACTGCTACCCAAACACACCCATGTGAACTGTAAACTAGCTGACAGAAAATTGTATAATCCACTGCATGGTCCTTCCTTCATAACCTTACACCAAGGAAGCAATAATTAATATTCCATACAGTAGCAACAAGAAATACAGGACCAACCCAAGTTACAATAACTGGCTGTCACAGGACCATCCAAAAAAAATCCTACAACCCAGACTACTAGAGCAGCATTTTCTTTTCCTGGCTTTGGAAACCGACTCCGTCGAAGGAGGGGGACAATAACAGAGGATAACACCATGGGAGTTAACAGGCAATTGAGGTCGCCAAAGGAGTTACCAAAACGGCTGTGTTTCCAGTTATTGGCTTGAGACTGGCAGCATACTCCAGCCGCTGCCATGCTTCCTTCCGCTGCTCAGCCAATACGCTTTGCCTTTCTTCATCCTCCCTGAACTGATCAAGGCAGGCCAGGTACAATGCATCGTCCATCTCTGAGAACATCTTCCTGACGTTTAGAGTTAAATTGAGCACCCCTTGGTTCCAATGGTCATGGGCATTCTTTTCTAATGCTGGAAATATGATGGGCAGAATCACAGGCCTATTGTGAGCAATCAAGTTGACAATTTGGTCATTGTTCCATAAGAAGAGGGCTCTTTCAGCCACCTGAAACAAAATACACGGTGAAGATAAAACTAGTAATTTACTGATGATCATAACTCAAAGAGGTTGTGTTCCATAGGCTCAAAGTCAGATACAAGTCTGCAAAGCTGACAGGCCATTATTATAGGACTATCCCATGGCAGCATAAAAGCACTGAAATAAACCAACGCTATCAAGAGTTCAATCGAAGTGGATTGGATGGGAGTCGACATAATGCTTAGCAGTAATCAAAGTTACGTTCTGCTTTAGAGAAAAAAGGGGTCCAACTACAGATTTTGTATTTCATTGCAAATGTTTGGTGGGATCAAAGAGAGGCGGCTAAAAGTACCAGTTCTCTGGCCTCCAGAAAGACAAGCTAAATCCTCAGAACATGATATTTCCACTTCCCAAGCATCCCCAATCAAAATACAGAGCTTAACTTTATACCTGATGCAATGGCTAATGAACAAGGATAGGAAAACACTGGATGTCCTTGGCCTAAATTCAAATTCCATTTGAGATGTCCCAAAATGCCATATGACTACAGCTCTTTCACAAATAAATGCCTATTTATGGATATTTTCATTTCTAATTAGTTTGAACTCAACTAGAAAACATGAAGATATTCACTCTTGTCTATCTAATAAATGAACCTTTGTCCCCTGCCCTGACCTTAGCCAAACAAACTTCCTCCAAAATAGCTGGATTCTCTCGCCCTTTCAATTATCTATTAAACAGCATTAAAAAAATCCTCACAACTGAAGACATAATATCCTCACAACTGAAGACATAATATCATATTGGAAGAGGATGCATGTTTGTACTTTCTCTTCCCAGAAGTCTGGAGCTCTTGATCAAGCCTTGGTGAGAAATTAAAGCATCAAAGAAGCTAGTTACCAGTCTTATAATGTTTATTGGAGAGTTATATGATACCAATCAAAATAACAGGAGGAATGACTGTTGTACCAACATGAAAAGGCATGTTATGGAATATAGAGGAAGGAATGGCTTTGGCCACTTCAAAACAATCATGCTTTGTATTGGGGAGTTCAAAGGAAATGTTGGGAACGAAAGGAGAGAAAATGAGTGTCCTTCCTTGTCTTTGGGGTGAAAAATGGGAGGAATGAAAAGAGCAAAAATGATTTTTCTTGGTTGAAATGAGGATAAAGGATGTATGGAAAATGTTGGAGGTAAAATTACTATAATGTCCTTCATTTTTCAACACATCAAAGTCTTGGTTCAAATCAAGAGTAAATTTGTCAACTAATTCCCTGAACAAAATTTTCCACTCATCCTAAAGAAATTTTAGAATGCTTAACTACCACCAATATTTACTTCATATATGAGAGATAGACACGGTGAGGAGAAAAACAAGAGAGATAGAAATATAAAAAAAATACTAATTTTGAACCTAGGTGTGAATGTTCTTATTACTTTTGATAGGTCAAATATGATTTTCTCTCTCTTCCTTGTGTTTGTTTCTCTCGTCAAAGTGAGCACATGGGGTAACTATTTGGAGGTTACTCCTTGAGTACTCTAAAATTTCTCCTCATTCTCTCCCTAAATTGGAGGAGCACAGGTTTTATGAGCCTAAAGTGAAAATTTTCTTCTCATTTACATTCTCTCCATTTTCTTCAATCTCCCAAACAAAGGAACAAGACTTTCTCCCCACCCCATTTCTTCGCTCTCAAAACCCAAAAAAAAAGACAATGCGGAGAAGAAAACTACATAAGGAAGGTATTTTCCCTTGTTTCGGGATGAGAGAGACAGTATGGGCGAGTGATTATGAGAAAATTTTCCCTCGCGACGCACAAAACATGTTCTTTCCAGAAGAGAGAAGGTTAATGGAAATTTTGAATTGAAAAGTAAATTAATTACTTCAATCCTGAATACAAATTGCTAGTAGCATTTAACACGATGGACATAATTGTAAATTTACCATCCACAATACGTTGTATTTCTTTGGTTTCCAAAACAAGGGAAAGTTACTTTCCTTCCATTTTACATTCCCTTTTATTTTCACATCATGCAAACAAGAGAGAGAAAACACAATTTTCTTCCTTTTGCTTTCCATCCCCTCACTTTCTTTTCTCCCCTATTCTGCGCCCATACATGGCAAGTCCAAAGTTTGCATTTCTAGAAACTTTTCAATGACAAGGCATTCAAGGAAGACGCAGAATATGTAATTTCTTATAAAGTGAATGACATTGAGGCCCTAAAGGAGATAAAATATTAGCACCCCATCTCTTTACAATAGCACTCCATTGTTTTAGAGAAAGATAGCAATGGATGGAGAGAGAAAATGAGTGCTATTGTAGATAGGAGTGCTAATATCATACCTGAAGTACTGCCTCATCTCACAAAAGAGCCCCAAGGTGTTGAAGCTTATGGTCATTTCAGTGCCATGCTTAGCACATAACCAATTCTAAAGATTCCAAGACTAAGATTTAATCAAATAAATATAAGTTCCATACCAAACACAAAACCATTTAGTAACAGAACTTCAAGGAAATGTTTCACCAAGTAGGGCACCATCTCCTGCTAACATAGAGTCTAACATGAAATGGCATAGTCTATCATAATATGTAAACAATATACGTCGGTTGTTTATAAATAAATGAAATGGAATGGTTAAAAACACCAAACCACCATTCAGACCAGCGAATTCCAAGTGATATATCCATAGGGCTCCAAGCACTCATAAAAACATGATAAATTGCAAATTACATCCAGCATCCTATGAGCAAAACTCCTAATGTAGCATAACAACCATGCACATACATGCTATGACATGAACCAAGGCAATGGTTCCAACTGAATTTAACATAAACAAACGTAATAATTAGTAATCAATGCCAACTCAGAAGACATCTTGTGAAGCTTAGCATTAGTCAACACTTCATGAGTTCTAGTTCAGTTCTAACATATTATGAAAATTCAAAGCCATTCTATCACAGGAAAAAGAACCAATAAACCAAACTAAAACTTAAGACAGTGGTAGGTACCTGGAAGTGGAGACTATTAATGCAGCATCCAATCCGCCAGAACAATGGAACCATGACCTTTTGAAACTCCACCATGCTAATTGCTTCCAAAATCTCTTCCAACTCACCCAGGAACATTACCTCCTTCTGGCTATTAGTTATTGGCCAGTATTTCAGTATCCCCTTTATCACCATGCTCGCCAACCTGGGCTCCTTCTCAATAAATTGTACCACACAATATGACAACTGCTGAAAGTAAACTCCCACAGACTTCGGCTTATGCAGAGGAATCAAAACCCTCCACAAGAAAATCTTGTGCTCCTCTTTCAAAGGCATGGCAAACCCACTGATTATACTCCCAAAAATCTCCAACAACTCTGCAATCCCATTATGCTTCTCAGTCTCAAACACAAATCTATAGAATATATTGCTCAGAGACTTTCGAATAAATGGCCTGTGCACCATAAACTTCCCATAAACCCTGTGCAATATAGCCTTTAAGCACTCCCTTTCTCTTGGATCCTCCGTGTCAAACAAATCAAGCAGCCGCAATATAAACGAATGGTCTATGTACTTCTTAGCAACTTTCGCATCTAAGCACGTAGAATTGATGAATCTAAGCAACAAATCATACACAATTTGCAGATGAGGCCACGCAGGATCGAACATTGGGTCATCATTATCATCATTCTCGCCAATGCTACTCGAATTAGACCTATAATTCGGAGGAAACACCCTAAACAAATTAACAGCGCACATTCTACACATAGCTAAAATGGCAGGTTCACTAAATTTCATAGACCCAGCAGCCACAAAATCAACAAGTTCAAGCAAAGTCTGTCTCTTTACATCCTTTTCAAGTGTATTCTTACTTGAGTCACTGAAATCAAAAGTTACGCAACACAGGCTTACTTTGCTCACAAAGAGATTCATCTTCTCTGCACTAGGCACGTCTTTGAATGGCACAAGTGGCTCAATCCCAGCAACCACACTAGCTGGAAATACAACAGAAGACGTTCTTTTTGGACCATTGGATGACTTCCCCGAACCTGCACTTGAGCCATTGGATATCTGCTGAGTAACTGGAGACTCAAGCCGAGCTGACTCAGCTGAGTCAGTTTTTGAAGATTTTCTTGGAAGCTTACTCAAGATTTGCCTCAACATTATGAGAAAGACTCAAACTTTAAGCCACACAACACAAGAATCTAACAAATTGGCTACCAGAGCATGGCCATTGGAGGGTATGTTTTGTAAATAAGTAGGTTTACAAACAAGGGCTAATATTTCTGCTAGATTTTGGTCACGGATCAAAAGGGTTTTGAGAGAATGTGAGTAGATCCAATTCTAAGGCTTTGAGGGTTGATAATAGGAGGTGAAAAGTTTGAAACTTTAAGGTACATTTTTGGTGAAAGGTCAGATCTTGGCAAATAAAACTAAAAGAAGAAAACTGGGTTTTTTAGTAAATCAAACAATGATAACATCCATTGATAGTCTACCTCAATTTGAGAAAGATTCATGTAATGATGATGACAGAAGACATCAAATGTGAGGTTTAGTGGACGGACAGGGAGAGAGAGAGAGAGAGAGAGAGAGAGAGATCTAAAGAAGGAAGGAAGGAAGGAAGGAAGGAAGAGCAACCTTGTGTTGGTTGATGATGTTAATGTCTGATCTTTTTTCTCTTTCTGCAAGTGAAAGCAAAACAAAAGCAAGAGGCAATACAATATTGCAATTGTTTTCAATTATTTTGGTGGAAAAAAAGAAATTCTCGGTTGATGAGACAATTACGGCATTTTCTCCGAAAATGCAAGTACTTCGTAGAAATTTAATAATTGGATTTTGATGGATTTTCGGACAAGATGGAGGCTTCATGTGATATTTGGACCGTTTGATTAACTGAAGTTATCAGGACATAGATTTGATTTGATTTTTGTTTCTGTTTCTGTTTCTGTTTTTTGTTTTCCAACTGGAAACCACTAGCTTATAAGTTTTGGTCCAAAAAGCACAAGAATTTGTAGACTTCAGATATGGTTTAAACGATGACGTCTTGGGGTGATTTAGGAAATTCATAAGATTCAATGGCAGCTTGGGAGATTCATTTGAGATCTGAAGAAGTTGAACCGATCTCAACATCAACAAATTTAAGATTCCATAATTCGACATGTTCACCTCATTAAAAAAAAAAACAAAAACCAAGAGGTAAATTCTGTTATTTATTTTGCACCAAGATACACTTTATTATACATTGAAGCATTAAAAATACCATTTTATCCTTATTTAAAGAACTCAAATAATATGGTCTTAGGGGTATATAGTTATTTTCAATGATTTATTTATTATTATTATATTAATTAGGATTAAATAAACATTTTTACATTTCAAATGAATAATGTAATAATAACTCACAAATACTTAAAAGTTTTAAAAAACAAATTATTATATATTTTTTTTCAACCTACATTTAAATGACCATATTGCCCTTGCCTTTTAAAAAATAAAACCGACAGTTAGGGTCAATTGGGTCTTTTCCATACATGCTTCTCGTGCCTAAGCTTAATGGATTGATTACTCCCCCAACAGGGTTCAAGATCAAACCTCCAGCACAATAACAGCCATAACTGATTCGAAACAGCAACAATGGCAGAAAAAGAAGCATGACATGCTTCGGCAAGCACAAACATGAAATGGAAAGGAGAAAAAAGAAGAAGAAGAAATCCATGAAAACCAAGATGGTTACAGGGGTAGTGTTCTATAGCAAAAGAGATGCAGCAGACTACAATCTGCAACCGGACAACGAAAAGAGCCTCCTGAGGTTTGGAAAAGACTATAGACTAAGCGCAAACTTTAAGAAACCCACTGTGTGACTGAAGCCAAAAAACACGCACACTCCATTGCTCCATTCTCGTCTCCCGCTAGCTCTCTATCTGCATCTCAGAGAACATGTTACTTGCATCTAAGTTTAAAAGTGAGTTATATCTCCCTCATACTCGCACTATGGGCAAAGCCAACCTCTACTGGGCATGCAAAGTTTTAACCACAGGCTCGTATTATATCCATCTTTCTAAAAACATGACCTGACAACTCAACAACTGATATATATATATCCCAAGGAGTTGATATATACCAAGATAAATGAAGTAAGCCTGTACAAATGCATGCGAATTTAGCTTGTGAGATAAAGATGCTAGAACTAATATCTTGGTGTGAATTATCAACCAAAATACACTACTTAATCAAGCTGCTGAAGTAATGACGATTGACAGAGACATGCCAATGGCTTGTTTAACTCAGCGGTGCTTCCTTCCAGCAGGCAAAATAAGGTGCCAGGTTTAAAGTCTTTCATCCAAAATAATAAGAGGACGTTGATGTAATAACATTAAAGTATTTTTCTGGCTAAAAACTCAAAGGCAGGCAGTATAAAAGCCATGCTAGCCATGTTTAAGCCTCATGTAACGATCACTCCACACCAGGGTTGAAGATCAAACCTCTAGCACAATAACAAGCACAACTTATCTAACACCAGTACCCAACTATTATCAGACCTTCATACAATTTCTCATTTTCAGTCCTTAAGAATCAGTGCTCGAGATGAATGATTTGACTTCCAATACAAGAGTATCTCACTATTTCTCAAAATCGAGAATAACCCACCTTACTCTGTAATATAAGAATTGTTCCATGAACCATCTAGGTGGTGGCCCAGTGATAAAAGCTTGGGATCAAGAGGTTTGCTTCCTTTGTGGTCTCAGGTTCGAGCCCTGTGGTTGCTTACATGATGGCCACTGGAGGCTTACATGGTCGTTAACTTCAGGGCCCGTGGGATTAGTCGAGGTGCGCGCAAGCTGACCCGGACACCCACATTAAACTAAAAAAAAAAGAATTGTTCCATGGAAGAAACTTACACCCTTTTGTTTTGATCTCGGGAGAGGAAAAGAAAGAATTTACTTTAAGAAGCCAAAAATCTCATCAAATTTCAATTGGAGAAACTCATTGGTTCTTTAATCACTCCTAAAATTATCAAGGAGAATCAAGAACAAGAAGAAAAACTAAAGAATAATTGAATAATTTGATATTTTAAATCGCTCATCACAAATGATGATAATAATGATGATTGTTATTGTTGTAATCAAATCTTTACTTCATTTTATTAACAATTTTTTTAAAAATAAAAAAATAGTGAAAGAACAATAAAAAGTTAAAACATATATTTTTGATGTATTTGTGTCATTTTCAGTATTTTCAATGTTTTTTTTTTAAAATAAAAAATAAAAAATTGTTTTTAACATGTCCAACTATATATTAACATATCTATTTCAAAATTATTATTTATTTTTCTCATTAAGTTGATGTTGATATTGTTTTTTTAAAGAAATTATCAAAATAAAAATAAGGGGACCAAAAATACAAAGGAAAAATAATGAGTAATCAAAATATTTTTTTAGTTTTTTGAGAACCAAATAATTAAAAGAAAAATAACGAATTTGTTTTGTTTATAAATAAATGAATAAAAAAAAAAAATAAAGCCAACAAGGCGGAATAACCATAAAAGAAAAAAAAAACAGAAAAAGACCCACACAAAACACATTTTTTTATCCTCTCCCACACGCACACTAACATCTACCATACACTAAAACATTCTCTGGAAAAGAAAAAAGAAAAGAAAAGAAAAAACACCCCTCCCTCTCTTTTAAAAGACCAAAACAAAGAACCACCATTTTTGATTCCTCCACTGTCCATGGCAGACTAGCACCTCAAGCTTCATTAGACTTCACCAGCGTCTCTCTCACAGCTCATCAGCAAGGCCAGCAGTTGCTGATTCCACCGAGAGTAGCGGCAACAATTCTTCCACAGTCATGCCATTTCACAGTAGCAGCATTGATTTCTGCACCGTGAGCAGTAGTGGAAGATCTTTATCGCCAGCAGCTTCCTCCTTCTCAAGCAGCTCCAACAGTGCACTCCTGAGCACCATCGTGGACCTCTCCATCTAAACTGTGGCTTCCTTTTCTCCATTAAAGCAGTAGTGAAGGATTTTCTAACAGCAGCACAGCCTTCATCCCTTCAGTCCTTGGATACAACCCGTGAGCAGACTTTACCAGTGGCAACAGTGAAGCCTGTGTTGTTTCTCTGTCAAGCAGACCACCAACTGTCAGCCCAGCACGTGAGCAGCGAACCTCTTTGTGTAAAATTAGAGACTCCAAAATTGATTATTCAATGTACAGATACACATACATATATATATCTACAACAAAGTGCTATTCTAGAAAGTAAGTTACTGTTATGCTAGAATTAAGGTTGTACCGTATATGATGGGATTGCAGCAATTACGTTATATATAATTTTTTAAATTATGAAGATTTTATTCTTTAACATTCCTCCTCAAGTTGGAGAGTGAATATTTTGAAGTCCCAACTTGCCACTTAAGAATTTTAGCCGATCTAGTCCCAATGCCTCTGTGAACATGTCGGCAAGTTGTTCATGTGAGCGAACATGAGAAGTAGAGATGATTCCTGCTTGTAGCTTCTCCCCTTACAATGTGGCAGTCTATCTCTATATGTTTAGTACGCTCATGGGACACAGGATTGGCTGCAATGTGCAAAGCAGCTTCATTATCACAATTTAATATTGTGGGTTTTTCCTGAATGACTTTTAAATCATCCAAAATGTAGCGTAGCCATGTTATCTCCAGGCACGCGGTTGCCATGACGCGATATTCTGCTTCTGCTGTTGATTTTGCAACATTTGATTGTTTCTTAGATTTCCAAGAAACAAGAGAACCACCAAGAAATACACAATACCCTGTAGTTGACTTTCGTGTTGTAGGGCATCCTGCGTGGTCAGAATCACAGTAAGCTATCAAGGCAAGGTTATTATTTGATGGAAAGAGCAAACCTTGACCAAGTGTGCCTTTGATAAACCTCAAGACCCGAAGTGCTGCATCTAAGTGTGGTTTTCTAGGTTGTTGCATAAACTAGCTCAATATCTGAACAAAATACACGATGTCAGGGCGAGTAACTGTGAGGTAGATTAATCTCCCTACTAATCGTCGATAACAGGTTGGATCATCGAGGAGAACACCATCCATATGAGTAAGTTTAAGATGTTGTTCCATGGGAAAAAAGTATAGTCGTCCACCCAGTAAGCCTGCATCTTGTAAAATATCTAGGGCATACTTCCGCTGACACATAAAAATCCCTTGTTTTGATTGAGAAAATTCAAGCCCCAAAAAGTATCTTAGATCACCAAGGTCTTTGATGCGGAAGTGTTGAAGCAAGAATGATTTGAGACTGTTGATTTCATCCAAACTATTGTCAGTAACAAGTATATCATCAACATATATAAGAACGGCAGTGAGAGAATTACCATTAACTCTGGTAAAAAGTGAATAATCTGCCTTGGACTGTTGGAAACCAGCTGCTTGAATGGATGTGGAGAACTTAGAAAACCAATTACGGGAGGCTTGTTTTAGACCATATAAAGACTTGTTGAGACGACATACAAGATGCTCCCCCTGTCGATGAAGACTAGGAGGAAGGTCCATATACACGACTTCAGATAAGTCACCATGAAGAAACGTGTTTTGGACATCAAGTTGGTGAATGAACCAACCACGAGCAGAAGCCATAGTGAGGAGGCAACGAAGAGTGGTGAGCTTGGCAGTTGGAGAAAAGGTTTTTTGATAGTCGATGCCTTTAATCTGAGTGTAGCCCTTAGCAACAAGACGGGCTTTATAGCGGTCAAGCATGCCGTCAGATTTATATTTAAGCTTGTAGACCCATTTACAACCAATGGGTTTGTGGCCAGAAGGTAACAACATGAGAGTCCAAGTATTTTATTGTTCCAAAGCATCAAGTTCAGCTTGCATAGCAGCCTGCTAGTGAGGATCTTAGACAGCTTGGGTATAGAAAGTGGGCTTAGTTGTGCCTGAAATGTTAGCTAGGTTTAACTCTATGGGAAGGAGAAAAATGAGAAAGGGATAAAAAATGAGATAAGGGGTGATGAGTACCTGAAGGAAATGACGTCGGATGAGATGAGGAGCATGGGGAAACAACAGCATTGGAGAGGTGATAATATTGATGCCAAGATGGAGGATGTTTTGATCGGGTGGACTGTCGTGTAGGAATAGGGGCAGGTGCTAGGGAGGATGGTGATGAAGGTGTAAGGTCAAATGAGGAGGACCCATGTGGATAAGGTGTGTCAGCTAGGGTATTGGGTTCAGATAAGGATAATGGATTGGAGTGGGAGCTAATGGGAAATGGATCTGGGTGAGGTGGGTCCAATGGTAAGGGGGGGACTGGATGTGTTAAAGGCAGGGAGTGTTTTGCAGCATATGGAAAAATGGTTTCATGAAAGGTGACATCCCTACTAACAAGAAAGTGATGAGAATCAAGGTCGTATAATTTGTAACCTTTTTGAACGGTAGGGTAACCAAGAAAGGCGCAACGACGTACGCGGGAATCAAATTTATGGTGAGGGTGAACTATAGTAGCATAATAGAGGCAACCAAAAACTCAAAGATGAGAGTAAATAGGCGGTTTATTATAGAGCAGTTCAAAAGGGGATTTTTGGTTAAGTAATGGGGTAGGTAATATATTGATAAGGTAAACTGCAGTCAAAACACACTCCCCCAAAAAAATAAGGGTAAATTAGATTGGAAACGCAAAGCACGTGCGATATTGAGAATGTAGCGATGCTTGCGTTCAACAACACCATTTTGTTGTGGTGTGTACACACATGAACGTTGAAACTCAACCCCATTGTTAAGAAAAAAATCTTTCATGGAAAGAAACTCAGATCCATTGTCAGTGCGTATGATTTTAATGTTAACATTGAATTGAGTGCGAACAAAAAGAAAGAAGGATTTAAGCAGAGGTTGGGTGTCAGATTTGCTACTCATGAGAAAAACCCAAGTGCACCTAGTAAAATCATCTACAATGGTGAGAAAATAACGGGCACCAAAATGTGATGAAATTCGGTGTGGTCCCCAAATATCACAATGAAGTAAGGAAAAATGTGCACTAGTAGAAATATTACTTGATGGAAAAGAACTTCAAGTTTGTTTGGCCATTGGACAAACATGACATTTATTATCAAAGGAAACATACATGGAAGGGATAAAGGAAGAAAGCAATTTGAGACGAGCAAGTAAAGGATGCCCAAGTCTTTGATGCCAAAGAGCGGACGAAGGGGTAATATGGCAGGAAATTGGTGCTTGAGAGGCAGATGACATGTAGTAGAGACCTCCATCTTGTTTACCCCACCCAATCATCTTCCCCGTAGCCAAGCCCTGTATGACACAAAAATCAGGGAAGAGAATTATACAACAACGTAGAGATTTTATGAGTTTACTAGCAGACATTAAATTGAGATGAAAAGAAGGCACATGAAGAACATTGTCCAGGGTAATGTTTTTATTAAAGAGAATAGTGCCAGTGGAATCAATGGGCACTGATGAACCTGTAGGCAGATTAACACATGACATGCGAGAGGTATTAGAGTGGACAAGAAGGGACGAATCAGATGAAATATGGTCTGTGGCACCACTATCAAGTATCCAAGAGTGAGGCAAAATTGAATTAGCAGGTGAGGAATTGGGCAGACCTGCAGCGTTGGCAAAAACAACAATATTTTTGGATGTGGGGTTAGATAAGTGTACCAGTGCTGCTGCTAATTGTTTGCATTGATCTTCAGAAAGACCATCCAAAATGTTTTTCAAATTTTGAGTGGATGGATCCACATGAGAACTGGACTG
>Ga0307517_10004783_pt1 | contig 20661 bp, 10 predicted proteins | sample 23_EM_MG_FD_194515 | JGI IMG/M metagenome (GOLD analysis project Ga0307517, IMG submission 194515) | Populus trichocarpa ectomycorrhiza microbial communities from riparian zone in the Pacific Northwest, United States - 23_EM | ecosystem: Host-associated > Plants > Roots > Unclassified | place...
AATGCTTGATCCTTCATAGTCTTCGGCCGACATCGTTGTTATGAGAGGAACTTGATTTGTTGTTAACATAAGTTAGCATCATGAATTCCTGACAATATTTAAAAGTATGGTGTTACTAAAATAAGATAATTAATATGATCGTGTTAAAAATTTATAATGAATTATAAAGGATAAATCATCCGATTGGAACCTCCTTTGTGTGTAGTTTCCAGTTGAGTAATAAAACGAGTTTATACTATACTTATTTCTAATACCATTAGTGGATCCTCTAACTTTGACAATTGTTTTTATCATTGTTTAATCCTCATATTAATCTCACATCTCAAAGATCTCTTTAACTCTTTGTTAAATTATATATATTATTTATAATTTATATAGTTGACCTCCCTGTGGATCAACCCCGGTCTTGCAGGGTTATTTATTACTTTGACACTCCTACACTTGGGATAGGACATCAACTCTTTGATCGTGTCAACTATACTTGTTGCTAAGTTGAATTTGAATACTAAAAAACTTTATAGATCTTATAAGTTTTGGTTGTTGAATGAGTGTAGGGAAATAAGGGTAAACAAACAAGTTTTGGTCTTCTTTTTTTATTAGGAGGTATAATAATAAGATTTTGTGTGATTTTGTTCCTATGCATATAAGACATTTACTTTTAGGGAGACCATGGTAGTTTGATAGGAAGGCTATACATGATAGGTTTAAGAATAGGTATTCATTTGTAAAAGATGAAAAATTTATCACCCTTATATCATTATCACCAAAAACAAGTTTACGAGGATTATTTGAGATTAAAAAAAGAGACTAAGGTTGAGATGATTGAAAAAAGAAGGTGGTTGATAGGAGCAGGAAGAAAGAGGTGAACGAGAGGAGAGAAAAAGAGAGGGCATATGAGAAGAAAGAAAAAGAGGATGTCAAGAGAAAAACAAAGAAGCAAGTGATTTTTTATGGAAAAAGAGAGTGATGTCAAGAGTGTTTTTATACTAAGCAGCCTATGTCTGAACTTTTATACAAATAGGCATGTTTTAATACTAATTATCTAGATCAATCTCTTTCTAATATTGTGGTTTCTTTGTTACGGGAATATGAAGATGTATTTCTCAATGACGCTCCAAGTGGTTTACAGTCAATCAGAGGAATATAATGTCAAATTGATCTTATGCCTAAAACTCCAATTCCTAACCGAACAACTTATAACAATAACCTGGAGAAAATAAAAAAGCTTTAATGGAAAGTTGAGGAGCTGATGGCTAAAAGGTATATTAGGGAGAGCATGAGTCCATGTGCATTACCAATGCTTCTTTTACTGAAAAAAAGATGAGTCTTAAGGATATATGTGGATTGTCAGGCTATCAACAATATTATGGTAAAGTATAGACATCTAGTTTCTAGGCTAGATGACATGTTAGATGAATTGCATGGTTCATTTATCCTTACAAAAATTGATTTGAAAAGTGGTTACGATCAAATTAGAATGAAAGAAGGTGATTAATGAAAAACTAATTTTAAAATTAAACACGGGCTATGTGAATGGTTAGTTACGTCATTTGGTCTTACTAATGCACCAAACATATTTATAAGATTGACGAACCATGTATTGCATGCATTTATAGACAGGTTTATGGTAGTTCATTTTGATGATATCTTGGTTTATAGTAAGAGTTTAAAAGAGCAAGTCGAGAATTTGCGTCGTGTGCTTCAAGTTTTGATAGAAGAAACGTTGTATGCTAATCTTAAAAAGTATATTTTTTGCATGAAACTTTTTTTTTCTTGGTTATGTTGTTAGTGAAAAGGTATAGAATTGGTGAAGAAATTTCATGAGAGTGTTCAGCTGCAAATAGAAAAGAAGATTAAGCAATATTCATCTAAAGCCAACAAGAGTTGTAGATGTGTTATCTTTGAACCTGATGATTGGGTTTAGGTGTATATAAGGAAGGAAATATTTTCAGCTCATATGCGATCTAAGTTGCAGCAAAAAAGGGATGGTCCATTTCATGTTCTTGAATGGATCAACAACAATGAATATAAGTTGGATCTTCCAAGTAAGTATAATATTAGTGCTACATTCAATGTTTCTAATCTTTTTTTTTTTTATGTAGGTGACAATTCGAGATCAAATTTTTTAAGGAGAGAAGGGATGATGAGTATCAACAAGAACCACCACGAGATTCATTGCATGTTTTGATTGGACCAATTACAAGGGCAAAAGCCAAGAGGATCAATAAGGCATTTAAGAGGTTGATTTGAGATGTTTGGGTCGAGCAAGTTTTGAGAATTCTTTTTAAGGTGGCATCAAACATAAAGTTGAGTTCAAAAAAGGATAAATCTTTATCAATATGAACCAAGTAAGAGATATGGTGGTTTAACATGTACCAGAGCTTGACTACACAACTTTATATTAATGGTCAACTTTATATTTCACAAGCTAAATACTTATAAATCTAGAATTTTAATAAGTATCCTCAGTTTCATGTAAAATATTTGACCTGCAAATATGAGCATGATAAATAAACTGTTATCCATTAAAATCATATATTAAAACTTTGATGAAAAACTTATAAAATATCATATAAAGTCTTATACTAAAGTGTCTCATGAGCCATGACTCAGCTCAGCTCAGCTCATTGCCTAGAAAAACTACAATTCTACCCTTTATCTATTAGATAGACTTTAATTGCACCCATGCTTATTTTAACCTATAAAAATATGATATCTCACCCTTTGTCAATGGGATGTTGTTTTCTTAATACAACTAGATTAAATCTATTAATACCGTTAAAAGAAACTAAAAGAGAATGGGGTTTTACATTTCACTATTTATAGCATTTTGGTATGTAAATTCCCTTTTCTTGGGTACTCAAGTTCTTATTTCTTTTTTATTTGGTCCTTCAGTGTTGTCTTTTTTGTCCATTATTTTTTGGTTCTTTTTGGGTTGCGTACTATAATGCTTATGAGCAAAAAAAAATTTATTCCATGGTGATGGCGTGTCAATTTTGTATGACAAGATTTATAATTGTTATGGAAAACCAAACTAAAAGAACAAGAACCAAAATTGAAATTCACAAAAACTAACAACATGTTTCTCATGTGTATTGTTCAATGGAGTGCAAATTAACATTTTTGTCCCTCAATTTTAAAATTTTATAATATTGGTCCCTTTTCTTGGATTTTTTGCTTAGGTCCCAAACTTTGTTTTTCTTATGTATTAGTCCCTTGATCTTGAAAGAGGAGAGAGAAAGCTCTCGAGTGGCTGGTTATCGGAAACCAATGCTTTTATTTAATTATATGATAATAAAAATAGACACACATAAAAAAACGATTGAATAAAATTTAAGAAAAAAAATATCATAAAGAGCTATATAAAAAAGTGCTTGCTAATATTGGAAAAATAATTTATAATCTTATTAAAAGATAAAGTAATAATTGAATGACATTTATTAAATGATATCCCAAATACATTGTTAATTAATTAATTTTAATTAATTTCAATTAAAACTAAAGATCCATTAGGCTCAGGTTTCAAATTAAATCGGGTTAAAGCTGATATTATGTTACTTGGTCGACCTAGTGAATTCAAACTCAGTCGACTTGTTCAAAGCCTTGTTTGACTTAAGAAAGAAACATTTTGGGACAATGTCGTTTTACCTTATTGTTTTATAAATATTAAGACTAGCACAATTTGGATCAAACCAGGTCAACTTAGTTAACTTGCAAAACTCTTGACCCAAGTCATTAATTTGTTTGGGTTTAGTAAATTTTTTAATATTTATTTTTATTTAATTATATGATACTAGAATAAGCATTTGCAAGGAAACTATCAAATAAAATTAAAAAGAAAATCATTATGGCCTGTAAAGAAAGAGTGTTTACTAATATTATAAGAAAAATGCTATAATTTTATTCAAAAATAAATTTTAACTAATTGATTTTAATTCATTTCAATTTAAATTGAAGAGAAAAAATTTAAAGGACAAAAGAAGGTGGTGACTGGGCATAGATGGGCCATGTGTGTGACCTTTCCTTTTTTTTTTGTTTTTTTTTGCCTAGCTCAAGTTGTCTTCTTTAAAAAAAAAAAAACATATGACACATCGTCTAATTGCTAAAGTGATTAAAGTTCAAGCTAGTGGTTTTTTGCTCGAAAACCATTTTCAACTTATTTCCACGTAAAAACACCTAATAAACATCCTTATAATCTCAATAAACAAATCTCTCAAATCAAAACGCTCTTAAATTATTCCAAAAGCACAAGATCAAACTGGATAAAAAAAAAAACACATTTCTCCATCCTGATCTACTTTTTTTCGACAAGATAAAGGGTAAAAAAAATATTTCAATAAAACTCTTCTTGTCAAATAAAACCTGTTGGCACTAAGAACAATTTTTTTATTGTCAAAATATACTCAACCAACAACTCTCTCTCGTTCACCATTTCCAACGAATTTCTCTCTTCTCTATCAAACATAGAGACTAAAAAATAAATAAAATAAAATTTTGAATCAAAGTTAAAATTTTAAAAACTAAAAGGATCTAAAACAATGCCAACTCAAAATATAAGGACTAAATATAACTATTTCACGTGAGCTCTCAACAAGCCACCCTAGTTTTTTATTCTTTGTTTGATTCTTACTCTCTTAATTTATCTTATTACTACAAATTAAAACTACATCCTAATTAAATTGACCCACCATCCAACTTTAAAATCTTGTCAAAACTTTCACAAATACGAAGAAAAGAAAGTACCGACAAAAAATCAAACACTAAACACAAAAAACAATTGATGATCGAAATGGGAAATAAATTCACTATTAACAGTGAACCGTGAGATAATCGCTACAATGCGCATGAGCTTTTTTTTAGAAATGTAATCAGCTACCACCACTACCAGCTCCTCCTGCTATATTTTGTCACCACCCATACTCCTAAAGATATAGTAGCATGGCGGCGTTGCCTAAATTTGAACTCCCATTGATCCCAAAATCAGGATTTAAGGATTAAAGTGGATATACCGTGGGGCTTTGCTTCCATCTCACATTGATATAGGAGAAGTGGATTTTAGTTGCTTAGTACACTATGGGACTGCTAGAAACATCCATAACTGCTGTTGAAATAAAGGGGTTTGGATGCCTTTGATAAATTCAAGGTAGACATCTTATCAGCACTTCATTCACACGTAGACAACCTTCTATTTAGAGTCTAAGAAAAAACAACTTGACTTGCAATAAACAATCCAAAAACACAAGAGCACAACAACGAGAATGTCATCACATGTAAAGTCCCTCAGGCACCCCTTCTTTCTTTTTGAACATCACCTTTTCCTTGGCCTTCTTGAAGTCAGTATGTGTCACCTGCAGGGCAGAATTTTGAAATCAGAACCCATATACACGTACCTAGAAACAGGCACATCTTTGAGAACCACCTTATAAGCACATTAGAAAATTAAGTCCCTCGCAATGTAAGCCAGAAACTCGTATCAAAACTTGCAAGAAAAAGAGAGTTTCACCACAAACAAATGTGATAGCAATCCAAACAACATCAAGAGATCCGTTAAAGGTTCCAGTTGGTCCAGTGACAAGACTTGGAACCAAAAGGTTCAATGTCCAGGTTAGTAAAGTAAATGTTAAGCAACAAAAAGAGAATATATTTCATACTAGATGTCACATAAAAAATAAAGTATGTAGTATGATTATTGATAATGTTTTAATCTCATTCTTAGAATGGAGATATAAGGATGAGGTTTTGCGTGGTGTTGTTCCTATGCATGTTGCACACCAATTGTTTGGGAGACCTTGACAATTTGATAGGAAGGCCAAGTATGGTGGTTTTAAAAATAGATATACACTGGAAAAGGATGAGAAAACATAAACGCTTGCACTATTGTAACCTAGACAAATGTATGAACATCAGTTGAATATGAAGAAAACAAAAGAAGCCGGACAAGCCTTGTTCCAAAATAATAGTGATGATGTGAGGCTGAGTGAAAATAAAGTGAGTCAGGAGTGTGGAACAACAAGGAGTAAAGTTTTGGCCATTAAAGACAAATTTGAAGGCTTCAACCAAAATAAAAATAAAAGGAAAGTTGAGTGTAGAGAGAAAATAAGTGGAGAGAAGAAAGAAAATGTAAGAAAAAAAGTGTAGTAAAAGTGGAGAAATACCTTAATTTGTATGCAAAACAAAATGATCTTACACATGTTTATTTTTCTGATATGCCTATGATTTTACTCTTGTATAACGAGGCATACTTTAACACTAATGAACTTGATTCAAGTGTTACTAGTGTTAGTGTTTCTTTGTTACAAGAATTTGAAAATGTATTTCCTAATAAAATTCCAAGTGGATTGTCACCTATAAGAGAAATGGAACATCAGATTGACCTAGTACTAGGTTCGGCTATTCCTAATAGATCAACCTATAAAAGTAATCCTGAGAAAACAAATGAGTTTTAAAAGCATATGGAGAAGTAAATGCCGAAGGGGTACATTCCCAAGAGCATGAGTCCATGTGTTGTTCTCATACTTTTAGTACCTAAGAAAGATGGTACTTGGAGAAAGTGTGTTGATTAAAATTAGATTCAATTCTGTCAGCAGATTACGAAAACTTTAATCCTATTTAAATTAGTTGTGCCATTTTTTTTATTTATCTTTTAATTCTTATTATTAGGTCTTTTAGAGATATTAGAACCTTTATTTAAATTCGGGGTCATTAGATTATTATTATTTATTAGGTTTATCCATATATATATTAGGGATATCCTATTAGACTTAAGATTCTTTCTAGTATAAATACTCTTTTGTATAGACTTTTTGAACGGAAAAAAAAAATTTTAATAAAGAAATTGGCATTCTTGTTATTTTTTGTGAAGTTAAGTAATTCTCATACTAAGTTCTTGATTGAACTTGCAAACTCTTCAAAGGATTAATCAACTTCGTTATGATTTTATACTACTCGTTCACGTCTCTTTTAAGAGCAGGGTGGAGGTGATCATTGCGTATAACTTTGGTTCTCCAAAACAAATTCTTGTTAGGTCAAGTTGCAAACCATTCAAATTTAATTTTAACATATCTTAAGAGGTGTCCGCATAAATATCTTTGTCAGCCCTGAGACTAGAGAAAGCACTAGGATTGGTTTGGAAGGTCTTTTTTTTTTTTTTTTTGGTTCATAGGGAGCCCCAGAGGACCATTTGGCAACACAGTGGGGGATTTACCTCCCCCGCTACATAATAAAATAGGAAACTAGAGTCACTAGGATTTGAAACTGTTTCACTTGGGAATGCTATCGGATGCAGTACCGCGACACTATGCCAGCTTGTGAGGAGGTTGTTAATATTGCTAGTCCAACTCTTATTAGATGATTTGACCATATCTCAAATAGGAGAAGCTACAAGCCCACTGCCCAACAGATGGCATACAAACTCCATCAGAGACTGCTTCTCAATTGGGCAATGGGATGAAGCTTTGACTAGACTTCTATTAGGGAAAAATCTAAATCTAGACAAGAGAAAACCAAAAATTCTCACCGACAAGGAAATCAAAATACACTACTCACCTTCATGCGCCGCTCTCGTAATGCAAGCAACCCAGCTTCAGTACATATTGCCTTTATATCTGCTCCCGAGAACTCATCCTTGGTCATAACAAACTCTTCTAAGTTAACATCATCAGCCAATGTCATCCTTGCTGTGTGTATCTACAATCCACATATTGAGATTAATTGTATGAGGGAGCTTCACAGATTCAATGATGAAAAACACAAAGCAGTGAGGCATGAGATCACAAATAAATCATATGGAATGATCTCCAATACATTGCTTCCAATAATCAAGCCATGTGTACCTGGAAAATACGCCTCCTTGTTTTGATATCAGGAAGGGGGAATTCAATCTTTCTATCAATTCGACCAGGTCGAAGCAAAGCAGGATCAAGGGTTTCAATGCGGTTGGTCGCCAGAATCACTTTGACATCTCCTCTTGAATCAAAACCATCTAACTGGTTCAGTAGTTCCAACATGGTCCTCTGAATTTCACGTTCACCACCTGAATGGGCATCATACCTGTAAGACGTTACATCAGAAACATTTCAAATTACATCAGTTATAACATAGAAATTCTATTTCTTCCATATTTATGAGTAATCTGTAAATTTTACTAACTCACCTCTTTGTACCAATAGCATCAATTTCATCAATGAAGACAATAGATGGAGAGAGATCATCAGCAACTCTGAAAAGTTCCCTCACTAGTTTTGGGCCATCTCCCAAGTACTTTTGAATCAATTCACTTCCAACAACACGCAAGAAAGTTGCTGATGTTGAATTAGCCACTGCCTGGAAAACAACCGAGGCTTACAAAGTCAGTCTAAGTTCACTCCACTTACATAAAATCATAATGCCATACCATTACAGAGAAAATAGTGAGAAAAAAGACATTTTTCCCAATTTTGATTATATAGCTATATGTCATGTAAAAATCATATAAATGTGCAGCAGCAATACAATAGACCAACCCCAGTAAGGCACACAAACCATCCAAATTCTTTTGTATGCTTAAAAGCATAAGAAAAAGAAATTTATTCATGTCTTATGAAAAATACCTGGAAATTCAGAGTACAATCCTAAGTCAATAATTTTGGAAAAACAATCTCTTTGGTCAAATCATGGAAAGACACAAAATTATGTGATGAAAGTTAAACTTAGAAATTTATAGGTTTAAAAACAGTCAATTGCAATTACTTTTTACATGGGCTTTCAAGAAGAGACACAGCAACAAAAGCCAACTATAAAGCTCATGTTGGATTCAGTGTCAGATCAAAGATGATATCTTGAATTGCAACAATCCAATTGGAAAAATATTTTGAGTGCACACCTTTGCAAGCAAGGTCTTGCCAGTCCCAGGCTCTCCATACAATATAACCCCCTTAGGAGGCTTAATACCAATATCTTCATATAATTCAGGATGAGTCAGTGGAAGCTCAACTGCTTCTTTGATTTCCTGTATTTGGGCATCTAGACCACCTATGTCAGCATAAGATTCTAATGGAGCCTTGTCAACCTTCATCACAGATACCATTGGATCAACTTCATCTTGAAGAAGCCCAACAACAGATAGAACCTGTCAAGTAGTCACAAAGCATATAAGTTATTATCAAAACCATTTTCCTAAATGAGATATTGTTAAGGACTATATCAATTGACATGAAAACTATAATAAGGCAACAAATTAGATTACAATTTCTTTAAAGAAAACATGCATAGTTGGGTATGAGACAAATAGCATAACCCATAAGACAAGCAGCTAGGCTACATCTAGCCGATAATAACATACTCTACAAGAACCTTTAAAACCACATTGCATACATTGTGAAATCTTTCATATTCTAACTTTTCCAGACCACAATTGAAACTAGTAATGAATGACGAGGATTCTTCTATGACATCATCTTGCATTACGTTAGACCAGACTTAAAACTATAGCTTAGAAGAACATACATAAGCAAAGATTAATAGTATCAGATCAATGCTGCGTGGAGGGTTAACAATAATGTTGTACATATCCATAATGAACTTTTAAATCAATTAAAAGATCATAGTAAAGGTATATGATAAAGCTGTTTCCACAAGGTAAAAATCACAGTGAACATACTCGGATTCTTTTCATTACTTCTCACAAAAAACATTCCAAGTTCACAACAGCACTTAAAGATGCAGCAGGCAAGACTCTACTCCTCAATTCAATTAAAATACCATACAACACAAAACCATTACCAATCCAAACCTAGATCATTACTTTCTTACAACACCTTAAACCAACGTAACTAGTTACTAGCTTATGATAAAGTTCGTATTAATCATGTCCAAAACCTAAACAACTCACGAAAAAAAACCCCTCATTTCAAACATACAAACCATAATTTGAAACTTAGCAACAAAAATAACACTCGAAACTAGTAAATATTACTCAAAACCCTTAAAGGTACAAACTTTGAAAAACCCAAATTACCTTATTATGCATCAAGATAGCACAACCAGGCTCAAGCTGATCCTTATCAACAAAAGACAAAATCCCGACATAATACTCAGGTCCAACTGACGACGAAACAATAGCATGATTCTCATCAATCAACTCCTCCAAACTTCCGACACTCATAGGTGAGCCTCTCAAATCGTCAACCTTGGATCTATCCTCTTCCACTTTCTCTTCTTGTGGCTTCAATCTCTCTTGATTTGCCACAAACTCCTCTTCCATCAACAAATAATCCTTAATTCGCTCCAGTTTTAGCAGTCTCAGTTTACACTTTGTAAGAGGCGTCACCGTAGGCAGCCGAGCAGCCGCCTCTGGGCCTTTCTGCTTCCGCTGCTTGCGGCCCACGCGCACTGGTGGAGCCGCCGGCTCGAATTTCTTGTCTTTCTTGTCGCTTCCATCTTGTTTTCTGTCTCCTGGGAGTTGCCGATTCAGACCGCCCGATGGTCCTTGACCCATGTTTCGATTTGGTTGATTTTGCAAGACAGTTTTTAATAAGAGTTACTTTGAGAGCAATTCAAGTTCCCTCCGTGCTGGAAAGAGAAACAAGGTTGGGGTTCGACTAGTATATACTGATCGCGTTTCAAAACGGTCAATATTAAAAAAAATTAAATAATAAAAAAAAATATATAGAAAATATGTTAAGTATTTTAGGTCTTACGTAATAATATGTCAGATCCATATTCACAAACATGTCAAATTCATGTTAGTAATTTGGATATTACTTGATCATCAGAGTCAAGTAAACATGAATCCAAGATAATTTTTAAAAATGATAAAACAATATTAAAATACTAAAATATCTATTATAAAAAATTGCACAAAAAACAGAGTGAAAGAACAAAAATACTCCTATAAGCAAAGCTTTTTTTTTTATCTTTTCCAAGACTAAAGATATATTTTAACTATTTAATAATTTGTGAAAGGTCAAAAAACCTTAGACAATAGGTCTTAATTTTATTAATCTTATAGTGAAATAGTATTTTTACTATGCAAATAATCATGAAAAAAACTATTATACCCATGTTGATATGTTTAACAACCAATGAGCCTATAAAAAAAATACAGAAATACCCCTACAACCAGAGCTTCAATTTTTTCAACCAAATGGCAAAATGATAATTTAACTTTTTGTGAAAAAACAATAATAGCCTCATCATAAGCCTTCAAAGCTTGAAAAATCTATTGTGCAAGTCTCCAGTAATCACAAAGCATATAAGTTATTATCAAAATTAATTTAATAATATAAGACAATGATTATTCATTTTATTGAATTTAATAATTTTAATTAATTTAATAATATATTAAAAAATATTAACAAAAAATAAAACAAAAAAATAACAATAATTAATTATAAAAACTTAGTTGACAATATCATACTTGGTAGAAGAAAAAAAAAACTCTCTGAGACGATTCTAACCTCACTTTAAAATGCTAAATGGTGACACTGAAAGAGGTCATATGTGTTGTTAGATCAACCACCCAAAAAACAATCTAAGCAAAATATCATAAAGTAAACATCTCATGTTTATATTTAATCAATTAATCTAATTTAATTCAAAAATAATTCTTTAAAAAAGATGAATTTAACAAAAAATGACTATTAAAAAGACTTGAAATAACCCGATTTATTTTCCAATTAAATAAATGTTGAAGGATAAAACTGAAAAAAAAATATGAGCTTAAGGGAAAAAAAATCTTAGTCGAATCTTTTAAATCTAGGTTAATCTCTCAAACTCGTAATCCGTGAAATCCTAGATCTGGGTTCAATCAAGAAACTCAATTCCCAATCAATTTAATATTAAAGGATGAAATAAAAAAAATATTAATTTTTAAATTTTTCAAAGCAAAAAGAAATAGCAATAAAAAAAATAATGATCAAATTTTTTTTTTAAAAAAAAGGAGGATGAAATCATAAAATAATTAAAAATTATCTCAAATAAAATAAATAGCAATCATAAGAATGAGGACTAAATCTAATAGATGGAAAAAAAAATCTAATGTTATAAATAACTTCAAATAAAACAAATAATAATAAAAAGAATAGAGATCAAATATGAAGGAAAAACAAATTGAAGAGCTGCTATGAAAAATTAGAGGGTCAAGCATGAAAATCAAGGAGGAGAGAGAAAATAAGGAAATATGAAAAATTAGAGGGTCAACCAGGTCACGCATGAAAATCAATTTAATGCTATGAGCCGCCTCTGGGCCTCATATGCTGTCTGAATGACGTGAAAACACCCTACATGTCGGCGTGTGCATCGCAAATGTTAAATACTTTCTGCTTTTAAATAATATTTTATATCTGTTAAAATACCAATTTGTCATTCAATCCATTTGCTTATAACAAAAAAACCATAAGGAAATATGAAAAAGTCTTTGGATGCTAGTTAAAGAATTTTTTTAATTTAAGAGTAATTGAGTCATTTCACCATATTTTAAACAATGAAAAGTCTAAACAACCTCTAGACATCAGTTTAATATTTCTTACTTTTAAGAATAAGCAAGTCAATTTACTATGTAAAAAATATAAAAAGACTATATTATCCTTGATAGCCAGTACAATTATTTTTGTTGATAAGGGCAAAATTATATTCACATTGCAAATAAATCTAAAGTTATAGTGTTTTACATTGTTGAAAACCACCTTGCGTTTAGTTTTTTTTTATTATTATTAACATGGGTGTCCGGGTCAGTTTGCGCACACCATGACTAATTCCACGGGCCCTGAAGTTAATGACCATGTAAGCCTCAAGTGACTCTGAGGTTTGTGGGACTCGAACTGGTTACTTCTAGAGAGCAAACTCAAGGACTGACCAGTTGAGCTACACCCCTCACAATTATTTTTTTCGTAATTATATGGGAATGGTCCTTGCGGTTTTTCTCTTTTTACTGATTTTTTTTACCTTAAGTCAATCCAGCTTCTTATAGTTTCTTTATTGTTTTGCTTTGCTTCTATTTTTTCATAAATTGAACTTTATATATGGGATCAACCCAAAATTTTAGATTAGATAATAAAAAAAAATCTATAAAATTAAAAAAAAACCCAAATTCCCCTGAAATTATGGCTTTACTCTCCACTTCACTTTTCAGTCCAAAATCTGCAACTTAACACACTAGAAAACCCCAAATTAAAATATGAATGGATTACAAGGTTGATTTTGGGGTTAGTGTAGAACATTGCCCTAAGTTGAATGGATTCTTAGTACTATTTGGTGTGCAGTGGGTTGAAGATCAAGATTTTAAATATCAAAGCCACCGAAGCATTGGTCCCTTTAACAGCAGCAACAGTAGCAGCAGCGACGACACTCCTCTGCTCAACAACCTTCTCCATTCTAGATATAACATCATAAAGGCACTTTGTTATATCCAGCAATGTGATAGCTTCACCACCCCCCACTACTTGCTTGAACTTGCCTGTTGAACAAAACACAACTAACTAAGATGTTGCAAAATAATTGTACTTAATTGGTCACAATGACGAGAGTGTATGGAAAATGTCTATAACATCAATGTCGAAAATTCAAAACCAATTATGCCCATTTTTACAGTGGGTTATCACAACATGAGCATGTCATGCTCATTTCAACTAGCAACAAGCCTACACTTATGAACTCCCAAAATACCCAACAACTTCCACTCCAGATATCGCATGTGTGTGGTGTTATGACAATCATCCTTTTGGTTCAGGATTTTCATGGTTTGAATGGAAAGAACAAGGATTTCTTATCCTTTATCAGTAAAAGAGAGATAGAGTCGTCACCTAATATTTTAATCAATATGAACTCTAATTGGTATCAGAGTCTAGATAATGGCTGATAGTGTATAGGAAAGATGTGCCACCTAAGGTAAATTGTATTGTTTATTTGTTTGAGTCATGTTTCTATTTGTTGGTCTGTCTAAGGTTTAAGAAAAGTTCTTCTCGATAAGGAAATCCTTATCTTATCAAGCTAAAACCTAACTATTTTAAAGCTCAAAAAATTAAAGGTGTATTCTTATCAATTTATTTAGTTTAATACCATGAATATGCATTACTTTGTAAAATTCATACCCTAAATATTAATAAAAACAAATTGATTTTTATGGTGTTTTTGAAATTTTGATCAAATCCTAATGGATATTCATAAACTTGTTGTGATACCCATTAATATATATATTTTTTGTATTTTCTCAAGTATGATAGAAAAGCAATTTGTTTATGAAATATGCATGAAAATTCTAGAATTTGATCGTATGCACACAAATGAAAACATATATTTTTTATTTTTTAAATAAGGAAATTTTATATATTTTTTTGAAATTTTAAAGGAAAAAAATGCAAGTATATTTAATACCGGGTCAATACCTTACAGTGTAAGTTCACAACCCAAATATTAAATAAAATGATTGGAAAACACACGACGGATCCAAAAATGACTTTAAAATGGTGTCTAAATTTTTTTAAAATGTTTTGGAAATTATGAGGTCTGTTTGGAAAAAGTATAAAAAATAAGAAAATAACTATTGCTAGAAAATTAGGATAGAGTGTTTGCCAAACACACTCTTAACTGAAAATCAGAGGCTTTAAAATTGTTTTAAGGCCATGTAGGGAAAGCACGCTTTAAAAATAAAATATGGTGTTTTTTCCTTTGAGAGTTTTAAATCAACCAAACGATGCCTTAGCATAAATGGACTCAACCTAGCCATATGGACTGGCCTAAAGGCCCAAATCCACAAACATGACCCAAAACCAGAAAAAAAATAATGAAGATTAAAAGAGAAGAAAACATTTGAATTTACTTAAGAACATGAAGAACACTCAGATGAACCCAGAAACGTGATTTCAAAAACAGACCTGATCATATCAAATTGAAAGCATAGACATGTTTAAAACAACATCCAAGCAAGATTTTCTGGCTGGATCATCACAAAAATTAAACAAAAGTCACGATTATTTGATTTTATGTAAAATGTAAAACAAAAGAATCAAATATAAAAAAATCATTAAATCGGTGTTTTTCAGCCATAAATGTAATAACCCGGCTTTTTCAAAGCCGAAACAACAATTTCAAAGCCAAAACAACGGTAATTTTTTTTTTCAATATCATTCCAGAAATTGTTGGAGTAGTTCAACATACACAATCCATATGCAATAACATTATTCAACATTTCATAAAGAGTAATTCTCACACATACACATAACATCACATTTGAATATATATATATATATTCATAAGTTTGCATTCTTAACTAATAATAGTCATTATGAGTTTAAACAAAAAAATCGAGTAACAGTTATACATTGATACATTTTATTCATACAAAATACATCATGATTTAAAATGCGATTACATGATTCTTTGCAAAAGTAGGGTCCCGTGAAATGGGGTTCCTAGGCACCTCGTTGGTGTGACATCCCTGCTGTAGTATAAATATTTACAAGAATTATAAATAATTAATAATAAGAAAATAAATAGTTTAAGGAAACATTATTGTTATTTTATGTTTAAAGCATAATAATAGTAGTTCTTTCATATACTTGGTACATACAAAACATAGCACACATGAATGCATCATTTCTTGAAACTAACTCATAACTTCCCAATCAGGCTATCCTCTTAGAACGCCATTAGCTAAAGCTAATCATCAATCATAACCTGGTCATCTGCTTCGGATGCCATTAGCCAGAGCTAATCATCTATTCATATCGGTCAACCACTCAGGATATCATTAGCCGAAGCTAATCATTTATTCATCTCAGTCATCCACTTAGGATGCCATTAGCTGAAGCTAATCATCAATCACATAACAAACACTCCCTTGACGGATTGGTATTCATACTTACGCGATATTATAACATTCGTAATAAAACATTTCATAGATTAACATTATGTAAGAGGAAGGTGAAAACCACCTACACTCATCCTCTAGGTTTTCCTCCAAAGTTGGTAGGTGTATGCCTTTTAATTTTTCCTAGTATGGATCGGCCAAAGATAAAATTCATCGGGTTTTACATTCTTCTCCTCTTAATATAAATTTCATCCTCGAAATTTAAGGAGGTTTCATGTTCCATACTTGGTAGTTCAAATAATTCGGGGTACTTCTTCTTCATTCCGGACTCCCTCTCCCAAGTCTCTTCCTCTATTTGGGCGCTTCACCATAAGATTCTGACGATGACAATCCTCTTATTTCATAGTTCCTTCACTCCCCGATCCAGAATTTTTGTAGGTCTTACTTCGAGTGTTAAGTCTTCCTTTACTTTTACCGGGGCTTGAGGTACTATTTGGGCAGGATCCACGTCGGCCTTTCATAATAAGGAGACATGAAACACGTCATGGACCTTGGCTAATTACGGGGGCAAGTCTACTTTATAGGTTATTGGCCCAATTTGTTGCAAGACTTTGAAAGGTCCAATAAAGCGCGAAGCCAACTTCCCTTTCAATCCGAATAGCAACATGTTCTTCCACGGGGATACCTTCAGGAATACCTAGTCTTACACACCAAACTCGAGAGGTTTTCTCTTCACATCCGCATACTTCTTCTGTCTGTCTTACATGACTTTTATTCTATCTTTGATGGTTCTCACTTTTTCTGTGGTGATCTGAACCAATTTCACACCATACAACTTCTTGTCCCCAATTCCTTCCCAACATAAAGGATTCCTGCACCTTCTACCATACAAGGCTTCGTACGGGGCCATCCCTAATGTGGATTGGTGATTGTTATTGTATATGAACTCCACCAATGTTATGTGCTCTTCCCAGTTTCTTTCAAACTCTAGGACACACGCCCTTAATAGGTCTTCCAAGACTTCGATGACTCTTTCCGATTGGCCACCGATTTGAGGATGAAACGCAGTGCTCATATCCAATCTTGTCGCCAAAGTGTGTTGTATGTTTGGCTAAAGTCGGGAGGTGAACCTAAGATCCCGATCAGAGACAATGGATACCGGAATCCCATGGAGTCGTACCACCTCGTTTATGTAAATCTTGGCAAGCTTGTCTACCGAATTAATCATCTTTATGGGCATGAATAACCCAAATTTTGTCAAGCAGTCTATGATGACCCATATTGCATCATTCCCTTTCCTTCATTTAGGAAATCCCAACACAAAATCCATGATGATCATCTCCAACTTCCATTCTGGGATTTGTAGTAGTTGCAATGGTCATGCTGGTCTTTGGTGTTCAACTTTGACTTGTTGACATACTCTGCACTTTGACACATACTTGGCTATTTCCCTTTTCATGTTAGACCACCAATAAAGATGTTTCAGGTTCTGATACATTTTAGTACTACCAGGATGTATGGAGAATTTAGACTCATGTGCTTTTCGTAGGACCATTTGTTTAACCATCTCGTCATCATGTATGTACAACCATTAACCCATTATCTATTACTCAAAACTGAGTTTCTATCCCGGCCTCCATTTTCTTCCTAATCTTGGACCTTTCAATGTCACTATTTTAGGCTCGTAATATTCATTCCCGATACGTTGGTCGTACTATTAGTTGAGCTAAAAGTCCACCTCTTGAACTAATACCTAATTCTGCACCCATCTCTTTCAACTCCGTCAACTGTCGTTCCTTCCACAGTGTTGGCTTACTTAGAGTGTCTTTATTCTTGCGACTGAGAGCATATATCACTATGTTTGGCTTCCTAGGGTGGTATTCTATGGTGTACTCATAATCCTTAATAAATTCTATCCACCTTCTTTGTCACGTATCAAACTCCTTTTGTGACATAAAATACTTTAAACTTTTGTGATCAGTAAAGATTTGGGTTCGAGACCCATACAAATAGTATCTCCATATCCTCAAGGCGAATACCACAACAGCTAATTCTAGGTTATGCACCAGATAATTCACCTCATGGGTCTTTAACTATCTCGATGCATAGGTGATCACCTTCCCATGTTGCGTTAAGACATACATAATCCATTCCCCAAGGCATCACTATAAACTATAAAACCTTCAATCCCTGAGGGAAGTGTTAACACTAGAGCGGGGATGAGCCTCCTCTTTAACTCTTGGAAGCTTTCCTCACATTCTTTCGACCACACCCACTTCTTATCTTTCCTATTTAACTGTGTCAAAAGGGTTGCAATCAGGGAGAACCCTTCAATGAATCTCCGCTAGTATCCTGCAAGTCCTAGGAAACTATGTATTTTGGTCACTGAAGTCAGTCTTTCCCATTTCAAGATGGCTTCGACCTTTTAGGGGTCTATGAAAACATCTTCGGCTAAAATGACATGTCCTTGGAACGTCACCCTTTCCGGCTGAAATTCACATTTACTTAGCTTTGCATATAGCTGGTGATTTCTCAAGGTCTGCAAGGCCTGCCTCAAATGTCCTTCATGTTCTTCAAAAGAGTTCGAGTAAACCAATATATCATCAATGAATACCACTATAAATTTATTAAGGTATGGTTGGAAGACCCGATTCATTAAGTCCATGAAGAGGGCTGGGGCATTCGTTAACCCTAACGATAGCACTAAAAACTCATAATGCCCGTAACGGGTCCTGAATACGATATTTGGTACATCTACCTCTTTAATCTTCATCTGATAGTACCCTGACTTCAAATCTATTTTTGAAAATGCTCTCGCTCCCTTTCGTTGATCAAATAAATCATCTATTTGCGGTAACGAGTACTTATTTTTCATCGTTATTTTGTTCAACTGATGGTAGTCAATACAAAGTTTATGGGTTCCATCTTTCTTTCTTACGAATAGAATCGATGCTCCCCAAGGTGAATTATTGGGTCGTATAAACCCCTTGTCTAACAACTCTTGTAGTTGGATCTTTAACTCATTCAATTTTATCGGAGCCATCCGGTGCGGTTGTTGAGCTATGGGTGGGACTCTTGGGAAAGTATCTATAGACATTTCTACCTCTCGCTTTGGGGGTAATCCTAATAGCTCCTCAGGAAACATGTCTGGGAATTCCTTTACCACATGAATATATTTCAGTCACGGACCTTTGTCATTTGAGTTTAAGATGTATGCGAGGTATCCCATATATTCTTTCCTCAAATGTTTCTGAGCTGTTACAACTGATATTAAGGTGGTTGGTTTGGGAATCCTTTCTCCTTCAAAAACCATCCTCCTACCCTCAGGTATTTGGAATGTAACAATTTTAGCATAACAATCTATCAAGGCCTTGTATTTACTTAGCCAATTCATGCCTATAATTGTGTCAAAATCATGCAATTCCAAGTGAATCAAATCTACTTTTGTTTCATACCCAGCTAGACTAACCCCCACTCCTACATACATATTATTTGTTTCAACCATGTTCCCCATCAGAGTTCCAATTACGAACCCCTTTTCTACTACTTCCACTCTCTTCCCTAATTTGATGACAATTCTCATAGTAATAAATGAGTGGATGGCACCCGGATCAAACAACACATGCACATTAAGTTATTCATTAGTAGTGTACCTACCACCACATCCGATGCAACCCTGACCTTTTCCTATGTCAGGTGGAAGACCCTCTCTAGAGTTCGATCATTTTGTGCCCCCGGCTTCCCTTGACCAGAGTTTGCCCCTGATTGAGAAGATCTCACCGGCCTATTCACGATGACTGATTGTTGATGGCTCTGACTCGTCTGTCTATAGCTCTGTACCAGCCTAGTGTTCTTATTGGGGCACTCCTTCTTATAATGACCTCTTCCACCACAGTAATGACATCCTTGCCCCAGATACTAACAGTTTCTCCATTTATGACCTTCCCATCTGCATACAAAGCATTGCCTTGGTGAAACTATGCAATCCTCATGATGCCTTTGTCTATATTTCACACAACGAGGATAGTTAACACTTTTGCGGTCACTTGTCCCTCCATTATTCTCCCACTTGACTGTTGGTGGAGTGGCACCATTAAGGCCCTTTTTTTCCTGTATTGCTCAAACACTCCGCTCTTTCCTTTCTTCAGAAGCGGTGGTTTACTACTGAGATAATCCCTATCTCTTTTTTTTCCTGTACCCTGATGCCCTTGTTGACCTTCTCCAATATAGGCCTCCAAAACCTGTGCAACCTCAATCAACTTCCTTATGGTTTTAAACCGTAAGGCGATCAACTCTTGTTTCAACTCTTGCCACAAGCCATCTCTCAGTTTCTCAATCATATGTTCTTCTATCGGAACATAGTGTGGGGCAAACAATGAGAGATCATATAACCTCTTTTTGTACTCCAATACCGACATATCTCCATATCTTAATGCCAAGTTAAAGTCACTACAAGTCAGTGTCTTGGTTGCACGTCTCAGCTAAACTGTTTCTCACCATGTCATGGCCCGATCAGATAATAATTAAGTAGCACATTTCACCCGTAAGCCCTTGAGTATGTTAATCTGGATCATAGTCTTCTCCACTTTCCTAATCCACCTCCTAGCTATCTTTGCATCTTGTTCCCCCATGTATGGTTCGCAACCCATTTCCCTCATACTTTTAATGGAATTAGTGCTTGTTGAATGGACTGGTGGAAAATTAATCATTTATTAGTGAAAGTAATGTTGGGTTAATTGGGCGATAGGAATAATTATATTTTTGGTTGATGTAATGTTAGGTTAATTGGGCGATAGGAATAATTATATTTTTGGTTGATGTAATGTTAGGTTAATTGGGCGATAGGAATAATTATATTTTTGGTTGATGTTCGAAAA
>Ga0307517_10004784_pt1 | contig 20661 bp, 15 predicted proteins | sample 23_EM_MG_FD_194515 | JGI IMG/M metagenome (GOLD analysis project Ga0307517, IMG submission 194515) | Populus trichocarpa ectomycorrhiza microbial communities from riparian zone in the Pacific Northwest, United States - 23_EM | ecosystem: Host-associated > Plants > Roots > Unclassified | place...
TTCAGGTCGCGGACCGTCGACTTGAGTTCACAGTGCGAGTGCGTCGTGGCTGGTCGCGCCCACGCGGCGGAGCCGCATATCGACACAGCCCCGCGCCCCTAAAAGACACCGGCCGGCCTGCGTTTTTAAGGGGCGCGGGGAACTGCGCGACCAGCCCCCACCGGGCCGCACTGTGAACTCAAGCGGCTCTCAGCACCCGTCGCGCCTTCCGCGTCACCCGCCGCAGGAACACGCTCGCCGCCCCTTCCCGGTAGCCCTCCACCTCACGAGCCTCGCGAGGTTCGGCCAGGTAGATGGAGTCAGGCAGCCCCGCCTCCCCAGTGCGGAAGTGCGGATACGCCAGGTACACCCGCCGCCCCCGCTTCTCCACCACCGCATCGGGGCGCTTCTTCGACTTGACGAACTCGGCCACCTCCAGCAGGAGTTCAGGGCGCTCCTCCGCCACCAACTGCAGTCGCAGCCGCTCGTCGACCTTGAGGCGTACGGCCACCTCGGGCGTCCAGTGCGCGTCCATCAGCGGCTTGGCCAGCTCGAACTTGTGGCGCCGTACCCGCTCGCTGTCCCCCACGTACTTCGGGCCGAACTGCGGGAGCAGGGTGACCAGGAAGGGGCGGACCATCAGCTTGTCCCGCTCCACCCCCGGCGGGACCATCTCCGCGATGAGGTTCATCAACGCGCGCGCGGAGTCGAAGCGCAGGGTGTAACTCCCGCTCTTCGTCACGTGTTTGCCGTCGTCTCGGCCGACCAGGTAGTAGCAGGTGTGGTCGGCGATGACGGAGACCCCGTCGGCCCGGAGATACGCCTCCATCGTGAACAGCGCGTCCTCGCCGGTGAACAGCGACTCGTCGAACCGCATGCTGTGCCGCTCCAACAGCGCCCGCCGGAACAGCTTCTGGGCGCTCAGCGTGAACTTGATGTTGGAGTGGAAGACGTCGGTGCGCTCCAGCGTCTGGACCCACGCCGCCTTGGGCGGGACGCGGTTGATGCCCTCGACCTTGCCGAGCACCACGTCCGTGCCGTTGCGGTCGGCCATCGCGACCATGCGCTCCAGCGCCTCCGGGGCGAGCCGGTCGTCGGCGTCCAGGAAGAAGACGTAGCGCCCGCTCGCCTTGCCGAGGCCGACGTTGCGCGGGGAGCTGGGGCCGCCGGAGTTCGCCTGGTGGAGCACGGTGACGTGGGTCGCGGCGCGGGCCGCGAACTCCTCCAGGTACTCCCCCGTGCCGTCCGTCGAACCGTCGTCCACGGCGATGACCTCGATGCGGGCCGGGTCCAGCGTCTGCGCCTCGACCGAGCGCAGGCACTCGACCAGGTACGGCATCGCCTCGTACGCCCCGACGACCACGGTCACATCAGGCTCCGTCACGGTCACGCGTCCCCCTTCGTCCATGGAGTGTTTCCCCCGCATCTGCTGAAGCGCCATCTGGAAGACGGCCGACCCTGTGGATCGGTTGTGCTCCGTCAGCAGGGGATACGCAAAAGAGCCCGGTTTTCGAGGATCACTCCCCAAAAACCGGGCTCTTCTTGACCAAGTTCTGACTCGCGCGGGTCAGCCGACCGTGGGGTCCGCCGACAGATGGGCCTCGGCCGAAGGCGGACTCATCGCGTCACCGCTCGCCGCCGCCCGCTCCTGCCCGACGTTCCGCGTCTCGGACTTGAGCGCGAGGTTCTCCACCGCGGTGTTGAACTGCTCGATGGACGTGGGCTCGTCGGGACCGAGCAGGTACTCCTTGAGTTCCTTGCGGTCCTCGGCCATCGGGTCGGCGTCCGGGGTGCGGACCGCCGCGAGCAACTCGCCCAGTTCCGTAGCCTTGTTGGAGAGGATCACGGCCGCGCGCACCGCCGTGTTCTGCCGCTTGAACTCCTCCACGCCCAGCTTCGCCGAGTCGGTGACCGCGTACGGCTTGCCGCTCGCGATGAAGTCGGAGACCACGCTGGAGATGTCGGAGACCATCGCGTCGGACACGTTGAAGCAGTCGTACAGGCGCGGCTCGGCACCCGAGATGACGCGGTGCTCGAAGGTGCCGACGGAGGTCCAGTACGCGTCGTTCCACTCGGCGCGCAGCCGGGCGATCTCCTCGTACTTGGCCAGGTCGACCACGCCGTCACGGGTCAGCTCGGCCTCGTCGCCCTTGTCGGCGGGGCCGCCGGACAGTTCGCTGATCCGGGCCTCGATGCGGGCCAGGTCGGCCTTGGCCTTGGTCCGGGCAGCCGTGTCGGCCTGGAAGCGCGGGTCGCTCGCGCGCTCGATCGCGGCCTTCTCGACCAGCGCGGTGACCTTGCGGTGCGCGGAACCGGCCGCGGAGCTGACCGTGCCGGTGAAGGGGTGCGGCTTGTACAGCACGCGCACCGGCGGGTCGGCCTTGAGCAACTTCTTCACGATGTTCTCGCCGGCCAGCAGGAGGGAGGTGTTGCCGGGGTCGTTGTCCCAGCCCTCCCAGGTCGGCGCGTAGAGCACCGTGGGGATACGGCCCTCGGGGACGCCCTGCCAGGTCTGGATCGGGGCGAGTTGGGGGCGGCCGACCTCGACGATGTCGTCGTCGCGGACACCGACGTCGGCGATGGCGTAGCGGTCGCGGCCCGCGCGGCCGGCGGTCCACACCTCGTCGTAGACCTTGCTGAACGGGTTGACGCTGGCCAGCTTGTCGCTGTCGCCGTGGCCGATGAAGACGTGCTTCATGGTGGGGACGCGCAGCAGGTGGATGTTCTTGCCGACGTTGGCCGCGTACAGCGCGACGCGCACGCTCGACAGGTCCATGTTCATCAGGTGCACACCGCCGGGCACGCAGATGACGGGGGCCTTGGTGGGGGCGAGGTTCTGCAGTATCACGCGCTCGCGGAGCAGGACCAGCGGCCGGGTGTCCAGCTGCTCCATGGTCTCCAGCCACATGTTGACCTGGTACGCCGAGTCCTTGGAGCCGGAGAAGCAGAGCACCGTCTGCGGCTTGTACTCGTGCAGCCAGTCGTCGACGGCTTCGAGGATGACCTCGGGCGTCGGCGGGATCTTCGTACCCCTTATGTACGGCAGCAGCGCGACGACGTAGAGGGTGCCCAGGAACAGGGTGACGCCGATGCCGATGAAGGCGGCGACGGCCGAGTCCAGCTGTGCGGAGATCAGCAGGCCCACGACGGCGAACAGGTCGAGGTGGAGCATCTTCTCGGCGGAGCGCTCCAGCAGGCCGAACGGCGGGGCGTCCGGGATGTTGATGCGTGCGCCGAGGTCGACGTTGCGGGTGGCGACCGGCATCCGGCGGCGGTTGCGGATCAGGGTGACGACGGCGCCGTGCGGGGCCTGGAGGCCGTAGAAGGCGATGAAGCAGGCGATCGCGCCGTAGAAGATCAGGTGGTCCGAGAGGTCCATGCGGGCCAGCAGCAGGATCAGCAGCAGCTGGCGGATCAGGAAGCGGATGGAGAGGCCCGCTCTGACCTTGCTGAGGCGGTTGATCAGGTAGCTGGCCTGGCGGTGGAGGTAGTGGTCCGCGACGTACGTCACGACGGTCGCGGCGGCGAAGGCGGGGACGCTCGGGATGAGGGCGGCCAGCATGAGGGCCGGGTATCCCAGCATCATCAGGGCGGCGGCGGCCAGCTCAGCCGCGCTGCCCACCCGGGCCACGCGAATTGCGGTGGAAATCACTGATAAACCTGCTCTTGGGGGTTTCGAGTAATTTACCGGGATCTCAGAAGCAGGCTTAATTAAACGCCGTCCTGGACGTCCAGGACCGAGGCGAGGGCGGCCTCGAAGCCGGACGCCTTGGCCGCGCCGGCCGTCGGGTCCTGCTGGCGGACATCGATGACGTGGCCGGTCAGCTCGGACAGCAGCACGTCGAGCGAGGTACGGGCCACGGCCTCGGAGGAGAGCAGCGTGCCGGTGGGCTCCTGGCCGAAGGCCTTGGTGCGCATCGGGGTGGCGGTGCGCTCCGGGTTGATGCAGTTCACGCGGATGCCGTCGCCGGCCCACTCGTCCGCCAGGGCCTGCGTGAGATTGACCATCGCGGCCTTGGTCGAGGAGTACAGGCTGTACTCGGCGCGGCCGCGGGTGTAGCTGCTGGAGGTGTAGAGCAGCAGCTGGCCCTTGGTCTCGGCGAGGTACTTGTACGCGGAACGGGCGATCTGCACGGGCGCCAGGTAGTTGACCTTCAGCGCTTCCTCGATCGTCGCGTTGTCCGTCTCGGCCAGCTTGCCGATGCGCAGCACGCCCGCGGTGTTGATGACGTAGTCGATGCGCCCGGTCTCGCCGTACGCCTTGGACAGCGCGTCGTCGACCTCCTCGGGGTTCTCGACGTGCGTGCCGGTGGTCGAGCGGCCCAGCGCGTACACCGTGGCGCCGTAGCCCTCGGCGACCTCGGCGATGTCCTTGCCGATGCCGTACGAGCCGCCGAAGACGACCAGCGTCTTGCCGGTGAGCAGCTCGCGGTAGGCGGCCTCGTCGACCTGCTCGGGCGCGGCCGTGGAGGCGAGCTGGAAGAGCTTGTCGGCGATAAAGACGTCGACGGGCTGGGTGACCTTCATGTTGTACTCGTCGCCCGCGACGACGTGGATCGGCACGTCTGGCAGGTACTTGAGTACGACCGAACAGTCGTCCGTGGCCTGGAAGTTGGGGTCCCCGGCGGCGACCTCGTAGGCGCGGCGGATCGTGGACAGCTTGAACGCCTGGGGCGTCTGGCCGCGGCGCAGCCGGGAGCGGTCGGGGATCTCGGTGATGAACTCGCCGTCGTCGCCGTGCGTGCGGGTCACGATGATGGTGTCGGCGGACGGGATGGCCACGTCGACGGCCTGGAAGCGCTCCAGGGCGATCACGCAGTCGTCGATCACGCGCCGCGAGAGCAGGGGGCGCACGGCGTCGTGGAAGAGGACGTTGCGGTCCTCGCCCTCGGCCAGGCCCTCACCGAGGGCGGCGATGGCGCGCTCGGTGGTCTCGTTCCGCGTCGAACCGCCCTCGATGATCCGGGTGACCTTCTGGAAGCCGGCCTTGGCGACGATCTTCTCGATGTCCGGGACGTAGCCCGGCGCCATCAGGACGATGATGTCGTCGATCGAGTCGGCGTTCTCGAAGGTGGTCAAGGTGTGCTCGATGACTGCCTTGCCGGCGATCTTCAGCAGCTGCTTGGGGATCGAGAGACCCACCCGCTGGCCGGTACCGCCGGCCAGGATCACTGCGGTGGTGCGGGGCTTGGCTATGTGCGACACAGGTGACCTTGACCTACCTCGGGACAATGGGGAACTCGCAAATGGTCCCACTCGCGGTTACCGCAGTGCAAGGCGAGTGACCTCCACCGCATATGTGCGCGACACCTGTCATTCATCTTGCACTGCCGGTAACCGAACGATGACGCGCTCAGCGGCGCCACAACTTCTTCAGGCAACGGTGACCGAGAACCCGTACGAGTTCCTTCGACGAGGTCTGGTGAACCGTCCGCGCCTTCGCCGGCGTGGTATGCCGCACGGGCGCCGCCGCGACCGCCGCGAGCGCCCCGTAAAGCGCCTGCGCGGCCACGTCGGGCGCGATCCGCGGCGCCCCGGACACCTTGGCCACAGCCTCCGGTACGGCCGAAAGCAGTGACTTGTCCCCTACGACCCGTACGCCCGTGGCGGCGATCGTCCCGGCCATCTCGGCGCCGATCGCGCCCGCGGCCTCGATCGCCCACTGAGGCGTGGTGATCTTCACGTCCTGCGGAGTCGGGCTGCACGCATTCTTCATATGCATGACCGCGCCGTTGCGCACGAGCTTGGAATACAGCTCGTCGGGGAGCCCATTGCCGCGGAATTCGACGTTGAGCTTCCGCAGCATTTCGGTCTCGGCGAGGGTGAGAGAACGGTTCGCCGCGTCCGGAACCGGCCGCAGGAGATTCGCGGGCAGTCCGAGCAGCGCCTCGAAGGTGCGCAGCAGCCCGTCCCGGTCGCTGTCGTCGACCACGACGACGGTCATGCGCTCGGGACCCACGGCCCGCGTCCAGCGCTCCACCAGCCGGTCGTGCCGGTGACGGCGCCAGAAGCTGGGGTTGGGCTGCTCGTAGGGCGCCTTGCGGAGCATGTGCTCCAGCCAGTTGTCGTAGCCCATGCGCAGGCCGTTCTGCACGTACTGCTGCCACTGCGAGGGCATGATCCGCGCCAGCGGGCGCAGGGTGATCAGGATGTGCACGCGCTCGCCGCCGAGCTGCTCCACGATCCGGGCGACCGTCTCGTCGTCCTCGGCGTCGGCGAAGAACTCGCTGCTGATCACCGAGGTGCGGTCGCCGGTGGCCCGCACCGCGTCGAGGAGACGCGTCCAGTGTTTGTCGGTGGGCGCGGTGTCGCCCATCATCGCGGGCCGGGCGCAGGCGGCGAGGGCCGCTTCCATCGGGTGCCTGCTGTGCGCGGGGAAGTCGACGCCGTGCGCGGGCATCGCGTCCTTCGCGGCGAACAGCGCGCCCTGGATGGCCGTGGTCCCGGTCTTGTGCGGGCCGATGTGCAGCAGCCGGGTCCCGACGGGCAGCGATTCCTTAATACAATCCGTCTCCATGGTTAACGGACGGTAAGAGTTGTTCCTGAGTTAGACCTGAGAGGAGCCTGGGACACAGATGAGTCCCAGGCTCCCGCCACACAGGGTTCACAAACCTCGCTACGACAACTTCTCCACGACAGCCTCTATACGACGCTGACGCCCGGGTCGTCCGACTCCACCCGGAGTGAGGCGTACGTGCTCGGCGTCGCCGTGGGCTTGAGCACGGTGTCCACGACCCGCACCTGCGCGTCGATGCCGTCCTTGCGGATGTCGAACAGGTGGTAGCCGCGGTGGGCGTCGATCACCTTCCAGTGCGGGTTGTCCGCCATCAGCGGGTCCCACTGGGCGTGGAAGGCGGCCTGGTCCTGGTCGCCGTTGCTGGAGATGGACGTGCCGACGAACTCCGCGCCGACGACGTCGGAGTCCGGATCGGCGAAGTCCTCCTTCAGATCGCTGATCATCGTGAGGTGCCGGTCGCCGCTGAGCACCACGGGGTTGCGGATCGACTTGAAGTCCTCCAGCAGGGCGTTGCGTTCGACCTGGTAGCCGTCCCAGGCGTCGTAGAACCACTGCTTGCCCGCGCCGAGCAGGATGTCGGTCTCGGCCATCATGATCTGCGAGGCGATGACGTTCCAGCGGGCGGGCGAGTGCCGCAGCCCTTTCAGCAGCCACGCCTTCTGCTCGGCGCCCATCATGGTCATCGCCGGGTCCTCGGCGCCGGCCTGCGTGGTGGCCTGGTCGCTGCGGAACTGCCGGGTGTCCAGGACGTTGAGCCGCATCAGCCGACCGAATTCGAGCCGCCGGTACATCTGGATGTGCGGCCCGTTCGGCACGGCGCTCGCGCGCACCGGCATGTGCTCGTAGTACGCCTGGAAGGCCGCGGTCAGCCGCGCGACGAACGCGTCGTGCGACTGCTGGGCGGGGTCCTGCGGGACCTCCCCCGCCCAGTCGTTGTCCACCTCGTGGTCGTCGAAGGTCACGACCCAGGGGGTGTTGGCGTGCATGGCGAGGAGGTCAGGGTCGGTGCGGTACTGCGCGTACCGGTTGCGGTACTGGACCAGGCTGTACGGCTCCCCCGTCCCCTCGTGCCGGCGCGGCCCCGCGTTGGACGGCGCCGACTCATAGATGTAGTCGCCGACAAAGAGCACGAAGTCGGGGTCCTGGGACAGCATGTCGGCGTACGGCGTGAAGTAGCCGTTCTGCCAGTTCTGGCAGGAGGCGAGCGCGACGCGCAGTCGGCCGCCGGAGCTGTTCGCGTGGGGCGCGGTGCGGGTGCGTCCGGTGGCGGAGAGCTGCCCGCTGACGCGGAAGCGGTACCAGTAGTCACGGCCCGGGCGCAGTCCCCGTACATCCACGTGAACGCTGTGCCCGTACTCGGGCCGGGCGGGCGCGATTCCGCGGCGCACGTGCTTTCTGAAGCGTTCGTCCTCCGCGATTTCCCACTCCACGGAGACCACCTGGTCCGGCATCCCGCCGCCGTTCAGCGGGTCCGGGGCGAGCCGCGTCCACAGCACGATGCCGTCGGGCAGCGGGTCGCCGGAGGCGATACCGAGGCTGAACACCCCGTCGGGCAGCGGGGTTTCGGCAGCCCGGGCGGAGGTCGGCAGCCAGAGCTGGGCGGAGGCGGCGGCCCCCAGCACCGCCGCACCGGCCGCGAGAAAACGTCGTCGATCGGGTGATACGGCTCCGGTCATCGGTGAACTCCCTTGCGACGTTGGCCTCTTGGGTCACTTGGAAGCCTCACAGTGCGCGGAGTCCCGCCCGTTGAACAGTAAGTATCGCGTCCATGACAAATGAGCGCACAGCAAGAGACCCGTTACTCCGAGAGCAACGGGTCTCAGCCACTTTGGTCACGCCGACGAATGATCTTCACGCCGAACGGACGAGCACCGGCGCGGGCAAGGCGCCGGGCGGGTCTGTCAGAACGGCTTGAAGTCGTTGAACTCCTGGGTCGCGTCGTCCCGTTCGGCCTGCTTGTCCCGACGCCGCTGCGTCGCCGGCCGCGGCTCGTCGAGCCGGTGGTCCTCGCCACGCCGGCCCAGCATCTCCGCGCCCGCCATCACCGTCGGCTCCCAGTCGAAGACGACCGCGTTGTCCTCGGGGCCGATCGCGACGCCGTCGCCGGAGCGGGCGCCCGCCTTCATCAGGGACTGCTCGACGCCGAGGCGGTTGAGGCGGTCGGCGAGGTAGCCGACGGCCTCGTCGTTGCTGAAGTCGGTCTGACGGACCCAGCGTTCGGGCTTCTCGCCGCGCACGCGGAAGAGGCCGTCCTCCTCCTGTACGACGGTGAAGCCGCTGTCGTCGACCGCCTTCGGGCGGATGACGATCCGGGTCGCCTCCTCCTGCGGCTTCGCGGCACGCGACGCCGCGATCAGCTCCGCGAGCGCGAAGGAGAGTTCACGCAGTCCCGTGTGCGCGACCGCCGACACCTCGAAGACGCGGTAGCCGCGCGCCTCCAGGTCCGGCCGCACCATCTCGGCCAGGTCCTTGCCGTCGGGTACGTCGATCTTGTTCAGGACGACCATCCGCGGGCGCCGGTCGAGACCGCCGTACTGCTTCAGCTCCTCCTCGATCATGTCGAGGTCGGAGATCGGGTCGCGCTCGGACTCCAGCGTCGCGGTGTCCAGGATGTGCACGAGGACGCTGCACCGCTCGACGTGGCGCAGGAACTCCAGGCCGAGGCCCTTGCCCTGGCTGGCGCCGGGGATGAGGCCGGGGACGTCGGCGATCGTGTAGACCGTCTCGCCGGCCGTCACCACGCCGAGGTTCGGGACGAGAGTCGTGAAGGGGTAGTCGGCGATCTTCGGCTTCGCCGCGCTCAGTACGGAGATCAGCGAGGACTTGCCGGCGCTCGGGTAGCCGACCAGGGCCACGTCGGCGACCGTCTTCAGCTCCAGGACGATGTCCTGGAGGTCACCGGGGACGCCGAGGAGTGCGAAGCCCGGCGCCTTGCGGCGGGCCGAGGACAGCGCCGCGTTGCCGAGACCGCCCCGGCCGCCCTGCGCGGCGACGTACGACGTGCCGTGGCCGACCAGGTCGGCCAGCACGTTGCCCGCGCCGTCCATCACGACCGTGCCGTCCGGGACCGGCAGGACCAGGTCCGTGCCGTCCTTGCCGGAGCGGTTGCCGCCCTCGCCGGGCTTGCCGTTGGTGGCCTTGCGGTGCGGGGAGTGGTGGTAGTCGAGCAGCGTGGTCACGGACTGGTCGACGATGAGGATGACATCCCCACCCCTTCCACCGTTGCCGCCGTCCGGGCCGCCGAGCGGCTTGAACTTCTCACGGTGGACGGAGGCACAGCCGTGGCCTCCGTTACCCGCGGCGACATGCAGCTCGACGCGGTCCACGAAGGTGGTCATGGGATGTGCCTCCAGTTACGTACAAGAAAGTCTTAGGGGCGCAGCTACGTGCTGCTACCAGTAGAAACACGCGAAAGGCGGACCCGCTTCCCGGAAGGGAAGTGAGGTCCGCCTCGCGAAAGCTTCCGATCAGTTGCCTGATTCAGCCACCTGATGCCAGTTGCCTGAATCAGCTACCTGATGTCTCAGGCGACCGGAACGATGTTCACGACCTTGCGGCCACGGTGCGTACCGAACTCCACCGCACCGGCGTTCAGCGCGAACAGCGTGTCGTCGCCGCCACGGCCGACGCCCGAACCGGGGTGGAAGTGGGTGCCGCGCTGGCGGACCAGGATCTCACCAGCGTTGACGACCTGACCGCCGAAGCGCTTCACGCCGAGCCGCTGGGCATTGGAGTCGCGACCGTTCCGGGTGGACGATGCGCCCTTCTTGTGTGCCATCTCTCCTCAGTCCCTTACTTCGCAGCCGCGGGGATCTCAGTGACCTTGATCGCCGTGTACTGCTGGCGGTGGCCCTGACGACGGCGGTAACCGGTCTTGTTCTTGTACCGAAGGATGTCGATCTTGACGCCCTTGTGGTGGTCCACGATCTCGGCCTGGACCTTGATGCCGGCCAGTACCCACGGGTCGCTGGTCACAGCGTCGCCGTCGACAACGAGCAGGGTCGAGAGCTCGACCGTGTCGCCAACCTTGGCAGTGGAAATCTTGTCAACCTCAACGATGTCGCCGACAGCAACCTTGTGCTGGCGACCACCGCTGCGCACGATGGCGTACACGCTGATCTCACTCTCTAGCTCAGGGACGGCACCCCCGCAGTCCAGCCGCCCTGCAGAGCAGACGGCCTCTCCCGACGGAACACGCCCGGGAGGAAGAGGTTTACGGGGATGTGGCGTGTCACCAGTGGACACGCCGACGGTCAAGGTTACGGGGCCGCAGCCGAACGGGTCAAACCGGGCCCGGTGGGGAGTGCGACTGGTCACATGGACCAGCCGCACCCGCCCGGGGTTCAGCCCTCGTCGGTGGAGGCGGTGACGGAGGACGGGCTCGTCTGCTCCGCCGCCGCGGTCTTCTTCGACGTGGTCTTGGCGGCCTTCTTGGCCGTCGTCTTCTTCGCGGCCGTCTTCTTGGCCGCGGTCTTGGTGGCCGCCGTCTTCTTGGCAGCCGCCTTCTTCGCCGGGGCCTTCTTGGCCGCCTTACGAGCGGCCGTCTTCTTGGCCGGAGCCTCGCCCTCGGCATCAGCCGCTACGGCTGCCTCGGCGACCGGGGCCTCCTCCACCACGGCCGACGGTACGACCGTGACGGCCGCCTCCTCGGACGCGGTCGGCGCGGTGGCCTTGCGCACGGCACGACGCCGCGGGCGGGCCGGAGCCGCACTCTCAGCAGGCACCTCGGGCTGCTCGACAGGCGCGGGCGTCTCGACGACGACCGGCGCGGCGGCCTCGGTGACCGTCACGACGGCGGCCTCCTCGGACCCCGCCGGAGACCCGGCGGGCGCGGTCGCCTTACGGGTCGCACGACGGCGCGTACGCCCCTTGGGCGCGGCATCGTCGACCACCGGAGCCTCGACGGCCACAGGCGCTTCGACAGCGACCGGAGCCTCGACGACCGGGTCCTCCACGGCGACGGGCGCGGCCTGCGCGACAGCGGCCGGCTCGGCCTCCTCGCGGACCTCGCGCGACTGCCGCGCCTCACGGGCCTCGGCCCTCGGCGCACCGGCCGGAGCCGACGCCCGCCGACTCGTCCGGCGCCGCGAACGCCCACCCCGGGTGGCCGCGGCCTCCGCCTCGGCGGCGCTGCTGTACAGGTCCTCGTCGGGCCTGAACTCCGTCTCCGTGAACGGCACCGGCATGGCGACCTCGGCCGCCACCTCCGCCTCGGTCTCGACCTCGTCGGACTCGTGGTCGTGCTCGTGCGTGTCGTGACCGTCGTGCGTGTCGTGGGCGTCCTGCCCACTCCCGTCACCACCGCGCCCGCGCCGCTTGCGCTTGCCGCCGCCACCGACCGAGGTCGGCTGCTCCATGTGCACGATGACACCGCGGCCGTTGCAGTGGACGCAGGTCTCGGAGAAGGACTCAAGGAGGCCCTGTCCGACGCGCTTGCGGGTCATCTGGACCAGGCCCAGCGAGGTGACCTCGGCGACCTGGTGCTTCGTACGGTCGCGGCCAAGGCACTCCAGGAGCCGCCGCAGGACCAGGTCCCGGTTGGACTCCAGGACCATGTCGATGAAGTCGATGACGACGATGCCGCCCAGGTCGCGCAGCCGCAGCTGGCGCACGATCTCCTCGGCCGCCTCCAGGTTGTTCCTGGTCACGGTCTCTTCGAGGTTGCCGCCCTGACCGGTGAACTTGCCGGTGTTGACGTCGATCACGATCATCGCTTCGGTCTTGTCGATGACCAGCGAACCGCCGCTGGGCAGCCAGACCTTGCGGTCCAGCGCCTTCATCAGCTGCTCGTCGATGCGGTACGTCGCGAAGACGTCCACCTCGGAGGTCCACCGGGAGAGCCGGTCGGCGAGGTCGGGGGCGACGTGCGAGACGTAGCCGTGGATGGTGTCCCACGCCTCGTCACCGCTGACGATGACCTTGGTGAAGTCCTCGTTGAAGATGTCGCGCACGACGCGGACGGTCATGTCCGGCTCGCCGTACAGCAGCGTCGGCGCGTTCGAACTGCCGCCGCTCTTCGACTTCTTCTGGATGTCCTCCCACTGCGCCTGCAGCCGCTCGACGTCACGGCTCAGCTCGTCCTCGCTCGCGCCCTCGGCCGCGGTGCGCACGATGACGCCCGCGTCCTCGGGGACGATCTTCTTGAGGATGGTCTTCAGCCGGGCCCGCTCGGTGTCGGGCAGCTTGCGGCTGATGCCGGTCATGGAGCCCTCGGGGACGTACACGAGGTAGCGCCCCGGAAGGGAGACCTGGCTGGTCAGACGCGCGCCCTTGTGCCCGATCGGGTCCTTGGTGACCTGCACGAGGACCGACTGGCCGGACTTGAGGGCGGACTCGATGCGGCGCGGCCCGTTGGCCATGCCGAGCGCCTCGAAGTTGACCTCACCGGCGTACAGGACGGCGTTGCGTCCCTTGCCGATGTCGATGAACGCGGCCTCCATGGAGGGCAGCACGTTCTGGACCTTGCCCAGGTAGACGTTGCCGACGTACGAGGTCGACTGCTCCTTGTTGACGTAGTGCTCGACGAGCACGCCGTCCTCCAGGACGCCGATCTGCGTGCGCTCACCGCTCTGCCGGACGACCATCACGCGCTCGACGGCCTCGCGGCGGGCCAGGAACTCGGCCTCGGTGATGATCGGGACGCGTCGGCGGCCCTGCTCGCGGCCTTCACGGCGGCGCTGCTTCTTGGCCTCGAGACGCGTCGAGCCCTTGATGGACTGCACCTCGTCGCTGGGGTGCTCGTCCTTCTTGGCGCGCGGCTCGCGGACCTTGACGACGGTGCGCTCGGGGTCGTCGGTCGACGCGGGCGTCTCGCTCTCGCCGCCCGAGTCACCGGCGCGACGACGCCGACGGCGCCGGCGACGGCTGCTGCTCGACCCGGAACCGCCCTGGTCGTCGTCCGCCTCCTCGGCGTCCTCCTCGACCTGCTCGGCGGTGTCCTCGGCATCCTGGGCGACCTGCTCGGCGGCGTACTCCTCGCCGTCCTCGCCCTCGTCCTCACCGGTGGCGGACTCGCCACGGCGACGGCGCCGGCCACCACGGCGACGGCGGCGGCGCGAACCGGTCTCCTCGGCCTCGTCACCGTCGGCGGAGTCCTCGGCCTCGTCGGCCTCTTCGGGCTCCTCCTCGACCACGACAGCCTCGACGACGGCGGGCGCATCGGGCTCGGCCTCGAAGGCGGCACCCCGGCGACGACGCCGACGACGTCCGCCGGTCTCCTCCTCGACGACCTCCACGGCCACGGGCTCGGCGACGACGACTTCTTCCTCGTCGTCCTCCACGGCCTCGGCGGCAGCGGCAGCCGCGGCGCGCTCCGGGGTCTGGAACATCGGCTCGGTGAAGACGGGCGCCTGGAACACGGCGACAGCGGGCCGCCGCGGCCGACGCGGACCGTCCTCGTCCTCGTCCCTGTTCCCGTTCTTGGGCGCGGGCGCGGAGAACCCGCCGGCAGCGGTCCGCACGGACCGGCGCCGACGTCGCGGCCCCGAGTCCTCGGCGGGAACCTCGGCGGCGGTGTTCGTCTCCGCGGTGTCCGCGGGGGTCTCGTCGTTCACAGGGGCCTCCTCGCCCACGGGCGTCCCGGCAGGCGCGGACACACGGCGCGTGGCGCGACGACGGCTCCGGCGCGGCGCGGCATCCTCATCGGACACGGCAGCCGCGGAACCTTCGGTCACTTCTTCGGTCACTGCAACGCTCTCGGCGGCCTCGGGCACGTCACTCGCCTCGGGCGCACCAGCGGGTGCGGACACCTTCCGGGTGGCACGCCGACGCGTACGCCCAGCGGGCGCAGCAGCCTCTTCGGCCACGACGGGTTCTACGACGGCGGGCTCCTCGGCGACGACGGGCGCGGCCTCGGGCTCCTCCACCGGCTCGGCCACGGCAGCCGGGGCGACGGTCTCGGGCGCGGTCACCCGGCGCGTGGCGCGACGGCGGGTACGCGGCGGAGCGGCATCCCCGTCGGACTCCACGGGCGGCGCGGTCTCCTCGACGGCGGCAGGCGCGGCGGCGGCAACGGCCGGCACCACGATCCCGGCCGCCTCGGGCACCTCACTCGCCTCGGGCGCACCGGCGGGCGCTGACACCCGCCGAGTGGCACGCCGACGCGCACGCCCGGCGGGCGCGGCCTCTTCCGCCACAGGTGTTGCTACGGCAGCGGGCGCGTCGACGCTCTCGTCGGCCCCGCTCTTCTCTTCTGCTTCGCTGACCTCGGCCGGTACGGCCGGAGCGCTGTTCTCGACGGCGCCCTCGGGGGCGGCCGGCGGTCCCGCGGGTCGAGACGCGGCGCGGCGCCTACGGCGCGGCGGCAGCGTGTCGCTCGGGGTGTTGAGTTCGGAACCCTCTGCGGGTTCGGTCGGTTCGAGCATGCGGGCGTTTCTCCCGTCAGGCTCCCGGGCGCCGCGCCTGGTCCGGCAGGGATGCCGGTGACGTCCGCGGCTCGCGCGTTGCGCGGTGCCGCCGTCCGGGGCGCGGGCGCCGCACGGGAGCTCTCTGTGTCCTGTCTCGCCGGTTCCGTACGCCCAGATGCGGACGGCCTGGCGAAAGTCTTGTGGTCGGTGCGCTGCCCGACCCAGGTGGCTCCCGAGTCCGAGGGCGGCGCTACGACATCGGTCCCTACGCGGAACCTTCCCTACGCCGGCGCCTTCGCGGCGGCAGCTTCGGCGACCGTGTGATTCCCGGTCACTGCTGCCTCGCGGTCGGGCGCGAGCGGGTCGGTCACCGTGCCGGTCTCTTCATCGAACAGCCCCTGCGCCAGCCTGGTCACCGCTGCGGCGACCGGCGGCGCCAGGTCGGCCACGGCGCGAAGACCGGACAGGACGTCGTCGGGTCGAACGGCAGGCGTCACGTGCCGAACAACCAGCCGCAGTATCGCACAGGCCTGGTCGGTAGGCCTATCAGCCGGTGGACTGATCGTCTCGAGATGCGCTACGGCGGGGCGGGCGTCGAACGTCCGCATGCCGTTCTTGGCCATGCGCTGGACCTCGACGCTCTCGGCCGCGTTGAACGCGGCCACCGCGCGCTCGGCGTCCTCGAGCGCCACCCCGTCCAACCGCAGCTCCCACACGGAAGCCGTGAGCCGGTCGGCGAGCCCGGAGGTCCGGGCCTCGACCGCGTCGATGATGTCGAGCCCGACGGGCATCGACTCGTCGAGCAGCTCGCGCAGCTTGTCGGGGTCGCGCTCGGCGGTGAGCGCGATCTCCAGGTATTCCGCCTCACTGCCCGTGCCGGTGGGTGCGGCATTGGCGTACGACACCTTCGGATGCGGCGTGAACCCCGCCGAGTACGCCATCGGCACCTCGGCGCGGCGCAGCGCACGCTCGAAGGCGCGCTGGAAGTCACGGTGGCTGGTGAACCGGAGGCGGCCGCGCTTGGTGTAGCGCAGTCGGATGCGCTGCACCGCGGGTGCGGGCGGCGGGCCTTCGGGCTGTCGCTTGCCCAGTGTCCTAGTCCTTCGTGAGAACGGTCGTACTTCTACCAAGAGTACGTGTGTCGTCGCCCATCGGTTCCCGCAGCTCCACCGGCTCGGGCTGCCGGGGCTCGCCGAAGACCAGCCGCCTGAAGTCGGCGCGCGCCTGCCGGGCGGACTCGCGCGCGGCGGTCAGCACCTGCCGGGTGACCCTCCCCACAGCGCGCGCGGCCTCGGCGACGGGCCGCAGCACCAGGTCCCGTACGACGTGTCCGACCGGGGTGAGCACGGTCCGGTAGACCCAGCTCACCGGCTCCACGAAGATCCACCGCAAGAGGGTCCCGAGCGCCCGCCCCACGGCGAGCGAGATGTGCCCGGCGATCCGCCAGGCGTGCCCGAGGGCGTCCCGCACCTCCCGCCCGACGACGACGAGCACCCGACCGACCGGTGTCAGCACCCAGCGCCACAGGGCGACGGCGGGCAGCACGAGCAGAATCCGGGCCGTCCAGTACAGGGCGACACCGATTCCCGTGCCGATCGCGCTCAGCAGCCACAGGAGTCCCCGCCCGCACCAGGCGACCGCGTGCCCGATCGGCGTGAGGATCCAGGCGTACAGCCACCCGGCGGGCAGGACGAGCAGATACCGCCCGAGCCAGGCCACACCGGCGGCCACCCCGCCGACGACCCACGCCACACCTGCGGCCGCTCCGCCCGCGACCCACGCGCACGCGTGCCCGACGGGAGTGAGCACGCGCGCGTAGACCCACGCCAGCCCGCCCCCGATCCGCCGGGCGCTCCAGGCGAGGCCGTGCCCGAGCGGGGTGAGCACGTACCGGTACAACCAGCCGAGCGGCACAAGGACAAGGAGGTGGGTGAGCCATGCGAGCGCCTTGGCGAGCGGCACGACGCCGTACCGCCACAGCGCCACCCACGGCCACACGAACACCGCGCGCCCCACCGGCCGCAGCACGGTCCGGTACAGGAACCGTCCGCCGACCACCAGCCCGTCCCACACCAACCGGACCGGCACGACCAGCACGAGCACGACGATCCGCACCGGGACGCGGATCGCGACGGCGAGACATCCCTCGGGCGGCTGCGGCGACGGCCGCGCGGGCGGCTTCTCGAATTTCCTGGGGGCGTCCATACCGGGCAAGACGCCTCAGCTCCCCGTCCGGGTCCGGATCCAGTACCGCAATTTCCCGTCCCGCTCGTCCTCGAACTTCCCGCCGCTGGCCTCGATCACCTTGCGGGACGCGATGTTGGTGGCGTCACAGGTCACGAGGACCGGATCCAGGCCGAGTTCACGAGCGTACGGCAGCACGTCACGGAGCATCCCGGTCGCGTGCCCGCGGCGACGGTGGGCCGGCCGGACGCCGTAGCCGATGTGGCCGCCGTAGTCGAGGAGCCACGGAGTGAGCCGGTGCCGTATCTGGATCCGGCCGAGGTAGGTGTCGCCGTCGACGTACCAGTACCAGGTGCTCGGCACGAAGCCCTCGGGGCGTCGCCCGTCCTCCAACTCCTCCTCGCGCACCGCCGCCACGTACCGCGCGAACCCGGTCGGCCGGTTCCAGGTGCCGCCGTGCTCCCGGAGTTCACGCGCGAGGGTGCCGCCGAAGAAGTCGTCCTCGACGATGTGCTCGTGCACGGCGTCCAGGAAGGAGACCCGGAACCGGGCGTCGGGCGGGATCAGTTCAGGCATCGGTCAAGGGTAGGGGTCGCCGCTGCGGACACGGGTGTGCAGGAGCCGGGGCGAGGAGGCGAAGCCGCGGCGGGCGTAGGCGGGGATCGCCCGGGGCGCGGACAGGTGGTGACTCGGCGTCTCGGCGAGGCTGGCCCGGACCTGAGGGAATTCCTCATCCCGGCTCAGGAACCGGGGAGTTGGGCAACATCATGCGGTCGTACCCGGGCCGGGTGAGCACAGGGCATAGTTACGTGAGGCAAGTAATTACCTGATGACTCAGCGACCGAGCGCTCAGCTCGCGGAAGGACCGGCGTGTCCGAGCAAGCCCTCCTCGTCATGGACGTCCAGCGCATGATCGTGGACCGTTACCCCGACCCGGCCTATCTGCCGCGCCTGCGCAAGGCGATCGACACGGCCCGCGCGAACGGTGTCCGCGTGATCTACGTGACCGTCGGATTCCGCCCCGGCGCCCCGGAGATCAGCCCGCGCAACAAGCTGTTCGGCAGGCTCGCGGGCGCTCCCGCGTCGGCCGCCGCGGCCCAGGCCAACGACATTCACCCGGACGTGGCCCCCGGCCCCGGCGACATCGTCGTCACCAAGCGCCGGGTCAGCGCGTTCGCGGGCAGCGACCTCGACATGGTGCTGCGGGCGAACGACATCGACCACCTGGTCCTGACCGGCATCGCCACGAGCGGCGTCGTCCTGTCCACCCTGCGCCAGGCCGCCGACCTGGACTTCACCCTCACCGTCCTGTCCGACGGCTGCCTCGACAACGACCCGGAGGTCCACCGCGTCCTCACGGAGAAGGTGTTCCCGATGCAGGCCGAGGTGACGACGGTGGCGGACTGGGTGGCCGCGCGCTGAACTTCCTGTAGCTGAACTCCCTATATTGGTGGGCGTACTTGAGGCCTGTACTTGACTCCGTGCCCGACGGGACGGAGTCGACGTCGGTGCGATCCGGGGGGATTGAGCGTTCGTGGGACCAGTCAGAACACGCGGGGCGGCAGTGCTGGCCGCCCTCTGCGCCCTAGCCGCCGTACTGCTTCTCAGCGCCTGCGGGACGCAGCTCGCGGGCAGCACGGACGGAGCGACGCCGACCAGGTCGCTCCCCTGGACCCTGGCGTCGCCCTCCAGGGTCACGGGGGCCCAACTGGCCGACGACCAGCGCACGTTGACCGTGAGCGTCCGGGTGCCCGACGGCAAGCAGCCGTGCGTGCGGGCGCTCAAGGCCGCGGTCACCGACTCCGCGAACAACACCGTGTGGGTCCAGATCACCTTCTCCTCACCCTCGGGGGACAGGCACTCCGGATGCACCGGGGAACGTACGGCCTCGACGCGAGTCCGGCTGCCCGCCCCCTTGGGCAAGCAGAGACTGGTCGTCGACTACGACAACCAATTCACCACCGAAGGCGCCAAGTTGCCCGCGCTGCGGCTGTGCGGGGAACTCGGCTGCCACCCGCCGGCCACCGGCTGCACCACCGCCTCCTACGAACAGGCGGAGATCGCCGCCGACGTCCCCGCGCACACCTACCGCGACGCGGAACACTGCGACGGCAAGTGGCTGGTCCTCGACTTCTCCTGGCGTACGGGCCCGGTCTGCGGCGATACGACCGCGTCCCCGGCCGGCTGTGCCTCCCGGCTCGGCGACCGCTGGTTCTTCCGTGCGAAGCCCGCCGGTTGGGCACCGATCACCTCAAGCGCGGCCGGCGGCTGCAAGGTTGTCCAGCGTGCGGAGCCCGCGTTCCCCACGTCGTTGTGCTCCGGGCTGGCCCCGCTCTCCGCTTCTCTGCACCCGAGTTACCCACCACCGTCGCCTTCGACTTCGACTTCGTCCTCGGCCTCGGCTTCGCCGACCCGCAGCCAACTGCCCTAGCCCGGCCGGGAGTTCAGCCCTGCGCCGTCGGCCTGATGACGATCTCGTTGACATCGACGTCCGCGGGCTGGTTGACGGCGTAGACGATCGCCTCACCGATCGCGGTGGCCGGGATCGCGATGCCCATCATGTCCTCGGTGGCCGCGCGCATGCCCAAGTCGCTGATGCTGTCGGTCAGTTCGCTGCGGGTGAGGCCGGGGCTGACCACGGTGACGCGCAGGTCGCGGCTCTCCTGCCGTAGCCCTTCGGAGATGGCGCGGACCGCGTACTTGGTGGCGCAGTAGACGGCCGCGGTGGGGTCGACGCGGTGCCCGGAGACGGAGGCGACGTTCACGATGTGTCCCGCGCCCTGCTCGCGCATCACGGGCAGCACCGCGGCGATGCCGTGCAGCACACCGCGGATGTTCACGTCGATCATGCGGTTCCACTCGTCGACCTTGAGGGCCTCCAGCATCGCCAGGGGCATCACGCCCGCGTTGTTGACGAGCACGTCGATCCGTCCGTACGACTCCTGCGCGGCCCGGACGAAGGCCTGCACGCTCTCCAGGTCGGTCACGTCCAGCTCGCGGTGGTCGGCCGTGCCGCCGTCCGCGCGGATCTCCTTGGTCAGGGCGGCGAGGCGGTCGGCGCGCCGGGCACCGAGCATCACCCGGTGCCCCGCCCCGGCCAGCAACCTGGCCGTGGCCTCGCCGATACCGCTGCTCGCGCCGGTGACCAGGACGGTCTTGGCGGTACGGGGGCCGGTACGGGAGGTGGACCGGACGGTGGTGGCGGTCATGAGGAGCCCTTCGGAGAAGCCGATCGCACGGCGGTGATCCACCGTGTCGTTCGTGTCGTGTCGTGTCTTCCGAGCATCGGCGGGATCGGTCCGATGAGGCAGGACGGGGCTTCCGGGGTGCGCCACTCCTAGGAAGCGGGAGGGCGCCGTAGGGTTGAGGAATGGACGGTACGGACGGTTACGCGCTCGGTGGTTTCCTGCGTGCGCGGCGTTCCCGGGTGACTCCGGCGGAGGTGGGTTTTCCCGGTTCGGGGGCGCGTCGGGTGGCCGGGCTGCGGCGGGAGGAGGTCGCCGTGCTGGCCGGGGTCAGCGCCGACTACTACGCCCGACTGGAGCAGGGCCGGGAACGCAGCCCCTCCGGCCAGGTGGTCGACGCCATCGCCCGCGCCCTGCGCCTCGACACGGACGCCCGCTGGCATGCGTACCG
>Ga0307517_10004785_pt1 | contig 20658 bp, 7 predicted proteins | sample 23_EM_MG_FD_194515 | JGI IMG/M metagenome (GOLD analysis project Ga0307517, IMG submission 194515) | Populus trichocarpa ectomycorrhiza microbial communities from riparian zone in the Pacific Northwest, United States - 23_EM | ecosystem: Host-associated > Plants > Roots > Unclassified | place...
GGGATGGATTAGGTCATCTGTGATTTACAATAATTTTAGCTTGAAAATATGTGTGTGGTAGGAAAAAGAGAGGGATTTAACTGGATTGAAAATGAATAAATGAGAAAAAAAATTAAAAATTCTTTTCACTTCAGGATATAAAATAAAGGGTTTGATCTAAAATTATTTGAAAATATATTAAAATATATTTTTTAATTTTTTTAATATTAATATATCAAAATAATTAAAAAAAAATAATCTGAAACTTTTAATAAAAAAATAAAAAAAATGTTACATCCACACAATCAAACAGTATAAATCCAGCCCTGTAAATTTGCAAATACAAGGACACTCAGTTCTGTTGAAGAAGAGATCAATGGGTTCCCACAAAAAAAGTCAAATCATAATTAGCTCTCGCCTTCTTATCCATAGAGCTTTGAGAGATGATTTTTTTTTGCGTTTTAAAAAAAACTATTTTTTTAAAATTTTTTCTTTGTTTTAAATTAATATTTTTAAATATTTTTAAATTATTTTGATAAAAAATAATTTTTTAAAAATAAAAAAATATTATTTTAATATATTTTTAAATAAAAAAACATTTTAAAAAATAAAAAGAGCTGGTACATATATTTGGTATATATCCTGCCTTTTCTTTTTTCCAATTAGTTTACTGGTTTCTTCTGATTCCAGGCTTGGAATTTGGGCTTTTATAGGCCTTACATAACTCGTCTATGTCTAACTTATTTTTTTTTTTTAAATAGTAAATTATAAATTAGTTCTTCAAGTTTGAGAAATAAATTATTGATTTTTTAATTTCAAAAAATTAATTATTGAATCTCTTGATCATTGTCGAGAACCCTTAATTTTTTATTACTTTATCCTAAGAAATAATTTCTTTTACTCATCAATCTTTCTTTAAAGAAATAGGAACCTAAACCCCTTTCTTCTTGCCAAGACATTAAGGAGCAAGTGCACGCCTTTCTTAGCTAGGAGACTGAAGAGGGAATTTAAGCTTGTTAATTAATTGTTATTAAATATCATTGCAACCAGTGGATAAAAACAAACTTATTTTATGGGCCTGAACTCTGCTGAAATTACATGAAGTGATGATCATTTACATTCCCATAAGAACAAAAAGAAAACACAAACAAAATTAATGGATTCAAAGAAAACTCAAAATCTTAATCATTACTGTGCTTAGTAAGGTTGTGCCTTGAATTCCTGGGCTTGGTTCTCTTCTCTTCGTTGTCATCAAAGAATATGTTATCTGAAACAAGATGTGAATTATTTCCTTGTATCTCTCAAGATTGTTAATTTGACTGTAAATAGTTCACTAAGTATTCTCTTTCACGAGCATCGTGGTAGTGCTCTTGACATGATGAGGATGTGTTTTTGAACAGGAAGCACACAGATTAAGAGGCCAGATAGGCAGATACTGTACATCAAGTATTCAAGACTGCAGAGTCTCCATGAACAATATTTTCTCCATCACATAAAGTCAATGCCGGCCTAAATATTCTAATCTCTAAGAGGTTGGTGAGTGATTTGATCCTTGGAAATTTAAAATGTTTTCAGCGCTTGCAAGATGAGATCGTTTACTTGAAAAATTTCTATTGGCTAAGATAATATTATTTGGAAAGAAAATATACATATTAGTTATTATTTCCATTATATACTTCCAAAAGGGTAAGCATATCAATTATCAACAGTGTTTTCTTCCAAATGCACCCGCAGCACATAATGATAGGATTCTAAATTAATTTCTAGTGTAAGGGGAAAAGGTGATAGAATTATAGACGTGCTTTCTAGTGCTATAAACTTCTTTTAATTAAGAAAAGAAAGAAACATGATATCTACACTTGGTGAAATAAATTGAAAAATACATAGACAAATAAGCCATAAAAAGAGTTTTGAACGAGTAAATCGAAAAGTTGATCTACTTTAATCTAAAAGGAGAAACAACCACAAGTTCTTCTTTTCCCCTTAAATGAAAAACCCAGATCCTAGATAAAACCAAGAAAAGGGGGGGAAAGTGCAGGGTAGTAGGTTGGGCAAGATCTTTTATAATTGCAAGGTAGCCAACAAAACTAGAGCAAAAGAACAATAAATGAGATTCCAAACACAAGTAGCCAAATCCAAAAAACTATCAAACCAAAAGGAAAAGGAACGTTGGAAACTGCCGAAGATAAATCACTAAACAAACTAAATTCTTAAGATACGCTGTGAAAAATAAATATCAAAAAGCACAGCCACCAACCCCCACAAGGATGCAATTACGACAGCACGGTCAAAGGCTTTACTTTCTACGATGAGAAAAGAATAGACGCAATTACGACAACACGGTCGAAGGCTTTACTTTCCACGATGAGAAAAGAATGGTCTCTATGGAAAAAAAAAAAAATCAATGGGAGGAACCATCTCATGGACTTTGAAATTTGGACCCTGTTCGATGTCATGGCTGACGTTCGAAAACGTCTTCAAGTGGTTATGAAAATGGAAAGTCATTAACATTAATTTTCTCGAACTAATTTAAACCTTAGCTAACTTGACTTAAAGCCAATGTGGGGTCCGAAGAAGGTACAAATAGAGTCTGAATGCATCTCAAGGATCCTGTCCGTTCCCTTCATATAATGTTGTTTCATCCACAGAGCATCACAACAGGCCCTTTCATCTCAACTTAAATCTCTAGGACCCCATTGAAACTGAAGCTTTCAAGCATGAGTTCATGCATTTTGTGGTTTCTTTTCTTGCAAGTAATTCACCACTCTTTCTCCATCTCATTAGCTAGAGGAGAAAGCGAGATAGACAAGCTCTCGCTACTAGCTTTTAAGGCTCAAATCTCAGACCCCCCTGAAAAACTAAGCTCGTGGAATGAATCCTTGCCCTTCTGCCAGTGGTCAGGAGTAACATGTGGAAGACGGCATCAAAGAGTCATAGAGCTTGACCTCCACTCCAGCCAACTGGTGGGCAGCCTATCTCCCCACATTGGGAACTTGAGTTTTCTTAGGCTGCTAAGATTGGAGAACAACAGTTTCACCAATACTATCCCCCAAGAAATAGATCGTTTGGTTCGGCTACAGACACTGATTCTCGGGAACAACTCGTTCACCGGTGAAATCCCGGCTAACATTTCTCATTGCTCGAACCTCCTGAGCCTTAATTTAGAGGGAAACAATCTTACTGGCAACCTTCCTGCAGGACTTGGATCGTTATCAAAGCTGCAGGTATTTAGTTTTAGAAAAAACAATCTAGGTGGCAAGATACCCCCCTCTTTCGAAAATCTTTCATCTATCATTGAAATTGATGGAACACTTAATAATTTACAAGGGGGTATTCCCAGTAGTATTGGGAAACTGAAAACATTAAGCTTCTTTTCACTTGGCTCAAATAATCTTAGTGGTACAATCCCTCTCTCCCTATACAATATTTCCTCTCTCCTTCATTTATCTTTGGCTCATAACCAATTTCATGGTACACTTCCTCTAAGTATGGGCCTAACTCTTCCAAATCTCCAATATCTTGGCATTCACGACAATCGATTAAGCGGGCTAATTCCAGCAACGCTCATAAATGCCACAAAATTTACTGGTATTTATCTCTCAGACAATGAATTCACCGGAAAATTTCCCACTTTAGCAAGCATGCCTAACCTAAGGGTTCTTTCAATGCAAGCAATTGGGCTTGGAAATGGTGAGGATGATGATTTGTCCTTTCTCTACACCCTCTCAAACAGTAGCAAGTTGGAAGCTTTGGCTATAAATGAGAACAATTTTGGAGGGGTGCTGCCTGATATAATTAGCAACTTCTCAACAAAGCTCAAGCAGATGACATTCGGAAGCAATCAAATCCGAGGAAGCATTCCCGATGGCATTGGAAATCTCGTAAGCTTGGATACTTTGGGTTTAGAGGCAAATCACTTGACTGGCAGCATACCAAGTTCTATTGGTAAATTACAAAATTTAGCTGATTTCTTTCTTAGTGAAAACAAATTATCAGGGAGCATCCCTTCTTCTTTAGGGAACATCACCTCGTTGATGCAAATTGATTTTGATCAAAATAATCTACAGGGAAGCATCCCTCCAAGCCTTGGAAACTGCCAGAACTTGTTGGTCTTGGCTCTCTCCCAAAACAATCTCAGTGGTCCCATACCAAAAGAGGTCCTTAGCATTTCATCCTTGTCAATGTATTTGGTCCTGTCTGAAAATCAGTTGACTGGTTCCCTTCCCTTTGAAGTGGGCAAGTTAGTGACTCTTGGATACATGGACATCTCCAAAAACAGGCTATCAGGGGAAATTCCCGCAAGTCTTGGCAGTTGCGAGAGTTTGGAACATTTGTATTTGGATGGAAACTTCTTACAAGGCCCCATTTCTGAGCCTTTGAGATCTTTGAGGGCACTTCAAGATCTTAATCTCTCTCACAACAACTTGTCTGGCCAAATTCCCAAGTTTTTGGGAGATCTGAAGTTGCAGAGTTTGGACCTGTCATTTAATGACCTTGAAGGTGAGGTGCCCATGAACGGTGTTTTTGAGAACACTAGTGCGATTTCAATTTCAGGGAACAAGAATCTTTGTGGAGGAGTTCTTCAGTTGAATCTGCCCAAATGCAGATCCAAGTCAACAAAGCCAAAATCTTCTACGAAGCTGGCATTGATAGTCGCAATTCCTTGTGGCTTTATTGGATTAATCTTCATCGCATCTTTTTTATATTTTTGCTGCTTGAAAAAATCATTGAGAAAAACAAAAAATGATTTGTCACGTGAAATCCCATTCCAAGGAGTAGCCTACAAAGACCTCCGTCAAGCAACTAATGGATTCTCTTCTGAAAATTTAATTGGTTCTGGTAGTTTTGGGTCTGTGTATAAAGGATTACTAGCATCTGATGGAGTGATTGTTGCTGTGAAAGTATTCAACTTGCTACGCGAAGGAGCTTCCAAAAGCTTCATGAGAGAATGTGCAGCTTTGACAAACATCAGGCACCGAAATCTTGTCAAAGTATTATGTGCATATGCTGGCGTTGATCTTCAAGGTAATGATTTCAAAGCTCTTGTTTATGAGTTCATGATCAATGGAAGTCTAGAAGAATGGTTGCATCCAAACCAAACATTGTATCAGGAAGTGCACGAGCCAAGAAATCTTAATCTCATTCAGAGGTTAAACATTGCAATTGATGTGGCTAATGCGCTCGACTATTTGCACAACCATTGCAAAACGCCTATTGCTCATTGTGATCTTAAGCCTAGTAATGTTCTTCTCGATGGAGATATGACTGCTCATGTTGGGGACTTTGGATTGTTAAAGTTCCTTTCTGAAGCATCCTGTCAGACAAGCTCTGTTGGATTAAAAGGCACCGTTGGCTACGCAGCTCCAGGTAACATACAGCACTAGAAGGATATGTATTCCATTATTTACAATTTTTCTCTTGACTTTTACCTGCAAGGTCATGAACAACCCTGATTAATTAACCATGCTAACATATGGACTGCAGAGTATGGCATCGGAAGCGAGGTGTCCACTTTGGGGGATGTGTACAGCTATGGCATCCTACTGCTGGAGATGATTACTGGAAAGAGACCTACAGATAGCATGTTTAAAGATGGAATAGAACTTCACAATTATGTTAAAATGGCATTACCTGACCGTGTAGTTGATGTTGCGGATCCGAAACTTGTGATAGAAGTTGATCAGGGAAAAGACGCTCATCAAATCCTGGAGTGTTTGATATCAATTAGCAAGGTAGGAGTGTTTTGTTCAGAAAAGTTTCCAAGAGAGAGAATGGGCATCAGCAATGTTGTAGCTGTATTGAATCGAACTAGGGCCAATTTTCTCGAAGGCATGGACAGCTACACTCCTAGAAGTTCCAGCTTACCCTACAGGGTCCAGACGACTTCCAAGTGAGTGTGTGACATGAGGATTAATGGAGTTCAAATGTTGTAACTTGCTTGTTTGCATTAGCATGAGTCCTACCTAGCTACTAGTCAAAAGTGTCCCTGAAAGGGCACGAAACCTGTTTTAAGTGCCTGTCTTGTTCAAGCAATCTGTTCTGTAAATAAACGTTACGCAAAAATCAAGCATTCTCATTTTACATGTCACCTTTTACTTGACAAATTACAGGAAATATGCCAAACTAAGTCTTGAGAATTTAAAAGCAGGGCTGAACCACTGTTTGAGAATTGACTAGGTACTGTCGCTAGCTGTGATATTTATAAATGCTTTCTTGACTTGGAAAATTAATTAATGATTATTGATATTGCCTTGCCGACGTGCTAAACCACTGTTTGAGAATTAGCACATCCCAGTGGATTAGTCTTTTGACCGATCGTGTCATGTAATTGATTTAAGAAAATGTCAACATCTCTGTCAAATCCAAGTGGGATCTGAATTATTATTTTTTTAAATAATGTTGTTTTAAGTTAAAAAAATATCCTCATTTCAATTTTTTTAAATAAATAAAATGAAATTGTTTTTTTTCTTACCTTGGGTTAACCCACCGTTTCATGAGGAGTCCATGAAATTAAAAATAACACAAAAGTCAGATGATTGTACCATACTTCTAATAATAATAAAATATTGATTGATTATAAAAATAAATTAGTTGAGAATTAGGCTATTTAATATATCCAAACTACATAACATATTTAATTTAGTTATATTAAAATTTATTTGATTATTTAACACTGTAGTTGCGGTTGATTTATTTCTATAATCAACCAATATTTCATCATCCCTTTCTATTTCTGTCTCTGTTTTGTTGCCATCACTGGCTAATAATTTCCTTGCAGCGAAACCTCATTCCTTGATTTTCTAGTTATTTAAGAATGAGTCCAGTATTTGAAAACTCCATTTATAAAAATAAGATTATTTTAGTCAGCAAAAAATCTCAAGACTGAGACAACCACTTCCTACGAAGGAATTTGACCAACCCCAACCATAAAAACAGTTGTTCCACCACCTGACGTCAACGTCAACTAATATATTTTAAACTCTAGAGTTGGGCGGATGATTTTAATGCGTGATCCTCAGGACTGTTCAGTTGTTGCTCAGGAAATAGCAGTAAACTAGTTATATGAACAATGTTTGGTAGTAGGTTAGATATTTTTATTTTTTATAAAAACAATTATATATATTTAGATTTTTTAAATGTATTTATGTAATTTAAAAAATTTAAATTCAAAAAAAAAGTTTTATGTATATATTTAATTAAATAAATCAAGAACTATATGTGTGAATAAATAAATAGAAAGTCATTAGCAATATTTAAAAATAAAATTTGAAAAATCGAGAAACGAGTGTAAATTAAGATACTTAATCTTAAAATACGAGATATTTACCTGGTTGTGTTTGCTAAATTTATTTATTGAAATAATTTTTTTTATTTAAGCAAATGATAATAGAAATAGAAATTAAATTGATTGAATAAAACAAAAGAGAAAAAAACACCATGTAAGGCTGCACATATTAGAAATATTATTTGAAAATAAAAAAATTTTATTTTCAAACAAAGTTCATCCATAAAAAAAATATAGATGAATCACAAAAAAAAAACTCTTCAAATTTAAATGTATAATTAAAAAAAATAATTATAATTTAAAAAAGGTTCTCCAAACAAAATGAGAAAGAAAGAATGGATGGTAATTTAAATATAAATTAAAAAAATTAGAGAAAAACCATAAAAAAATCATTAATTTAAATCGGTGGCGGCTTAAATTAGTGTCAGCAACACTTTTGTATTTCTACCATCAAAATTCAACGACTTCTCTCTCTTCTCTCACAACCAGTGACTAAAAATATGGTAGAAATGAATTTTTGTATTGAAATTGAATTGGAAAAATATTGAGGTATTGAAACTGTATAATTTGCGTGATTTTTAAAGTTCAAAGACCAAAGTGTGTTTTTTGTGAAACTTATAACATGTCACTCATATTTAGCGTCTTTTTTATTTCAATTTTTTTTTCAATCCTATCTTTTCATAAAAAATAAAAATTAATTGGTCTTCAATTAGGACTAAATCACCAAAAAATTATTTAAAAATCAAATTAAAAAAAATTAAAATTTTACACTGCTCAATCACAATAATATGTTAAAAAATAAACAATGAAGCTTTGTACAAAAAAAAAAAAAAAAAAAACCATGTCTTTCAAAGTAATAATTAATGTTCTAGTATTTGCTGTGTTCCAGGTGACAAATAAATATTATCATAGGGGAACAGAAAGAGAAGAAGGACCATATAAAGGCAAAGGTAAAATTCTTTGGAAGAATGAACTTGTTGATGATGCCTTGATGGGCATGAAACTCATTAGATCTGGATGGTATATTAGAGAATATAATAATAGTTATTTTTTAAAATATTTTTTATTTTTAAAAGTTATTTTTGATATTAATACATTAAAATAATTTTAAAATATAAAAAATATTAATTTAAAACAAAATAATAATAATAATAATAAAATAATATTTTTAAAAAATACTTTTGAAATATTATGCCTAGGAAAATTGAGGAATGGATGGCACAACAAAGTAATTTTTTTAAAAATACTTTCAAAACATAATTTAGTCTATCCTAAATTATTTTTTATCATACTAGTTTTCTTCTTCTTTTCTAGTTTTACTTTTTCAATGAAAAAATAAAAAATATGCTATTTGTTGAAAACAAAGATGAATTTTTTAAATACAAAATACAGCTGTTTTTCATAAAAAAAATAAATTCAGAACCATAGTTTATAATAATCATATTAATTTTGTATTTGTGATAATCTAATTGTAGAATATTAATTTTATTTCATTCAAGCTAAAAATTAGTTAGCTAAAAATAATTATATTATATTTATAATGAAAGTTAAATTTATGACCCTAACTAAATATGCAAATAGGAAAAGAACTTAATATTTTACATCGCTAAAAAATGATTGTATATAAAAGAAAAAAAAATTGTATTGTTCATGTTTTTCTTTATTTTTAAATAGTGAAAAACTTGTATTGAGAAATTATGGAAAACCTCTAAAATATATTTTTCAAACTCAGTATAAATTTTTTAAAAAATAAAAAACTAGTTTTTAAGTTTTTTAAATAGAAAAATTTTGCATTTAATCATGAAATTCCCGTTGTTTTTTTTTTCCAGACTTAAGTTTTCTATAAAATTGAAGCATTACTTTATTTCTCGTTTTTTCCAATTTGTAACGGCTAGTATTGGGTTCATATATATTTGGTGCATGCCCTATCTTTTCATAGGATTCAAGGCTTGCGTTTTGGGCTTTAACTTGTATTATTTCATAGGCCCAGGTCTACTTTCTCTTTTTCATCTTTTTTAGGATCCTAAGCTGTAAGTCGCCCGATGTCTAGCTTTATTAAGCGTAAATTATTTCTTCAGTTTTGAGAAGTAAATTTTTATTTTTATTTATAGAATTAATTATTTAGTCACTTGATTATTGTTTACCACGCTTAGTTACTTGTTATTTTATCTTAAAATGATATTTTCTTTACTCATTAATCTTTTCATAATATCTGTTTATTTTCTTCCCTTTCTATTTAAAAAATGAACAAAAAAACTAAATAATTACTTTTTGAAAAAAAATATTAATTAATATATTTCTCAAAACTATATGCAATACTTTATAATTTAATTTAATTTAAAATATAAATAAGATTTATCAGTTGATTTGTTTTTGTTTGGTAATAAGAGTATTTTATGACCGGATTGTGTATTAATCAAGACTAAATTCTCCTCTAAGCTATCTTAATGAAGCACCCTTTACATTAACTTATGGCATTCAAAAGAGTTTAATTTTTTTTTTTAAATATCGACTTTGTAATTTAAATCTAAGAAAGTCAAGAGATAAAGAGGTTATTACTATAAAGATAAGTCAACTCATAAATTTTATAATACTGCTAACGAGGAATCATGAAATGATAAAATTAAATTATTAGGTTAACCAAGATGAAGAATACTAGGAGCAAGATTCAAAAAAATAGCTGCAATTAATTAATTAATTAAGTTGGAAATTAAAAGGTATCGAAGATGATGGCAGATTTATGAATTTACTCTTGACAACATACTAAGTTTATAACATGAGAGACAAATTTAGATTAAAAAAAATTCAGCGAGAGACTAAAAGGACAAGACCAACACATGTTTGGAAGAAGAAAGATACAACCATGGAGTCTGCAGAGCAAAAGGTGGAGCTAGCCGTGAATAACATGTACAGGATCAACGACGACGATAATAAGAAAGTACAGAGTAGATGGTTTGTATTAAAGTAGCTACTAGAAGGATAATGGCAGCAACGACTGATGTAGCCATCCAGGGATTGGCAAGATAGTCACGGAGCAAGGATTGCACATATCTGAGCCACCAGCTCGTTTTGCAGTAGTTAACCACCTCCTCGGATGTTCCTGCAAAATAAAAGTCTCGCACGACAACCTGCTTACCGATATTGTTAAAGAGATGTGCAACTTCTTCATAATCACCAAAATTGTGTGGAATTATGCCCTTGTTCACAAGAAACTCGACGTCTTTAGATGAGTCAACAAGAAAATCCATGAGTAACCCATAAGATGTCATGAAATGTTCTCGGCCATGCAAGCATTGCTCCATGGCAATGAGGTTTTGGAAGAGTGAATTCTCAACACACAATTGTCGGATTTTCATAGTACCCTTTTCAAACTTCAAATCAAATAGATCTTTTTTACTACCATTTCCAACCTCAATTCCCTTTTTCTTGTGATTGTTTTCAATGTCAGATCTAGCAAACTTAATTCCATTGTAACTGAGTTTTGTCGCACATTGCATTACTTTCCATTCTCCTTTGGCTGTTGCATGTTTACTTGCAGAATCCGGTGAGTAACAATTGTGTATTAGATCAAGCAAATGACAACTTTTGCTTCCCTTTCTCGACCGATCTAGTTTGAAAAAAGAAATAGCAAGATCATTTAATTCTGGTAGAGTAATATCACTATGGTCTTGTATTACCTTAAATAACTCCTCGAGAACAATGAACGGAATCTGGTTCTCTAGCAGTGCCAAATCACGCCGGACAACTGAGATCATCCGAGGATTAAGAAGTATGGGATCATCAGGTCTGAGGTCATTGATATAATATCTTATGAAAAGCTCTAGTATAAAGCAACCATCAACTAACAACATTCTGGCAAGTTCAGTTCCTGAGTGTTCAACTTTTTCTTCATAGTTAAGACGAACTTTTGCATCCAAATCTAAAGTAGCTTTACCACAAGCTTCTAAAGCATCTGTTTCGTTGCGTGTTCGTTCAAGCAGGGATAGCATGTAGGACAATTTATGTTCCTGCATAGCCTTCAGATTCTCCTTCGGCTTGTCCTTTGGATTGTGAAGAGGTCCGATTGAGATGGTTTGAGGACTGTAAGCATCATTTTTCTCATTCCGAAGCTTGTATGGTACCTTACAGATGGTATAACGAGTGGATGTTGATTGCAAATTTGCAATGTCTAGCTTTATGCTCTCCAGCCAAGCACCACCATCTGCACCTTGAGCTATATCTTTGGCCATAAGTTCCAAATTGATCCAAACGAGATCGATCTGACAAAGAATCAAAATATTGTTTTCAGTTTTCTAACCACCTTACTCTTATTCTTCATTAGCTAGTTTGGGTAGCATGTGCCTTTCCCATAACAATAGGTAGCAAAATAAATTCATATGCAATCCAGCTTCAACCAAGAAATAACATGAACTGGAAGCTTTCACAATCTCAAATGTATTCATAAACAAGCAGCTGGAAATCCAACAACAGCAAAAATAAATTGACACCAAATAGCAGACAACAGTCTTCCAACAAAGACAAGCACCCTCTCAATTAAAAAAAAGAATGGCAAGAAGGTCGGAACAAATGCTGGGCAAGAGGATAAGATGCTACAACTTAGGAATCATGAAAGTGACAAGAATCAACATGCGAAAATGATGTGAAAGTGAATATAAATGACCAGGATCATACCATACAGAGGAAATAACAATAATTGGTCTAAAGCTTTTTTCAAATATAGACTTTAATTTGCTCCCAAAAGACTTTAAGAAGCAAAATCAGTTGTTCAAGCTTTGATTTAACACTTCGTATAGAGCATTTTCAAAAAGCAATAAGCAAAACACAATTACCTCTCGGTTCACCACAGTTTGCTTCCAAATTATCAGCGTTCTATCCAGCAATCCTTGTTGGAAAATAGCTTCGACTGTTGTTGCTGAGATTTGAACTCTCTTGGCGTCTTCAACTATGAATCTTTCATATTATCTTGGTGTGGAAATTTGGATCTACTCATCGGCAGTTAGGAAGCTAAGGCTGTAAAAAGAGGAAGAAAGATGTGATATATATATATATATATATATATATATATTGGAAATTGGTTTTAATATGATTAATGTGTATATTTAAAGTCAAAATAAATACCGAGTTTACTCACATTTAAAGGGAAGATTTTGTTGAAAATTTTTTTTCAAGAAATATTTTAACATAAAATACTCAAATATTTAAAATAAATTAAGGTAAATCAAAAATTAATATCAAATAATTTTTGTATCATACTGAAAAATTACAAAACTTTTAAAGTGGTTTATACTGTGATGTCTTCGGAAATATAAATTGAGCTCATAGCATACCAAAATTTTTAAAGGGGAGAGGCTTTATACTGTGAGTTTGTGAGTTTTTTGCTCGGGAAAATTATAAAATAATTTTTCAATTCATAAAATTATTTGTTGTCACCCCCATAAACTATGTCTGATCAATTATTTTTAGTCATAGTTTTGCTTTATTTTTTAAAATTGAAAAAACATTTGATATTAAAATTCTATAAATGGTATGTAATTAAGGGTTAAAACGGTGGAATTAATTCTCTCTATAGCAGTTTTAATCCTAGGTCGCTTGTATAAATAGAGGGTGGAGAGGCTATTAGAAGCATTGGAAAATTATCAAGTCTTCTGCTATCTACTACCCTTTGACTCCTCTTGTTTTCTTTGTTGTCTTTTTGTATTCTTCAAAACTTTAGATTTATTTTTTCTTTCTCCTATGTTCTTTATTCCCCCTTCTATCTATTAAAGAGATAATAAACGTATGTGGTCTGGTATCAGGTTTGAGCCCTGTGATTGCTCATATGATGGTCACTGAAGATTTACATGGTCATTAACTTCAGGGCCCGTGGGATTAGTCAAGGTGCGCGCAAGCTGACCCGGACACTTACTTTAAAATAAAAAAAAAAAAAAAGAGATAATAAAAGAATTGGTATCTATATTTATTGATTTTATTTTAATTTAATACTTATTTTTTTCTTCTATTTTTTTTACAATGCTATTGTTTGGGGAGGGAGGGGTTGTTTTACCATCAACTTATATATTACAGTTTTATCATTATTAAGGCGAGAAGGATTTTTAAATAAATAAAAAAAATTTAAGACTCGAATCATTGAGTCAAATATGTTTAATAAGTTTAATTAATGTAATATATATATATATATATATATATATATATAATTATAATTTAATAACATGAAAAACTAAGTAAATCTAAAATTAATTATTTTTAATCAATTGCTGTAATATTCGGGTGTGACAAATATAAAATTTTAGATTAGATTAAAGCTACATCCATAAACGAAAAGGAAAGGAAATTCCGCTGTCAATCAGCAACACAAAATACAATACAATGGTAATTTTTTTATATTAAAATATAGAGGTTTTAGAGACTCAAAATCCTTATCCCTGTACACTTATTGCCCTCTGGATGTTCTGACAGCTAAAAAACAATGAAGATACAATACACAAGGCAAGTGAAACGGCTACCGCTCGAAACACCACAACAGGCCCTGCACATTCGGGACAAAGGCCCCATAATAATTCATAAACTATTGGTTTAACATCTGAAGACGGACTCAACAACCTGGAAAGCAAAAGAGCCGGATCAGCCACTACTACAAAATAGAATTACAATGGTAATTGTTCGATATCTATACTGATATTTTGAATAAAATCTCATTATAAATACATATTATAATGACATTTTAATGGTGTTTAAGACAAAAGATACCTTAGGGCGAGTTCCGTTTAGAGTAAGATCAACTTAGGATCAACAACGTGCATCGGAAAAAGTAAAGGTTCATCAAGAATCCTGTCAAGATTCACAATAATTAATTAGAGAGTATGGAAAGCGTTACCATAAGTTTGTTCATATTGATAACGCGAAAGAAATCTTTCAGTGGCAATACCTCATTGTGTTGGATTAAACAGAGGTTACAATCTCCTGCTCTTCACATTGAAATTGTGGTAACCAATCTTTATATTGGGGACATGAGATATCTTGGGCCAGTCTTCCCCTGTATCCTGTTGACACCTCTGTTCCATCAAGGGACATGACCTGATGTGCAGAGAGAAGAGATCATAAGGCAGGCTGCCTTCTGACAAGGATTGGAGCTTAGGGCAGTCTTCGAGTTCGAGTCCATAAAGGAACGTGAACCCTTGAAGTTCCAGAGACGTCAGATTTGGAAGATCACAGATTGAAAGAAATGTGAACGGCGCGGGGAGGAACGTACGTTGCTTGAGGGAGCATTCCACTTCATCACTGTAATCTAATGATAAGGTTGAAAGAGAAGGGAATCTACCCATACCCCATTTGTCGCAGCCAGCAAGGAGTTTTCTGCATCCTCGGATCACTATTGATTTTAATTTGGAAGGCGAACTCAATCCAAAAGATGAAGACAAGCCCATTCCGAGAAATGGCTCAAGTTGACCACAATTATATAATTCCAGATTCTCAAGAGAAGGGAGGAGGCAATGCACTGTTTTCAAATTTGAACAATGTTCCAGTGAAAGAAGTTTCAAATTGGGGTACTCGCAGACTTCCGAATTCCAATTACTGTTGCCAGCAAGCGGTTCTAATGAAGCGGAGAAATCCATCCCAGGAAATGACTGAAGTTTCCCACAAGCAACTATTTTTAGATTCACTAGGGAAGGTAGGGAGCAGAACAATGATTCAAAATTTGAGCAACGTTCTAGTGAAAGATTTTTCAATTCTGGGTACATGCAGGCTTCCGAATTCCAATTACTGTTGCCAGCAAGCGGTTCTGATGAAGCGGAGAAATCCATCCCAGGCAATGACTGAAGTTTCCCACAAGAAACTATTTTTAGATTCACAAGGGAAGGGAGGGAGCAAAACAATGATTCAAAATTTGAGCAATTTGATAATGCAAGGGTTTCCAAAGTCGGACAGCCACTGCAAAAGGATTCGGTAGACATGGAATCACCAAGAAGTTCCTCTGGTCCACAAAGGGATTTGAGCTTTGGACACCTGCTGATCTCAAGTTGCTTTAACTGGGGGAAAAGATTTAGTGGGAAGAACTCGAGGGGATAGCGAGTGATGTCAATTTTTTGTAAAGTAGAGCAAGCATAACCCCACTCTTCAATTTCCTGACGTATAAAATCGAAGGCATGGAATGAATCGACTGTGAGACTTTGCGAGTCAGAAGACAATTTCTCTAATTGCACCTTATGAAAATCATTAGCGAGAATTATTTTACTGATGGGTGCAGGAGACCAGCCAGAAGGTGGACCCACAAGCTTACACTTTGCAATCTCAAGCTCCACTAAAGAAGGAAGGTCGCTGGGCAGTGTTGTTAGGCTTGGACACTTTCTGATGCAAAGCACTTGAAGGCTTCTGAAAGCTCTGCCTTTAGATTTCCATTCACGCCATTGTAGCATCCTCTCAAAAGTTAGGCTTTCAAGGGATTGGAATGGATTCCCTTCGGTGGTGGGACTTCCATAGAACTCATCACCAACATACTCTAGATTATAAAAGTCTTCAATCAACAGCGTTTTTAGAGATTCTAACTGACCAAGAGATGGTAAAGAGACACAGTATTTACATCCACTAAGCCTCAGATCGACCATTTTTTCGAAAGAAGTGTGTCCTACCCATCCTGGAAGGTTTTTACCTCCGTAACCGATTATAGAAAGATCTTCCACTTTTGCACTAGGCCACAATGCTTCAAGTACATCTTCTTCAGTTAAAGAATCATCAGTATCCCTCCTGCCACTCCATCTTAACTCTAACTTCTTAAGATCCTTGCCCTTCAAATTGGCTTCAGAAGCATTTAGACCATGAGAAACATTTTGAAGGTTCCAAATACGAAGTTCTCCCAGTAGATATCTAAGCTCTCCTAGCTCATCAATTCTGCACCCATTTTGTTGTCCCACAAAAAAATCAGTCAACGTTTCAAGCTCTGTTAGTTTGCCCATTTGTGGTGGCGTCTGTTGCAATCCTGTTTCTCTGATATCAAGATGACACAGTTCAGTTAACTTCACAATGTTGGCTGGTAACTCAGCTAGATTTGGGCAATGGCGCAAGATTAATGTTTGCAAAGTGAACGTCATACACAAAGTTTCAGGTAAACTTTTTATTGATTCTCCAGAGATTTCAAGATGTCGTAGGTGTTTCAGCCAGCAAAATACATCAGGCAACTGATTTATGTTAGACAAAGACAATACCCGTAGGCGATTGAATGCCTTGAGTTTCTCATCATTAACATCTCCCCAAAAGGACTCATTTGATGGTGGCAAAATGGTACGGAAACTGTGAAATCCATCGCCCACAAGATTCTTTAGGTCTTCATATCCCCTTTTGCTACCACACCATAAGTGACGAGCTTTGCTAAAAATATGTGAATCACCATCATCCAAACTGACAGAAAAATCTCCACGTAAAAATTTAGCCCAACTGTGTACCAGGTCATTCATAACAAAGGCTGATGTATCGTCATTTTTTTGTTGAAAAAAAGAGTAGGCTACAAGTTTTTGAAAGTACCCGTATCCTACTTCTTTCTTCCCCTTATCCCCTCCTAGAAAACCATTAGCCAGCCATAAAAGTACAATTGTCTCCCTTTTAAATGAATGATCCTTAGGAAAGAGTGAGCAGTAAACAAAGCATTGTTTAAGATTTGAAGGAAATCTATAATACCTTAATTTCATAGTAGCAGGAATAATGACCGGTTGAAGATCCCACCTACTCGATATTTCCTCCCAGTACAAATCTGGTTTGCACCGAAGGTGATTCCCAATCATTTTTGCACGTAGAGGTATGCCACCGCACCTTCCCAATACTTTCGAACGGAAATTTATATCAAATGACAAACGAGCCTGGCTTTCTTCACCACAAAAAGCATGTTCTACAAACAAGGCCCAGCAATCAGCATCGCTTATTTCCTTCAAATTAAAAGGTGTAACAGATGGCAGGACTGATGCTACAGTAGGACTCATCTCTCGTGTTGTAATGATGATCTTGCTCCCCTTTGCTGCAGATTCCAAAGCTGTGACTAAGAAATTCCATTGAGCATGCTGATCATCTGCCTTCCAAACTTCATCTAATACAAGCAATAATTTCTTTCTTGTCAATCTTTTCTTAAGCTCCTTTTGAAGCTCATTTGCATCCATGGTAACACCTCTGAATGAACCAATATTCTTCAGAATATCTACTACTATCCTGACAGCATCAAATTCTTGCGAGACGTAGACCCATGCTTTCAGATCAAAGCACTCTTGTACCTTCATATCAAGGTAGACAAGCTTAGCAAAGGTGGTTTTACCAATACCGCCAATACCCTCTAAAACAATTGCTTCTAAGCTTTTACCTTTTGCATCTTCTGATAGCAGCAAGGGCATTATGGTTTCTTTATCATAGTCCCTGCCATAAACACCATTATCAATATATGAATGTCCATCACTCCGTAGAAGATTGTGGCGGTTCTCCCCTTCTTTTGCCAACATTTCAAGCTTTTCAAAAATCTTGACTGAGTTTTCTACCATTGTCCCTTCCTTATTGTTTTCGTTAGAAGTACAAAGAGAGGTGAAAACGTTCTCGATCTTATCTAGATAGCTTTGAGAGCTGGATTTCAATTCTGCTCGTCTAGCTTCATGAACAATCTCGTCCAGCAAATTTCCAGCTTCATACACGGCATCTGTAGCTTGTTGAAGCCAATTCTTCACGTCTTCATTGGTGATCTGCTTTGTCTCAGCCTCAGGGAGCATGATCTTGATAGTATTCAAAGGTTCCTTCAACTTCTCGAAGAGTCCTTCGATGAGAATTTGGCGTCTGAAGGAACCTCGAAATTCAATCGGAGAACCCAACTGCTGGACCAAGAGAACAATAGTACTGCTGAGAAATTCTGATCCAAACTCAGCTTCCACAAAGCTCAAGCATGGGAGGCTTCCCTTAAAACTCTTTATCAGACAGAGTGTACGAGCCCTTTCCTCTAGCCCTCTTAGTCTCTCAAGAATATCTTTCAAGTTGTTTATAATTTCGTCCTCGGTGTTAAAATAGCCAGGTTTCAACTTTGATCCTCGAGCTTGACAAGAAATCACGTCCACCAAGTCCTCAGCTTCATGAACAACATGCTGAACATCATCGAGCCAATCCTTTACACCTTCCTTGGTGGTCTGCTTCCTCTCTGCATCAAGGAGTATGCTGTTGACGGATTTCAAACTTGTTGTCAACTTGAATGGGAGTCGTCCTTCAAGCAGCTTCTGGCGTTGAAAGAACCGCTGAACCTCAGGAGAATTAAACTTATGGACCAAAACATCAACAGCACTTTTGAGAAATGCTGATCCAATCTCACCTAGAAAGGCCATAGAGAATCTTTGCAAAGGGTACGAGAGCAGAAAAATGGTGAGAGCAAAATGCAAAAGAATTGCAGGTAAGCAAAGAGAAGAGATAAGAGGCTTTGATTGAAGATATAACTAAGCTTATGCATTGAATTTTCCTTGATAAAGTCTAGATCGGGGATATATATAACTTTTATTTTATTTAGTGGTTCAATATTCACAAGGGCATTTTTTTTAATAAAAAATTAGGAATTTAAAAGGTTAAAAATGAAATTTCAGCATAACTTATATTAATTTTTAATAGTTAATTAATTAAAAAATTTGCTAGAAGCAGCTCAACTTATCAAGTGTTAACAAGTGAAAAATAAATAACAAAAAACTTTAGAGATCTAAAGAGGAAATCAACCTTAAAAAACCTGAGGTTGATGAACAGTGAAAAAACCGAGCTCTTTTAAATTTTTTTATTTGTTATTGTTAATGTTAATTTTTTGTTATTTTTATTTTGAAAAATGTTTTTGAAGATGTGTGTTATGTTTATAGACCATCACGTGAACTCTTAGCAAAATTATTGGAAGGATGAATCTACTATTTATTGAAAGATAATTTATGATATTAAATTAAAAATTTTAAAGGTTTTTGTGTATATGTTTGATAACAGGTGTGATATTAAAATAATATTTTCTATTCATAAAAAATTACATTTTAAAACATAAAAAATAATTTTAAATAAAAAACATAAATTTGAAGGAACAACTTTTCCAAACACGCTCACAAGTATTGATGACAAGATATACTATTTGAGAAAGATTCTATTATTTATTGCATTGATTCTGAAAGAAATTATTGAAGGAAAGTGGTGATGGAGTCTCTTTCTGATCACATCCATCATGTCAGCGGTGGCTATTTCTCAGCCAACAATCACCTGTTGTGAAATCGTTAGTCGACCAATCACCCATTTCTTTCTTGATAATGACTTGTACCTTGAGCCAAATCATCAACCATTAGGCTCCAAATTTCCAAACAACGTATATGGACCCACCTTGGCATAAGAAACCGGACCCAGCACCAAGAAGAAAAGGGGCCGCAAAACCGAACCCATAGAGAAAGAAACAGGGCTGCGAAACCAGCCTAGAGAGGAAGAAACAAGGCTGCAAAACCGAGCCGAGAGGAGAAGAAAAAGGGTCTCAAAACCGAGCCCAAGAAGTAAGGAGAAAAGAAGATCTCAAAACCAAGCTTAATAATGCTGGAAAATGAGTTCAAATCCGAGCACATTGATCCCCTCATTTTCTGTGTGTTTCGGGCAATTCTTTTTTCTTTTTATAGACATACCAAATGATGTCCAGGCATCTTTACGCCACTGCAATGGTGTTTGGAAATATAGTTATAGTTATTTTTTAAAATGTTTTTTATTCAAAAATACATTAAAATAATATTTTTTTATTTTTTAAAAATTATTTTTAATATTAGCACATCAAAACGATACAAAAACACTAAAATATTATTAATTTTAAACAAAAAAAAATTCAAAATTTTCCCAAATAGTCTCTTATACTTGTCTAGACATCTTGACACACAACTATCTAAAAATAACATTCTCTCGCATTTCATCATTTTTTTTTTCTATACATTGCATTCCTTCCATACTTCAATATCTCATATTGGAGGCTATTTTTGTAGGAGAACACAAACCACCCGCCAAGTTACTTCAATTTTTTTTTTTTTCCCAAAATCAATTAAACAGCCGTAAAAAGGCTCATAATCATTTGAATTTCTTTTTTGGATTTCATCACTAACATCCTATTTGTACGTTTTCATTTAGTTTTAGCTATTACTAATTAAATCCAATCCGGTCCTCTAGAGTTACATAGATCAACTTAATTAAGTTTGAGCCAGCTAGTTCTTAAAAATAAATAATTGCGCAACATTACCTGAAATTGCTTCATACTACTATACAAATCTCCTTAAAAAAAATGAATGATCATCGACGAAAAGAAATTGATAATTAATTATGCAGCTTCTCGTTTTTGTAATGTACTGATGTGATGAAAAGCCTAAACCATCTTCATTAAAAAAAAAAAAAAAATA
>Ga0307517_10004786_pt1 | contig 20655 bp, 23 predicted proteins | sample 23_EM_MG_FD_194515 | JGI IMG/M metagenome (GOLD analysis project Ga0307517, IMG submission 194515) | Populus trichocarpa ectomycorrhiza microbial communities from riparian zone in the Pacific Northwest, United States - 23_EM | ecosystem: Host-associated > Plants > Roots > Unclassified | place...
TGTAGTAGGCGGGGCTATCGCCGCCGGAATGATCGGCTACGGGGTGTACAGGGTATACAGGTTCACCCAAGCCGCCCAGGCCGCTGAGGCAGGGGGTTAAGGAACATCAGAACGACTGGCCACGACCTGGTCACCGCGCACGCCACGGAGCAACTACAGGATGGCTTCAGCAAACTCTGGACTCGCAGCCGCACGGACCCTGGCCCGCCGCCGGCACGATCAGCTCGTACGCGGAATGGGTCCGTGCCGTGGCAGCCGACCATAACAGGGCTCGCGCCCAGCACTTCGCAGGAAGATAGCTGGCCATGGCCTCCGACACGTTTTCACCAGACTTCTACAACGACCTCGCAGCCGTTTGCGTTGTCGTACTCTTTGCCAAGTTCATGACACACCGAGGTCACCCGCGTACGTCCCGATGGCTATGGACGCTTCACGCCCTCTGCCTGATCTCCTCAGCAGGCGGCGTATTCATCCCGCTGCTGGCCGTATACCAGCAAAGTAGCTGGTACCTGCTCCGCGACCTGTCATGGGCCTGCCTGGCCTTTTCGTCTCTGATCCTGATCGGTGTCGGCCTCTACGAGGATTTCCCCAAACGAAGGAACGGCGCCCAGAGAACCCCCGGTTCCGCCCGGTAGCCAGACACACAGGCTCGCCGGATCGGGTATGTACGGGGTGACCACCAAACAGTTTGCACCCACGTCCCGGCTCGTAACACCTAGATCGGGTGACGACGCTCCCCAGGTACAGCTCACCGCCGCGCACTGCACAGACCGCACCGCAGCGGTCAGTCCACAGGGGAGGGGCCGATGATGCTGAGGACTTTCCAGTCCCGGGTCTGGGGGTCGCGTTCCACCAGCAGGCCGCCTCGGCGTAGTGCGTCGGCGAGTGCCTCTTCGATGGCTTTGAAGGATAGCCAGAGTCGCTCTGCGGCGGGTTCCTGGTTCTCGCAGGCGTCCAGGAGCCGGGTGGTGCAGTTCCACGAGACGATGACGTGGTCGGCTGGTTCGCCCGGCCGCCAGGCACCCCCGCGCTCCAGGGTCACGCCCGGCTCGGAGTGGCGTTCGGCCACTGGCAGGTGCAGCAGGGAGCAGACCAGCTTGATCCGCTCCACCAGGTCGGGCGGCAGGTCCATCTCCTCCGGGGTGTACCCCGGCCACGTCTCGGTGTCGGTGTCATCAGCCACAGCCTCCAGCCTCCCCGACCAGCCCCCGGCCACGCTGCGGAACTCCGAAACCCGGACCGGACTGCGGCACGGACGGGGTCAGGCTGGCCGCTAGGGCGGCGGGGACGGGCTTGCCCGGCGTTGCTGTCACGTGCGGATCAGCTGAACCCGTGACCGCGAGTTCTACCGGCGGTAGAATGCCGGTATGGACAAGCCGACCAGCATCAAGACCAGCGAGGGCGTGCGTGACCGGCTGCGCATCCTCGCCCAGGAACGCGGCACCACCATCACGGAGCTGCTGGAGGAACTCGCCGCTCGTGAGCTCACCGAAGCCGAGCGCGAGCAGCGCGCCCTGGAGGCCGCTCAGGAGCTCGGGGTGGAGTACACCGAGCAGGTGCAGCAGGCCGGCACGGACGCGTGGGAGAAGATCCGTGCCCACCAGGGCGGCAGTGCCGCCGCATGAGCTTGACCGCTGTCCTGGACCACACTGCTCTGGCCGCTCTGTACCGGGCGGACCCGTTCTTCACCGGCCTGTACATCGAGGCCTCGCGCGGCACCGGCCGGGTCCTGGTCCCGTCGCTGTCGGTCCTCGCCGCGGAGCGCCAGGTCCCCGGCGCGGGCCAGCACGCCGCGTCGCTGCGCTTCGCGGAAAGCGTCCCGTTCAGCACAGCGCACGCCGTGGAGGCAATGAGCTGGCCCGGCGCAGCCTGGCCGGTGGCGCACGTGGCGGCGATCGCCTGGCACGCGGTGAAGACGGGCGAGCCCGTCACGGTCTTGTCCCTGGAACCGGAGCTGTACGCGGGGACCGGCATCACCCCGCTGAACCCCCACTGATCACGGTGACGTCGTGCCAGCCATCACAAGGTTCATGGCCGGTGGCCGGCGCGTGTGCCGTGACCGGCGGCCTATAGCGCCGTGGAACGCACGTAGGTTCGGCGATCGGTGACCAGGTTGCGCCACCGGTCGCGCACGACGTCTTGCCCGTCAATCCACTGGGCAGGTGAAGGCGTCTGGAGGGCGAGGCCAGCCATGAAGTGGGCGATGTCGACGTAGTAGGCGTAGTCGCCCCCCTGGGTGAGGTCGCTCAGGCGGGTGATGGCCGCTGTCAGCTGGTCGTCATCGTCGCGTACGGCGTGGTGGAAGCACAGGGCCAGTTCCAGGACAGCCTGGGTGGAGGTGAGGCCAGCGACGCTGATGTCGGTGCGCAGGATGCGGGCCCGGTCCTCGATGTCTGTGTCGCTGCCGGCGTCGCGGACCAGGGCGGCGATCTGTGCGGTGAGGGCGGTGCCGCGCAGCACGAGTCCGGCGAGCAGTTGCTGGGCGAGGTGGAGTTCGTCGTCGGCGAGAGCGGGGTCGGCCAGGGCCAGGGCGAAGGCGCGCTGGGTCTGGGCGATGGCGCGCTCTCCGGCGATGCCGTGCTGCTCGGCTTCGGTGCGGGCGGCTTCGTACGCGGCGGCGGCCCTGGCGATGTCTCCCTGGGGCCACCATGCGTCCCCGAGGACGCGGTGGTGGCGGCCTTCCCAGCCCAGGCCCTGGGCGGTGGCCAGGACGGTGGGGAAGTCGCCGGCCAGGCGGGCCAGGTGCGCGAGCCCGCGGCGAGCGGCGGGTGCCCGGCGGCCGCCACCGTCGGCGACCAGCAGCATCCCGCGGCGCGAGTCGGCGCTGCGCCCGAGGTCACGCTGGGCCTTGGCCAGGTAGTAGATGGCCATCTGCTGCAGGTCGGTGGGCAGCAGGGCGGTGTCGATGACGGCGTCCAGGCGGTCGGCGGTGCGCTCGCGGTGTTCGTGCTGCCGGCGGGCGAGCGCGGCGAGGGTTTCGACCAGGGCGTCGGCCGGCGTCTGCAACGGCGGCTGGTCGGCTGGCCGGGAAGAAGGCGCGGGTGGGGCGAGGGGCTCCCAGATGGAGTCGTCGACGTAACTCCAGGTCGCTTCCGCCAGCCAGTCCAGTTCGAGGCCGAAGTCGCGGGCCAGGCGCAGGCCTTGGCGCAGGCATCCGATGAGCAGCAGGCGGTCCCGCTCCGGTCCCCGGGACAGTTGGTCGCCCAGTGCGGTGAAGGCCCGGGCGGCGGCCTGCGCCCAGTCGGCTTCGGACCAGCAGTCGTCGGTCTGGTCGTCGGCGCCTTGGATGGTGGAGCGGATCAGGGCGTGCAGGTGGAACGGCCACAGGCCGAACGGGTTCTCCCGGACGAACGGGCGCTCGGTCAGCCGCATCGCCGGGGCCTGGTGGGTCATGCCCGCGGTCCGGGTCGCCAGGTCGAGGTCGAAGGCGTCCAGGAGCGCGACGGAGCGCAGGACGTGCCGTTCGTCGGAGGTGAGGTCGGACAGGGTGCGGGCGATCAGGGCCGGGAAGTCGTGGTCGAAATCCGCCGGCTCCGGCTGTCGGCCCGAGCGGCGGATCTCCAGGAAGCGCATCACCGACAGATCGAGGTACAGGGGCAGGCCGTGCGAGCGGCTGGCGATGACCTCGCGGGCCTCTTGTCCGATGAGGGGCTGGCCGTCGCGGGAGAGGCGGCGGGCGAGGTAGTCGTCGCAGTCCTCGGGGGAGAAGTCGCCGATCAGCACCTGCCCCGCGCGGCCGCCGCCGGGCGCGGTGCGGGCGGGCGGGACGTCGTGGGGGACCAGGCCGGGCCAGGCTGCCGGGCCGGTGAAGTCGAGCTGGCCTTGCAGGGCTTCGTCGGCCCATTGCAGCCGGCTGCGCCCGGTGATGACGAAGAACGCGTTCGGCATCAGCCACACCACCCGCTGCAGGAGGCGTTCCAGGTCGCGATGGGTACGGTCGCCGGTGTCCTCGAAGGTGTCCAGCAGGACCACCGGCACCACGGACTTGCCGACGGGCAGCTGCGCGAGCTCCCAAGCCAGCAGGTGCGGGTAGAAGGACAGCGCCTCCAAATCCGCATCGGCCTCCAGCAGGTCGGCCAGACGGGCGCACCCGGCCAGCGCCCGGACGGACTGCCGGTGCTCGCGCAGAGCGCTCACCAGCACCCCGGTCACCTGTCCGACCACCGTCCCGACGGTGCCCGGCAGAAGCAGCGCCTGGGCGACGTCACCGAGCGCGGACTGCACCTGCTCCGGCAGCGCCTTGCCGAACCGGCTCGCCAGGCCGCCGCGGCGCAGGTACTCCTCCAGAGGCTCGCCCGGATGGTTGGCCTCCCAGTACCGGCGCAGCGCCAGGTCGAAGGCCGGCAGCGGCCGACCGAGCTCGGCCAGGGCGAGGCGGATCGTCATCACGACGCGCTCGAAGTCGGTGCCGGCCGAACGGGCGAGGTCGATACGCACCGGCAGAACCCGCCCGGTCGGCCAGGCCGGCTGCGCCCACTGGGCGGGCCGCTGCTCGCCGGTGAGGGCGGCTTCGAGCTTGCGGGACAGCGTCGTCTTGCCGATCCCGCCGACCCCGTGAAAGACGATCACATTCCGGCGGGGCGCCTCGAGGTCCTCCACGTCGAATCCGGGGTCGGCGATGCGCCGCACATGCTCGGTCAGCGCCGCCGCGACCGCCTCCCACTGCTCCTGGCGGTTGGTGAACGCCTCCGACGCGGCAAGCGTCCGGTCGTTCGTACTGAACAGGGCCCTGAGATCCCGGCCTGCCACACCCACCCCCGAAAGATGATCACCTGGCACCAACCTACGCCCCGACTATGGTGGCGGACCGGTCAGTTGACCCACACAGCGCAGAACCGGAGTTTGAGGCATCCCGTGAGATCGTGCGCTAAGCATGCGTCGGTGGGTACCACGTCTCAGGCAAGCTCAGCCCAGTCGGCAGGGTCTGCCCGATAGAAGGCACCAGGCCAGACGGCGCGACACCGCTCGCATGGGTGAAGTCGACCATGCCGCCGGTGAACGCCGCATGGGTGAAGTCGACCATGCCGCCGGTGAACCTCGCGGCGATGAAGCGGACCATGCCGTCGGTGAACCTCGTACCGGTGAAGCTGACCATGCCGTCGGTGAACCTCGTACCGGTGAAGTCGACCAGGTTGCAGGTGAACACCGCGTGGGAAAATTCGACGCTGCCGCCGGAGAACACTGCGCGGGAAAAGTCTCCGCCGTCGAAGACTACGCCGGAAAAGTCCAGGTCATGGCCGCGCCAGGAGTGGGGGTGATCGGGCGTGAGGCGGAGGTGGTCGCGGATGAGGCGGATGACGGTATGCCGGACTTCCCGCAGAGCCAGGTACGCGTGCCGGGAGTCCGCGTCACCCTGAGGGAGGTCTGCCTCGGACGTATAGGGCAGGCGGAGGTAGGCGCACAGGACGTCGATGGCGGTTTGGCGCAGTGCACGGGTGGGGGCGTCGTCGGCGAGACCAGCCAGGGCGTGTACGCCGCCCAGGCGTACGGCTGCGGATTCGTTGCCGAGCTGGGAGACGGCGGTGGTGAAGCGCTCGGTGTGCAGGCGGGTAGCGTCGCGCAGGGCGCCGTCCTCATCGACTCGCTGGCGCCGGTAGGCCACGACCAGAGCAACCAAAGCGCCGGCCCCGGCGACCACGCCGAAGGACAGTTTCACCAGGTCGAACAGCGTCGCGGAGGTGAGCCGGCGCTCGGGCTTGAGTCCCTGGGCACCGAGCAGATCCCACCCGGCGAAGAACACCGCAGCGGCCACGGCGATCGCGATGGCAAAAGCAAGGGTGAGGGCGGTGCCGACGGGCCACAGGCGCAGGCCGCGCCGTTCGGTCCGGCGCCAGGCCTGTTTCGGGGTCACACATAGCAGGACCGTTTCGAGGCCCAGCCGGTTGCGGCTGGTAGACCCTACTCAAGACGGTGAGCCGCGGCCGCCGCCGTCGGCCGGGGGTTGCGTCGTCACGTCGCCGTCCGGGGCAGCTAGGTCGGGCCAGAGATGCCGTCTTCATCTGACGCGGCACGGCGCTGGCGTTCCTGCTCCTGGTGCTCTTCCTCCGCCTGTGCTTGCGTCTCGTACTCCTCCGCTCGCTGCTCGTACGACTCTCTGATGCCGTTGAGGCAGCTGTTGGCCGGAGGTAGATCGTCTCCGCGACGCCACGCGTAGACACACTCGATCAGAGAGATCACGGCGTTCCTCAGCACCCAGCGCCGGTCCTGGCCATGGAGGGCGTAGTCCATGATGTACAGACTCTGCATGTGGTTGGTCCCGTCCCGGAGCAGATCGCGTAGCGCCTCGTGGCGGACCTCCAGCGCCGCCAGACGGGTTGCCTGTAGAACCTGCCTCCACTGTTGCTCCCAGGCTTTCTCGGCTGCCAGCTGCTGCTGGACCTCCTCCCGGTCCCCGCGGGAAATCCCGGACGCGAACCTGTCATCCGGAACCTGCTCGGCCTTTTCCAGCAGCATGGTCAGCACCTTCGATACAGCTGCCACGACCGCGATGCGCTCGGCTTCTTCCCGCGCCTGCTGGGCGTCGGCGAGCTGTCGGTCCAGCAGGGTTTTCGAGCCGCGGAGCCCGATGCCGCCGCCGATCATCACGCCGACAAGGCCTGCAAGGGGGGAGAGCCAGTCCATGGGGCTCAGTCTCGCGGGCCCTGTAGCTGAGGGGCAGCTGATTGCCGCGATGCATGCACGATGCCCTCGCTTCGCCAACTTCCAAGCCTGCAGGGAAGGACGTGGTGAATCCCGAATGATGACCAGAGGGAAGCATCTTCCGATCGCGGCAGCATCCGCGTCTGATCCCGCTGGCGCCGGGCCTGGTGCTGTGTTGAGGCGGGCATGTCCTGCCGCATGGGCAGGTAGGACAATGGCCGCTCCATTCAAGATCAAATTTGGAGGAGGTTGCCGTGTCCGGCACACCAGATGAGCCCGACTTCTCCGGCCTGGAGCAGGGCGAGGCGCAGCAGGCGGTGGACATCGTGCAGGAGGTGGTGGCCTGGTACACCGAGGCAATCAGCGCGGAGCGCCGGGCGCCGCTGCCCGACGATGAGCGGATCGCCCGGCTGACGGCCGACCGGGCGGCGGCCTACCAGGACCTCGCGCGCCTGGAGGAGGCCGACTGGCAGGAGGAACAGCGTCTCGCTGAGCTCTACGCGGCACGGCTCAGGCAGCTGGAGCCGTAGCCCGCCAGCGGCATGGGCAGCAGCGTTACGTCCGGGCGGTACGGGCCGATCCGGGACGGCTGGAAGAGGGCGGGCATCAGCGGGCGGGCCAGCGCGGCGATGTCGTCCAGCTCGGCGCGGTGCTGGGGCAGGGCCCGGCGCAGCCCCTGGTGCAGCCGGATGAACCGGGCGGCTTCCTGCTCGGTGTAGGGGCGCTGGCGTTCAGCGGCCAGCGCCCACCAGGCCCGGCCGGGTGCGGCGGGCTGTTCCTGGCGCAGCAGGGCCTGGCCGTCGCGGCGGATCACGGTCACGGCGGTGACCGCGGGGTGGGTTTCGGCGACGGCCACGAGGTCGGCGACGGCCCGGTAGCAGGCGTCGTGCCCGGCGCGGGTGGTGAACCGTCCGGTGATTCCGGCTTGGAGGGCGCGGGCGTAGCGCAGGGCGGTGAACAGGCGGCTGTCGGCCTCCCGCACGGCCAGGACCACCAGTTCCACCGGATAGCCGGCCTGCGAGCAGGCGAGGGCGCTTGCGAGGACGTCGTCGGCGCTGCCGGGGGCGGCCTCGATGAGCAGGTCGCCGCGCCGTGTTCGGACGAACTCTTCCGCCTGGGCGAACCAGGCCCGGTAGTCGGCGCGGATGGCCGCGCCGGCGCCGCGCGGATCTTGCCGCAGCAGTTGCCGGTAGTCCGGGTGCGCGGCCTTGAAGTCGTCGCCGTTCAGACGGGTGGTACCCGGCCGCATGGCGCGGCGCACCATCCGGGTGGCCTCGGTCTTGCCCGCGCCGGGCTGCCCGATCACATACACCGCGCGGGGATCGTCCCTGGGCACAACGCCGGCCAGCACGGTCGTCGTGATCAGCTCGTCGAAGATCCACCGGTGTTCGTCGGCCGACAGCCGGTGGTAGGCGACCCCGGGCGGTGTCGTGGTGGGTTGGGCGGTGCGGCGGACCGGTTCGGACCAGGCAGCCGCGCGCTCGCTGTCGCGCTGCACCGCCAGGCGCCGGTCCTCACCAATCGGTTCGGCGTGCACACGCCGGTCGGTGAGGGCGAGATCGCGGCGGAAGGCTGCGGTCTCGGGCGCGGTCCACGGCCGCGCCCGCTCCACCCGCACCACGCGCTCCGCAGCTGGACGGCGCCGCCAGCCGCCGGCGGGGGCGAGGTCGTTGGTGTACAGCACGGTGCCGTCGTGGCGCAGGACGGTGACGCGGTCGGCGAGCTGCTCGGCTTCGACGACGGCCAGGGTGCGCAGCATGTCCTTCGCGCACGTGTCGTGGTTGTCCCAGGAGACGTACCGGCCCCCGCCGCCGGCGGCGTCGGTGAGGAAGCGGTCCAGGATGCCGAGCTGGCTCCAGGCCTGCGCGGTGGCCACCGCCACCACCTCGATCCGGTGACCGGCGGCCCGGTAGGCGAGGGCGGAGGCGCGGAAGCCGTCGGGGTCGGCGAGCGCGGATTCCACCACGGCGTCGAAGTGCCGGTCGCGGACGTGGGCTTCGACGGCGGCCTGCCAGCGGGCGGTGTCGGGGCGGACCAGGGCTCCGGCGGTGCGGACATCTGCGGCCAGGAGGTCCGGGTAGTACTGGTGCGCGGACTTGTACAGGTCCCGGCCGACCCGCACCGCGCCGCCGCGCCGGTCCAGGACCGCCTGCACGAGGTCGGCGATGTTCGTCTTCCCCGCCCCGGGCTGACCGGCCACGACGACCACGACCGGCCGCTGCTGGCCCACGGCCTGGCGTGTCGCCGCCGGGAGGATGACCCGGTTGAGGACCTCGAAGCTCTCCCGCTCGGACAGCACGGCCGACGCGTCGCCCGATCCTGCCAACACGTCCTCCTGGTGCCTGCGTTGCGTCTGTCCCGCCCGTCAAGATCACCCTACCAGAAAGATCCGATAGGGTTAAAGGAACGGGTTAAATGAGAGGCTAAACACTGGTAGTGTTCGGGATGGAGGTAGAGACATATGGCAACCGAGGAAGAGCTGTTCGCGTCGGTCGACGCCCTGCTGGAGGAGGAGCCGCAGCTCCCGCCCCCGGCGGAGCGTGCACGGCTGCGCGAGGCCGCCGGCATCACCCAGGCCCGCCTCGCGGCCGCGTTGAAGACGACGACGCAGACAGTGAAGAACTACGAGAACGGCCGCTCGGAGCCGAAGCCGCCGCGTCTGGAGGCGTACCAGCGGCTGCTGAACGGCTGGGCGGCGAAGTACCCCGTACACGGCACCGCCCCCGCCCCTGCGGCCACTCCGGCTCCGGCTCCCGCGCCGCAGCCGGTCCCGCAGACGTTCTCCCCTCCGGCCGCGCCCGAGCCTGAGCCGATCGCGCCGCAGGCCCCCGACGTCCAGGCCGCCCCGTCGCGGCCAGCTGCCCGGCCCGCCGCGACGGGGCGCCGCCCGGCCGCGAAGAAGGCGGCCAGGCCCGCCGTCGACCCGCGTTTCCCGCACGGCCCGCTCGCGGTCCTGGACGGCGACGGCTCCGCCTACGGCGTGGACGGCATCGTGCTGGACTGCCCGGCGACCACCGTGCCGGAGCTGGTGGAGTGGACCCTGAAGGAGTCCGGGCTCGGTGCGGCGAAGCTGCACCGCAACGGCAAGGACTCCGATCCGCTGATCGTGCTCACCGCGGCCGCCGCCGTGAACCTCGGTCTGCCGGAGCGCCTGGAGGGCCACGAGCAGCGCCGCTCCCTGCGCCTGCCCGAGGACCACCCGGTGGTCAAGCAGGTGGCGAAGGCGAAGTGGCAGCTGACGCAGCGCGGGTTCGGCCCGTGGGCGCGGATCTACCGCAAGGCCACCGGCAGCCAGCGCCAGTGCGTACAGTTCGCCGTCCTGTCGTGGGACGCCCTTGATGAGCGATCGTGGCCGGGCGTGACGAAGATGGAGCCGGCCGACGTCGCCCGCGTCCTCGGGGTGTACGCCCAGCGGGTCATCACCCCGCGCGGGTCGACGGCCGTGTCCGGGCTGGAGCTCATGACGGCGCTACGCCCGCCCACGCGTGCGGTGCAGGACCCCACGACCGGCAACTGGAAGCCGGGCCTCAACCCCGGCAGTCTCGGGATCGAGGCGATGGACCCGGCGCCGCCGGAGGCCACCCCCGAGCACCCCGTGGTCGTGAACAACGGCTGGACGGGCGGCTTCCTCAACGAGGAGGCGTACCAGTGGGTGCGCGACGTGGCGCTGCTGTCCGACGAGGAGTGCCTGCTGCCGTGGGCGGTGGGGCTCGACTTGAACACCGCGTTCCTCGCGGCTGCCGCGAGGCTGACGGTGGGTCTGTCCGCGCCCGACCACTTCCACCACCCGACGTTCAACCCGAAGATCCCCGGCTCCTGGCTGGTGGACCTGAGCCACATCGAGCTGGACCCGCGCCTTCCCAGCCCGTTCACGCCGACCGGCGAGCGCCCGGCCGGCCCTGCCTGGTACCAGACGCACACCATCGCCTACGCCCAGGAGCTCGGCTTCAACGTCGCCCCGATCGAGGCGTACCTGCGGCGGGAGACCGGCGCGTACCTGGACCCGTGGCACGACCGGCTCAAGACGGCGTACGTCGACACCCTCGCCGACCTCGGCGTCACCAAGGACCTCACCGACACCGAGTTCCTCACGGCGATGGAGCAGCACAAGCAGGCCGACCCGGCCCTGGCCGCCGTGCTCGCCGCCATCAAGGCCACGGTGAAGGGCGGCGTGGGCAAGCTCCGCGAGCGCCCGCAGGGCAAGCACTACAAGGACGGCGACCGGTGGCCGGCCCTGGAACGCCCGACCTGGCGCCCCGACATCCGCGCCGCCGTCATCAGCAAGGCCCGGGTCAACATGCACCGCAAACTCAACAACATGGCGAAGATGACGGGCCTGTACCCGCTGGCCGTGCTGTCCGACTGCGTCGTCTACCCCTCGCCGGGGGCCTCGCCGCTGGACTTCCTGCCCTACGCCGCGTCCGGCAAGCCTCAGCCCGGTGGCTTCCGCCTCGGACCCACCCCGGGCCTGGCCAAGGTCGAAGGCGTCCAGGAAATGCTGTGGGCGGTCGACCTGATGGAGCAGGGCCTCAACCCTGCCCGCCACATCAAGGGCGGCGACGCCGTCCTGGACGAAGGGGAGTAGACCGTGGGGGACATCGAGGACGCCCTGGAGCGCGCGGACCGCGAGGCGTTCACCCGCGAGCCGCCCAAGACCCTCCAGGCCCGGATCAACTTCCTGATGGGGAAGCTGAAGACGACCAAGGCCATCGCCCGGGAGCTCGGGGTCAGCCAGCGCTCCGTGGAGCGCTACCGCAAGGGCGAGCGCAAGCACCCGCCCAAGGACATCGCCAATCGGATCGACACGGCCGTCCGCGCCCGCTGGCAGCCCCAGGTGCGCAAGCGCCGCCGCCGGCAGGCCGCCACCAGCGGCGGCATCACCGTGGAGACCCGTGCCCGGTTCGGCTACACCGCGCCGATGGGCACGACCGACGACGGCCGCATGCGGCGGCTGACCGTGCACCTCCCCCCGGCGTACGCGGACCGTCTCTTCGAAGCCCAGCAGCAGGGGGCCAGCGACCAGCAGATGCGCGAAATCGTCGCCGAGGGACTTCAAGAGGTCTATTTCAAGGACGGCGGGCGACGCGCTGACAACCTCGAAGTCGCCTTTACCGACATCGACTATTTCGATGTCTCGTTCTGAGTAGAGGCGCTTCCGCCGAATTCCGATGATTGTGAGTAAGGACTTGTGATCGCAGTGGATCCTGATCACGCAAAGGCCGTGCGCGTCCTCCAGGCGGTGCCCCCGGACGCCGCCTGGCTCGCCACTTTGGCCAGCGGCGGACCGATGCGCCGGATTCCGGACTCGCTCGCCGAGGCCGTCTACCGCGCGCACGAGCAGTTGGAGCGCGACGTCATCGAGTTCGTGGACCCCGAGCTAGCCGGTGCCCATCAGCGGCTGCTGGAGGCACTCGCCGACCTGGGCGACGAAATCGGTGGGACCTTCCCTCCGGAAGGTGACGACCTGGGCTACACAGAGGTGCCGCCTGAGTGGAGGCGTACGGAACCCGACCGGTACTACGAAGCGCTGCGAGATCTGTCCACCGCGCGGCAGGCTGTCCTGAACACCTACAAGGAGCTGATGAACGCCATGAACCGCCGGGGCCACCTGCCCTCGTCACCGTCCCCACAAGAACCAGGCTCCGGGCAGTCCGTGAGCGTCACCGCGGGGGACAACTCTCCGGTCATCGTGAACGCGCCCAACGCCCATGCCTCCCACGGAGCGACCGCCAACGCCAGCGCGAACCAACCCCCTGAGGCCAGCGAGACCACTGCCACGCCCTGGTGGAACCGCAGCAGCGTCCTGTGGACCGCGCTCGGCTCCGTGGCCGCCGTCGCGGCCGCGGTCGCCGGATTCATGGCCTTGTACAAGTGAGGCGGAGCGCGTGAGCAACGCTCACCCTCTCGATCGGCTGGAGGACGGGGTCCTGGACGACTCCGTCCCGCTGGCGACGCTGCTCCGGCAAGTTGTCGTCATCGGCGGCCGTGCTTCCTCCCAGGCCCTGCAGACATGGGCTCTGCAAGAACTCCAGGGGTACCCCGATGCAGAGGCGGAACTTCCCGGCTATCGCAAGATCCACGCTTTGCTGCAGGCTGATTCAAGGTCGATAGCCTGGGAGCACACAGGAGAGACGATCAGCTTCTTGGATCTGCCCCAGATCGCACGGGAGAACCTCTCAGAAGAGGTCCCCATTACCTTCAGTATCGGCCGACTTGAGGCCATGATCGCCGCTGCCAACCCCGGTGACGCAGTCAGGCTGGCCCCTCCCCGTGCAGCCGAAGTGGCGAAGCTTATGACCTACGAGCGCCGCAATCACGGCATCGTGGTGATGCGCGTGTACTGGACGCTCCATCTCTCGAGCCTCCAGGACATCCTCGATCAGGTGCGTACGCGACTGGCTCAGTTCGTCGCAGAACTTCGGTCGGCCATGCCTGCCGGAGAACACGAGCCCACATCTGAGCAGGTGCACCGGGCCGTCCAGAACATCAACATCACCACCGGCGACAACTCCCCGGTCACCCTTGCCGCGCCCCTGGCCTACGCCGAACAGGACGCCTTTGCCAACGCCTCGTCAAACATCCAAAAGCACCGGCCCTGGTGGAGGCGTTCACGATGAACATCGACCTCATACCCGCGTTCATCGGGCTTTGTGCACTCCGCATCCCTGACCGTGTGCGGCCGCGGCCGCTACCGTGATGACGAAGACCTCCTGGAGGACCCGATGAGCGCCCAGCCCGATCACGCGCCCGCCCCGCCGCCGGCCCCGGCCGCCGCCGCGCAGCTGCTCGCCCGCATCCGCACCGACCGCCGCGCGCAGCGGTGGGTGCCGGCGTTCGAGCGGGACTGGGCGAAGGCCCTGGAGGACTCGAGGCAGACCTACGACCTCACCCCGCTGCACGAGGTCGTCCGGACGTGGCGCGGGCGGCTGGACAGCGCCGGCGCCGTCGACGCGTTCGTCGACGGCGGCCTGGACGACTCCGACGGCGTCGACCTGGAGCAGGTCATCGGGACCCGCCGGTGAGCGCTGAGGCGTGGCCGGCCCGGCTGTCGCCGAACGCCGCCAAGGCCCTGGCCTCACTCCCGGACCACGCCCAGGAGATGGTCCGCGACGTCCTGGACATCGCCTCCCGCTCCCCGTGGGGATGGCCGGTCTGGGACACCACCGACATCGAGGGCGAGGATCTGCGCACGGCGTCGGTCGGCCCGCTGACCGTCGTGTACTGGATCAACCGCACCCGACAGCGGCTGCACGTCATCGACATCGTCTGGCTCGGATAGGTCCCGGTTCGAGCCGTCGGCCCGAACCGGGACCTAGGTGTGGAAAAAATCTTCAGAGATTTTTTCTTGCCATCTCCCCAGCTCACAGTGGGTTCCGGGGCTCCCCGCGTGGAATTTGGGCGCTTACCGGGCGGCGAACTGTGCGCCTGGCGTCGTCTATCCCTTCGAGCACACTGTGCGCCCGGCTCGACATCCGGGAGGGCCGGGTCGACCGGTCCTACTGCCAGGACCCCGATTGAAGGGGTGGGCATGTTCCAGGTCTGCTCACCGAACAAGAGGCAGCGGCTCCGCGCTGTTGGTCGCGTCGGCGCACGACGGTTGACGCGGCGACACGATAGCGGGGAGTCATCGAGGTACCCGGCTCGCAAGGGCCGTGGTGCGGAGTGTTCGGCCTTCGTGGCGGCTGCGGTCTGGCTGCCGCGTGTACTGAAGATCGGCGATGTCCGGTGAGCCCGGAGGACGCCGAGCGCGCGTTTGCCGAGTTTGTCAGGTCGCAAAGCACCGGGCTTTACTCGTACACCTATTACCTTTGCGGTAACAGGCAGCTCGCGTACGACATCCTTCAGTCCGCCTTCATGAAAGTGTGGAAGGCGTGGCCGAATTTGAGGGATCAGGATTCCGTACCCCTCGCGGCATACATGTACCGCACGATCCGGACTGTCTTGGTGGACTATCACCGAAGGACCCAGCGTCATCCGGAAGCCGTGTGGGACGACGAGCGGGACGGTCAGCTCCCAGATGACTGCAATGTTGCGGAGGAAGCCATCTTCCGCGCCTTTGGTCGAGATCTGAGAGCCGCCTTGGCCACGCTGGACAAGACCCAGCAGGATCTGATCTTTCTTATCTATTTCGAGCAGTTGTCGACGGCCGCCGCCAGCCGGAAACTCGCGCTGACGGGGACAACCGCCCGGAGATATCAGGAAGCCGCCTTGTCCCGCTTGCGGGAGATGATCGGATACAGCATTGAGGAGGACCAGGATGGTGGACGCTGAGACGCGTCTGCGCCTGGCCGCCGAATCCCTGAACAGGGAGGCCCTCGGTTTCGACGCCGATGCCTTCACTCAGCACCTGCTGGTGAAGCTCGGCATCGAGCCACGTAGTGGGGGCTGCGCTGGGGATACCGCGTTCCGGGCTGACCGCACGCCAGCGGTCGGCCCGGAAACGGGCGGAAGGCGCAGAGATGGTGACAGCGCAAGTCACATCGAGTTCTTCAACCTGGAGCTGGAAGAACTCATCAGCAACACGGCTCTTCATACCGATCCGCTGGTACTTCGGCGGATCGCGGAGTTGATGGAATTCCTCGAACGGCAAGAGGAATCCAGGGGGTGGTGGGTACGCGCCGCGGACGCGGGGGATAGCTTGGCGGTACTTACCATCGAAGAGTGGGACACATCGGAACGAACCGCGAGAAGGCAGACTCCCGGTCAATGAGCAACCCGCTCAGCTCCGATGCCATAGTGAGCGCCTCGGGCGCAAGAACGGGAAGGGACGGATAAGGAACAAGGAATCGATCAGTACAACGGCGTCGGCTGCAACACAGTCATAGCTGCAACACAGGTCAGGACGTGTTGGCTGATGCCAAGGGGGCGTTGCACGGGGGGTGTGTGGCCCTCGCTTTCGGGCGAGGGCCACATCTCATTTCCGGCCCGGATTTCGTGGCGAGGTTTACCTCAAGGGTCGTCTAACTCGGTAGAACACGCATTTTCCGAGTCAAGACACATGGAGGGGACGTGAGCAGCCCGTACGTCACGGGGAGGGAGGTGCTTCCGCCGGGCGGCTTCGCCGCTGCCGGCCACATGTACCTTGCCGTCGGCACCACCGGCGCCACACCCGTGCTGCTGGGGGTGCTCAGCGCGTTGGTCGCCATCGCCCTCGCGGTCACCGGCTGGAAACTGGCCCGCCACTACCGTCGGCGCGATCTTGAGCGCGCCGATCTCACCGAGCTGGCACAGCTTCTGCACCGCATACATGTGCAAGTCCAGATCCTCACCCAACAGGAGGGGGTCGTTACAGCCCCAGACCTCCTGACTCTCCGGACCCTGAAGGTCGAGCTGGAGTGCGTAACCACGCCCTCACTGCCCGACCTCAGCACCGCGCTGGCTAACATCACGTCCCGCTTGGACGCCTATGTCGGCACCGCAGTACCAACAGGCGCGGCCGGCCCCGACACCCTCAAGCAGGCACAGAGGCAAGGACGCGCCACGCAGGACCTGCTGACGGCAATACGGCAGGTGCAGGCCGCAGTACAGCGGCTCCGAAGCCGCTGACTACCACCTGCGACAGCGCCCCTTCCCGGCATTCGACCTGCCGGGAAGGGGACCGCAGCGCCTGCGCCGGATCCCGGCCGGGCGTTGCTGCACGTGGCGCTGCGGGGCGCCGGTCGCGGCGGTGAGCGCGTCGGCCAGGGCACGCAGCTGCAGGGTTGTCTGCAACCGGTATCAGGCGTCGTGCGTCGATACGAGCACCGTTACTGAGCCCGGCCGCATCACGCCGAGGCTGCTCGCTGAGGGCAGGTCATCGGTGAAAGGGGGAGAAGTTGAGCGGATCGTTGGGACCGGATGATGGAGCGCCTGGTCCTTCCCCCGGAGCGGGGACCTTCCGGGACGCGCTGCAGGAGCACGAGGCTCATCTTGCGGCGGCGGCGCATCACAGGTCGGCGATGGAGGGTCGGAGGACTATCGGCCTCAAGCTCGTGGCCGCCACCGCTACCTTCGACTTCGTTGCGACCAAGTTGGTGCAGGACTCCGCCGGCCACGTGTCCCACATCCACCAGCTCGCCTGGGTGCTGCGCCTCGTTGTGTTCGGAGCCGGTGTCGCGCTTGGCGGGATGTTGTTCCAGGTGGAGTCGAGAAACCGTAAAGATCGATTGACGTATCTGTGGCATGAGGACCAAGCACGTGCCCTTCGCCAGGGCCATGAGGCTTCCAGCGTGCCGAGGCTGGAGGAGACCGTCTGGCAGACCGTCACTCGTTCCTGGGCATCGACGTGGCCGATTGGCGCGATCGTTGGCCTGACCTCCGCCCTTTGCTGGTTCGCAGGTCTACTCCGCTAAGCGGGAGGCCAGGGCCGGAGTCAGGGTTCGGCGGTGAGCGTGTCGACCAGGACGGGCAGCTGCAGCACGATGTCCGCAGGCGCGGAGGCGGCCTGGTCAAAGGCGACGGCGGCGGGTTCGAGGACATCGATGAGCCGGCCGGACCGCACGGCGGGCGCCACGTCCCGCAGGACAGCGCAGAAGAACGACGCCTCCCAACGGCCGCGAGCGAGGCCTTCGGCGAGCTCGACCTCAGCCGGGGCCGGCACCCACGTCCCGGACCGGTACGCCGCCAGCAGTACGGCCGCGTCGCGGTGCAGCGCCTCGGTGAGCGCGGTCGTCGTCACGCCCTGCCAACGAGCCCGGGCCCGCACACGGCACGGCCCAGTGCTGCTCACCGGCGGGGCATCAGGACGCGGTCGGGTCGGCAGACGGGGCAGGCCATCGCGTTGTCCCGGGCGAGGGCGGCGAGCGCCTGGCGGTCGTCGGCGGCCCGGTGCGGGCCGCGGCCTGCGTGGCAGTCGCCGCGGTGGACCACCCACGGGACGGGGGCGCCGGCCTCCAGGTGCTGCTCGATCTGCCAGGCCGGAGTGCGGCCCGGGCGCTCCGTGGGGACGTCGGAGTAGTCCTGGCCCTCGATGGGCGTGCACGCGGCGGCCGGGGCGGCGAAGACGGACGGCGACGGCTGCGCGGTGAACCGGCCGCGGGCCTCCGCGACCGCGTACAGCGGCAGCTCCACCCAGTAGAACCACGACCCATCGAGTTCCTGCCGGCGCTTGCGCACCACCACGCAGACCTGCTGGTGGTCGGGCAACTCAAGACGCACCAGCGGCCCGTCCGCGTCCGGGAGGCCCTCACGATTCCGCACCGTTCGATTCTAGTTCGATTCTGGTTTGCGGTCACGAGATCAAGGTGCGGGCGGCTATGCCCCTCAGCGTTCCGGCCGCCTTGGCGCTACGCATGTTCTCGGTGGTGGCCTCGCCGCGCAGGGGACCGCAAAGGACCACCGGCCGCTGGCCCTCCACCGTCGGCCAGAAGTCGTCAGGCACCGGGATGCCGGCGCCCAGGTCGAACAGACTCTTCGCGACGGCGTTCTGGGCGTCGTTGAGCTGGACGACCCTCTTGATGCGGCGGCTGGCGGCTTCGATGGACACGACCCACCGAGGGTCGCGCTCCAGGACGTCGTCCCACAGCGGCCAGCCGAGCCCAGCCAGATCGTCCAGCTCCCCGGCGGGGCTGCTCGGCACCATGCTCAGCAGCAGCAGCCATCCGGCCGGCTCGATATGGATCCGCGAGAGGACCAAAGTGAACGGAGAATCCAGCCCTGGACCAGCTGCAGGGCTGCGATCGATACCCATGCCGACAGGATCGCAAAGGCGCGGGCCGCAACACAGCATGCCGTCACTCGAACGGATGAACCGCCCGCTATCGGCTTGCGCGTGAGCGCGCCGACCGGGACAGGCTGCCGCGTCGACCGTTCGGGTGAAAACTCCCCGCGGGGAGGCGCGCGGCTACTCCACACAGGTGACGGATTGTCAGACCTACTGCCTAGCGTCCAGCCATGACGACTTCACCGCGCCCTGGCGGCGCTCGTTCAAGGCGGTGACGCATGAGCCTGACCTCCGGGCTGCACAGCCCCCACACCCCGCTGCGCCGGTTCCTGGACCGTGAGCTGTCGGCCGGCCCCAAGCCGCTGCGCGAGAGCTTCCGCACCCAGCACACCGCCGACCACGTCCTGCTCCCGCCGCCCGGCGTCGGCACCGAGGCCGGCACCGTCGGCACCGCCATCGACCAGCGGCTACGCCTCGCGTTCACCGCGGCCGCGCCCGTCGACCTGGCCACGCTGATCGGCATCGACCGCACCAGCTCCGGCCACAGCGACGCGCGCCTGCGGATGCACGCCGTCGGCAACGAGCTGACCGCCCGCCTGACCGAGACCGTCCACGGCCTGGACCTCGACAACCGCGAAGCGCCGATGGACCGCGCCCACGACGAAGAGGAGGACCTGGCCCGCCTGCTGCTCGCCGCGGCCTGGTACCAAGTCCTCGCCCGCAACCCGTTCGGCTTCCTCCACACACCACTGGCCATCAGCGCCATGGAAGACCCCGGCGCTTTCACCCTGGAACGGCTGCTGGAGCTCCCGGACCGGGACCTGGTCGCCGACGTCGTCGCCCAGCTCTACAAGTCCGTCGACGGGCCCCTGGACGCCCTGCGCCTGAGCTCGCGGCCGGAGGACTGCGTCGGCGGGCCGACGTTCGCGGACGTCGACATCACAGCGGACGCCGACATCGTGGTCGACGGTCTGCTGATCGACTTCAAAAGCACCAGGCACCCGCACGCCTTCCCCAAGCATGTGGCCTGGCAGCTGCTGGGCTACCTGCTACTCGACACCCCCGACCGGTACCGCATCGACACCCTCGGCCTCTACCTCAGCCGCTCCGGCGTCCTGGCCACCTGGCCCGTCGACGACTACCTCGACCTGCTGGGCACCTGCCGCCGCGACCTGACCATCCTGCGCACGGTCCTGGCCGAACTGCTCGCAGGCTGCCCGGCCGACGTCATCCCGTACGGCCAGGAGGACGAAGACCGCGCCCGCCGACTCTTGGAGCGCCTGGCGCCGGTCATCGCGCCGGGCCACTGCCTGGTCTGCGCCCAGCCCCTGACCGGCTCCGCCCGCGGCCCGCACTACTGCTCCCGCTGGTGCAGCGTCCGCGCACAGACCCTGCGCAAGAAGGGCCAGCTGCCAACTCGCGCCACGGCAGCCATGCCGCACCCCAGGCCGGAGGCGAACGACGTCTCGGGACCTGCCGAAGACTGGGAGGTTGTGAGTCTCACAGCGCGTCTCCCCAGGTAGACGCGCTGTCCTGTGAGGCTGTGAGGGTGTGAGACGGAGTAACGGTCTGTTCCCCATGACGATGGAGTGCTCTGCTGACGATGCGGCCCGCACGCTGCTGACGTGTGGAGGGCAGTAGTCCGGGGGAAGAACCGTGGGTCTCCCAAAATGCTGCGGCCGCTGGGTGGCGAGGACCAGGCCGACGTCGCGAAGGCCAAGCCATGCCGAAGAAGCGCGAACCGGCACCAACGAAGGCGCAGACCTGCCCCAAGTGCGGTGTCGAGACAAAGGTCAGTCTCCGCAATGGTCACCTCTACCCGCACCAGGCGCCCGGTCGCCCCGGCCCCTGCCCGATGTCCGGTGAAATCGTGCTCGATGCCTCCGCGCTGGAGGGCCGCTACGAGTGCGCTTGCGGCACCTGGGCCCGGGTCAATCGGAAAGGTCTCCTCTACGAGCACCGCATGTCAGATGAGGACGAGGTGTGCCCGCTCTCCGGAGAACCGATACAGGTTGCCGCTGACCAGCCGTCACGACTGGCTATCCGTGGCCACCTCCGCATGGTGCCACCTGCACCGAATGGCGGATGGGAAAAGCACGTCGGGAGCGGCAGCAGCTCCAGCGTCTACGCCATCTTGGCTGGGCTGCCTGGCCATGGCCGCCGACGATAGACCGGCGGATCACCCCTTCAAACTGCGCCGCGGAGTTCGGCATCAGCCGCGCCCTGGCGGCCCGCCGCTACGCCCTCACTGGTGACCGCCGAGCCCTGCACAGTAACGCGCTCCGCCGCTGCCTGTTGCTGCTGTGAGCCACACATGCTGCAGGCGACGGCTGCGCACGATGCGCTGTCAGTCTCGGCGGATAGCGTCAGCTCAT
>Ga0307517_10004787_pt1 | contig 20653 bp, 9 predicted proteins | sample 23_EM_MG_FD_194515 | JGI IMG/M metagenome (GOLD analysis project Ga0307517, IMG submission 194515) | Populus trichocarpa ectomycorrhiza microbial communities from riparian zone in the Pacific Northwest, United States - 23_EM | ecosystem: Host-associated > Plants > Roots > Unclassified | place...
GAAGTTTAATTGAAAAATACTTATTTTGGGTGCAAACATTTTGCACTCACCATAAACAAAATGATGGAAATAAATGATGATGGGTTTGTTTTTCGGAAGATAATTGTGATGGTCAATTTTATTTTAGATGGCAAGGGTCGAAATTAGTAATAGCAATTCATTTCAATAGGGCTCATGAGCCCAGTTTACCACAAGGCTTGACTCAATACATATAATTAGTGGGCTAAACTGCTAGGTCAAAGTAAAGAAAGGCCGGCAGAAGAGAAAATGAATCATGTATTGCAAAACGGTTATGTTACAAGCAAATCTTTTTTTTTTTGGGCTATTTATTTGCTTTCCTGCAAACAAATTTCACAATTACATATATATAAAAAATAATTATATATGAAAATCCCTCCTTTCGACGTTACATATTTATTCAATTACTTAGGCTTGAACCACTGGAATTTATTATCATTCTCCTTGATAACATATACTCCAGCAGCCATCAAACACACGCTAAGAATCAAACCAATGATTCCTAGTCCCCAGTTAAGGTACCACATCTTGCTATACTTGTTCGGTTTCCTCATCTTAAGCCACATGAAGCATGGATAAGCCAATGTGACTGGCAGTGATATTCCTCCGACTAGACCACCTACACTTCCAATAGATGGGATTGCGACGGCCAAAAAGAAGACCCCATACCCGAAGAACGCCCTCAAAATCACTCGGAGCCACCATTGGCATGGCCTCTTCATCCTCTTAGTGAAAATTGACTCTAACTCATCAAACATTGGCATGGCGTAGATTTGGAATGAGCTAAGAGCATTTACTATGATAAGTAAACTAACGAGTCCCATGATAAATTGTGAGGTGTCTCTCCTTCGGTATGCATAGAAGGCAGATTGCAAACCACCATTTTTTGGTATCTGAAAACCAAGACAAGATCTGCTTTCTTTAGATTTAAAAGAAGAAGAAGAAGAAAACCACCTACACCAAAACTAATTTGGAAAGACGTAAATGTGAAAATTATAGAAAGTACCCTTTGACCGTATGCCCAGAAGCCTCCAATTGCAAGGGGGAATATACATGCTGCAATAACTGTATAAGCAGCCTTGGCACCCCTCCACATTGGCACACGAGATGGATGCTTCTCACTTGAAGGCATAGTAGCCTGCAAAAAACATCAAATTGTACCCAAAACAGCTTTAGGAATTTAGGGTTATTTTCTAATCCTATTAAAATGAAGAGCATGATATAATCTTCGCTATAATAATCTGTTGTGCATTAGATGTCACATTTGACAAACAACCTTGGAATGAATGCCTATGATCTCAGTAATTGAAAATCAAATAGTATTTTAATTTATTTTAAGTCAAAAGTCAAAGGTCAACTATTGTTGCTCGGAGTTTTTCTACGTTCTTTGCATAGACTTGCAAGTTACATGAAAAAGAATTCATATGGAATAAAGACTTCAACAAAAGTACTGTTTCAATAAATAAATAAAAAAAGTTACTCTAACAGAAAATTTCCCTTGGTCAGAAGATTGAGAAAAAAAGGTTAAAGTTAAAGGTAAATCGAGAAAAATCTGCAAAATTAAAGTGTTTTTAATTCCCTTCTAAAACATGCTCTCACAGCACTAGTGAATATGCATTAATATTTTCAAAATTAAAAAATCTCTTACACTATTACCTATATTTCCACAAATTTCCAGCCATCAAGACCAAGTAAGTAAATCCTTAACATTTACCCTTAAGGTACACATAAGAGATCAACAACTCTAATAAAACTCAACCCACGTTGTAACATATTCAGTTCCTTACTCATGCTTGAATTGCTTCCTATTTATGCAAGAACAGTTCTTAAAACACTATCCTTGCTTGATTCACAGAGTAATATATAAAGGTGGCACAAAAAAGAGGAAAATTTGAGAACTAGCTAAACATTTTGGTACCTGGATCTCAAGTATAAGATTGTGGCCTCTAAATGCAAAAGTAACAATGCCAAGTGCGTTAAGAACTTCAAAAAGCCTATCAACCTCCTTTGGTCCGCGAACTGGTTTGTATGAAATTCCAGGCAGCCTGTCCTTGTTAACAGAAACCATCCACATAATTGTGCAGTACATAACAGCCGTGATGGATCCGATTAGGGAGACACCAGCTATTGAGTTCAAGTTTGGCAGCTGAGACAGAAGAACTGCAGCACTAGCAAACACCAGGTACCATTCCACTGGTGTTAATGTTTTGACTGTGCATGATTGACCGCATACAGTCTGGAAAAATAATTTTGATGTTGATCCTCCAATTATGTTTAGAGCCACACATGTGCCTATTGATAGGTACAATATTGGGAACAGGCCCAGCCACTTTGCTTTCTTCTCACCTGAATTGTATAAGAAGCCACAATTTAGAACATATTAGTTGTCAAATAAGCACTATTCTTGTATTTGTAGCAATATCAGGGTGAGTTTTCTTTTGCATGTTAAGTTTCAGAAAAATAATATTTTGGTAAGTTGAATTTATTATTATCTTTTATTGAATCAAAAACATTTTTTTTTATTTTGTTAATAGTTCAACAAAAAGATGAACACATACCGAAATTTGCACTCATAATTTGAAGATATCTGCTGTAGCGAACGCCAGTTTCAGTGTTTTCATGGAGTTGCACAAGTAAATAAAGGGTGTAAAGCTGCCATGCGAAAGCAACAGTCAAGGCTATGATCCCCCATGCCCTGTAACAGAAAAATGATTAAGATCTCTCTGCTATAGTCTCCAAATTGGTTCAGTAACTAAAACTTGTTGAATCAAAGAATTAAGTATGATATTTTCACCTACCAGCCAAGGACAGTGAAGGCGACAGGGAGCACAAGTGCTTGAAAACCAATTCCTGAGCAAAGGCAATGAAACGCTGCATACCACGCGTTTCCATTTCGGGACTCAGTGATAGGAAGCCAAGCATCTTCAGGGTCTAGTCTAGTGAGCTTGAGAGCCCTTCTAATAGGACTACCTATAGGGGTAATAAAGCGAGGTGTTCTATTTCTTGGGGTTGCATTTCTTGGGGTTGAGTTTTTGGGGGTTTTGCTTGGAACAATATGATCAGGTGTGAGCAAAGGTGATCTAGACAACGACGGTGAATGAAATTGCGACGGAGGAGCTGATATCGGTGGCGTTGGTGCCACTGAGGCTGGTCTTGGTGTCACAGGAGTAGAGTTTGCATCAACAACTTCACCCATTATTTTCTTTTCTTTTAGTATTCTTCTGGTCCTCCCTTTGCCCACAAACTAAATAGTGAAGTTAGACTATATATATAGACCTTGATTTCCTTATTTTATGCATTAAAAATTCCAAAACCTCATATGGTCTTAAAGGGCGTGTAAATGGGAGACAATACTTTGATAATTTGTAGAATTTCTTAGTCAAAGAAAGGGTTACAAAATATTCTAAAAGGGTTTCGAAGACGTGGAAAAAAATTAAAGATTTCTAGCAGCCAACCGTAGACCAGCTATACTTTATCAAACTAGTGGCTTTCTGATTCTTTCTTCTTAGGACTGCCGGTCATAATACGTCGGCTACAAAAAAAAATTGGTCAGCACCGCGGGGTGCATACCCCATGCATTAACTAAAAAAAGCCCTTATCTTCATCCGACTTTGACTTGGAATTAGCCCTGGATAATATAAGCTAATTAAAAGAAGCCTTTTCTAAAACCAAAATTAAGAACGGAGGTTAAAATAAAGTTGCTTGAGTAGAATTATCTACGATCACCTACCATTTTTTAATTAATCCTACCCAAGAAGGTGAGCTTACAAGATAACTAGGGTCTGGGAGTGTGGTTGAGTGTGGTTGTGATTATTTTTTAAAGTGTTTTTCACTCAAAAATGCATCAAATAATATATATTTTTAATTTTTTTAAAATTATTTTTGACATCAGCACATCAAAATAATTTAAAAACATAAAAAAATATTAATTTGAAGTAAAAAAAATAAAAAAAATTTAAATTTTTTTAAAATACTTTTAAAACATAAAAATATATATATATATATATAAAAAAACATTAGCAAGCACACAGAGGCTTGAAGTTCCTCGACACTTGAAGTTCCTCGACACGGGAATTTTATGGCAGCTAATTAAAAAGTTTCTTGATTCTCACATCGTGCACAACTTAATTTTATTAATTGTATAATTATTAATAAATGATTATGATTTTTTTCCCCTGGCTCCTTTCACATTACTGGATTACTCTAATTAACATTGTTATTACTTTAGTAAAGTATGATTGGTGGAACTAGCTAAAGATAAAATATATATATATATATATATATATATATATATATATATGTGTGTGTGTGTGTGTGTGTGTGTGTGTGTGTGTGTGTGTGTGAACAAGAGAAAAATGGTCCGAGTGTGGTTTTAGTCAAACGTCATAAATTACTGATCTGCTCTACATAAAAGATAAAATAAACAGGGGTAAACTTTTTCTTGCTCAATTACTTATTATATGTAGATCAGGGAAAAAGAAATTAATGAAGGATTTATATGGTTGTATTTCAATGAAGTCTGCTGCTGAAAATAGATATGAAACCTTCTTATGCTACTGTCAACAATATGCAGCTGTATTTGGGAGTGCATTCCGACCGTTATTCTGAAAAATTTTGATTTTTTAGTTTGTTTTAAATAATTTGTTTTAGTTTGTTTAGATTATTTTAATATACTAATATTAAAAAAATAAAAAATAAAAAATATTATTTTAATATATTTCTAAATAAAAACTGCTAAAAAAACAAATTTTATAACATTTTCAAACCGGCCATAATTTCTTTGTGTTATGACTTCTTCGAGGCAGATAAAATTTGGGTTCGAGTCTCATTCTTGCTACATTGTGAATTATTTATAAAGGGAAATAGGAGCTTCTAGGGAACATTTTCAACCTCTAATATTTTTGTAAATCGTTCACACAAGGTAGATTAATGTAACTTGGGTTCAGCAAAATCTTTTTTCAGACTTGAGGTAATAAATTATGTTAGATGATTAGAAGAATGAAATTTCGAATATCTGATGTCAACAATTTTAATAATTAAATCTGCAAAGTCAACCGAAACGTTTGAATTTTCTTTCCTGTACTTTAAATCATCTCATGCACTTTGGATCAGACCTGAAATTAAATTAAATTATAACTTTAACGAAACATTTTAAACTGGGGAGAATAATTGCTTTGAATCGTTTGACGGTGGATGAAAAGACACGTGACAGTTCTGATTATTAATAGGTAATTAACCAGTTCATTTCTGCTTTTACATGCAATAGGCTAATTGATGATGTTATAGAATTTGATATGTTCATAGATAAGATTATTTGTTGTTTAGATAATAGTTAATTTTATATTTATATCTATATTTTCTTTTTTTTATATAGCCTATGAAATATATTATCGATGGTAGAAGTTTAGGTATTCATAAAACAATTTTTTTTTTTGGGGTTTAGAAACCATTTATTGAAAAGTCATGATTTTTAGATAAATAATTGTAATGAAAAAAAAAACTTTAAATTTCAAGAACAATAATGTTTGTTCTTATTTTAGTATAATAAATGCTCTACGAATTAAGGGATGAATGCTTGGAAAGTAGAAATTATAAACTCTTTACCTGAGTGGTTCATGAAGTATTTATAATCTCTGAATCTTGTTGTTTTGATGGAGTGAAGGAGTTGGAGAATCATTTTCTCCTAATAGCATTAATGAGGGATAAAATCTCTTACACTTCATTAATAAGGGATACAAATCTTTTACACATTATTAATGAGAGACAAATATAATTTACAGATCATTAATAAGATAAAAATATGATAGGCCCTTAAAAGACCTTTTATATAAATGTCGGGAGATGGTTACTTCTGACAAGTATATTGAGTTTCGCACCTTGTCAGACCCACATTGACTTGAGATCAACACGTGGCTAAACTCAAGTATATTGAGTTTAACAACTTATCAAACCCACATTCACTTTAGCTTAGCATGTGACCGAACCCAAGTATGTTGGGTCTAGCATCTTATCAAATCCATGTTGACTTGAGCTTGACGTGTGGTCGAACCCAAGTATATTGGGTCTGACGACCGACTTGTCAAATCCATATAAGTATGATAGGTCTAACAACTCGTTAGATCATGTTCAATTGAGCTCAATATGTGATCAAACCCAAGTATACTGTGTAAACCCTCGCATAAAAGTAGAGTCGTAGGAAGTAAGGTCCTGATGAGTAATGGAAACTTGAGACTAAAAGAAATGAATAAATGATGAAAATTGTAAACCCCTAGGTAAAATCTATAAGGATAGTGAAGTAAATATTATGTTATATAAGTGAATCGACTATTTACATTAAGGGGATGATGATAGATTTGGAAATGTGAAAAAAAAATGTTTGTGTTAATTTTAAAATAAAAATAGGAGAATTAACCGAAAAGTAAAAAAGTATAGAATGTGAATAAAAATTAAATAAAAGTTATTTATCAGGAAAGAAGAGTTATGGGATAAAGTTTAAATAATTTTGATTTTACCAAGTCAAAATTTAGTTTAGACAGACATTAGGATATGGAAAATATAACCTAACAAACATAAAAAGATACAATGTCAACTAGTAACTTGAAAATTTATAAAGTTGTGATAAATATGGAGATTGTTTTTATAAATTTGGGTTGAAAATATTTAGAAAAGTATTTTAGAATTTTCAAATAAATTAATGTATTGTTTAACGCGCGAATGACCCTGGCCGCGCCGATATAAGCCTCACGCGCAATCGTGCAGTTTTTAAACTGAAAAGAGGTGAAATTGGAGGGAAAATTATATTATAAATAGGGATGGAAGTTCCCAATAAGTTAGTTAAAAATATGGATAATTTAAGTAAGTAAAACAGTACAAAAATTCAGATTTTTTACGTTAAAAATTACTAGTTATTGTCCAGTTTTACACTATCATGTATAATTCTCAATGTGAGTGTTGGATCGGGCTAAAATGTTACGAGTAACCTACTGGCACATCTTTCTATCATGGATTAAAATTTCAGGTGAATCAGAGTTTGAAAAATCCTTATGATAGTGCTAGAGTTCGAGTAAAATAACATATGGACAATAAGTAAGGTAAAATTGGAAATTTAGCCAAAAACTCTTCCCTTCCCTTTGAAAAACCTGATGTGCAGACCATATTGAGGGAGAAAATCTTGTGGCTTCTTCTTCTCTTTTTTCTCCGTTCTTTCTTTTTTTTTTCTTAAGAGAAATCCTAAAGGAGTTTGATCTCTCCATGTTGTAAGTGTGGGTAAATGATAAAAACATTTAAACACTACACTAAGGAAGCAAGTAAAAAGAGAAAAAGAGAGTGAACAATAGGGAGGGAGTTCATGACAGCTTGGTGGGAGAAGAAGAACGGTTGGAAAAATTCAACTAAGAGCATTTTGAAGCTTAATTTGATGAATGGTAAAGACTTCTAAACTCATTTATACAAGTTTAAGTGAGATTACCTTGATTTGGCCTGGCAAATCAAGTACATTAGGTCTGGCAATTTATTAAATTCACGTTCACTTGGACTTAGCATATAGTCGAATCAAAATATATTGGGCCTAGCAACTTGCTAGACCCATATTCACTTGGGCTCAACATGTGGCTGAACCCAAGTATGTTGAGTTTAGTAACTTGTCTAACTCACGTTCACTTGAACTTAGTATGTAGCTGATCCCGAGTATATTGAGACTGATAACTCACCAAACTCATGTTCACTTGGGCTTAGCATGTGACCAAACCCCAGTATATTGGGCCTAACAACTCGTCAAATTCACGTTCACTTGGGCTCAATACATGATCGAACCCAAGTATGTTAGGTTTAGCATCTTACCAGACTCATATTGATTTGAGCTCAACACATGGTCGAACCCGAGTATTTTAGGTTTTGCAAGACATTCGCTTGAGTTATCACCTTTTAATGGGTTTAGAATTTTTCACAAATCATAAAAAATAATGACTCATCACAAACCTTAATTGTTATTTTATCTTGTTTATTAGGATGAAAAGAATTTTTCTGGAGAATTGCATAAAGATATAGAATGATTTATACATTAATTTCAGTTAGTTAAAATCTCTAACTAATTAGTAATTCATGATCAAATATAATAATGTTGCATGATTTATAGATGTTTAATGGTCCATGAAAGAATTTTACACATGAAAAAGAAAAAAAAAAGAATTTCTATGTTGCCGGCTGGCCGCTAGCCTGGACTAAGTAACTGATTTGACGAATTAAGATTAATTGTTTGATAAGTGGGCTATTAACGAGAGAATGGACTGTGGTGTGCTATTTTTAGCAGGTTGTAGAAATACTTTACTTTTAGAGAGAGACTTTGCAACGTAGGAATTTATGGCCTTGGCTACATGATACCAAAACCTTCGAAAAAACATTACCAACTTGTATGCGGGAGCTTGGACCTGATTCTCCAGCTTCAGATTCAAAGTAGGCATATACAAGAAAACAACAATTGATTATATATATTTCTATAAGTTGCCTAAGGAAAATAAATTTACTAATGATGAGATTAAGATTAGTTTTCATGCATAAGATGCAAGTGGCTATAATATTTGTTAGGAAATGGTAAGTGCAGGTTTACAGCCATACTTCGCTTTTAATGATCAGCTTCTTGAGCTGCACGCATTGGATTTTAAACATATCATCTAGCATTAACAATATATGTTTTTTTAAAAAAAAACAACAATGTTGTTTCATTTTAAAAAAAATATTATATGTTTTATTGTTGTATAATTAAATAAAAAATAATATCTGAAATAAAAAAAATTATTGAATCCGATGATGTGCATAACTTGCGTCATGATTTTACTTAGTTGGCTTAAGTTCACTTTATTTTTTAATAAAATGTTGTTTTTTATTGATTTTATTATTCAACATTGAATTAATTCATGAATGAGTTTTTCAATTTTATTTTCAAGATTATCCCCGTGAGTTTCACAGGTTAGCTCAAGTTGATCCACGTGGATTTAATATTTTTCTATCTTAACATTTAATCAAAATATTGTTCAATTCATGATTAATATCTATCTATTTTTTACAAGACACGCCATTAATACCTTGACTTTTTGCACTTTAAAATGTTTTTGCTCCTACCCACAGCACAAGCAAATAGACTAGTGGATTACTAATTATGCTCTTAAGATCATTAATTTGGAACTAGCTAGATCATAATTAGAGCTTTCGATATGGTTTATTTTTGTAGTACCAGACAATGGAACCTGAAAGCAAAAGCATTATTTGATTTCTCAAAGGATTATTCCTTTTGAATGGGTCTGAAGAAGCCTTGGGATCTAATTTAAGTGATTTTTATATTATTTATTGGATCTTTCATTCTGTTAGAGAAAATGATTGATTAATAATCAATAAAAAAAAAAGTTTGATTGAATTTTTCGAAGTTTATTCACTATTATAAAATTGGGTGCCGGTCAATTACGGAATTAGTGACAATTTCAGAAACTACATACTAAAGACTGCTGGCTAGTTTGTCCTTTACCGGGACAAGAAGATAATGAACAAAGACACTACACTGACATAACCACTGTGTTTTCCATTTCTTCATCGACTATCCCTTGGAACAAAGACACTACATGTTCCATGAAGACTGCATTACATGGTAATGTGATCGGTCCGTCGCCTGGTGGGCCAAATTCTTCTTCAGACATTGCTAGGAGTCCTCTAACAATGTTGCTGTTAAGGTATGAAATAGGAACATGAAACGTCTTTGATCAGCTGTGTAGACGACAAAATGGCCCTTATCTGCTACTGTTAAGGCATGAATAGACTAAATTGCATAGTTATCAATCTAGGCCCGAGGTTGAGGGTTACATAAGTTGACCCGGATTAACCCGGAAAAATTAAAAAAATATTTGAAATTTTAATATTTCATATGAAAAAATTAAGAAACGATCCATGTAGATATAAGCTATACATGTTAAATATAATAAAATTTAAAAAATTATTTCAAAAGGTTTTTTATTTCATATTAAAAAGATACTACTATCTTATCCTTTTAAGTTGAAGTATTTAAACTGAAATTTTTTTTATCCCACATTGAAAAAATATAACTTTTTTTTCTTGTGAACATAGAGTATATATATTAAAGAGCTTCAAATCTCACATTGAAAAAATAAAACATTCTTCTAGTATTTATATAGTGAGCTTTGAAATGGGTTAGTAACCAACTGAAAAATATGAAAAAAGAGGGGTCTCTGGCTAAGAGATAAAACACATTTGAAAAAAAAAAGGTCTCTCCTGGGTTTTGCCGGGTAACCAGGGTTCCGAGTTAACCCAGCGGATCAAATGGTTTTTTCTAGGCCAATTACAGGCCCAAGTCTCGAATGGAACAGATCTGGTCAAGGCCTCTGGTCACCCGGGTCCCAAGTTGACCCTCTAGGCAGGGTTGGGTCTGATAACTATGCTAAATTGCTAGAACATATCTCTTCTGCTTTAAATTTGTATTATCCATATTAAGGATTAAGGGTGATCATTTTTTGTTTGGTTCAATTTTTACTTAAAAACAACCAAACCAAAATTTTAAAAAAAATCAAACTGAAACCGATTTCAACCGACCGATTTCGGTTTGGTTTTTTTAAGTCAAAAACCGAATAACATATATTGTTGTTTTGGGCTTTCTAATGGGCTTGTAATTGATGTTAACATTGTCTAATTTGTTTAAAAAATTCAGAGTATATTATATTTTTTTTTTTGTCATTCATTGATATTAAATTGTTAGAGTCAATCTTGTGTTCAATATGTTACAAGCATTCCTAATATTTTTCTTTTCTTGTGTTTGAGTGAGGAGGTCCTTTGTTGCAAGAGAGTTTAAATAACACACACAAAGTTAAAATCCAAATTAAAAAGCATTACCTTCAAAAGGCTTAAAAAAACAACAAATAATATTGTCATAAAATACTCCATGCCAAAAAAAAAAAAAATTCTTCATTGTGCACATCATCCCAATCAAAAAGCATATTAAGAACATTGCACTTTGATTCCTTAATACTATTGACATCAAAACTTGGAATTCAAAATCTAGAATTATAATATGATAAATTAAAATAGAACATATAAAAATAAAAAGTAGTATTTTTACCATATGTTTTCAATAATACCCTGATTTTTTAACTAATTATCATATGTAACTTTCCACCGAATTCTACAAAATAACAAATTAAACATGTTAGATTCAAAATGCGTTAATTAATAAATAATAAAATAATTGTCATTCATTGATATTAAATTGCTAGAGTCAATCTTGTGTTCAATATGTTGCAAGCATTCCCAATATTTGTTTTTTCTTGTGTTTGAGTGAGGAGGTCCTTTGTTGTAAGAGAGTTTAAATAACACACACAAAGTTAAAATCCAAATTAAAAAGCATTGCCTTCAAAAGACTTAAAAAAAAAACAACAAATAATATTGTCATAAAACACTCCATGCCAATAAAAAAAAAATCTTCGTTTTGCATATCATCTCAATCAAGAAGCACATTAAAAACATTGCACTTTGATTCCTTAATACTATTGACATCAAAACTTGGAATTCAAAATCTAGAATTATAACATGATAAATTAAAATAGAACATATAAAAATAAAAAGTAGTATTTTTACCATAGTTTTCAATAAATACCCTGATTTTTTAACTAATTATCATATGTTGCTAGAAACAACTTTCCACCGAATTCTACAAAATAATAAATTAGATATGTTAGATTCAAAACACGTTAATTAATAAATAATAAAATAAAAGGTCTACATTCATAAGAAAAAATTACCTAACTCAAGGTTTTCGTAGGTTTTAAAATCATTCATCAAGGTTCTTATTTTGACAACAAATAAGTACTTGAACTATTGATAGAGAAAGATAACTTTGAAATTGGTCGAGGATACGACCGCTGGTGCTAAAGTCTAATTCAGAAGCCACTGTGGATATATAAATAGCTAGCATATGTTGTGCAACCTTCGAAAGTATCTTATACTTCAAAGCATTACTCTTTTACCAACCAAAAATATTTAACTTATCATCATTTGGATCCTTATAACTATCAACCAAATACCTCTCAACCTCATTTCTATTTTCCACACTGTCTTTCATATTTTAATGCGTTTTGAATTAACCAAATTGTTAACATCAACCTCAATGTCATCAATAACATTAACATCTTATTTATGTCTATTATCATCCACCACTTCATTAGCTTTCAAATAAAACTTATACAAGTTCATCAAAGTATCTATCACCTTCTTTGTTAGTAATTATGCTTTGTCATGATCATACAAGTCACTAAAACAAAAATTTCACATATTTCAACTTGAAATGTGGATCTAAGACATTAGTCAGATCTAAATCAACAAAATTCTAATTTCCATCACAACCTCAATACTTCTCAAACTTTAACATCATTCCATCGTCATTCCACTTAAAAGATTATCTCTAATTTTAGACAATTACAAAAAGTTTGTGTGCATGCAAATCAATTTATTGATGTGACATGCAATGAGCCAGAAAATATCAATGTAACCATGTAAAAAATATTTAAGAACTTCACCAAAGTTCTAGCATTTTCTTAATCCTCCAAATTAGGTGGCCCTTTTTTTATCCCCCTTTGAATGAACCTCTAAAAAGTAACTCATATACCCAGGTTCACTTTCACCTAACCTCACAAACACCTTGTCAAAATTTTCAGCAACTTCTAATATAAGATAAGTTAAATTCCATCGAGTTGCAAAATCTAAAAACAATGATTTCATACACTTTATATACAACTTTTCCACACACTTTGTAAATGCAAGTTGTTTAGAAGGTGAAGATCTCACAAACCTAATTGCATTTTGAATCTTAATAACTGAAACATTAATCTCTTTCAAGTCATCACACACAATGAGGTTAACATTGTGTGCACAACATCTAACATGCAAATGCTTATTTAACAATATATTAGTTGATCAATCTTTCATCACATGCTTCAAATATAAAATAGTCACATTTTTAGAGCTTGCATTGTCTACTGTAATAATAAAAAAATTTATCAATCCCTCATTCTAACAAATAATTTTCAATAACTTGACCAATTGTCTCATCCATATGACTAGAAACTTTACAAAAATTGAGAATGTTTTATACAAATTCCATTCATGATCAATCCAATAAGATGTTAAGAACATATAGTTTTTTATTGATGTCCATGTATCTATTGTTAAGCACAATTGTTGACCCTTAAAAGTTGTCCTTAATCTTTTCTTTTCTTCAATATAAAGTTTCAAACAATCTCTCATAACAATGAAACGAGAAGGAATGTCAAATCTAGGTTGTATGGTCCTAAAAAACAATTTAAATCCCTGACCCTCTACAAAATTAAAAGACGACTCATCAATTATAACTATTTTTGCTAGTGCTTATTTACATTCATCATAATTGTTGTTGCCCATTTTTGGGTTCCCACAAAAAAAAAATAATTTTGAAAATGAGAAAATACAAAAAAATATATCAAAAAATATTCGAAAGAAATCCAAAAAATAATAGGTGCGAGAAAAGGACTAGAATGCTGAAAAAATGATAAAATTGGTTGAGAAGGTTCAAAAATGCAAAATGTTGAAATTTAACAGTATATTTTTTACTGATGAGAGCCCCGTTGACAAATAAAATTCAAGTTAAGGAAGAAAAGTCCAAAATCAAATGTTTATGGACTCAATTAAATTTTATCCAAGGTTTAATTGAATTTATGGAGGGTTTGATTGCAAGAAAATTGATTTCTTAAGTCAATTTAGGTTTTTATTGGAAGAAATTAAAGTTCTGGGGTCCAATTATAATTTTGAAGAGTTGATTTGATCAAATTAGGGGCTTAATTGCATAATTATTGAAGTTTGATGGCCAATTAAGGACTTAATTGAAACAATCTGAAACCAAGAACTAAACTGGAAAAAGCGCTAAAATCAAGGGACCCAATTACAATTTATCCGGGGGCTTGATTACAAAATTGCAAAAAACATCCAAGGACCAAACTGGAAATGTTCTTTGAATTTGAAAACGGCGCCGTTTCCTTGACAGCTGCTCATCATCTTCATCCGCGACGGTTTTGACAGTAAATGAACGCCATCAATAGAGCCGTTTCAGTCTGGGGAGGGAGCATGTTTCACGCCACCGTGATGCACGCCGGCCGTTACCAAGAAATGCCTGCGTCCTCTGGCTATAAAAGCCAGAGGAGAAACCGAACCAAAGGGGAGAGGGGAAACCAGAGGGGAATGACAGAGGAAAGAAAAAAAAGACAGCGAGAGAGGGGAAAGACAGAGGAAGAGACGACGAGCAAGAGACAGACACAGGGGAGAAAATAGGATAGAACAGAGGGAGACCAGGAGGAATTAAACTGAGAAAGCAGCGAAATACGAACTGAAGAAGAGAAGAACAGGGGCAGAACATCAGAAAAAAAAAAAACAAGAGAAACAGAGAAAGGAAAACAAGGAACAGAGGAGAAAAACTGAAACAGACGAAAGCACAGAAGAGACCAGCCAGCACGCCTTCGCCATCACCTTCGCCCCTTTCGTTTCCACTTCCAGGTATGCGTTTTTCATCTATGTGCATGCGATTTCCTTTTGCATTTTTACTGTTCAAGTGAATTATAATTCACTTGAACAGTAAGCACTTGCATCCTAAAGCCGGCGGGGTCATTGGCTGGGTCCAGCCCGGCCAATGTGGCGGGGCTGGGCCCAGCCCAAAAAAAAAATTTCAAAAAAAATTATTTCAAAAATTCTGTGATTTTCCGCAATTTTTTTACTGCATTTTAATTAATATCGGTTTGTATTTTTATACTGTAAAGATACAAATACGGTATTAAAATACCCGGTTTTCGTCAAGACATTGAAAAATAATAATAAAAAAAATAATATTTTTTTATGCATACGGCCAAGTCTCTAAAAAAAATCAATATCATATTTTCATACAACAAAAATTCAAAAAATAGGTATTAGCATGCATTTTGGCTTTAATAACCCGTTTATTAAAGTCACGAGAACTTGGCCAATATTTCAAAAATTCAAAAAAAAATTATTTTGTTTTCTTTTAATATCTAGGGTTATGATCTTATACATAAGACGTACTCCGGATATTAAATTCTTTTGTTGAGGTTAGAACGGTTAGGTTTTACCCGATAAGATAAGGATCTCCTTACCGAGGAGAACTTTTCTTAAATCACAGACAGACCAATTATCAGACAATAAAACAATGCAGCTTACCTTAGGTAGGGCGTATTTGGGGTGCTAATACCTTCCCTTTACGCAACTAGTCCCCGTACCCGATCTCTGAGACCAGTTAGGGTTCCTAGTGACCAAAATACTAGGTGGCGACTCCCATTCTATTTTTCCACTAATAAAAGACAAGAATTCCTTGTCTCCACACATTTGCCACACATAAGATTAGATTTTGAGGGGGGATGTTTTCGCCGCGACGCCGCAGACGTGCGACAATAATTATAACCTATTACCTTAAGAGTGCCCACATTTTGATCTTCCGATTCACCCTTTTTTTTAGGTTCTAATACTAAACCTTTTTGCTTTTTATCAACTACAAAAGAAAATTTTTTGCATACTTTTAAATGACTTCACATATTACTTGTGTCATTAAGAATAGTATGACATGCATAATCTTTTCCACAATAATTACATTAAACTTTAAGGGTTTTAAGATCACCATCAAGTTTTATAAAGTGATATCAAATTTGTGACCTTTTTTATATTATCAATATTTCTTTTCCTTGATGTAAGGACTTGAGGTTGTTTACTTTTATTGTTTGTGGTGAATTTTGTAATGATTGATGTTGGTTTAGTGTTTGAAGTTGGGACATTGGTTGATGTTGGGGTAGTGTCGGTAGATGAAGCATTTTGATTTTGAAGGTTTTCCGTCTATAATTAACAATTGAAAACATGTTAACAACATCTGCTTTTTAACATAACATAAAGTCAATAAAGTCATTAACTTGATTTCAATTTGCAGGCCAATCAATTCAATTCACAATTCTTGTCATAATTCCTCATCAAAAAATACAATTTGATAACCCAGATAGAGCAAGAAGTATAAATTGACAAGACATCCTAGTTACGTTATGAATTAAAAACTAAAAGAAGAAAGCCAACACAATATTAGATTAACTACTAAGCATAAAGGAAAATCAACCATATAACCACCCACAATTTAATTCAACATTGAAATACCCATCATATTACATGATTGACAAGAATCTAATTTTTCAGAATTTTCTCATTAAAACATTTTGAAAATGATAGAAAGGTTTTTTTTCCTTCTAAAATTTATATTGAAAGGAAAAGCCTATTTTATTTGTATTTAAATTTTTTGTTCTTTTTAGTTCCAATTTCTCAATCTAAGCTACACTATGTTAGCATGGTTCATTCTTCAACAAGTATTCATCACCATAGAAGGAATAAAAAGAGAGAACATATTAACATCTTATGCATTCAAAATAAATTAATAAATCTCAATCATGTAACTTAATAAAGTCATTAATCTCATTGCTAAATGAAATTATTTGTTATTAATATGTGATTTTATAAGGAATTATTAGTTTAGAAACAATAATAACAACAACAATGACAAAGAAAGACCTAGATTTCTATTCTCACGAACTTCCCTCTACTTCTCAAGTAACCCCAAAAAATATTAGTTACTATGTCCGTGTGAGTTAGGCTCAATTAAGAATGCCATCGATATCAAAATCTAATTTAAAAGTAACGTTGAACTTCAAAATCAATAAACTTGATTCTGAACCTAATAATATAAAGTTTAATTCCTTAGTAAATGGATGATTCCGAACCTAATAATATAAAGTTTAATTCCTTAGTAAATGGGCCAAAGAAATTACAGACAACAATTGCAGAAATTCAAAGAAAAAATATTGCCCTTTCCTTCCATGGAGAAATTAGAAATGTATGTTAAAGAAATAAATAACAAAGAGAGAAATCTTACTACAAAGAAGGGTATTTAGATTGTTGCTGAGGCATGGTAGTGCTGCAAAAATCTACCTGAACAACAAACAACAAGAAGTTAGGAATGATGACAGACACATAAACAATAGGAAAAAAATAAAGAATGAAAACATGAATCAAAATCATAGACTGAATGCACACGCTTTGTTAGGTCTTTGCTTGATAAGCTCTTTGATGCGACAAGATTGAAGGTCAAGTGTGGGAGAGGGAGGCGGCTGGCTTGCTAGATGTGAAGATGCGGATTGAAGAATGAAGATGAAAATCTTGTTGGGGGGGTGGTTTGTTAGATCTTCCAGATATGAAGATTAAAGAAAGAAGATTGAAGATGATGAGAGATGATGATCTGGCCTCTAGGTGTGGCGTGTGGGAGGCTGGGACCTAAAAGTGTGTCTGTGCGAGCTGTGAGTTGGGGGTGGCTATGGATGGAAGCTAGGGTTAGAAATTAGCATATTTTTTCTATTTATAGAACCCCTACCAGTTTGGTTCGGTTGGAGTTTTTTTGGTTTCAAACCTATAAAATCAAAACCGAACCAAACCGAAAGTTTTTTAAAATATTCTAATCTATTTATTTTCATAGTTTGATTTTTTTGGTTAATTTTTTTTTTCCTCAATTTAATTAGTTTTTGGGGTTTTTTTCTCACCCCTGTTAAGGATATCCATAAGAAAGAAGAAATGGGCAATTTGGTGAGACTAATGATTTTGCAGATATGGTGCGTGGAGGACATAGTTCTAGGCTTTTAGCATGTTGGTCCCGAACATGTTAAAGGCGAACTACCAAACAAAAAAAATATGTGGTTCAGAATTGTGGTGTCTTCAGGTTATGAGATGCCGTGAATCTAACATCCTATGTCATGTTTCGAACAATTAGGCAATGGGATCTAATAATTGCCTAGGGCGACAAAATTGTGCTGGTTCAGAGAATATGATACGTTGGTTTCTCAAAAAACCTAAAGAAATTCTCAATTTAAAGATAGTTCCAGAACACATGATATGTTAACGCATCAAATCTATTACAAGACCATTTGAAGGATTTAGGCAGCCACTGGTCTTCAAAATGGAAGTCCTTTTAAACATTTTATTGCCTGGTGATAGTGAAGGTCTTAGCACTCCCTTGAGCATTTTGCACAACAACTATTGAACTTTCATGGAAAAGTGTAACAATTGAATGGTAGGAAATTGAAAACCAGGCAACCAAGCATGGAGAAATTTTATGTTAATTCTGATGCATTATATTAACTAAATCTATTTCTTTGGTCATGTCTAAAGGGACCAAAGTCACTGATGGCCATAGTTTCAGGCAAGACATAGAAGCATTCTGTCCCCCAAAACATAAAATCATTCTTTCATACCTTGGCTAAGGCAACCAACCATTTCCAATGCATCAATAAAGCGAAGAGGACCTACGAATCAGAGCCAAAAGCCTTGGAGATCAGCACCAAATCCCCCCACAACAGCAAGCCGAAACCCAGCCCAAAAGGAAAGAAAAAGAAGGCTGATAAGCCACGACAACACTGCGAGGCAACGAGACAAACAACAGCTATCCCACCTTACCATAACAGCTCAGTTCTTGGTGGCTTTGATGGAGAAAGAGAAGAGGAGCACGGGAAAACCGGAAGAGAGAGACAGAACAAATCACAGAAACAAAGAAGACGAGCTTAACCCAATAGCTAGCAGCCCCAAACCCAGCCCCAGCAAATGAAAAACCCAAACCAAAAAACATAATGCCCCAGGCCGAATGAAGGGAAATTAACCCAAGAGAAAAAAAAAATAAGCATGCTCCTGACCTAAGCCCACCAACGTAAGCTGAATAGGTGGAAAAGGCCAGCTAAAAAGAGCCAGGCATGAAGTAAAAAATCCAGCCAAGAAGCGCTTTGCACTGTTCCAATGAATAGAAAGTTGTCTCTTGGTATACACCAATCCTTCTAGTTTTTTTTTGTTATTTAGTGAAATTTCTCAAGTGATTAAGTGAAATAACAACGCAATTTTGTGGACTATATTTAGTAATTACTCAACCAGAGCATAAAATGGATTTTATTTTAACTAGGATGTATCTTGGGGTTGTCAAAACGAGGGATCCGGATTAATTTACTGTAGAATCTCAACAATTCTGAGATATGATGAATTCCATTGTCCAAGGAAGATCAACCAAACATGACAAAAGATCTTGAATTTCATTAATGTATCGATGTGTATACTAATATTGTAATGTATTTCAGAAGCTACAGATTGACAATTGGTGATGTCTAACATCATGATGAAGATATAAAGATGATGAACATCGGTTGCTAGCTATGGTGACCAGTAATGCTTTCTCTATATCTTTAGCCACATTCTGCTGGATCAAGATGATTGCATATTCCATGAAGGTAGCATCACATGGCAATGTGATAGGTCCATCGCTTGTTAATCCAAACTCTTCTTCTGCTAGATTGAATAGCTCTCTAACAATTTCGTTGTTAAGGTAATTCAAGGGAAGCACAAAGCGTTTCTTATCGGTAGTGTACACAACAAAGTGACCCTTTTCTGCTGTTGATGATGTGCTGCGGTCATCTGATTCTAGACTGCTAATGGTTTGCGGCAGAGTGAGCCTTTTTTGCCTAATGGCAGCCAGTTTCTGCCATTTTCTTGCTAATCTGATGAGCTTCTTAGCACTGATCATCTTGAGAGTGGTTAATCTAAGAAAAGAGATGTTTAGATCTTGAAATAAGGAAATGTTAATCTTGTGATGGATGGAAGGAAATGGAAGTGAGCTCATTATTTATAGACAAGGCTAGAGAAAATATAATCAACACTTTCAAGAGTTCAGGCAGATATGCAAAGCAAAACCATGTGAGAGGTGGGCTATGTGGGGTTCTTCGGGAGGTGGAGCTGTTTGCCAATGTGGGAGCATGGAAGGCATGCACGTAGGCATGTTTTTTTCAGTCAAACGGTTTAGCATCAAAACAGGTCCACCTTTGGTCTCAAGATCCTAGCTTGCATCAAACTTTGTGACCACAAAATTGAATCTTGATCACATCCAAGATATAAGCATGTGCATTGCAAGATACGAGCATGTTGGTCCCGAGTCAGGATGAACGAGCAAACAGGAAATGTGTGATCCAGTCAATCCTACTTTATGGGTTCATAGACTCTAGTCCATATATGATCGGATTGCATTGTTGGGAGATGGATTAGCAACAAGGATCTCATATCACTGTGTTCCCCATAGCTAAAAAACAGTATAAAGAACCAAAGTGACTGGTGGTCAGGCATTCAGGTAAGAGAAGAAAATTTGTTCCAAAGACATAAAATCATACACACTGTACGTTGGCCATGGATATTATGTGTCATTTGAACAATTGACAAGATTTCAAATTTCTGTATAGAATATGGGTTGCATCCTTCGTGGTATCATTTATACTGCTAATCAAGTTTTTTCAGTCTCACTATTCATATCTTGAGTTTGTCGAAATAACTTAGTTGATTCAAGTTTTTTTTATTCGTTTTTTAAATTAATTTTTTTTTAGTTTTATCATTCAACATTTAGTTGATTATGAATTAAACTTTGTTATTTGTTTCGGTTTATTTTCTATAAAATTATTTTAATCTTATAACCCGAGTTACAAGTTTTAAAAGTTAACCT
>Ga0307517_10004788_pt1 | contig 20649 bp, 24 predicted proteins | sample 23_EM_MG_FD_194515 | JGI IMG/M metagenome (GOLD analysis project Ga0307517, IMG submission 194515) | Populus trichocarpa ectomycorrhiza microbial communities from riparian zone in the Pacific Northwest, United States - 23_EM | ecosystem: Host-associated > Plants > Roots > Unclassified | place...
CTCCTGCTAGCCAGGAGACTGGTTTAAATACAAAACCCAAGAGCGATAGCCTTCCTGCAATCACGATCATTTCCAGTAGCTGCGCACATACCGAAATCCTGTAATCCTGCAAGACCAAAGAAAGAAAGAAACAAACAATGCTCAGCCTTCGCCAGTGCTACATGACCATTCCATACCCGGAATCCTAAATATAAACTTCCAACAAATCAAACTAAACATAACAATACGATAGCATAGCCTATCTGACTCAGAGGCAGTGGCGGAGCTGAAATCAAATCAAATAAACCAAATATAAATCAACTAAACATAGGAGATCCTGCACTGCCCGCTCCTGTGTACCGTTACCGGAACATGTACACATGTTACACCTGTGGGTGACAACCCCTGGTGTACCCTAGTCCTCGCCCGTACAGCTGTTCAGCTAGCGATTCACGGCCTCCCCCTGCGCTTCCTCCCACAAGAGGATGTGGAACTCTTCCCATATATCAGGCAAGCAATCCTCAACGACAAAGCGACCCGATTCTCTCAGCCAGGTACCTCAACCCTAGCCGAGATTCTAGCGAGACCAAGCAGGCCACTTCCGTGGTTATCACCGACGACCCCCAGAACGTTTCGGCCCTCACATCAGGGGTCGTCATCCTCTCACAGAAACGCAAGGTCGAACTTGCCTTCTCCTCCTCCAGTACCTCCCAATGTAGAAACCGCTGGAGGTACGGACACGCCCATCAACGATGCCCCGCCACCCACCCCACGTGCCCCATTTGTTGGCTTCACTATACTCGCGCGGCCCACAGATGTCAGAATCCCACCTGCCCCGGGAGCGGGAACAATAAGCCAGTCCCATCCTGTTGTCCGACCTCGCCCCCCCATTGCTGTAACTGCGGTAAAAACCACACTGCCACCTACAGGGAGTGTCCGGCTCGACCTCCCCGCCTGTCCCCTCCCGAACCAACCGGCCAGGTCCCGCCCCGACTGGTAAAGACCCAGTGGATTTGGCGGTCGATAGCGGTCTGCCACCCACTACTCCCCCGTCCGGGAAGGGTACCCATGAGGTGGCCCTAGTAAGCCCCAGACCACCCCCCCCACTGGGCCCTCTATGCCTCCTGGCACTACTCACGGTTTCGGTGGTCCTCTCCCCCTGGAGGAGCCGAGCCCTTCCCCTGCCCCTCTCGGTCGTCGGGTTCGTCTCGGTAATGAATAATCAACCCAGTTCCCCTCCCCTAGGTCAAGGGCCGGCCCTTGCCCCTGCCTTTCTTTCCATCTTTCAACATAACTGCCTTAGGAGCCGGAATGTTTTTCTTTCCTTGTTTGAGTCGTTCAGAGAGGCGACCACCTACCCCTCGATAGTCCTTTTGCAGGATTCACCTGTCAACAAGGCTCACCTTCCTTCCTTTAGTGGTTTCAAGTCCTTTTTTCCCCTGGTTAGGAAGGCACGTGTGGCTGCCTACATTCATATGTCTTTTCTTTCCAACTACGCGGTGCTTCCCAAGTTTAAAGGGGTAGACGACGTCCTCGCCCTCAATATCTCCTCCAGCGAGCCTCTTTTTGGAACCGGTTTCCACTCCTTCAGGATCATTAACGCCTATTCTACTAATACCGTGGACCACACGGTCGACTCCGTCCCACCAGAAGTTCTTTTCCACGATCTTGGATTCCCCCGACTGGTCGTGGGGGACCTCAACATCCACAACCCCCTCTCAGACCCTCTACGACACTTCTCACCAAGGGATATCTTGTCCTTGACCGCCTATTTCGAGAAAACGGCAGAGTCCGGCTTCGCCCTCCTCAATCCCCCGAGGGAGTACACAAGATTCCCCCTAGTAGGTAAGGCCCGCCCCTCACTAAAAGATCTCCCCTTTGCAAACCCCCCCCTCCTCCCCCTGGTAGGACGCTGGGAGGCCTCCCTCCCCTCAACTGGATCCGACCACATTCCAATAACAATCACTCTCACCATACCCTCCCTTAAGCAGAAGCCCCGCGCCCAAGATGTGCAGACACGGACTGTGAAGCCCTGGACCCGATCATTATCGATTTCCAAGTCCCAGCCGCACCGTCATGCCCCACCCCCCCGAAACTGGACGAGTGAATGTCAGAATCGCTCAACCGTCGAGTAGCTCTCCTCAGAGAGCACACGCCAGTGTCCAGACCTTCCCATCACTCCAAACCCTGGTGGACCCCCCACCTGACCATTCTCCGCCGCGAATATCGTAAGGCCGCCAGAGTGGCGTGAATCAGCGACACCGCACACATGCGGGAAGTTGCCGGCACCTTCAAGGCGGGGTACTTCCAGGCAATCAAGGCCGCCAAGAACAAACACTGGTCCTCCTTTCTGCTGGCCGCCACCCCCCAGAGTCTTTGGACGGCCAAGAGGTTCGCATATGGTCATGCCCAGCCACGCTTCCCCTTCCTCCCAGGGGCGGACACCCCACAACAAATGAATAACGTCCGCCTGGACCACTTCTTCCCCCCACGGTACCCTTCTCCCGCCAACTAGGCTTAGGCCGCACAAGGTGGTACCCCCCTTGACGACAGACAAGAAAGCCGCGGCTCTCTCCAAGTGCTCCCCGACTTCGGCCCCGGGCGTAGAGGGGATACCCTACTCAGCCTGGAAACAGGTTAAGAAAATTAACCGGTCAATCCTCCTCCTGATACTTGCCCCGCTGGTCCTCCTGGGGTATCATCCCGCCTCGCTGAAAGGTTCGAACGGCGTGTTTCTCGACAAACCAGGGAAACACTCTTACGAATCTCCTTCCTCCTTCAGGACAATCGTCCTGATCCGCTCTGTCTCAAAGATCCTTGAATGGATTATAGCAGCCCGCCTACATGCGGCAGCCCGGCTTAGAGGGCTGTTGCATCCCAAACAATGCGGTTCGCTCCCTGGGCTCAGCACGTACAATGCGTGCCTCACCCTCACCAATGACGTCAAAACCCTGCAGAGGACTCGTCTCAAGGTCTCCTCCCTGTTCTTGGACATCAAAGCAGGATTCGACAACGTAGACAACTCAACTCTTGCCCGCATCCTGAGTGAAGGCGGCATACCCCCCTACCTACTCTCCTGGGTTTCGTCCTTCCTCGGGGAATGGAGCTGCACCCTTATCTTCCAAGGGGCCCCAGGGACCCCGGCCCCGGTCAACGTCGGCGCCCCCCAGGGCTCCCCGCTCTGCCCTCTCCTCTTTCTTCTCTATGTGGCTCCACTTCACTTCAGGATCCCTCGGGGCCTGATGATCTCGTACGTGGACGACTTCGCCCTCACAGTAGCCTCCCTCTCTTACCGTGGTAACATCCGCCGGCTCCAGGAACTCTTCCACAGGCTCGAGACACAGGCCTCTGGTCTGGGCGTCTCGTTTTCGGTCGCAAAGACAGAGCTGATACACTGGAGGACCCCCAGCCAGAGACACTCGCCGAAGTGCGTCTCACCTATTCAGATTAAAGGGGAAGTGATTCACTCTCGCAACGCCGTCCGGTGGCTCGGCTACTGGTTCACTCCTGCGCTTGACTCCTCCACCCACATCTCGCGTCGCTTGGCCCTCGCTCAGGGAGCGTTCGCCCTTATACAACGCCTCAATCCGCCCGGCGCGGGCCTCCCCCCCTACCTATGCCACAGACTGGCAACGTCACTGGTTGCCCCCATCCTACTCAATGGAGCGGACTTGTTCACACCTAGCGTGGGCACATCAACCCGCCTCAACACTTTCTGGCGCAAGGTCCAAAGGTGGACCACAAACTGCTTCTCGGCTACGCCCACCGGGATTCTTTCGGTAGAGTCGTGCCTCCCACCTATTTCTCTCCTGATCACCCACTGGCAGAGGCTGGCGGCGCTCACGGTTGTCTGCTCCCCTCCTAGCATGAGCCCTGCCACCGCTCGCCTTTACCCCTCCTTCCCTTCACTCTCGATGCATCGAGCGCCTGACTCCTCGCTGGCCATAACCCGAGGCCTATCATCCATCTACCTCCCCCTACATTGGAAGACGCCCCGCCCTGTCCCCCTGATGAGAAACCACCAGCCGGTAGACGCGGTGGCTCACCGAACAATACCCTCCACCCTCGGGCAATCAAGGATGCCCATGATCAACTCCCAACTTGTCTGCCCGACCCCCATCCTCCCGCCTCAGTCCCTGATGGACAACACCTATTCTGCCCTAAGGAAGAGAGCAAGAGAGACACTCCTCACGGAGTGGGCTGCCCTTGTTCCAACTCCGGAGTACTACCTGCAGCCTCCCGCCCTGTCTCCGAGGCCCTTCATGGGCTTGGGTAAGTTCGTTGCCGGGAGAATACATCAGATGAGAGCCGGAAAGAGTTATCTGGCCGCCCACCCGACTTGGAGGTCCCCTGACGCCGACACCTCCTGCTCCCGCTGCAGCTTGGAACCAGAAACATTCCAGCACGCCATCCTGTCCTGCCCCTCGAGACAAGACTGCACATTGCGCCTCCTCCACGGTGTTACTGACGTCGGTCCCGAAGCCCCACTCTGGACATCCCTCCCTCTTCTAAAAAGACTCGCCCCCTTCATAGGCGTCACCTCCATGGGATTTCCCCCCACTATCTTCCCACCCACCATGCCCCCCTCTTCCCCGCTGTTTTCTCTTTCTTCCCCCAGGGTGCCCCCCCCGGTCTTTCGTGTTTTTTCGTTGGCTGAGGTGTAAGGTCGCTGGGTTTCTTTCCTTTATCTTACGAGTAACTTTCCTTTCTAGAAGACTAAGTTGTTAGTTTGTGCTTTCCTTGTTATATGTGGCCAATGGCCCGGCGGAGGAGAAACCTGGGCGTTATTGGATATTTATCGGTGCCGTGACTTTCTTATGTTTATGTTTTTGATTTATAGGTTTTGTTCTTTCCATAGCTAGCGCAGCATGAGGCTTTTTGTACCTAAAAACAATGAACGCCTGATTACAAAAAAGAAAAAAAAGCGACCAAGAGATAGGATCTTCACGCAACCATCTAAGTACTTTTCTATACACAAGATATTGCAATACAATTACGCTTTACTCTCTTTACATACACTCCTCCTCTACGAGAGCCTACGCTCTAAGAACCCGGGAACTATTGTGATAGTCTCGACGGGCTGCCCGAACATAGAACTATTGTGATAGTTCTATCAAGCACAACAATCCACCCATCTTAGTATCTGAAAAGATAGTACCTCTCACGAACCCCCCAAGACAAGCAAGCCAGTTCTGTACTATCTGAAGAGATAGTACTCCCCTACCCATTGATGCAAGAAAACGAGACTCGCATACGCAGGAGACGACTGTCGTTGCCTGTTGCATATAGGCTCAACAATAGGATTGTTACATCGGTATTGAGGAAGAGCGACGAGCCCTAGAGGAAATGGACAGAATCAGCTATAACGGCAAAATTGCTGCATACTTGCTCCTCCTTGAAAATCTCAACATCAAAGCCGGACTAACTGGAATAGCGTGATGGGTCCGTGTCGAAAGCCAACTCCCTCAAGAAATATTATGTCGCCTATCCCATTTTTCATTTGCCACCGATGAAGAATAGATGGAAATTTTAAGAAAAGTGGGTATGCAAGAAGAGGAACTCCTCGAAAGAGGGAAATTAAGCAAATCCCTAACGACCCCGCACGCACCCCCTCCTAAGGGAAAAGGAGAGGACTCCGACAGAGGTTTCAACACCAAATACGAAAGGAAGGGGGTAGACAACAAAGCTGGAAAGTGATCTTCCCGATGGAAAGCTCCGCGAAATAACACCGCCAAAAATAAAAACAATACTGTTGCAAAGGACGAGCATAACGATTGGAAAACGGCACACAATGGAATCAAGGAGGATGTGGTTGAAAAAAAAAAAAAAGGAGAAACGCTGCACCCGTTGCACCATGGACAACTACACCTGTAGCAAATGCCGTAAGCCAATCTTGGTTGCCGCAACCTTCGCATACAAAAATAGGGCAAACCCGAAACAACCATTTCAACCAAGAACTAGCATACTCCCAGTGCACCAACCTCCTCCAACACGACAAGAACCACCTGCCAAGGTTAACTTATTACGAAGAGAAAGACCATCGCAAATCTGGGAATTGTCTGCTACAGAAATGTCATAGGTGTACACGTCGCAAAATATCTAAGTATTTTCTTTCCTGAGTCTATAAGTCCTTATTTATCTCACTTAGTGGACAAACTAGGGCGGATGTCACCCTGTCCTTAAGAATGACAGGGGCACGAGCAAGTCGCGTCTTAGATTCGAGAAGCAAGCAGATACAACTTGTTCTTAAGGCAAGCAGGAAGTGATTACGAAGATTTTTTCACACAGGTTACACCTTGGCATGTTTCAGAAATTCTTGGCACATTCTTCGCGCTTGTACAAAAATGCTCGCTGCAGAATGCGGGGATACAACACCTGGAGGAACCATCGAACATGGAGTAAGGGGACTAGTCTATGGGTACCTTTCCGGAAAGGAACCAGGGGGTTTTGCCTTCCGAGAAAGGACTTTAGAGTTGCCCCCCGAAGGAGGACTTTTTCTTTCCCCCGAAGGGGTCGGATATTCCTAAATTGGAATGGTTTTCCCATTGTATCGACTTGGGTATCATGGGAGAAGGATCAGGGGTTGTGAAACCACCCGGGCTTTCCCGGGCCCAAGGTGCCATCAGTACAAATTACATTTGTTCTTGCCAGAGACTGGACTCGAACGCCAGACCCTACGGATGAAGATAGGTGGGCCTGCCCTATCTCACCAACTAGACCATGGCGAACGGTTCAGTAATACAATCTTATGATCACGCATTATACCCCAACCTCGCGTAACCTGAAAAACACCAAAAAACATGTTTATGCAGCAACAACCCAAACTATGCAACAACAAACAGAGTCGCTAAGACAACCACGTTACACGAAAGATATATTTATTTACTTTTATTGTTTGTTTATTTTTGTGTGTTGTTTTATTTTTGCATTGTTTGGCGTTGGGATTTGGCTCGTTTAGTGAGCTTCATATCTTCGGAACCTCTCGGCAGGGGGTAAAGACTGCTCGTAGTGGGTTGCCCGGAAGTATAAAATATGTTGATTATTTATTATTAGAAAGTTTGTCTGAGGAGACCTCTCTGGTCGAAACAACGCGGGCATTGTAATAAATACCAAATTACAAAACCCACGATGCCTTCTAATCGAGGTAAACAACAAACTTACGGTTGCATCAAGCGAACCGATATCATAATCAACGAACCACAACGATATGACTGTCCTGAGGGACAGGCAGACATTTACCTCCTCGGCAAACAGTATCGAATCCCAGTCTTGTTAGACTCTGGATCAAATATTTTCCTTATCAACGAACAACTCGTTAACGACCTTCACATCCCTTACCACTTACGAGCTGATGCAGTCCAAATTCAAGGTTTCACTGGAGAAGCAATCTCCTCCGGTGGATCACACTTTACGAAACATCTCTACCTAGAATTAGGGACAAACAAACACTTATGGCTTGTTTCCTGTGAAATAGCTCCGGCAGGAAAGTATGGAATGATTATACCTTTTGAGTGGTGGCATCAAGAACACCCGATAAAAGATATTGCCAACCCAGATACGTGGTGCTTTGATGATACTGACTGCCAACCCCATTTGCTCCCTGAAGATGAAGGAATATCGGTAGAATGGGATGAAGATGTACTATACGATCCCAACGCAGTGGTTATAGGCAGGATTGAAAGGATGGATGAGGAAGAAGTTACTATCATCGATCGCCTGCCAGATCAGTACCACAATTACCTGGACCTATTCAGACCTTCTACGGCAGAGAAACTCGCCCCCCGCCGTACCTTTGATCCTGCCATCGATCTCAAACCAGATACCCAACCACAGTGGGGCCCGATATATCCATTATCACAGAAACAGCTCGAACTCCTTCGGAAATACCTTGACGATCTGCTCAAACAAGGAAAGATTTCCCCCAGCAAGTCCCCTGCTGGTGCACCAATCCTTTTTGTACCAAAGCCCAACGGTCGCTTACGGTTAGTTGTTGACTACCGAGGTTTGCACTAGGTTAGAGTACACAATAAATACCCCATCCTCTTAATGACAGAATTGTGAGATCAGGTCCAGGACGCTCAGATCTTCACTAAGCTAGACCTAAAGGACGGCTTTCACTTAATAAGAATACGAAAAGGAGACGAGTGGAAAACAGCTTTTCGAACCCGTTATGGCCATTACCAATATCGGGTTATGCCTTTTGGATTGGTTAATGCACCCCCTACCTTTCAAACCAGGATGAAGGAAATATTACGAGAATTCCTAGATCAGGGAGTCGTAGTATACATCGATGATATTCTAATCTACTCTCCGACTCTAGAGGAACATATTATACTTGTTCGCAAAGTCCTACAACGACTTCGGGAGTACCGAATTGCCAGCTCCCTAGAGAAAAGCGTGTTTCATGTAAAAAAGGTGGGCTTTTTGGGTTATGTGGTTGCAACCGACGGGGTAACTATGCACGAAAAGAAGGTCGAGTCAATTAAGTGGTGGAAAGCCCCTGCCTCGGTTAAAGACATTCAAATCTTTATTGGGTTTGCTAATTTCTACCGCCGTTTTATAAAAAGCTTCTCAGCCATTTGCACACCAATTACCAACCTAGTAAAAGGGGACCCTAAGAAATTTTCCTGGGGAAAAGAACAACAAGAAGCCTTTGAGAACTTGAAACGTCGATTTATCTCGGCTCCTATCCTATGTCACTCCTATCCAGATTTAAACACCGTGGTAGAAACAGACGCTAGTGACTATGCACTTGATTGCATCCTATCACAGTTCCACGGCAAAAGGCTTCATCCTGTGGCTTTCCACTCTTGCAAACTCTCACCGGCCGAACGAAATTACGACATTCACGATAAAGAACTGTTAGCTATCGTCGTCGCCTTCATGGAATGGAGACATTACCTGTAAGGAACGGAAAAGCCGGTAACAGTCTATACTGATCATCAAAACCTCCAGTATTTCCTTACAACAAAAGTCTGGACGCATAGACAAATAAGATGGGCTCAAAAATTATGTGGCTTTAACTTTAAAATAGTCTATCGTCCCGGAACCAAAGGAGGCCAGCCAGATGCTCTGAGTAGGCAGCCGGAGTACCGCCCTGAGGAGGGAGCTACGCATCGCGAACAACAAATTCTGCAACCAAAGCCCTTCGGAAAATTCCAGATCGCCGTTATATGGGCTTCAAATGCGGAACAGCTCGAACAGGGATTGCCTCAAATGGAAAAGGAAACGGGAATTCTGGTACAAAGACTCTCTCAAGACGCACGAATCCCGACAAAAGGGTCAAAGCTAGCCGCAGGACACGACCTCTACAGTAGCGAAGACATTAACATCCTGGCAAATAAACGAGCCTTGGTTAAGATTGGCTTAGCCATCGCCGTACCAGAAGAAACCTACTGTCGTATAGCACCTAGAAGTGGTTTGGCAACTAAGGGAATCTCAGTAGACGCAGGGGTTATTGACGCTGATTATAGAGGAGAAGTCAAAGTCCTACTCTTAACCACAATAGTACGGATTATGAAGTTAGGAAAGGTGACCGCATAGGTCAGCTGATTGTTGAACGGTTGGAGGACCAAGATTGGATGGAGGTAGAAGAATTGGATGTCACGGAAAGGGCAGAGAAAGGGTTTGGAAGTAGCGGGCTAGGAGTAGAGTTGAAAGAGGTTCAACCAATGATATGCTTTCTTCAAGTGGATGGCAAGGATCAGTTCCACGATCCATTCGACATCAATGGACATCCTGTATTACGCAAGGGCCAAGTCCTCCTATATAACCCAATCATTGCTAAAGCCAGCGTAAGAAAGTTCGCAGAAGATTTTCTATCAACAGTCAAAGAAGTAGCAATGGAGGATGAGAACTGGATGCGAAGAAAAGAAGAGTTGGAAACTTGACAAAGGAAGGAAAAGAACTACCTAAGCAATGGTCGATATCCGAAGGCCTACTCTACTACAAGGATCGCCTATTTATTCCGGATAACGAAGACCTGCAAACACTTATCGCTAAAACTTGTCACGATTCCAAAGTAGCGGGACATTTCGGAAAGGCAAAAACCCGAGAAATTATCACACGAGATTTCTACTGGCAAAAGATAACTGATTGGGTAAACGACTATCACCGATCCTGTACCACATGCCAACGAGTGAAAGCCCTAAGACATGCTCGCTTCGGGTTACTTAGTCTCTTACAAGTGCCTTATGCAGCTTGGGCCTCTACATCGGTAGACTTTATCGCGCAACTACCGAACTGAGAAGGTTATAGTCAAATCATGGTTGTAGTAGACCGATTCACAAAAATGGCCCACTTTATCGGATCACAAGAAAATGTGACCGCTAAAGAGGTGGCAGAAGCATTCCTTAAAGAAGTATGGAAACTTCACCGGTTACTATCGGAAATCATTTCAGATATGGATGCGAAGTTTGCAGGAGAATTTAGGGAGTCATTATGTAAAAAACTTGGGATTAAGAGGAAAATGTCGACAGCTTACCATCGCCAAACTAACGGACAAAGAGAAAGAGTCAATCAAGTGTTGGGAGGGTATCTTCGAATATTTGTCAACTATGATCAGGACGACTGGTATCACCTCTTACCCCTAGCCGAGTACGCCTACAACAATGCGGTTACAACTGCACATGACATGACCCGCTTCTTCGCGAACTACGGATATCATCCACAAACCAAATGGCTAAAAGAACGAGAAGCACATAATCCAGCAGCACTCATTATGCCCACTGGATGCTGACGATACATCAACAAGCGAGACAATCACTGGAAAGGACAAGGGAAGCTATGGGACGATATTACGATCGAAAAGCTAAGCAACAACCAGACTTTAAAGTTGGTGACTTGGTTATGCTTAACGCGAAAAATATCCGAACGAAACGCCCTTCTAAGAAGTTAGCTCCAAAACTTTACCGTCCCTTCAAGATCCTAGAACGAAGAGGTGAACTCGCCCACAAGTTAGAAATATCGGATTGATGGAAAATACACCTGGTATTCCATGTGTCGCTTCTCGAGCCCTACCGAACTTCTACTTGACCTGCCTGAGAACAACCACTGATGACCCCAGAAGATATAGATGGAGATCTTGAGTGGGAGGTGGAAAAAATAGTAAAGAGTGAAATAATCTCTTATGAACGAAGAGTTCGTGGAAGTACCAGATATTTTGACAAATTGGGTTACTTTGTAAAATGGAAAGGGTGTTCGGAAGATCAGAACACCTGGGAACCACCGGGGCATTTAGAAGATGCAAGGAATTGGTTGAGGAATTTCATAGGGAGAATCCAGATATGCCAAAATTGGGCTAAGTAGTATTACTAGGGAAAAGGTTTTCCTGCTGTGGCCAAGTAAACGCGGAAGGTTTTTTACCCTACCTAGTAGAGTACTAAAAGGAATTTATGTTTATCGCTATACATGTACTATAAGGAGTTTGAGGTCAAACCCCTTTGGTGGGAGCTAATATTACCCTAGGGGGAATAGCTTGCATAATTATGCGCGAGGTATATGCCACCATAGGGGAGAGCATATATCCGAACCCAAGCTTCCCGAGTAGCGACTTCCCGGAGGCACCTGGGAGACTACTCAGGAACGTCAAAGAGTTCACGTTTCAAGATATGGCCAACTTATTGGAACCATGATTAGAGAACCACTTCTCTACTCTTCCTAATGCATACGCATTATGCATTGATAGATGAGTATCGGACTTGATCACTCCATACTCATGATACAATTGGTATATAGGCATTTGGACTGCATATTCCATTATAGTCTATCAGGACGAAGAGATCGAAGACTGGCTACTGGTGGAGTGGGGACACCCTCAGACGAAATAGCAGTCAGGAGACCCTCAGAGTCCAGCTAGGCAAGATTCAGGGTCAAACAGTGTTCGCCCTTTGTTCTGACGAACTGAATTTTTGGAAACATACTTCTTTACTAGAGAAGTCAAAGTAGCGTGAACATTAGTATAAATAGTAAGGCTCTCCCCGATGGTTGAGAACATGATCAAGCAACGGGGAAGAGACCTTAACAATATTATAAGTTATTACGATATTCTTCTATTAGTTTACTGCACAACTCATCTGGGGCCTTCCTGACCTATATTCCGTTGTCTCAATATCCCCGGCCTAGTTAGCCTAGAATCCTACCGTGTCAGCTACCCTGTAACAACCCCTAAGAGATTTGCTATGTTCGGACGCAAGGACTATCTGTCCGGAGCAAACACTTTTTTTGCTGAGGTAACATCTTAGGTGCAAGGCGAGAAGGGCTTTTCCCATGGTTTCAGGGGGTTTGATGTTTTCCCATGAAGTAGTAAAGCGGGAGGTTGGACTTTTGAATTTATAGGTTTTGGTCTCCCGATAGCTCGCGCTGCATGAGGCTTTTTGTACCAAAAACAATGAACGCATGATTACAAACAAAAGAAAAAGCAAAAAACGACAAAGAGATAGGCACGAACCCGGTCTCCTATACCTCCGGCAATTGAAATCTCAATACTATGAGCAATCATCCTCGGTTGGTATCCCTCTCCTCTTTTCTGATGGCTTGCTTTGCCTAGATGGGTGAAGCTCCTCCCATCGGCCTCTCCCCTCTGGCCCCTTCTGATGGTACAGTCTACAGGCAGCCTTTGTCTAGTGGGTTACAGTTACCTCTTCATCCTCTTCCCCACACTTTCTTCATAGCCCCTCACTTAGCATTTGCAACGGGCGGGTATAGTCGCAACTCATCTGCATGTGGCTGCTAGTTTCGGGTTATCGGTGAAGTAGTTGCCCTGGTGGATCTACTCCCTGGTATTGCACCTCCTCCTTGGAATGTTTTGGTATGGTCGGCATTCGAAAAATCGTGATCCTGGCTCAGTCGGCCGGCTGTAGACTTCTTGTCTTCACTGTCCCTTCTGCCTTTCCACCTCTCGGTTACGTCGGCTAGCACCGTACCGCTTCAATAATGCGGCAACGTCTCCTGCTGCCCTTCCTGCTGGCCTCTGTCGCCTGCTGATCGCCTGGCTTCATTATCGTGGCTGCGAGCGCGCTTGTTTCTGCTTGTGTCTAGGGAGTTCATGCTTTCCGCCACTGTCCTTTCGGGAACATGCAACATCCCCTCTGCCGTTTTTCCTGTGGATTCAGGGATCGACTTCGTCCTGCTTCATACTCTCATATAGAGTTCGTTACGGGGCGGACGGGGCCCCGAAAAACGCGGGCCCCCGGCCCTTTTCCCCGCCCCGCCCCACTCAACGGCCTGGGGTGGGGTGTCCTTTTCGGCATTCCCTGCCCCTGTCCCCGCTCAGGCCCCCGCCCCACCCATACCCCAGACGGGTCCCCGTTAACAATAGGTGGTAACAAACGGGGCCCCGTCCAGGGAATGAGTGTGGGTGGGCCCCTGACGGGGGCAGGGCGGGGATTACCCGAAACATACCCCCCCCGGCCCCGTGTAAGGGCGGGGTCTGGCGAGTAAAAACCCGCCCCGCCCCGCCCCGTAACGAACACTACTCTCATAAGTGCTGGCTCGGTTACTGATCTCCCTCTGCCATTTGCGCTCACCTCGGCTTCCTGGTCTATATAGCCAAGGTACATCTACCTCTCATATATGGTGCCGTCCTATGTCTTTGTCCTGCTAGCAACTGGATCCCTCCCCCTTCTCCAAGGAACGGTGTTCGTCGCTGGGCTACGGGTGAGTTGACTACACGTTTGGACTTAAGTGTTTTTCCTTTGTAGATGAGCTTGAGGTTTTCCTTGTTTTGCAAGTTTGTTAGTTCACTGTCTGGGGTATCTTCTTTGGGTTGCACGTCTGAGAAGATTATTGGTTGGGGGAATTCAGGCCTGTGGTTTCCTTGTAGTTTCTATCCATAGTACCAAGTGTTGTTGCCTCGTCTACTCAAAGGCGTCAACGGGTTGGGCAGGGTCAGAGGGTTTTAGCCAGGAGAAGCGGGATGGACTGTAGTTGAAGGTCTTTTGTCTACATAGCTGGCGCTGACGTGACCGTTGTACCTTAAACAAATATAAAAAGGGAGAAAAAAAGAAAGAAAAAAAAAAGGAAGAAGAAAAAACACCACCCAAGAGATAGGATCTTCATGCAACCATCTAAGTATTTTTCTATACTTAAGTTGGAAATACGATTGGGCTTTATTCTCTTTACCTATACTCCTCCCCTGCGAGAACCTACGCTTGAAGAACCCAGAGACTATTGCGATAGTCTCATCGAAGCGTGACCTGAACATAGAACTATTGTGATAATTCTATCTAGAACTAGAGATCCGCCACTGTTACTATCTGAAGAGATAATATCCTTTGACAGATCACTCAAGACAAGCAAGCCAGTTCTGTACTACCTGAAGAGATAGTACTATCCTATCCCTTGGTGCTGAAACAAGAGACTCGTTTACCTAGGAGACAACTGTCATTGCCTGTTGCATACCTGCTTAACAGTAGAATTGTTACAACAGTCCTGTATTCATGCCAAAAGCCGGTGCTAAGGCCTCTTAGTTGGTGGTAGCTAGTGTGATTGCAATCTTTGCCTCTCCCCACTTCTGCTTCTCGCCCGCTCGGTCTCCTCATCCCGCACAGTATGACTCACCTTATACTCTGCGGCTGTTTTGCCACCTCACCTGCTCCTGGGCTGGTACTCTAGTACCACCAGCACCTTGGCTGGCACTAGAGTACTATTACCCTAGCGGGAATAGCTTGCATAAGTATGCGCGAGGTATATGCCACCATAGGGGAGAGCATATATCGGAACCCAAGCTTCCTGAGTAGGGACTTCCCGGAGGCATTTGGGAGACTACTCAGGAACCTCAAAGAGTTCACGTTTCAAGATATGGCTAACTGATTAGAACGATGATTAGAGAACCAGTTCTCTACTCTTACTAATGCATACGCATTATGCATTGATAGATGAGTATCGGACTTGATCACTCCATACTCATGATACTATTGGTATGTAAGCATTTAGACTGCATATTCCATTATAGTCTATCAGGACAAAGAGATCGAAGACAGGCTACTGGTGGAGTGGGGACACCCTCAGAAGAAATAGCAGTCGGGAGATTCTCTGAGTCAAGCTGCGCAAGATTCAGGGTCAAACACTGTTCGCACTTTGTTCTGACGAACTGAATTCTTAGAAAGATACTTCTTTACTAGAGAAGTCAAAGTAGCGTGAACATTAGTATAAATAGTAGGGCTCTCCCCGATGGTTGAGATCATCATCAAGCAACGGAGAAGAGACCTTAACAATATTATAAGTTATTACGATATTCTTTTATTTACTTTACCGAACAATTCTTCTTGAGCCTTCCTGACCTATAATCCGTTATCTCGAATATTCTTGGCCTAGATAGCGCGGAATCCTACCGTGTTAGCTACCTCGTAACACTATATTGTTAATCTTCAGTCACCAAGGCTCCTATGTTGACAGACATCTTCGTCTGTTTTATCCCTTACTACCTTTTTTTCATCCTTGCAGATACACCACAGGCTGCCATTGTCGCACCTGAACCCACGATCACCGAAGATTTGGATTCCATAGACGATTGGGAACCTGAATCAGAAGGAGGCATAACTTTACCTTGTTCCTCCCCTTCACCACCTCTTGGCCTGTCTCGCCCTTCCACGCCCGAGACTATTATTCTTTCAACGCAAGCCAACGAACAGGTGGACCAAAACCACAAAGTTCTTCAGAACCTTATTGACGCCGAAGAACAAAACTGGAGGGTAACAAAACAGGGGTCCTTTCGTCACCCTTTCCCTACTATAGCCAAGGGTCGTAAAAAGGCTCGACGATACTGGAGAGTTAGAAATCCCCTTCCTAATTAAAGGATTACAAACCTCTACCATGGCCCTTGTGAGCCCCAATTCTCCTCACCCGGAACTCATCAGTAATCCCGATCAACCAATGGAAGATGACGATACTTCCACGCCTCATGCTTCCTCATTCGACCCGTCCTCCCGGGCTATGACCACTACCTCAAATCCTGGATCAGTCATGCACTCCCCCATGAGTCGCTCCCACAGTGCGCAATTTTGTGTCGAAAAAAAGTAAGTCACAATCAAACTCCCGTCAACGCGCAAGAAACACTACAAACCAAATGGAACATCTTAAGCAACAAATCGGACTAGCCTTTCAACACATTTCTTCATCCATCAATCATAGTCAAGACGAGAACTTGATAGCCTTAGATGCTTTATCAGAAGATGCAAAAGCCTAATACACTAACCTCCGGTTGTTACAAACAAGGTTACCAAAAGGCGAATTGATTGTTGACAAGGAACTCCAAGATGCCAAGAAAGCACTAGCAACTCTCGAAGGAGCAACACATGACGAACAGGAACGGCTAAAAATAGCTATTGCACAAGAATTTAGCCGCCAAGAGGCTCAGCAAAAGGAAAATGTGAAATTATTTGAGATCCGAGATAAAATATTGGAAGCCGAAGTAATATCCTTAAAAGCTCAATTTGCTGAACAACTTAAAAAACAGGACACCGAATGGCAAAAAGTCCCGAGACATCAGGAAGACCGTGCTGCTGAAATATTAAATCAACAAAAAACCAGTGCGGCCGAACAGTATCAAAAGGACGGTCAAGCAGCAAAGGAACTTCTGGACAAACAAAATCAGAAATTCCAAGACGCAATACAAGCCCTAACGCACAGAATAAACCATTAGGAAAATCCTAGCTTTGCCATCCCGCCTACCGAGGCAGGTGATGGTGACCCCGGACCTTCAAACCAGGGACAATTTAATCCTTGGAATCCTCCGCAAAATCCCAATCCTGATAAACGATCAGGGTCAACTCCCCGGCAAAACAAAGGGAAAGAAGTCGACCACAGAGGAAATTATCAACCACCTCCACCACCGCCAAGTAATATTGGTGGTGATCCAGACCCAGACCCTAGTGATCATGATGGCGATGACGATAAAGGAGCAGACGATGGCAGGAGCAGAAGAGGCGGACGTCCGGAACGCAACGCTCGAAGGCCATCGGTTCCTAGAGATTCATCTCCCCGTACGAGAGGCATATTAGAATTTTTGCAACAACTTAGTACACCAAATCGATCAATAAAAAATGCGGCTGAACCCTCTTACTTCTTTCAAGGCGATGATAACCAGGATGTTAGAAACTGGCTAACCGCATGTGAAGATTATTTTGATCGAAACCCTTATCAATGGGAGAACCACTCTCATCGCATTGTTTTCGCCCGCGGAAAAACCAAGGGAAACAAGGTAGCCCCTTTCGCGGAAAAATATCGAATGGTCATGGGAGGAATAGGTGGCTTTACTAGAGATCCCGATTATGCAACTTGGGAGAGATTCCGACAAGAGATTATCAAAAGATATATCGGTATCGAGGAAGAGCGACGAGCCCTAGATGAAATGGATAGAATCAGCTATAAGGGCAAAATCGATACATACCTCCTCCTTCTTGAAAATCTCAACATTAAAGCAGAACTCTCAGGAATAGCGTGGAGGGTCCGTGTCGTAAGCAAACTCCCGCAAGAAATATTACGTCGCCTATCCCATTTTTCATTTGCCACCGATGAGGAATGGAGAGAAATTTTAAGAAAAGTGGGTAGGCAAGCGGAAGAACTCCTGGAAAGGGGAAAATTAACAAAATCCCTAACGACCCCGCACGCACCCCCTCCTAAGCGAAAACGAGAAGAACCCGACAAAGGTTTCAATACCAAATACGAAAAAAGGGGATCAGACAATAAAGCTGGAAGGGGATGTTCACGATGGAAACCTCCTCGAAATAACACCGCCAAAAATAAAAACAATACTCTTGCAAAGGACGAGCATACCGATTGGAAAAAGGCATACGATGGAATCAAAGAAGATGTGGTTGAAAAACGATAAGAAGGAGAAACGCTGCACCGGTTGCAGCATGGACAACCACACCTGGAGAAAATGCCGTAAGCCAATCTTGGGCGCAGCAACGTTCGCATACAAAAACAGGGGAAACCCTAAACAACCATTTAAACCAAGAACTAGCACACTCGCAGTGCACCAACCTCCTCCAGCACGACAAGCACCACATGCAAAGGTTAACTTATGACGACGAGAAAGACCATCGCAAATCTGGGAATTGTCTGATACAGAAATGTCATAGGTGTACGCGTTGCACAATATCCAAGTATTTTCTTTCCTCAGTTTATAAGTCCTTATTTATCTCACTTAGTGGACAAACTAGGGTGGATGTCACCGTGTCCTTAAGAATGACAGGGGCACGAGCAAGCCGCGTCTTATATTCGAGAAGCAAGCAGATACCACTCATGTTTAAAGGCAGGCAGGAAGTGATTACGAAGATTTTTTCACACACGTTACACCTTGGCAAGTTTCGGAAATTCTTGGCAAAGTCTGGGCGCTGGTACAAAAATTCTCGCTGCAGAGTGCGGGGATACCACACCTGCAGGAACCGTCGAACATGGAGTAAGGGGACCGGTGGATGGGGACCTTCCCGAGAAGGAACCCGGGGGTTTTGCCTTCCGAGAAAGGACTTTTAAGTTGCCCCCCGAAGGAGGACTTTTTCTTTCCCCCGAAGGGGTCAGGTATTCCTAATTTGGAACGGTTTTCCCATTTTATCGACTTGGGTGTCTTGGGAGAAGGATCAGGGGTCGTGAAACCCCCTGGGCTTTCCCGGGCCCAAGGTGCCACCAGTACAAATTACATTTGTTCTTGCCAGAGACTGGACTCGAACGCCTGACCCTACGGGTGAAGATAGGTGGGCCTGCCCTATCTCACCAACTAGACCATGGCGAACGGTTCAGAAATACAATCATATGATCACGTATTATACCCCAACCTCGCGTAACCTCAAACACCAAAAAACGCGTTTATGCAACAACAATCCAAACTATGCAACAACAAACAGAGTCGCTAAGACAACCACGTTACACGAAAGATAAGTTTTGTTTACTTTTATTGTTTGTTTATTTTAGTGTGTTGTTTTATTTTTGCATTTGTTTGGCGTTGGGATTTGGCTCGTTTAGTGAGCTTTATATCTTCGGGAACCTCTCGGCAGGGGGTAAAGACCGCTTGTAGTGGGTTGCCCGGAAGTATAAAATATTTTGATTATTTGTTTTTTAGTTTGTCTGAGGAGACCTATCTGGTCGAAACAACGCGGGCGTTGTAACAAACACCCAACTATACAACACCCACGATGCCTTCTAAGCGAGGCAAACAACAAACTTACGGTCGCATTAAGCGAACCGATATTATTATCAACGAACCACACCGCTATGATTGTCCTGAGGGACACGCACACATTTACATCCTCGGCAAACGCTATCGAATCCCAGTCTTGTTAGACTCTGGATCGAATATTTTCCTTATCAACGAACAACTCGTTAAAGACCTTCACATCCCTTACCACTCTCGGGCTGATGCAGTCCAAATCCAAGGTTTCACTGGAGAAGCAATCTCATCCGGTGGATCACACTTTACGAAACCTCTCTACCTAGAAATAGGGACAAACAAACACTTGTCGCTTGTTTCCTGCGAAATAGCCCCGGCAGGAAAGTATGGAATGATTATACCTTTTGGGTGGTGGCATCAAGAACACCCGATAAAAAATATCGCCAACCCAGACACGTGGTGCTTTGATGATACTGACTGCCAGTCCCATCTCCTCCCGGAGGATGAAGGTATCTCGGTAGAATGGGATGAAGACGTGTTAAACGATCCCAACGCAGTGGTTATAGGCAGGATTGAAAGGATTGACGAAGAGAAAGTTACTATCATCGATCGCCTGCCAGATCAGTACCACGATTATCTGGACCTATTCAGACCTTCTACGGCAGAAAAACTTGCTCCTCGCCGTACCTTTGATCATGCCATCGATCTCAAACCAGATACCCAACCACCTTGGGGCCCAATATACCCATTATCACAGAAACAGCTCGAAGCCCTTCGAAAATACCTTGACAACACGCTCAAACAAGGAAAAATCTCCCCCAGCAAATCCCCTGCGGGCGCACCAATCCTTTTTGTACCAAAACCCGACGGTCGCTTACGGTTAGTCGTTGACTACCGAGGCTTAAACAAGGTTACAGTACACAACAAATACCCCATCCCCTTAATGACGGAGTTGAGAGATCAGGTCCGTGACGCTCAGATCTTTACTAAACTAGACCTGAAGGACGGCTTTCATTTAATAAGAATACGAAAAGGGGATGAATGGAAAACAGCTTTTCGGACCCGTTATGGCCATTACCAATATCGGGTTATGCCTTTTGGATTGGTTAACGCACCCGCTACCTTTCAAACTATGATGAACGAGATATTACGAGAATTCCTAGATCAGGGAGTAGTGGTATACATTGATGATATCCTAATCTACTCCGAAACAGTGGAAGAACACATACTACTCGTTCGAAAGGTTTTGCAACGACTACGAGAATACCGAATGGCCATCTCCTTGGAGAAGAGCGTGTTTCATGTAAAAAAGGTGGATTTTTTGGGATATGTGGTTGCAACCGACGGGGTAACTATGAATGAAAAGAAGGTCGAATCAATTAAGTCCTGGAAAGCCCCTGCCTCAGTAAAAGACATTCAAATCTTTATTGGGTTCGCTAATTTTTACCGCCGTTTTATAAAAAACTTCTCGGCAATCTGCACACCAATTACGAACCTACTAAAAGGAGACCCTAAGAAATTTTCCTGGGGAAAAGAGCAACAAGAAGCCTTTGAGGACCTGA
>Ga0307517_10004789_pt1 | contig 20647 bp, 26 predicted proteins | sample 23_EM_MG_FD_194515 | JGI IMG/M metagenome (GOLD analysis project Ga0307517, IMG submission 194515) | Populus trichocarpa ectomycorrhiza microbial communities from riparian zone in the Pacific Northwest, United States - 23_EM | ecosystem: Host-associated > Plants > Roots > Unclassified | place...
TTAGGTGGTCGGAACGTATATGAATACTCACGATGCTCTCTTGAACTGCCGCAACGCTCTGGAAGGAGGTTGCTCCCCATTCCGTAACACCGAGCCCTCGCAGATTGGCGAATGCCGGTAAAAGATTGAGAATCTCTTCTTGAAAAGGCCAGAATGCCTCCTCATCAGCGGATGTCTCTGCCAGAAGGTCTAATTCAAGGAGTGAATCAGCGTGATGAGCTGCTAATGCCCCAAAAGTCCGGGAAAGAAGAAGATGGTCGGGTTCCACTGGTGCAGCCAAAGGTTTTCCCAGATACAATGTCAAACGCTCTAGTCCCTGGTAAGAGGAGAGATACGAAGTTAATGAGTCATCGTGAACCGAGTCGGTAATGATACCGTTGAGTTCGATTTTCCGCTTCTTGAAGATGCTCCAAATTTCGCCGTTTGATAGATTCTGGGTAACTCTCCCGGAATCCGATTCAAAGTGGAGAACGTTCTTGCGCAGTCCAAAGGTTTTCAAATGTCGGAGGCGGTGTAGACACTGGGTGACGTGTTCTGGAGAGACTTCCACTTCGATAAGGTTGAGTTGTTCGAGAGAATGATGAGGGAGGGTAGACTGAAAGAAATGGGAGAAGTGCATCCCACGAGCATTGACCTCCAAACAAGAGAGATTTGGACATCGCCCAATTAGTTTGGCCAATTCCGAGGATAGATCCGTAGGGAGGGCGTAATATGGCTTCTTCCACTCTAAATAGATTCGTTGTAGGTTTGAGAGAGCGCTGAGTCGGAGGAAAGGTAGATCGCGCTGTGAGATGACGATGTTGATATCCTGCAATGGAATATTTGACAATCCATTCAATATGAGTTCGAAAGCCCAGGGTGGATCGTCCTGCCCAATTTTCCATCTATTGTTGTCTCGTCATTTGCGCCAAACACTTGGTGAGAAAGCAAAGCACGGACATGATTTTGTTTACATTTTTAAAGGAACGGATCGCCCTTTCCAAATTCTTAGTCAAAGCATTCTTGAGGGTGGTCACCGATTTCCCTTCATCGAAGGAAGACCTAAAGTCAATTGTGAGAGTTCGAGCAAGGTAAACAGCATGGGATTTCCCATTAGACAAGGCTTTTAACTGCGCACACTGCTTTCTTACATTCCTAGAGAAGGCGCAAATGGATATGTGCGAGAGCAATAACGGCTGAGCGAGTTGTCTAAACTGTTCGGAGACCAGAGACAGAACAAGAAGGGTATGTGGCCGGGGAGGCAGTATTGACTAGATATTTCAACTGATAAGAAACTGTTTACAAGATTTAAAGATGAATTTTTTTTACCGATTTGATAATATCGAGCAGGATTTCAACAGGCAGAATGGGAATTGTGGCAATTCTTTCGGCCATAGTCGAGTGTGGAGAAGGTGCGACTGTATTCAACTTCAAGCTCCGCTGCTTACTAGTGATTTGCCATCCATCATTGACCACGAGTTTGTAATGTTACAGGAGTTTGTAATACTCGATTTCCTCCCTCCCTCAACGAGCTAACATCTTCAGATTTTGCACAGTAATAAGTAAGCCCCATAGAAACACGATTATCAAGTTTTTTGGGAGGAAGAGCTATCTGAACGGGGGCAGGACTTTTTATAATGGTGGCCATTACCTTTGATGGCCTAAAGTAAGCGAATGTTGAGTCAGATCTAGTCCGATCGGGTGGATGATACCATACCAAAATTTGTAGGATTACTATACTGTGTATTGCAGTTTACCTTGCCGAATTCTGCGTCTGGAAGTTCGTCCCTCGAAGCAGAATTAAGGAAAGATTGATTTTTGCCGCTTCCAACGTGACAAAGTGACGCGAACTGAGCCGAAAGCCCTGCAAATTCTGATGTGACTAGCGTTACTTTTTTTTTTTTTTTTTACAATCTCCTGGAATTTACGACCACTCTCGATTGCAAAGGCTCCCGCATGGTCCATACTTCACTTATAATTACTGCTATGTAGCCAACTCGATATTACATAGTCTGGAGAAGTTTGAGGATGGGAGGATGGATGCTCGCTATGGAATTTTGCCACGAGTAAAAAGTTTACAACTTGATAGTACGGGTGAATCCTCATGCCTCATCAAAAATTTGTGAGTACCCTGAGAGTATTAGGGATTAATGTCTTCATATATGTCAACAGGTCTACGAGGTCGAGTTTGATTTGTAGTTTGTTCATGATTGAGATTGATTTCTGACGATTTTAGTTTGATTTTAGTATCTTCCCCGGGGAACGTTTTCTATAGGACAGTAGTGCAACATACATTACTGTAGGTACAATTATCCCTCGGACGACATGGTACGGTGTATCTGTCAAAATTACACCCAAGCGATCGCGAAAACACAATTTACTGTAGGTACTTTCATAGACGGACAGCATACGAAAATACTTACTAGGTATTAAGAAACCAATCGTCCAAATCGAGCTCGGAGAGTAGGTGGTTTCTCAGGGAGGAGAGATTGTGGTACATTGAAGTGAGCTTGTTGAGCGTCCGTTGATGGAGCATCTTGTCGTAATTCTACAGTAGGCTCAACTTGAACTACGGTTTCCGCAGCCAGTCTGAGAGCTTCCGCTTCACGTAATGCGCGACGCTCCCCCAATCGCTGACAAAAGGGAGAAATACCAATGAGCAACACGGTTGTGTGAATGCAAATATAATAATCACATACTTCAAATAATTCAGGACCTAAAAACTTCTCGGAAGCTGCTGCGGCTGCCTGGTAAAGGTCGTAGTACATTCTGTCTGCTGGATCGACGTATTTTAATAGTGGGTGATCTTGAACCACCTGAAGGAATTCGTCAAGGGTATCGACGCTGGCCTCAGTAACCTTTGGCAGGATTTTTAGGAGAAGAATCATCGCTGGCTCCTCGCCAGATATCCAGTCTGTATCGGATTCACGCCATATTTCATCCCTGACAGTACAGAAAGTCGTTTTGGCAGAATATCGACGGCCAAATTTTTTGAACTTGAATGTTTTGCTAACCTCGCTAGGTACCATAAGTCAGGATGTGCCAAAAAAAAAAAACTTCATAACACCAAAGGTCAAATCGAAATTAGACGTACTATGGGAGAAGATAGATCCAAAGGCTTCTGGCCAGTCTTGCGCATTTCTCTCCATCAAGCTGATATTGCTGATTACTTCTTGTAGGCTCCGCCATAAATTCCCGAAGTAAGAGATCAAATGCAGGGGAACCGGTCATTTTCGAGTGAAGAAAGAGTTCCGTGCGTGGGTAGTGGGTATCAACATGACTTCGCCGCAACTCTGAGATGGTCATTAACTTATCAGGATCCGTGAGCATCCTATCACGATCCATTCTCCTATACAGCTTCGGGAATGGCAAGAACGAAATTGATGTCGTTATCATGGTCGGGGTGTGGGGCATAAGTTCTTCAATTTGATCAAGGATCCATGCGTCAATGGCCTGGACATGCTGGTGGAAAAGATCACGAGCATAATCGGGGTGGAACTGGATGCGATGAACATGCTTGAGTGACTCATCAGGTGGGGTAGGGAGAAACAAACCTTTAGTTTCATCCAAATAAAAAAGGTTGCTGCGGTCTCAACACCATCTATCAGGAAACCCCGGGTTTTGTACCATGCCACATATTGTGACAAATCAAATGAAAATAGGTCATCCATGAGTTCAGGTCCAGGGGATATCGTCTGAGCGCCGAAGACGGGTAAAGCCAGATAACATCTTTCTATAAGAATACGCGGATCATCTAAAATATAGCTGGGTAAAAGCTCGGCAATGCCCAAGTTTTGGCCTCATACCTTTCTTCAGGACGGATTTCAAGATGCACCTCGTGATTACATTAACGCCCGCATCCACGCCAACGAAAAAGTTCCTCGAACGATCGGCATCCAGAAGAAAATCGGAAAGCGATGCATGCATGATTTTGATTTCACCTTCTTTCTCTTTTGCTGGAGGCAATCGAAGAATAGAATGTAGATCACTTAAGGTCATTCTTGTTGTTCCTGGCTTGTAGGAAAGAAAAATGTCAAGGAGTGCCGGGCGAGGAGGTAGATCCTTGAATAGTATGAGAACCATGAGGATTTCGAGAGCGTTCTTAATGTAAACAACGGAGGAAAATATCTGATGGTATAGCGCATCCAGTTCAGTAAATGGTGTGGCGACTTCGGGCGGGGCAAGTCCAAACACGATGTCCAATCTATCTTGCGGTAGGTGATGCGAGGAATCCACGAATTTAACAACTGTTGAGGCGTGGATGAATTGCCCGGAGGATTTTTCGACGAGTCTGCCAAGTTCTTCTCTGGAAGGCCATGGCTCCGGTAGGTCTCCACCCGCCGGATGATTCTGCTTGATTTCGTCGAATTTCGATTGAAGGAAGATTCTTATGTCTGAGTCGGCTTCGTAAGTGTCGTCCAATGCCAGACGAGTGGTCAATATGCGCAAGGGTTCTTTGTTGAAGGCGTCGCGGATAGCTTGCTCAGGTCGGCTGGCCACAAAGAACAAGAGGGGATACAACAGCTGTTTCGTAATTGTCGAAAGCACCTCGAGAAGGTATCGTTGGTCCTTGGGTTTACCACATTCATCGAGTCCATCGATAATGACAAGCCTTGGCCGGAATTTGAAGATCTTCTTGTCGCCCATCATTGCAAATGCATTGTTGAGTGGACGGATAATCAGGCCGTGGGCTTGAGCATGGAGAGAATGAGAGAGGAGGAGGGGATCGTCTTTCAGGGCTTTCATAACTGCCACCTTCATCTCTGGTATGGAACACGAAAGTTGATATGCAAGTGTTGTTATAAACTGTACTGCGTTATCGCGACCAGCCGAGTGTCGCGAAAAGAAGAAGCCTGCGGCCAGATTGTCGGACTGAAAGCAAAGATCCGCGATGCTCTGAGCGATGGCAGACTTCCCGGCTCCAGCAGGACCAAATATCCACATGATTTGGGCTTGGTTGGAAGGGTCGTCTACCCACTGCATAATCCTTTTCAAGATGGCCTCGCGGGTGTGGGGATGACATTTTGGGGGATCGAAACGCTCTGCTGAGTTGTGGAAGGCTCCCAGGGCGATGTGTGTTTTGAGAACATTTATCCATAAGAGAACATCTATCCATAAACCGATAAGAATGTGACTGAGTAACACGAGTTATAGACAGACCATTTTCCTCCTCTATAACTTGGATGTGATTGTTGAATACACCGCCGTAAATGCTCGTGTTGTTGGCATTAGCGAAGGAGCTCATACTACCGCTTAATATCATAAGTTGTGAGTTGGATGAACTTCTTTCGTCAAAAAAGAAAAAACATACAAACGGCTGGGTAGACGCGAACTGATTGGAGAGAAGGATCCCTAATGATAATCAGCGTCGTAAAAGCCTCGAGGCGGGGGCTGTGCAATTGGCAGTCCCCACGATTGCTCTCCCAGAAAAGCGTCGTCCATCTTGCTTGGCCTAGCATTAGGTATTTTCGGCGGCCAACTGACGCTGCTGGTACGTATTCCAAGCGTTCGTGGTCGTACGTGGCATCATCTCCTTGAATTTCTTGCTCAGTTCCAACTCCGGCGGTCAGATTTTGCCCGTTGATATGAATATTATGGGGTGGAAATCACGAGCGTACGAGCAGCTGAGGGCTAAGTAGCGAACGACATTCGGTTACTACATAGCAAGTTACCAGTGGAGAATGAGGTTTATGATGACATGATCGCCGATCCACCACCGAATGAAGCAATACCCCTTATTTGAAAGAAATCTACATATATTGGTATTTAATCCCGACTTCATACAAATAAAGTTTTAAATCTCGAGTTGCCCCCAATGTTGCTTAAAATAATTATAAGATTACAGAAACAGTAGCATCAAAATTCAGCCATTTGATAAACCGTTGTCGTTGTTGCCTTCTTCCGACCGCTCTTCCTATTCCCAAATTTGACCAATGCCACCCTCCTCTCTACTCGAGTCTCCTGTGGCCTGGAGAGCAAAGGTACAGTAGGGAGCGATGGAGGCAGCCTCGTGTCCGTCGATATTGAGATGCTCACATTCATATCGGGTACCGTCGCGTCTTTCCTCACGAGGGGGATCGCGTCCAAGTCCACCTGCGAGTGTCCAATCTCCGCCGACGATGATCCTTCTGTGCTGGTACTATTAGGATGAGGGAAGGCAGTGAAAGGATGAACAGTTGTAAAACCAATCAAGGAAGGCCAGCTCCTGTCTATGCACTTCATATCGAATACCCGGATGACGACGACGGAAAGATCGTCCACTTTCATGTCGAAGCTCTCTTCCCAGTCTGGGTCGTGGGCATTATCAATTTCGAAAGTGGTGTACATTTCCCGGTCGTCGACGGTAATGACAGCAAAGGCAGACGGTGATCGAGTTCTTGCGACTTGTTCTTCGTTAATGAGCGCGATGTATTCGGGAGGGTATGAGTCTAACTCGGTTCGAGGACGTTGAAGGCCTCGTGCATTTCGGATGGAGAATCGCAGCATCCGCGATTTAATTTTCTGACCAGAGGAGTGCCGCGAGAGAACGTATTCGTAGAGGGAGAAAAGAGGGGAGATTGTCAACACAAGGGGCAAGATCTAGGCCAGGATAAAAAAAATGGTGAATTCCATGGTATTGCACCCGAGGGATTGCTTACCTGTCCAAAGCCCCATTGGCCGTTAACATTACTGTTAAGCTTGTTCAAGAAGAGCTCTAGCTCTGTCATAATAATGGCCCAAGCAGCAAGCTAGGAGGTTTTTCAGTTGCCAATTCGAGCTTAAAAATGAAAGCGACTTACAAAGGTAACGAGAATGGCTTTCCCGTATGATCTATACCACCTACCTGTTCCTGATGGCGCCCAGCTGAGTATTTGACTAGCCATTCCAAGAAGCAACTCATGAAAGATTTGTCTGGGGCGGAACAGGCGGTTCCTATTGATATATTGAGGATCCAGAGGCGTAAATGAAGATGAACAATGATGCAACGCACGAACGCGATTCCTGGCCCGTTCGGAAATCCTTTCTGTACACCATTTCGCGATGCACCTCATTCTTCGGTGGATGCTTGGGTTTCAAAAGCGCCTCAATAGCAGTAGTAGAAAACAATGCGCGGAACGCCACGAAGATCGTACTCCAACCCTTGATCGCTCTCCATAGAAAGAGCAACGTAAAGATGCCCCACACCGCCAGATTAAGCCACCTCCCACTGCCCAGAGCAGGCAGGCTTGCTCCAAAGAATATAAGACGCGTCGCCGCATTGCACTCCGGGGGCCCTGATCCAAAAGCAGGTGCAGAAATCCACACATACAGGGCGAAGGAATACGTAAATGCAGAGCGGGTCCAGTTGGCGACGATGAGAAGGGGGGAGTGAACAGGGCGCATGGCGTTCTTCCCTGATGAGGGGGACATAATTTCGGAGAGACCAAACGCCGATGCAAGAACGGGGAGCAGAAGAACTGGGATTGGTGTAAACGGAAGGGAAATGAAAACAACGAGGAAGGAAATTTACCATAAACTACAACAATGGCATCGAGGAGGGAAATTTCATTTCGAACGGATGTGATGATGCTTGATATTATCAGGGAGAGCGCTGTCGAGGTCATCGACCAATACGCTCCTGGGGCATCCTTTGGTGAAAATCGTACCAAGAGTACTGGTAAACTGTGAGTTTTGAACTCAACTTCAAGTTGGTTACCTTTACGCACCAGACAGAAGAGATTGAAGATACAGCGCTATTCGTACGCCGGGTCCTACAGAGGGAATTAGACAGGCATCAAGATCAAAAATTCTCGCCTACCCGAAATATCCGGATTACTGCCCAAGCCGCCATCAACAGTGAAAATTTCAAGGCTGGGTCAAGTATACACACCTCGAGATACCCTGGCAAACTCCATCCACAACCACCGACATGCTGGCTGTGGGAAAGCTGCCGCGTAAACCCCTTATTTATGACTCGCAAATCCGACATCATATGGAGATGATTGACCGTTGACAAGTTGATCAATATCGGGTGGCAGTGCATCACGTCGGAATTTGTGGGATTTCCAGGTTCTCGGAATTCAATGAGGTGGTTCAAGATGTTTTTATATTTATTTTCTGTTAATACTAAACGAAACGGGTAGTTGCTACATTGGTGTGGGATTAGTCTCCCCTATGAAGACAGTGGGTGCTCGGAAAGTGTTCTACAATAAAGTTAGGATGAAGGGGAAAGGTGTTTAATAGAATGCTGGGGTGGTATAACAAAGCGAGAACGAAAATCCATCAAGAGATACAGTTGTTGTCGGAATGCGAAATCCAACGGGATGGTTGGAGGGTATATCTAACCAGGTAATATGATACAGTGGTGCGGCCAAATGCGCAGAATGATCGAAGGATTAGATGAATGCGACGCGAGGGTCGGAGGTAGAATTTTCGGAGCGTTATAATATAACGAAGGGACCTCGGAAGAGGTGAAGGATGGGATGGGATCAGGGACCCCATCTAGTGACCGGCAGCGGCAAGGTTGAGGGCACCGAGGATGATTTCCCAGGCGAGGTCCACGGTGTCCCAGAGTTCGGGGTCGTGAAGACCGAGAGCAACCATGTCCTGCCACAGCTCCTTGACATGAGCAGCATGGGTTGTTAGCGCCTGGAGGCTTGAACCAGCTGACGAGCATAGGTATGTAGATAGCTGGTGGAGCGTGGAGCCGGATGCTAACGTGGATTGGACGGTGTGGTGCGATAGCCCCTGCACAAACCCGGCCGGGAGGGGGAAGAGCGACTTTAAGATGCCATCGAGGCTGTGGTTATATAAATACCCGTGAAGTACCTTGAAAGCGGCAGGAGAAGGAAGGGCGAGGGGTAGCACCGGGAGGTGAAGGACACCTGACAGAGCACCACTGGATGGGGGAAGTCGGGGAAGCGCGGAGCATTGGGCAGCAATGACGACACTGTGTACGGGGAACATGAAGACGTGTTCATTCCCTGATGGTTTTGAGGATGCAATGGCAAGGATATGAGTGGGATATGATGGGTGGGATGAAGACGCGCGAACGGGGATCGACATTGATTGAGGAACATTCGACTTGGGGATAGACGATGGCAAATGCGAAGAGGAAAGGCATGAAATGCCTGCGAGCATTCTACATGACATAAACGCGTTAATTAGGACCTAACACGGAATTGGAATGGACATACTGATGGGCTTTGGTTCGGAGGCCCCTGCGGATATACTCTGCGGGTACATTGGCGAGCTCTGGGGCTACAGCCTGGATAGCCTCCCGCGACACCTCAGCAAAGGGTGGACGCGTAAGAGTACGGGGGAGCTGAACACTCGGAGACGGCATGGTATGGTGGTGGCCATGGCCATGCATGGGGTAGGGGGAATGGTGGTGGTGGGAGGCGACCTGGAACATGTCTTTGAGATGTGATAAGACTTGGAGGACTGGGAAAGTGAAGGTTGTGAAAAGATGACATGGGTTATATACTTTCGCAAACGCGCAGACTTAGGATCGAGATTTCGTAAGACCTCTTTTGGCCATTCCTTTGTCGGCTTCCCTGATTTGGCTCGCCATGTGTCACTGAATCTCTCTAGACACCCGTTACTTTTGGATGCTCTTGTCCATGATTTGATCGAAGACTTGAAGTTCATATCGCCTATTACGCTCGCTGGTTTGTCTCCATCACAACTGTCCTTGTATTCGAAAAAACAAGTTACCTTGTTTTTTTCCTGCGGATTTAACTTGAGAATTAATTCGAACGCAAGTGTTTAGGCTTTATTGAAAGGCTTTATACTCGCATTGTAACTTCTGCCAATTCATCCATTTGAACTGTGAAAAAGCTGAGGGTTTATTGGAAGTACTTTTTATGAGCAAGTGGGACTCACCGACGTTCTGTTGGATAGGACCTTCCTTTTAGGGAACCAGGGACACTGCTTACGTGAACATTAGTTTGTGCCAAATTGGGGATTTGCCTTGTTCGTGAGTGAATCATGACCATCTCTTTATAACTAACGAATGGACAAGTAGGGATTGCTACAAGTGCCTTGAATTACAACTGCTCAGATAAGTTCTGATGTGATTTCTTGACCTCCCACCACCATCTACTATTCTTTGTATTCGACCCGACGAGTCATTTCCATGTACAGGGCGGTCGGAATGCCAAATCTCTACATTCTGACATGAAATCTTCCCAGAATGAGTCAAAATATCTATCCGATTACTCATAACTTATCGCTACCCGTAGTTGCCAGATGTTGCTAGCCACCACGTCTGCGGGAACGCAATGGAGGAATCACATTATGATTATCTGTACGTCTGTCTCCTCGTCCCTATGAGTCGAACGATCATTTACCGTCCTTATTTACGGCAGTCACAAGCATATTTCTTGTTTGGTTAGAAAGCCAATCGATCTATCTAGTGTCAATACGAATCTTTCTTCACGGCCGACGAGTCGTGCCGGCTATACACCCGCGCCCACTCCATCGATTACCGATGACTGAGATGAGCAACAACATCTGACATCATGGTCCGGATCTGTCCCCAGGCAGTCTCCTTAGTTCATTTGCCTCGTGTGGCCGTCCTCAAGCTCTTCGTGTGTCCAATTTTGTAACCCTTCGGCCGGATCAGTGGTGCTATCAATTCCTATCTCTCCATGCTTGCTCACGTTCGTCATTTCAGGCCAACTCTTAAGCACGGAAATGCAGTCGCGATTCCATGATTCCGAACCCATGGTGGCAAGCTGGGCTGAGGTACATGTCAGAAGGGAACTCGCGAGTGATAAAAGGTTTCTCGAAACAGGACATCAATCCGCAGCAATGGCATATTGGACAATGCAGTAGTTCCGGGCATAAGTGATGCCTCCGCGAGACTTGACAACACAAGGTGCTGGTCATGGACTCGTACTTACCTGTGCAAGAATGATAGTCGAGAGCGACGCTCCCTCGGTTCATGCCTTCCACTCTTGTACTCCTTGCCTAATCCACTGACTACCTCTTAAATTAACATCGACTCTCGCAGGCACCCGTCGCTCGGTGCACTGCCCCAGTGCTCCAGCGCCTTTTGGGAATTTCCTATATTATCTCAACTCCCTCGAACAAGTGAATCATGAGACGTCCCTGATCCTACCGCGTGGCTATCTCCCTGCTTCTATGTGATCCTTTCAATCAATGGACAGACTTGTACCCTCGTATCGGGATGTACTTTCCGCATTCTTTCATCCGGTAGGGATGGACTTCGGGATCCTTAATTACCTCGACTCATCACTGGTCGCGCAGAGTGTCAGGCGACCCGCCATGAATCAATGCCCCCCGCAATAGTGCCGGAGCCCCATGTTTACCACCCCTTTTTTTGTCTCCGCGTCGCCTATCTTGATTTCCGTCCGGAATCGGAGTACTTTTTGTGTTAGCGTATCATTTCTAGTTAACCACAGAATTATTTCTTCCACATAAACGCCCTAATTAGGAGACTTGACATCGCTGTGTCCTGTCCCTGATTTCATAACCGAAATCAATGGTGGACCCACAATGCCCCTGTTGTCAACAACGAGGTATGGTTATAACGTCTCTCCTTCGTTTTATCCCATATCTCCGTTAACCCTTTTTTTGTTCCCTGCCGTCCCTTCAAACGTGTAGGTCTAACTTTTTCAAGTCGTGGGCGTCCATATTGGTCTGAGCCTCGAGGACGTGACGAAAAAAATGCAGTGTTTTGATTATAGACGGAGTTCGCATGCGTAAACTTGAAAATGTCTCCCTTCAGAATATATAGAGCCTTCAGGTATTTGAATTCTCCAGTTGCCATGAATAGAATGTTGAGTAGATTCAATTACCTTGACTTTAGATGGAAGTATCGCTTGTGGGTCCCCAATTTCTTGGAAAGCTTGAGGTGCAAGCCCAATGTATGTATTCTAGTAATTTCTACAGGTTCAATGGCATTTTCAAACTTCTGTGTTTTGTAAAGATCTTTAAAACGTCAAACATCCATTTGAGCGCCGACACCTGAAGTGGGCCGAGAAGGCCGAACCATTCCTGGCGCTGACTTTTTTTTTCTTCCAGACCTTACTTGACCATTCGCTCGGTAGAAAGCACAAAAATGGTTTTTTGGGACGTGCCAGTAACTCCCTGCTTTTCTCCTTTTAATACTGGGTCAATCCCGAAGCCCGACCGTCGACTGAGGTATATTTCTGGAACTTATCATCGCATCCTTATCCAACTTGCTTGTACTTATACCCATAAATTTGGTGGACTGCGAATTCCGGCGCACTTGACGACCCTTTCCATCGATTTTCCTCCATCGATTTTCCTTGACGGACAGCGGACACAGGAATTTCCACAGTGGGTCCACCCGTCTTTTTGTGAAGACGCGTGAAACGCCTTGCGTTCATACTGTATTGTTCCTACCCCGAACTCTTCGCCACACAATAGCCTGACACCACCGCTCGAATCCAATATGCCCAAAGCCGGCCCACTTGGACTGTCATGAGGCTAAAACCCCTTTGCCCTGGCACGACACGAGGACATGGTGAAAACTCCCCATTTTGGCTGACAGCTCATCTTTAATCGTTAGAGAGGTGTCAGCCTGTTGGAGTTACTTTGCTGGTCCATATTCGATAGACATGGAATCAATGGAATCTGGATCATGCTGATTCGTCAATTATGTTCAAGTCCGACTACTGAATGGATTTGAGCTTCCGCCGTCCACATCCTCTGGACCTTTGTCTTGTGCAAAGCCTTTCAAGTCGCTGGCATGCTTTCCGGAAAACGATCCGACTCCAGACCTACACTGGTTGGTCTGCAGGCGGAAACATCTGACTCGCATGACACTGGATGCCTACAGGAGCCTCCGCCTTTCTAAGAGGACAATGGCTGGGTTCGTTATTATCCATATCGTTTGTTGTTTTGGGCCTTGATTAAAACCAATTACCGTGCCGGTCAAATTTATCTGCTCTCGGTATAACAGCTTGGGTCATAGGCTACACTATATCGGTGTTGAATTTCATTCCCATACAAGACCCAACCCATGTCCTGTCTGGGATTTCTTCGTATCCAAGAATATGTATTCTGTCCAAAAATTAGGCAAAGAATCACGATGCCTGTAGCTAAACAACGCGTGTCATCCTCGAAGACGTCGGAATATGATTATCACCTTTCCTTTTCAGCTGCGTGACCTCCTGTCAAACCTTGGATTGCCTGGACTGGGGACGTCTTGAACCACGAAAGATAGTGGCGGTGGCGGATGAAGAGGTTCCCTGATACCATTTGGCTCCATTGCTGTCCGTCGACTTCGGACTGACAGTTTTAGTAAAGGGTGTTTCTTATTATTCCAGGTGAAGAGGCAGTTTACACCCTCCTAGAATATGCGATCAATTCACTAACTACTTCGGCAGCGCGACGACGCTGGCACGGATGTAGAGCCAAATCTTACTACCAACTTGACTCCTCCAAAAGCATGAGGCTGGGGTAATCGTTGGAAGGAGCGTAAATCACTCCTTCCATGTCAGAGAATAGTTTACGAAGGCATTCAGTAGAGGTTGTACATAGATATTTCCAACGTTTCCGAGTTTCTCCATCCATATGCATGGAGCATAATAGACGATCACTCATCCATCATAATCAAGTGGGCTGCTTGCTGGGACCTTGGTTTGATGACACATTGGAAAGGTATAAGATGGCTACGTTGTTCCATAAGGATGACAGAATCAGCAAACAAAAATCCCGAGGAAGCGCACCTGATTGTTCCCGTTGTTTGTTCTTGTACAGGTTCAATGACGACACCATCTTTCGAAAATTTCGTGACATCGAAGACAGCTAGCGCCATTGCGCAAGAGATGAAGATGGAAGTTTCCGCCAAAAAACGACCTGAAGCAATGTTAACCCTCTGGCAAGAGAAAGAAATACGGCGTTATGTCGAACGCACCGGGGCATATTCTATCGGAAAGCCATCAGAAACCTTTAGAAAACACCATGATGACAAACTACACACCTCCTTCCAAATCCGAAGCAAAAGTCCCTTGGATCCTGCTCCGGAGTGGGTCCCAAGAACCTTTCCGGTTTAAATTTGAAGGGATCCGAGTAAACCTTTGGGTCATGAGCCATCTTCCTACCGAAGGGATTCCAATGTCAGAGAACGTTGGGGACTATGGGTAATCTTTTGTGCCTACCAGAGATTTACGATAACCAATGCACCCTTAGGAATTCGATAACCGTCGTGGATATCGTCCTCTGTTACGCGGTGAGGCACACCTGTTTCCTAATGCTCAGCGCACTGAGTCATTGATCACGGGGCACGCTTACCCGTGGGGGTTACACTATGCCATCGTAGCACTTCGAGCGCGAGTGCATTTGTATACGGCAGGTTGTCACGGTCGGCAAAACCGGGCAGACGATCGTTTCCGACCACTGCATCGATTTCTTGCTGAGCTTCGCGCATAGCTTCCGGATGTAGTAGCATTGCAAGAAAGATAGCGTAATTAGCAGACACGGTCTGCATTCCTCTTTTAATTAGCGAGGTTCCAAGGAAGGGAGGTTCAGACATACGGTATCGGCTCCCCCAGAGTACAATGACGCGGCAGACCATTTAATTTCGTGTTCTCGTTCGGGCGTTAAATCCTCCGTTTCTAGAAGTCTGGAAGTATATGATGTTTCGGCCGTTCCCAAAGCCTAGGAAGGGAATAAGGAATTCGCAGCTAGAAAACAGAGACGATATAGCGGGTACCATTTGCTGCTTAACGAATTGATGAGGCGATTCTGCCATCACAGCCAAAGTATGAGCCCATGCCGCTGCCGTCTTCTTGAAGCCACCTCCGGGAAACCACGCAGGTATATGACGCACTAACAGAGTGTATAATTAAGATTTCTATTTGCTCGAGGTGGTCAAACTACTCACGTGCCGGAACGATGTTCACCAAAAAACCTGGGGCAGTAGAGAGGGAGAATTGTACAGTGGCTTCGTCCGCCAATGTGACGAAGGGATCATCCTTCTCCTGGACTTCATACCCATGAGAAATGCGGAGAATGATCGCCCCGGCAGTTCTATAGAGATTATCCATGTATATTCCACAAAGCTTAAGCTTCGCAGTTGGGAACTCACTTTCGCACATGGGCTGCTAAGTCATCGGGGTTGGCCAGAACAGATTTCAGGAATTTCCGAGTTTCTGTTTCTTCGGCTGGGAAGAAGCGGGTCATTGAGGAGGGGGTCCCGATTACTTGGTGGAAAAATTTGCGGTAGTTTCGGAAACGCTCGCCATAGGGGACGAGGACAAGTGTATCTCTCCAGCCGACAAGTTCGCCTCCCATCTGGATGACTGGACGATCGGAGTAGATTGAACTCTTTTTATCGAGCATCTCGACCGCAGTTTTTACCGAGTTTACGATAATCATCTGCTGGCCAAAGACGGATACAGACACCATGTCACCTAAGATGTGTTACAAAAGATAAGGGAGTAAGTAGGCGAAAGCGTACCCCACTTTTCGCCCCACTCTGCGAACTTAAACCACTCATACGTCGCTGGCATATCCAAAAGGTTCTCCAGGAGGGGTAGTTTGCGCGGACCTGGAGGGAGAGGATTTGACTTCTTGCTCATGAGTCCCTTTAATAACACGAGCATCAAAGCAAAGAGTGCGACATCGAGGAACGTGAAGAGAGCCATCGCGAGAGCGATAACCTCCAGAAGGTGGGGTGAAGGAACGAGTGGGAATCGTATCCCATCCCACACACACACATCATTATATAGGGCTCATGCCCTTTCGTTTGGCAACCCTGCCTGTCGGGTCCTATTATTGAGCAAAGTCCTCGGACACCGTATATCGCACATTTATCTGCCCAATCAAGGGTTGTCGCAGGCAAATGGGGACAAGAATGGTATCCACCGGCTCCGCTCCACTGATGAGACTAAACTTTTTATTCTTGAAATCATATCCCAACCTCGCAAGGGAGAGATTTGCGAGGGCAACAGTCGTGTTAACCTCGAGGGCTTTCTCTAGAAGCATAAAACTTTCTGCCAAGTCTTCCCGTGCCGCAAATCAGAAGTAAGTGATGCTGATGCGCGAAGGCAATGGGTCACCTTTGTGGGCCCGCTAAACTTGGAACTAACATTGACAACTTGTTGACAACGTGTCAGCATTCGGTGAGGGATGGATATTGGAAGAAAAAGACGGAAATTCAAGGCCTCAGGCCTCAGGTCTTGCAGTTTTCATGAAGAGCATGACATGGGGGCAACTTCAGAGCCGAAATTCCTGGCCTCGCACCGGGTGGGTTGATTGGTTGAGCCGAAAGTAGAGTCACGGAATTTGCCGTTGATATGCATCAAAAGCCGATCATCGGTAACAACCCCTATCTGTTTGATGCGCCTTCAGCGTTTGGCTTCGTACTAGTACTAGAATAGATATCACATACAGAAAGCAGTAAATGTATCATGAGGTCCAATGTGACTTAAAATCAAAGTGCAATATCTGAAATACCCATTGTGAGGACAAAATTTGATGGCTGGACGAAGAGACGGTTCTAGCAAGCTTGGTGAGGCACTGGTTTTCGATGACATAGGGTTGATAAGATTGCTAGGTGAAACACTAACTGGTGGGTATTCCGGTACAAAGTACCACCGAAATCTAACCAACAAGCACACTAAAAAACGATATATTCGTGCCATCAATAATCTAAGAATCCTCATAAAATCCCCGTGCCCCAAAAAATTGGTAAGCCTGGCAGAACAGTGTCAATGCTGGTGGCCTACACAGGGGTGAACATATTTTTGTGAGCCCATTCGCCCTCAAGGATCCAATATCCTTGTTATTCTTTCTCCCCTTGGGTTTAATCTTTATTTAATATTTGCCCCAGCCACACCTAAGTATAGAATGTGAGCAAAACGGAGAACAATAGCCGAGTGAGTCAGCATGCATATGGCGGCCGTGAAAGTTATCTCCTTAGCGCTTAACCTTGCATTGACAGTCCCATCCCATTCTGTTGGAGAGAAGATAAGCAAATTCATTCAACCCCTCAAAGTCTTTGTCACTTCAGGGATCGAGAGTACTTTTTATTCGGTCAAAACGTGGTCTGTATGTTAGATAGACTGTAGCTGATGGGAGGATTACGGGTCTGATAAGTAAACCCATGAAAAATCTTTGTTGATTGAATAAATAGCTCCTTTCGCGAATGTCGATCCAAAGTAAAACCATTTCTCTATTTCGGAGATCTTCATTGCATAGCCTTTGAGATCAATTAAGCGCCTGAGAAGTGCCACGGCATCTAATGTGTTGATTTCCATGTTCCACCTGTCAACACGCTTCCCGGGTCGTTCAGAGGCCCCATCAAAATTATTATTGCTGGGTGTGCATGTTCTGTTCTGGATCTCGAAAAATTCTACACCACGAACTCGGTTGACGTCTATAATCCCAATGCGAAGGTCATCGACGCTATTCACCAGGCCGAATACCATTTTTTCAAGGAACTCAAAAAATTATTCTCCTGGTTAAATAAACATTGATATGGTCGCATACGCCCAGGGACTTGAGGATCTTTTCCAATCATCTGTTAATCAAGGAGCTGTTTTATTCCAGTCCAAAGTCTATGCCGCGGATTGGCGCTACCAACTTGTTTTCGAGATCTCGAGGGCCTTCGACCAGAAGGAAGAAATTAAACACATATCTGGAACCTCGAGAGACAATTCGTGGATGGAGTATTAAATGTTTTCTTGGAAGTATTTAAGAGCACTAGTATTAGTGCGTAATACAATGAAGGATGGGTGCAGATGCGAGAAAGAGGGACAGCGAATACAGTAATAAATATCCACAATGCCTACTTATACAGTAGAATAAGTGGAATTGGCTATGTAACATGTTCCAGTGAATTATCGCAGCGCTTCAAGCGGCAGTTGGCCCGGGGCCACCTGAATTTGTTAAGTAATCTACAGTGTATGTACGCTTTTATTCGTCCAAGTGCTTTGCCAGATCCAGAAACCAGCCTTTTTTTCTTGTAACACGGAAGATTTTACTTCAAAATTTGTGGTACATGGCTGCAGAAGGCAATTGAAGCAGCCAAGAAGCAGCTTGTCAGTGAATTCGCTCCGAAAATCCTGCGCGCTGAGCCTGTAAGTAAAAATCGGGAGTCTCTCTGCGGCTTGCAATTTCTCTTCTTTATATCTATATGTACAGGAAATGTAATCACAGAGACAATTCGAGTCGCTCGTTCGCACAAGCGCTCGTGGTTGAAGATCGGGATTTGCCGTGCGCATTCGGCATGTCCGACAACACTGGGGAAATCAGCACATTATTATTATAATTAGCTTGGGAATGACCAAAGGTTTGAATAAAAAGCTATAGAAAATTTCAACAAGAAACACGGAACCTCGAGCTTTCTTTCGAACGAACTGAATGAGTAGACACTTCAATACTCATTAGCCACATATTTGATGAAAACAAGTCCAAAATTATATTCGAAGAACAGAAAATCCAGGGCCACCTTTCCATGAGTCCATTTATTTTGTTCTCCTCTAATTGGCGATATAGGATCATCAGCTCGGTTTTCTAAATTGTTCCAGGACTTTCCAGGAATTCGATGCCATTTACGTAATCAAACCATTGAAAAGGTTCCTATCCTGAAATCTCTTCGCACAGCTGAGCTTTCGAAATGGCTACGACCCAACGTCCAATTGCCTACTTTGACATCAGCATTGGCGACAAGGCCGCTGGGAGGGTAATATTTTCGCTTTACAACGATCTGGTTCCCAAAACCGCTGAGAACTTCCGTACGTGAGGCCGGCGTAGTTTGCTCTCCAGTCAGATACTGACAAAAGCTCTTGTTTTGAAATAGGTCAGCTATGTACGGGAGAAGCTGGTGTTGGTCAATCTGGGAAACCGTTGAGTTACAAGGGATCGGGCTTCCACCGTGTAATTAAAGGGTTTGCATATTGCATTGATCTGGTTGAGGGATGTGCACTGACGTACACCCCCCACTAGATTCATGTGCCAAGGAGGTGACTTCACAGCAGGCAATGGTGCGATTTCTCTTGATCATAGAGTTGTGGTGGTATCTAATCGCTTTAACAGGTACCGGCGGCGAGTCGATCTACGGAGAAAAGTTCGAGGATGAGGCCTTCTCCGTGAAGCACACCAAACCTTTCCTTTTGTCCATGGTATGTCAACGTGCCATACCTTGGCGACCAATTCCTTATCGAAATCAAGGCAAACGCAGGCCCCAATACAAATGGATCACAGTTCTTCATCACAGTCGCCCCCACCGCTCACTTAGACGATAAGCACGTTGTCTTCGGAGAGGTTATCAAGGGAAAGTCGATAGGTACCACAGATTTAATATTCTCCTTCCCTCTCTCACATTTTCCTCTATCAAGTTCGTCAGGTCGAGAACTATCCAACATCCTCTGGAGACGTTCCGACGTCGCCGATCACTATATCGGATTGCGGCGTCCTTTCTCCTGATGATCCGTCTCTACAAGACGATGTTGCCGCCCAGGCAGGAGATCCATACGAAGATTACCCGGTGGATGAAGATAAGGACTCTGAAAACCCTGAAATTGCACTACAGATCGCACAGGCCGTTAGAGAGGTTGGAAATAAATTGTTCAAGGAAGGAAAGACCGAGGAAGCCCTACAAAAGTATCAAAGTGAGTACCTCACTATTTGGTCGTCTATAGCGTGAACCGTAACTGAATTGCGATATGAAGAATCACTTCGCTACCTAGATGTTCATCCCATTCTTCCAGAAGGGTCTTCACAAGAACTACAAGATAGATTTAATGCCTTGATCACACCACTACTCCTTAACTCTGCACTAGCTGCCATCCGTGCGCAGCCTCCCTCATCCGCCAATTCCTGGATCGCCATTTCTAATACTACCCGTGCATTGGATAAGCTCACTCTCAGCAACGCCGACAAAGGTACTATTCATTTTTAAGATCGAAAACATAATACCGGTTGAACGCCTTTTTAGCGAAAGCGTTGTACCGCCGTGCATTGGCCCAGGTGCAACTCAAAGACGAGGAGAAGGCAGAGCAGGACCTCCTTGAAGCCGGTCACTTAGTTCCGGACGACGCAGCCATTCAAGGCGAGCTTTCTAAGATCAGGCAGCAGCGAAAGGAGAAGAGGGATAAGGAAAAGAAGCAGTTCAAGAAGATGTTTGCTTGATGCCTTATCTCTCTGTGGGAACGGACGATATAAGAAATTGCGTAGTCAATAAATGTACTTGCGAATGTAAGGTTGGAAAATAAGATAAGATTTCAGGACTCTTGACTTCCTAAAGTTCCCATCAAGGGTGATGTATATGTGACGACGATCTGCGGCAAAGGTGCCTGATGACCTCTTTCTTTCGCTCACACCACCAGAGATCCATACATCGGCATGCCTGCCATATCTTTGGTCAGCGACCTGCTAAGGTCCCCAGATAATGCCAAAGTTGTCCTTGAAGCTACTTTGGTCACTGCTTCGGAGACGAGCCAAGATCTCCAGAACAGACGTGTCTTGGCCGTGATCTCTCACAGGGATGACTGGGATCTAACGGAGGAAGGATGGTATATATTTCCACTTCCTACTTTCAACCCCGCGGTTATAACTAACTACTAAAAAAAAGCCTCTTCGTGTGCAAGTACAAGAATCATGTCAATGGCCAACTGGACGAACTCGATATCCAGCGAGTATTTCCCATCTACGGTGAATTCTCTGTCGTCATAAGCCAAATGCACCGCGGAACCGCCGATCTCAGACC
>Ga0307517_10004790_pt1 | contig 20646 bp, 22 predicted proteins | sample 23_EM_MG_FD_194515 | JGI IMG/M metagenome (GOLD analysis project Ga0307517, IMG submission 194515) | Populus trichocarpa ectomycorrhiza microbial communities from riparian zone in the Pacific Northwest, United States - 23_EM | ecosystem: Host-associated > Plants > Roots > Unclassified | place...
CGGAACCAGCCAAGGGTCAGAGGACTGGGTCATTCCTTTCCCCACGATAATATCAGGGGATGCCTCAGTTTGACGGGACCTGAATTGACGATGTGATGGGTGATAGGAGGGTGAATGCCATGTATATGAAGTATCTAAAGTAGCTGCATAAACTACAGCCTCAAAAAAACGAGAGTAAACCGTGTTTCACCGGAGGGGATGGGAAATTTGATATAATACAGTGTTTGACATATAAAGATCGATGCAGAGCGTACGAAGACCCTTAGATGGGATGTATAAGTAAAGTGGAAAGTAGAAAGAGAACGTCGGGGCATGTCCGAGAGATCATCGAACATCAACAGGTATCGACGAATAGAACTGCCCCAAAAAGTTATAGAAACATTATGATACGTACAGAGGCGTCTCGAGTCGGACATGCATACGAGTGTGGGAGAGATACATGGATCTCATGCGCTGATATGCGGACGCCAATGGGAAAGGAATTGAAACAGTTCCGTTTCATTGTTCAGCAAATGAAACTTGGTGATAGGGGGAGGAAGGGCGTAGCGGCGGCGTAAAGAAAAGCCAGGCATGAGGATACGCGGGAAGCATGAGGTTGCGTGATGGGTGGGTAGATGCGGGATGAGAGATAAAAACTCGTCAGAGGGGGCGGAGAGACAGGTATCGATTATGATGGTATATTCCAGAACCAAGGGCTGGGGACGGGGCAAAGTCGGGTGGACGCCACTTGCCGAGCGCTGGACTCGAGATGCCGAGAGGAGCGGGCCGGGGGTGGAAGGGCGGTGAGAAAAAAAGTGACAGGCGAGAGAAAGGAAGGGAAGTCATGAGATTACTCGAAGCCGTATTGGACGGCGATCCTACACGCTTCGTGATCGGACCCAGAATGTTGTTGAAGTTCCCCCAGGGTCAGGAACGACGCATCGCACGCAGAGCAAGTATGCATCTGGGCGTGTTCGGATGGCAGTAGTGGCGCTTGTGGCGGAGGAGAAGGCAGAGACCACGATGAAGATGAGGATGATGAATGAGTCCTTGACCGTTTCGAGCTTCCTGATGATTTTTGGGACGTAGAGGACTGTGTGAAATCACAAAGGTGAATTGTCGGAGAAATGGTCAGCACACCAATCCACACGGGACCCATCAAACATGACAGCAAGCCAAATACGAAAAGGGATTAAAGATCGCCTCAAGGCTCTCTCGTGAGAGTGAGAGGAGGATTTCATAGTCGGCGAGGCGTGAAAGAAGGGTGGACGGCGGAAAAGGGACAAAAACCGTCGGGAAGGGTGGACTTACGGCATCCGATGACTCCCCCAATTCTGGTTGACTCCCAACCTCTCCGTTCTCACCGTCCTCCGGCTCGTGCGAGTATTTCCGCTTCAATGACATCAACGCCGCTAGAGAAAGAAGGCTGCGTGAGAAAAACAGGACGGATGCGATGGCACGTGCGAGGGTAACGGATAACCGGATTCGTGAGAACCCAGCTGAACGGAGCCGAAGTCGTCGAACGTGGGGACGTGGCGAGTGGCAAGAAACGGTGGGGAAATACCAAGGATACGGTAAAAGACACAGACGGGACATACCTGCGTTATCCTCAGTGAATACGCTATCGAAGCTATTCCTCCAAGCTAACACTCTGCTCATCTTCGCCTTCTGTTCAACTGGCGCCAAGGTCATAGCGGGTTCACATTCCGGATCTCCCATTCCGAGTTCGGGACACGAGGGATCTGAAGAACAATACGACTCTGTGGCCTCCTCTTCCTCTATTTCCTCGCATTCCTCCGACGATGAGTAGTAATCGTACGATTGGCTCGAAGATGGCCCGGGGGATAACGGGGCTGCTTTGGAGGGTGGGGGCGGAGGCGCGACTTCGTCAAGTTGGATAATCATCGGGAATCGATATTCATGTTGGATTGAGTGTAGGGGATCGTCCTCGATACGGTGGGAGGTGGACCACTGGCACCACATCGTTTCTGGGAGCGCGAAATCGGAAAACCGGGGTTCCTAAGGCGAGGGGTTAAACCGAGGCCAGGGATGTCGTGTGGGGAATTATAAAGGAGGGAGGACGGGATACAGGGGGTGGTGGGGAGGGTAAAGACGGCGGAACAAGGGGGATTGGGAGGGGTATATAACATAGGAATAGGACCAGTATTTAAAAATGGTAAAGCCCCGCGCTCCTGTCGACCGGCCTGAAAGGACAGGTACGACAAGGGCGTGTGTGTCCGTGGTCCACATACGTACAAGACAACTCTATCTTTCTCAAGTACAACAAACCCACCCCACCGACCATCGGGGCGGATTCCCACGAAGCGGGATAACAGTGGGGGTTTCTCACGCGTCATGGGCATTGTGGAATGGGCTTATGTATATCTGGTTCCCTCTTTCCCCAGCATGGGCTGATCAGCCATACAACCAGTACGAGCACACACACCCTTCCACGACCCCCCTAAACACGCTGGGAATTCCGTCCCATTCCCTCTCACTCTCCCACACCGCACCGAAGCTGACGCTCCACCTTGGTCGGAACGATCGGAATTTGTTATTTCTCCACGCTTCACCATTCACACGGTGCCAAGTATGCGTAAAACACAAAAAACGCTTAAACTTTACGCGTTAGGCCCGCCGAAATAAGAGCAAAGCCGAGGAGCACCGCTACACACAGGTTCCATCCGGCTCACGTACCGTGCGCGCGCGCGAGCTCGGGAGTTCGTAAAGCGGCGTACAAACAGAATAGTCACCGGTGGGAATATTCTCAAGGGAGTGACACGAGGGGGGACGAACTTCAAGCAAGCGGATGACGCCGAGGCCATGGGAAGGCCGAACGGGTGAGTGAATTGAAGAAATGGTCTCGCATCCATTCCAAGACCCGTAAAACCCATGCCGAAGTCCGAGTAGGAAACTACGTCAAGGAACAAAGCTACTAAAATGGAAGATTCACACTTTCCCGTTCCCGTCCCGAGGAAAAATAGATAGGAGCAAGGGGGAGAAATTGGAGAACAGGGAGGGGATCGGGACGATACTTTTCACACACTGTCATCATGGGATTCAGACTATGCCAGTCCGGTGCATGATTTCGAGGCCCGCTTCCACTCCTTCAAGGTTTAGGGTTCCGATGTCCGATCACGGTCGACAAAGATAAGCCCCTCGAAAGAACCTCGACAACAAGGCAAATCTCTGGTGGACCGCCCATAGTCCGGAGCACTTAGCAACTTACTTCTTGTCCCTGACACCCGAAATCGCTGCGCCTCGACACCAAAAGCCACTTCCCAGGTCACGGGTTGGGGGAAGAACTGCCTGATTCCCGTGCCCTGACACGTTTATACTACGGTTACTCACATCATCACCTATTTTCTCATGTCAGCCACGCCACGCCGCAGATCGATTGATGAATTGCACAGCGAGGTCTGGGTAACGTCATAATCGTCCGCACTGGGTAATTGAGAGATTATGAACGTGATCCCCATGATAGGGAGATAACAGATGACGATGATAACGAATGCGACGATGAGACCGGAGGACCAAAGAGTTTAAGGCCACGGTCAGAGACGGGCAAGAACAACACGAGCACAGCCAAGGGCTATATACACAGACTTGACACACGTAGCACACACGCATCACACACAACATTGGAATACCTGAGATGAGAAAAGGAAAGCCAAACCCACATCGCAATTCGCCGCAGCGCTGATTGCGAATGGAAAGGGTCATTCGCAATCGATCCGGACACGAACATGGTATACCCCGCGACTCCCACCCCTCCACGAATCATCATGCGGGTGATACATTGTCAGGTGGACGAGACGGGAATGAGAAAATTGGAAAGTGAAAGAAAACCCCAGTGTGTGATCGATGCCCCCTCGCCGCTTCAAGGTCTCATGGGAGCCAACCAAGCCTCAGCTGCCTCGAACTGATCCACCAACTCGGGTAACACCGCATTCTCTGAATGCAGCTGTCTCATCGCAGACAACGCCTAGATAATGTCCCGGAAGACATGCGGGTGTCAGCGGCGCGGTTCCCGATAATGACCCCATTCTTCCCACACCCACGGGGACCACAGAGGGAAATAGAATGTGCTTACCACATCCCAGAACCTGAACCCCCTCTCGACCTCCGCCCTGGGAGTCTTAATCCCAGTAAATGTGTCCTCACAAATCTCCAAAGCCATGCTCTTGGCATCTTTAATCCCCGGTCCGTTCGGGTCTCTTACTCTCTGTCCTCCGTTGATGTGAGTGAGAGCGTCCAGATACACTTTGGCCAAGATACCAAATCCGGTGTTGACCTCTGTTTGGAAGGGCAACGAAAGGGTGATGTCCAACAGGTCGTCACGAGGCCGTCGGACATCTCCGCGCAGTAGCATGTTAAGGGTGGTAACTTCCAAAAGTGTCCGGAGGGATCGGGAAAGTGATCGTATGAAGGAATTGAAGACGAGGAGCTCCCGAGAAAGTGGGGCTGACCACGCCTGTGCCTGTAGAATACCAGAACAAAGTCCAACGCGGACAAGGGGAGAAATGCGATGTAAGTCCACTTGCATAGTCAATTGATTGTGCAAAGACTCAAAATACCGTACCTTGAAACTGAGAGGGACGATGCTCAGCACCCTCATAACCAACAACATGCACGACTTCTCGTCATCTGTGATTGGAAATAAACAATCCGATAAGAACGAACGCCCAGGGCAAAAAGCAAAGCGAAAAGGCGAAAACGGCAAGACAGGAAGCGAAAACGGCTTAACGCAACTACCCGCGCCCACAAAAGCGCTCATATGCCGAACACGAGAAAGCGAGCGGATCGGAGGACCACCCACCAGTTCCGAAACTCGGCCCTCCGCTGAAGGCCCGGTGGGACCACAGGTGTCCGTGCATCACACCAGCCCGAATAAGTTCCAAAAACAGGTACAGCGAATCCTGGAATTTGTCGTTCACCCGTGCTGTGCGGACGGCCGTGTACATCGCTCGCGCCAGCGGCGAGTGAACGTGGGAATTAATCAGGAATCTAACCCCAAACATGAGTGCCTGAGAATCACGCCAAGGGAATGGAATGGGGAGGCCCACCCTCGCAGTTCCAGGAAGCGCCAAATCACGTTAGCAACAACTTCATCTTTCTTCTCCAGAGGTCCAGTGTTCTTAATCTTGGTGCGCGCTGCGAGCTTTTCAGTTGCAGTTGCGCCCAAACACAAAGCGAAATCTATAGTCGAAGACTATTACCCCAAACCCCGGTCAGCGCCGTAGGATGAACGTATCGAACCCAAGTACTCACATTCTGTCTCCTTAATTCTTCCTCGACGAGCGCAGAAGGCACCATCCACCCTCCGACCCGGTCCACCAGCTGTGATGTCTGAGGCGAATTATGTGCAACAAGTGCTTTGGTGTGATGGGTAGGACTCGTTGGTTGCTCGAACCAGAAGTAGGGTGTAACCTTCCTGTTTGACCAGAAACTATGACACACACTACTGATCAACGCCAGAGTCGTTGCTCGGGGTCCAGTCTGACCCTCAGTGATGACCTCTTTGACAAAACGCCTGTACTCGGTCGTATCGCCATTGTCCAGCGGCGGCCCTTCGTTTATCTGACCTGTGGTTAACCACACAAGTGCCTGGGGCCCAAGGAGGCCACGTGAGAGATAATAATAGACTTCATCCGGCAGGCGGTGGGTGAAAATCTCGTGCAAATCGGAGGGAATATCCGCGGCGGTGGGGTGATGATGGGGAGGCGGGTGATGGTTGTTGCCCTGACTGCTTGATGGTGGGGTGGAGGTGGTAATGGCGAGGGGGAGTGGTAGCACCGTACCTTCAGACGAAAGAATTAGGGAATATTTGACCATCGCTCGGCTGCGAGCGTATTGATCGGGGTATTGGGTGGTCTTCACGGCAGGATGATCACCAAAGGCGGCTACTGCTGCCTGACCGGACTTATAGTATTTAACCATGTCGACGGTTGCTTTGAGGCCTTGCTCATGCATCGACGGGGGGAAGGGAGGAGAGTGGTCGAATCCAACGAGGATGCCAATGTCGAGGAAATTCTCTTCAGTGACGCCAAGGTCCGTCATGATACTCCGTTTGGAGATGTAGTTGAAGGTCGGATCGGATGCTAGGAGGTCAATGGAAATCACGAGCTTGTCGACACCAGGGTAGAGGAGGGTATCTGTCGGGCCGTAGATTGCATGGATGTAGGATTTTGGATGACGCTGGAGGTATATCAACTACAGGACGCGACGTATCGTCAGAAACCCCGAGAAAACGCGCCGCGAGCAGATAACACTCACCTGGGCCCACGCCAAATATGGAGCGACGATGAACTCGACATTTCTATGACGGAAGATGCGAAGCACCATGCGCCAGAGATCCCATTGATGAAGACCTGAGCGAACCTCAAACAGCTTCGTGGCGGCCTCCTCTTGGCCGGATTCGTAGCGGCTCCAGCCATTGGCTCTGTCCCTGCATGCCTCGTTCTGTTCGTGGATCAAGTGGGGTTGGACATGCTTCCAGCGCTTTTGGGGGATGAGGCCGGAAAAAACGAAGACGGGTTTGATTCGAAGCTTTTCGAGCGTCCTGAGGTCGGTTTCAATGCGTTGCGTGATGCCGAGCGGGAGACCACCGGTAGCAGAGAGCAGGGGCTCCTTTCCAGGCGGGTTCTCGTAGATGGACTGGAGGTAGTAGCCAGCGTCGATGCCGAGCCTCGTGTCAGAGAGGATGGAGAGCGGGAAAGACTGGATGTGTTTCCCTCCTGTGAGATAATCTGGGCTGCGTGAGTTGGTGGTCATTCTAGAGACGGATATCGCTCACTGTCGAAATGCTTGATGCCCATGATCTTTTGTGGGTTGACGGGGAGAGAGGTGAGGTGGGATTACATAAGCGGGTGCGCGCTCGGGGATGTAGGTGTCTAAGGAGGGCGAAAGAGAACGGCGGTCATCTGTCCTTGGAATATGGCCGCCATCGCCTCCCAGCTCAGAAACTACAAGGAACCGGGCAAAGACCAGCTCACTCGTCTCTTCTTCGCCCTCCCCAGCGCAGACGGAAAGCCCGCGGAAGAAGCCCATGCTAATCTCGAGTCTCTCGACATCAATGCCGTCTTCAGTCTAGGGGCCCCTGGTCAGGAAGACTCCTACGTGAGTGCCGCCTCCGATCTCCCTTTCTGTATATCCCCGTAGTTGACCCGTGGATCGATGTCCACAGGCGGGAAAACTCTATCTGCTCCCACCATTCCTCACGTTCGCCTCGCTGGATCGAAAATCCGCAAGGTTCAGCATCCCGCTTTCTGCCATTCGGAGAGTAGAGAAACTCAACGCCCGGGCTGGGGTATATGCGCTCAGCTTCACCTTATGGCACGGCACCAAGATTGTAAGTTGCGAGTTCATCAAGTCCACGCCGGATCTTCTAACGCCGGCACCGCGACTCCAGATCGTCCAATTGACATCTCTACGGCCCACCGCCGACCTCTTTTGCACTCTACTCAAAGAGGCTCTAAAGGTTGAGCTGTCCAAGGGGCAAATGAAGGCTCTTAAGACCTTCGTCAAGACATGTTACTCTGATTCCCTCATCACCTCTCCCACATCCATGTCCACGTCCCTAATTAAAGAACAGGACCAAGATGAAGACAAGGATACCAGGTTCATGGATGGTCCCCAACCAACATACCATACCGGACTGGGACAGCGCTTCAAGTTTCCAGGAGATCCCAAAAAGTGATGCAAGTTTATCTTATCAAATGGCCCCCCATTGATGCTCTGTCAGATTGCGCGAGGCTTCCAAGCTCAAGTTGTGGACACAATACCTCGAAAGTTGGTTATATGCGTTCTTCGTCGTCCGTATCGACTGACGGCGCTTCCCTGCTTAGCACATGGTCGAAATCTCACCCTCCTACGGTACCCACAATGTACCCGACTAGTCCAGGTCGGTCTTCCAAATCGCCTGAGAGGGGAGATGTGGGAAACACTTTCCGGCTCCATCTACCTCCGGTTCGGGAATCCGGGCGGCTACCAACAAATACTTGACCAAAACAAGGGGCGCACGACCACGAGCACCGAAGAGATTGAGAAAGATCTGCATAGAAGTTTGCCCGAATACTCGGCGTACCAGAACCCCGAAGGTATCGACGCGCTCAGGAGGGTTTTACAAGCATATTCATTCAAAAACCCCGAGACCGGATACTGTCAGGTACTATTATCACTCATCGCTCATGGCTTGGCGCTGAGACTCCTGATGAAATAGGCCATGAACATTCTTGCTGCGGCCATCTTGATGTAGGTCGTGCCGCTCGTTCCCACTCCACATTTGCTAATCAACGTCTTAGCTACACATCAGAAGAACAGGGTTTCTGGCTTCTCCAAGTGATCTGCGACCGACTCTTGCCGGGCTATTACAGCCCTTCCATGCACGGCACCCTGCTGGATCAACGGGTGTTCGAATCACTAGTCCAGCGGTGTTTACCGACCATCCACGAACACTTCCAAGAGGTCGATGTCCAGCTCTCCGTTGCCTCACTACCGTGGTTCCTGAGTCTGTAAGTGCGGCTTTTCCCATGTGGAGTTACAATTTGTTTGATATAGTGGCCCCAGGTTCATCAATAGCATGCCAATGGTTTTCGCCTTTAGAATTATCGATTGTTTCTTCTGTATGGGACCCAGGGTGCTATTCCAAGTGGGGTAAGGGGTTCCATTTTACCGTTCATCGCTATTCTGATGCCTTTATGTTAGACTTGGTGGGCATTTTCGATCACTTCCTGGGTATATGCGCTGACCGAAGTCCACAGCGATCTTGAAGATCAATGGTGAGGCCCTCCTCCAAATCCAAGATGACGGTGGTTTCATTCAGTGAGGACGTTCAACACAACTCAGGGAGACGTATATTAACTCCCCGTTTAGCCTCATGCGCGACTATTTCTCGTCGCTGGGAGACTCCGCCCACCCAAACTCCCCGGACCCACGGGCGCGTGCCATCACAAGATTCCAAGAACTTCTCCTCATCTCATTCCGTGAATTCGCCATCATCACCGACGATTCAATCCATGCTGAGCGGCGCAAGCACCGCGGAGAAATCGTCCACAACATAGAATCCTTTTCCAAGCGTGCTGCTGTCCGAAATCTCAAATCGCTTGAACGGTTCTCGAAGGAGCAGGCTGGGCTTGTATATGACGCGTGGTATAACGCTATATGCGCCGTACCTCAGGGAGTAAAGGATAGCGGGGTAGGAGGGAGGGATGGTGGTGCATTGTTGGTTGTCACAAAGGATGGACATGAGGAGAAACCGGAGACGAGAATTGGGTTACCGACGTTCAGGGGGTTCATCAGCGAGATTGTCACCTGGGCAAGGGACGACAAAATCGTACAAAATGCCTTCCAGGTGGGTCCTTTTGTTGGTCCACTGCTCACCCAGAGAGACTGAATTGGGGTTGTAGACCAGAGTGGACAGGGAGATAGTTGAACACGAATTTATCGATCGGCTGTTTGCTTTCTGGGATATATCTTACAGGGGGTCCCTCTCATTCCAGGTATCCTATGGTGAACTGGAGCATAACTCAGTGCGTCTCATCATCGTGGTTATAGGACATTGTTTCAGGACTGGACGGTGTGATGTTCAACGACCTGATGGATAATATCGAATGGTTCTTCAACATCCACGACAAAAATAAGGACGGCTTCTTGTCCAAGGATGAGGTTCTCACCCTCTCGGAATCCATGCTCGTGAGTGACCCTCCCCATACCACGTTCTGGACACCGGGAGATGTTCCTTGCTGATTAAATCCAATGAAGTTCATTTTTAGGCACGAAGTTGGAGATGCGTACCTCGGCGCAATCAGCAGGTTCATGTCGAACGCATTCGAGTACGGAGACGCACTGCTGCCCGAGACGACTTCTGGAGGATCTCTTGATTCGGATGGTACGCCGCCACAAGTCGAGTCGAACCAACCCTACTTGAACCTTGCTACGTACGTTTCCCTGTGCATCTGGGAGGCTGAGGGTTTTCTTTGAGCCTTACGTTCCTCCTCTTTAGGTTTAGGATGGTCGTGCTTGCAGACGAGGTCCTCGAATCGTTCTTCGGCCAAGACTTCTCCAGAACATTCAGGCTGGAGCCGACCCCCTTGGATGAGCTCCCCACTTCTAACTCTAGTTTCATCAGTGGGATGTGGTCGAGTATCGCAACCAATGACAACAGGAAGATTTTCCATAAGTTGTCGGACGAGGTGGGTCGGACGATTGGAAAACACAAGGTCGAGCACATGCCGGCGATTGGCCGGTACACCACTCTGGAAGAGCCCAAGACTCGCGAAAGTTTGCTCACTCCTTCGATGCGTCGTTCCGCGTCACGCACATCGCTCAATGCTCAAGAAACGGAACCTCCGATCGTCAAGTCGATCGATACGCCGGCTCCCGCATCGACTCTTACCCTGTCGGTCGATCAGACGACCCCAGTCAAGACCACGAAGTCGAGCCAATTGGCGATTGATCCACGGACCCCTCTCACCCCTGTTTCTGCGATGCATTCAGAGTTCTCGCCTTTACCCATCGTCAAAGCGGCTAATGCGGCGCTCATGACGATGGAGAGGACGCCGTTCGCGATTGATGACGCGAAGGATGAGGACGACGACGAAGATTTAGATAGCGATGAGGACTTCGAGAGTGAGGGTGATGCGGTCATGGATGAGGTCGATGCGTTTTTGGAGGCCCATGACCCGGGGCTGACGGAAGACCAGAAAGAGGTTGCCAAAGGTTCGTGATTTTTTCTCCGTGTATTTGGCTACGCCTTTGAATTCTTACATCTCCCTGCGATGTCTACCTAGATCTCATGACGGCCGAACCGGTAAAATAGCTTCGAGTGGAACCTCCGATGGCATGCACATGATTCTTTGCAAAGCCATTTTTCGTTTTATCGTTTGGCTGGATGATGCTACAACTACAGCTACTTGTACAACCCTCGGATAGTAATTTATTCGGCCTTGGGCCCAAAATCCACAACGGCCTGGATCAACGATAAGTAGACGGGGTGTGTGTCAAGGCAAATCCTTGTCAACCCATATCCGTATCGTAAGATCGGATTCCATCGACGCGGAAGCGATCATGTTTTGTCGTGGATGCGTCTGTGAAGTCCGGACGGTGATAAATGGATAATCGGGGGAGGAACTCAGACAGAACTCACCGCAACGGAGACTACCACGTCTGTCGGACATGTAAATCCACCAGGTAAGAGAAAGGGACAACACGGAAAATCTGACTGTGTACATACCAGTATGACCCTTCAGAACCTGAACAATCTCCCTACTCTGCAAGTCCCATAAATACACCTTCCCATCTTCGCTACCCGAAACTATCCACTTTCCACCCGTCACGCTGAAGCAAGCGACGATGCAGTATTTAGAATTTTGGTGACCGGTGTAAGTTTTGAGGCAACGAGAGGTCTGGTAGTCCCACAATCGAATCGCGTGGTCGTGGGCGGTGGAGAGGATGTATTTCGAGTTGGGGGAGAATTGAACGTATTGACTGTAGGGTCGGGAGTATGAGGTAAGACCCAGAATTGGCTGTGTGGAAGGAGTGTACAGACGCACCAAATTGCGTTATTACTCTCGGCCAGGGTTTTCAGGCATTGTCCTGTTGTGGAATTCCAGATGCGGCTGTCGAATGCGCACAAGCTATGAGGTTATCGAGGAAAAGGTATCCCTGTGACTTACATCAGACCATCGCAAGCGCACGAAACAATTAGGCTGGCATCCCTGTTGAAGTGTACGGCGGTAACGTAGTCTAAATGTGCATGCAGGGTCTTTAGGCACTTCCCTAAACATCAACATCTTCAACAAATTGAGCATCAACTGCGCAGAGAACGAATTTACCCTTGGTTACATCCCAAATCTTTATGTCACCGTCGCAACAGCCAGATACGAGTTTGTCTGAAGCGCTGTTATAGTTCAGACAGAATACATAGCTGGTATGACCTTTCAGGATTTTCGTTGTTAATCCCTGTTACCATAGCTCATTAGAGAGGCGATCAAGGGGGAGGGGGTGGGGAAACGGGGCGTACCGTATCCACGGTCCATATCCGAATCGTCGTATCGTCTGATGCTGAGGCGAGGAAAACACTATCGGAAGACCACGCAATGTCCGATAAACCTTTCGAGTGTCCCGTTAAGTTCCTAACGAGCTGTCCGGTGTGCGGAGACCAAATTTTCACGAGTTTATCACCGGCTAGTTCGCAAGACCAAGAAAACAAAGGACTCTTAGAGTTTTCTCATCCAGTTGTCGAGGAGATTCGAAGAGCACACACAGCATGAAGCCAGTAATGTTCCGTCCGGGCTAAACTTCACAGCGGAGATGGACTGGGTATGCCCGGACATCGTATGTGTCAGTTCGTATCTTGGGCTGTCCCTTGGAGTCGTTGATGGGGGTGGTGGAGGAGGGCGGTTGAGAGCCTCATCTGTCGGGTGTTGTGGCTGGGGGACTTGAGGATCGTCTTCGGTCGTTTGGGACGCATTGTCGTCGTCGGTCGATGTGTCTTCGCCTACGCTGGTGTTGTCTTCCTGGTCTACAACCATTTCGGACCTTGGTCGTCGTTATGGATGAAAGAGATTGAAAAAAGTACGGGCGCTCCGTCACACGCACATTTGCTTCCGACGTTGATGATCGTTACCGCAATTGGGGCGAAGAAAGCGGTGAACATCTTTTCGAACCCTCAGTACGCCCAGTTTCTTGCTGCTGCTGCGTCACCCACTTCGATCCCGAAACTTCACGGTGTCCCCGAGGTGAGTGAAGGGAAACACGTTTCATGTGCCCACATTCCCTAATGATTCGCGTAGGTTATTGTGACTGGGCGCGCAAACGTTGGGAAATCATCTCTCCTAAACGCGGTTCTCGGTCGCAGGGATCTACTTCGGACGAGCAAGAAACCTGTATGGATTCTCTCCATCGAAACCCTCGTATGTTCCGCTCAACCCGATGACACCTAGGGCCATACAAAGACCCTCAACTTTTACCAAGTCGGCAGAGCGCCGGGGAAGGCTATCTTGGTGGATGCTCCAGGTTATGGTGGTAGAGGTCGCCCAGAGTGGGGTGAACTATTTGACCATTATATCGACAACCGTAAAGAGTAGGTGTCTCCTGGTTTTGTCCAATGTCGTGACCTAACCAAGGGCATAAGGCTAAGACGGATATTTATCCTCTTCAACGGTGGTCATGGCCTCAACGAAGTCGACGCCATGATGCTACAGTCACTCGACGAACGCGTGCAAGCTTCCGCTGGGCTCAAATTCACCCTCCAGGCGATCATCACGAAGGCAGATACAATTCCGAATCGGAAGCTCGCGGATTCTATTGTACAAATGAGGAGAGATATCGCCGAGGCTGCTCCAACATGCTTGGATCCAATCATTACCTCGACGGCCAAGTACCCTTACACCGGCATCGATGCTGTCCGCAATGCTATCATGCAGGCCTGCCAACGGTGACACTTACGAACCACATTGCAACTCTTACCCATGTTTTTTTTTTTTTCGACCGTGCAGGATCTGAATATGTGCAACCACAGAACTCTTGAATGGATTGCCGCTACCTCCCACACTTGAGGTCTAATGTGCAGGTCACCTCAGGCGGAACAAGACTAGAGAAACCGATGTTGGGATGGAAATCTTCATGGTCTACGCGTTTCGGCTTCAGGGCTCTTCAGCATAACAATACTCAAATACTCAGGCTTCGCTAATACAGAATCTCCAATAAAGGTGTTTTATTTTCTGCACCTTCACGTACCCCGCAGCCAAGTGTGCGTCACAAACACCCCTCATCGGAGGCGGTGTACCCCGGGGTCAACAGATCGCCGTCTAGTGAGCGAGCCTAACGTCCAACCCACCCCAAACGAATCGGCATGGAAGAGGAAAGGTCATTGTTAATCCCCCTCCGCTAATGTCCTTCGCAGGGGTCACCCTGAGGGATCCAGGCTCCATCGGCTACGGAAGGAGATGCAGAACCTGAGTATTGGGAGAATCGTGATACAAAGACAGACAAAGTTACTAGTTCACTCATGGAAGTTTCGATTCTACTAGGAAGTTTGCCAAGGGGTTCGTGTCTTTATGCTATCAGCGATGTGCGCCGAGGGAGCTCGTCTAACACGCTGCAAAGGTCACGAGTCCCTTCGGTGAGTGTCCGAATAGTATTCCGAATAGGACGTAGTCGTCCAGAACACGGATTCTTTTGATGTGCCGTACGCGGTCCGGAGATCGTGAATATTGACCATTGTAACCAATTGCAATGTACACACGTCGCCGCCGCCGGTAGTGTGCGAGAACGACCACAAAGATCAAACCAAGCTGTTTTCAATATGACAAAACGCAAACCGATTTCTTTCCAACGAACCAACCGTCGGTAGGATTGCACCGTGTCTCTTCGTATCTCCTTTTCTGCCTTCCTGCTCGTGGTTGAGGTTCACCTTCATGCCCGTGCTAGTAGGTTGTAGGGATGTCAAAGTGTATCAGTTACGATCGATTACTATCCATGTATACACATGTCTATTCGCAAGGGTTAAAAGTGCAATGGGCTTTCTCCTTCGAAGGTAATCTTGAATCGAGATCGAAACGTTGCTAGCTCCTACACCACCGAGGGTGACACGGTCTGGGCCCATCACCTCCACGATGGGCCACCCAATTGCCAGCTAGTTTCACACGCCATGCCGATTTATTGAAAGGAAAGCAAGGCGAAGAGCACCTCGTTCGGTCTTTCATGTGACCGATATGTCTAGAATGGCTTTTCACCCAATGCTCTCAATAATGAGCCGTAATTCGCAGAGATAACTAAAATCCTGTACAACTATACCTACGTTAGGCATTGATTAGAGGGGCATTCCTTATCCGGATCTGGACAATAGACCAACTCTTCAACCAGCTCGTATATCTTATCCAGCACATCTGAACACATGTGAACCCCTTTACCGGACACCCCGAGCGAAACTGCCTGATTGCCAGACGTTTGATGGATCAAATAGGTGATTAAAGGATCCCAATCTTCGTCCTCCGCTCGGACGTCCTCCAAATACAGCCGTCGCAGGGAGGGGAGGAGTTTTTGGTATGGAATTGTTACACCTGAGCATGGCAGCAGGAATCTACTCCGCACTGTGATGTTGGCAAGGTGCAAGTATTCGATATTAGGCATCTTGACGAGGACATGCTCTATTTCAGCCACCATGAGGTTTGCTTGGAGACGGACGACGCTCTCTTGGGGGGCGAGCGCAAGGGTATCGATGAACAATCCCTCCTGCTCTTTTAGGGAAAGTCCCCCGGGTAAATCTACTTCGAGCCTCACGTGCGGGGGGTTCCGCGGTGGCATTACACCTGGGTCGTGGTGCTCAACGCTGATGGTGCAGGCGTGAAGTGAAAACCAGTTCGTGTTGGAGGAGCTGAACACCCCAAGCCTATCTTTGAACCTGGGATCACGCTGGAGGTAATCTCGAATGTACGGCCCAATGATTTCGTAGACTTCCGCCAACTTGCAGTTGTCGAAGTGCAGTACCGTATTGTCCAGCCTCTCGGGGAGCTCCAGTTGGTGAAGGATCGGGAAGACGTAATGAAGATTTCCCATCAACGTAAGCCGTTCTAGGTGACATAGTGGCACTGGGCACGTAGAGTCGTTTCTGCCGTCATCGCTGATCGTTGGCCATTCCAACATAAGGGACCGAATATTAGGATTTGAGGCGAGGAGTGAGAGGACTTGCGAGGTGGTCGGGATTACTGAGGGTGGGATAATGCCGCCGAAGTTGATTGTAAGGTTGACGAGCGCCATGGTATGTGGTTTCAGATGGTCCCAGGACGAGACCTTAAGGCTATTGAAGAGGTAGAGATCTCGCAATTTGGGGAAATGGTGGCGGGCGAAGAAATTGGAGACGTCCACGCCGATCAACGAGATCGACTCTATGCTGCTGTGTCGGATCCCTTCGTCTTCGGGGGTCAATAGGGAAATGATGGCGGTTGCCGTTGAGGAATCCGTGTAGTAGGACATGATGTGGACCTTCCGCACGACGTCACGCGCAGCGCGGTCTCTGAGCACGTCCCGCAGGGCTTCGTCGAGGGACCCAACTTGGTATCGGGTTCCGTCCAGCACAAGATCGACTGGAGAGGAAGCTCCAGAGAGAGGGTACCGCCGCTTCCAATCTTCCAAATTGTTGCCCCAAAAGCTCCACAGTTCTGGGGTGTTGCGCGCGACTTGGAACCAGTGGTGGCAAACAAGGAGGAAGTTGTACGAACCCCGTGGCAACTTGGGAAAGTGGCCGCCACTGAACTTCGGCACGGCGTTCAAATGAAAGATGCGTCCGAGGATTTCCGGAGGCAGCTGCGCGATTTTCAATAAGGAATTTCGAGAACGTTTGAGTCGTATGAGTTCCGCCGTTATTTCCTTGATCCGTCTGTCCAAGGCCGGGATGGAGTCGATATTGACTTCGCGGCCCATATTTTTGATGCTAATCCTGCGTCAGATATCACAAACGCCTCGGAATACGTCCACTTACGTCGACGAGCGTGTTCGTTTTTGACTGAGAGATAGATCGCTCTTCGCGGGTTCGAACTCGTGGCGGTCAGGGAAAAACGGCGTCTTGACATCGATCTCCGGCAGCAGTAGGGCGGCACTCTGACAAAACACAAGAGAGCCCACGCTGTTTGGTTAAAACATTTCGACTGTGGTAGTAGCAGTAAACACTTGCGTCTTTGTTTGTCACGTTGCAAATAATGCACCGACTTTTTTTCCACCCGCGAATCCACGAAGTATCGCAAGTCGATGTGGCCGACATGGCAACAGAGGGGCCCATGACCGAGACCGCTAGCCAGAATTCAATATTCAATCCATGCTGTCTGTAGAGACCATGGTATCATTTTCCTGTGGGTGAGGCTCATACTGGTCCCGCCTATATTGTTCGGACCGTACTTCACGACCAGGTAGGAGCGTTTGGTGGCTACTGCGGCGGGAGTGGCATGGATGTGTATCTACCGTGTCCCATTTTTGCATAGTTTCTCGGTGTCTGGAATCCGAAATAACACACTGGTATTAAGGTAATATTGGACCACGACAAGATCCCACAGAGAGCGTAGGAATTTCTGGTGCGGATCTGGTCCATTCTCATCCGGCAGCAGAAACCTTGGCCACACTCCATGTCGACAAAGTACAAGTATGCGCCGGTTTGCTGGAAATAGATCAAGACAAAAAGCTCCTCATTAGGTCTTTCGCGCGGCCGGTGTGTCTGGAATGACTTTTCATTTCGACGATGAACCGTAATTCGTAGAGATAACACATCAGCATCGATGAAAAGGGCATCTAATAGTCGGATCTGGACGATAGACCATCTCTTTAGCCAGCCCATATATCTGATCCAGTACATCCGAACAGATGTGAACCCGATTACCAAACACCTCGAGTGAAATGGCCTGATTATCAGACGCTTTGTGTGTCAAGTAGGTGATTAGCGGGCCCCAATCTTCGTCTTCAGTTTGAACGTTCTCCAAATACAGCCGTTTCAGAGAGGGGAGAAGGTTTTGGTGCATATTTGTTTCGCCCGAGCCTTGCAGAAGGAATCCTTTCCATATTATCATGTCGAAAAAGTACAAGTGTTCGATATTAGGCATCTTGATGAGAATATCCACCATTTCAGCCACCATGAGGTTCGTTTTGAGATAGACAACACCCTCTCGGGGAAGGTGTGTGAGGGTATCGATGAACAGTCCTTTGTGCACTTCTAGGGAAAGACTCTCGGCTAATTGCATCTCGAATTCCACATGCGGGGGGTTTTGTGGTAATAGACCTGGGCCAACACCGATGGTGCAAGCTTGGAGTGTAAACCATTTGGCGGAGGAGGAAGTGGACACCCCAAGCCTGTCCTCAAACCTGGAGTCACGTCGGAGGTGATCTCGAATAAATGACCTAACGGTTTCGCGGACTTCCGCCAACCCGCAGTGGCTGAAATTCAGTGTCACATTGTCTATCCTTTTGGGGAGCTCCAGTTGGCGAAGAATCGGGAAGACGTGATGAAAACTTCCCTCCAACGAAAGCCGTTCCAGGTGGTGTAGCGGCACTGGTGACATCGAGTCGTTCCCGCCGTCGTCACTGACCCACAGCCACTGCAGCTCAAAGCACCGAATACCGGGATTCGAGGCGAGGAGTGAAAGTACTTGCGAGGTGGTTGGGATAACTGAGGGTGGGGCCGTGTCATTGAAGTCGAGTACAAGGTTGACGAGCGCCATGGTGTGTGACTTTAGGTGGTCCCAGCACGAGATCTTAAAGTAGTTGGAGAGGCAGAGATCTCGCAATTTCGGGAAATAGTGGCGGGCGAAGAAATTAGAAACGTCTACGCCGCTCAGCGCGATCGACTCTATGCTGCTGTGTCGGATCCCTTCGTCTTCGGGGGTCAATGAGGAGATGACGGTGGTTGTTGCTGGGTGGTCCCCGCCAGGGCACTAGATATGGACCTTCCGTATGACATCACGCGCAGCGCGGTCCCTGAGCACATCTCGTAGAATCTCGGCAAGAGACTCGTCTCCATCATAAAATTCACCCAGCACAAGGTCGACTGGAGTAGAGACTCCGGAAAGAGGGTACCGCCGCTCCCAGTCTCCCAAATTGTTGCCCCAGAAACTCCACAGTTCCGGGGTGTTGCGCGCGACTTGGAACCAGTGGTGGCAAACGAAGAGGAAGTTGTGTGAATCCTTTTGTAACCCAGCAAAGTAGCCGTCACCGGCCTCCGGAATGACGTTCAGATGAAAGATATGTCCGAGGATTTCTGGAGGGATACGCGCGACATTCAACAAGGAGTTTCGGGAACGCTTGAGTCGCGTAAGCTCCGCCGTTTTTTCCTCGATTTGTTTGTCCAAGGCCATGATAAGGTCGATGTTGATCTCGCAGCCCATGTTGGTACTGGACCTGCGTCAGATATCTCCAATGCCTCGGAATGTCTTTTCGCTCACGTCGAAAAGTGCGTTTGTTTTCAACTTCAATTGGGAGGCAGGCCTCTCGGCGTGGATCTGAGCTCGTGTTGATAGGGGAAAGGCACACTCTTGGGATGAACCCCTGATGGTACTGTAAGAACCCCGCAATGACGTTCGCCAGACTGGACCGAAAGACCTGCCTTAGCCTATGTTGCTGGGCGGAGACGTTTTACTCTGAGGATTTCGCGGTGGTGGTGGGGAACGCAGTTCAGCGTGTCGCGCTCGCCTGGCTGATTACTTCTTCCCTCTTCGAACACACGTTCCGATGCGGTGGTAAGTCCGTCAGTCTTGGTTCAACCCCAGTGGTTCCCGGACTTACCCAAGGGAGGATCCAGGCCGTGTTGCTCGAGATGAAGTGGGGAAATGGGGCCACGTCTGCAGGTCGTGGGATAAGGTTGACGATGAGTTGTAGGTCGCGGGGTTGTCGAGGACGCCAGGGGGTGGGCCGATGACTCTTGGAGCTTGGTGCCTTGATCGCCTTGACATCATGCTTACGGTCCTGTCCCGCCCTCGCCTACGCCGCGTCACGTTTTATGGCGACATCTTTAAATCTTATAGAGGTCCTCAACGTCACTAGCGGCTCCCGGGTCACAACCAGCATTTAACTCCTCACAGTTCAATCTCCCAAGCCGGCTCAGTATCGTCTAACCTGTCCACCCTTCGGCCAACCAGGACCCCAAAGACCCCACGAACTTCCAGGGAACGTTACATCGGCTACTTTAAATCCTGGAATCCGTGCCTGAGGAGGATGGGGGGCGTTTGTCCTGAACCTTATCCACTTCTACCCCGTCAACTTCGATATACAACCCGAGAGGGTGATCGTGTGCCTTGGTCACAAAGGAGGCACGCGCGTGTATTAGTCGTGTCTGGAGTTGGAGTAAGTATCGACCAGCGTTTCTACTAATTATGCTATTGGTAGACGGTTTTTTCGTGTGCTTTTATAATTCAGAACGACTAGAGAGCCTCCTCAGTGGTCGTACCGGCGGTGGTTACGACCCTCTACTGTTGTTCCCCTCTCTCTCGTTCAGCTTTTGTCTACAACTTGCATGAATCTGTCTGTTCATCATGCCGTCTCGCTCTATTCTTGCGGGAAAACATACACAAGCCTTATGTTTATAACATACCGGTTCTTTTTCGTTGCGCGCGCGGGATACATTACTACTTCTTGGCTTGCACCGCTGCCGCCATCGTCTGAGAAATCTCGAGATGGGCTTTGGAGTCAGTGGAGCCATGGGTCTGCTTGATCTTCAGGCTGCCATCTTCGTCGGTAACAACGTATGTGATGATGATGGATTCACGGGTCACATCGGCCCCAAGTGTGGTTTTTGCGGTGGTGGTGACCTGTAAGGTGGGTTTCACATTAAATGGGTGCAGTGTCGATCCAATCACTTGGGATACGGACGTGGATGACGACGTTCCCCGGAGCCTCTATAACGGTATGGATGGTCAACTGCGGGAGGGTTTAGCTATACCGGAGGGAGTTCGAGTAGTAACTAATGCAACTTGCCTTTTGGTCGGTCCAAAGGTTTAGAGTCCCTCCGAACGATTGAAGCCACTCCTCTTTGTTTTGATCTGGCGTACCAAGAGAACGGGGACAAATGACGCGGCGATAGTCGTTGTGCAAGGTGCTCGCAACATGACCCAGGTCCTTCTTTTCGAATCCCCTAATCCATTCGTCAATGGGTTTGACTTAGGGAGAATCGGAGCTTTCTAGGCGGGA
>Ga0307517_10004792_pt1 | contig 20639 bp, 22 predicted proteins | sample 23_EM_MG_FD_194515 | JGI IMG/M metagenome (GOLD analysis project Ga0307517, IMG submission 194515) | Populus trichocarpa ectomycorrhiza microbial communities from riparian zone in the Pacific Northwest, United States - 23_EM | ecosystem: Host-associated > Plants > Roots > Unclassified | place...
CTGTGGCTCTGGGAGAAACTATAATGCGGCTGTGGTGGTCGGAAACCCCAAGACGTTCACAACGGATCAACCGACTTTAACACAACCCCCTACGGGTTTTAATTCAGTGGGGTTGATCTCCTTTCCCCTTGAACTCTTTGTGACCTTTTGGCAAATCATCGGCGGGCCTAGCTCCACGGGTTCCCTGAACTATGACGAACTTATTGTCTACACGAATGACGCTGTGCGTCCGGCTTACCTGGTGGTGTATGATTCTTGAGAACAACGCCCGTGATACGGAGCCTATCTGTGGTTGGGAATACTTGAACCAAACCTTTTGGGTGCTACGGACAAACAATAACTTTCTTTATTCAAGCGATACCAAGTAGCTGCCAATCGCAAATAATGTATGTGCGAGTAGCGAATCGCGTTCAATGTTCATGTGGTGATGACTGAAACGAGGCTGAGATAAAGGGTGCCTTCTTCCGGGAACAACAGACGTACTGACACTGCAAAGTGCTAAAGCATGGATCCACCGTGGTGTAGGATTTGATTGTGCTCTGCAGTAGAAGACGATTTGAACTCCGCTCTGCGGTTCAAACCGCGATAAGGCGCGAACGTGAGAACTTGTAAATAACAAAGTTCCGGCCGCTGCTGTTCGTCGACCCCATCGTCAAAATACGACATCTCACGATTCCCCTGCTCTCTCTTGTGGCGGAAAACTCGCCCTTTTGGACCGACGTTTTTGGTACCATTGGTTGTCGGGGAGAGTGTGTGGCGGAGCGGAATCTACGGAACTGCACGCGGACTGCGCGGGAAGATGACTGTCCCGCATGACCTGACCTGATGGGGGCGGAAACGGTGCATGGTTGATGCGAACGTCCTTGGGAGATGAAATGTTCCGCGATATTCCGGGCGATAAGAACATGTGGATGGCGTCCGGAGTCCGGATGCGACGGGGTATCCAGGTAAGTTCCGATACACTCGGCATTCCATTTGAGTGTGGGCCTCTAAATGGTCCCACCGGCAATTAATGTGACAGAGTACACGCGGATTCGGCATGTCCAGCATTCCCGACATGCGACTTTTGTCCGCCCTCTGCCAGTCAGATCCCCCATTTCATCAAGTACCAAGATATCTCCATGTCCTCTGTGCGCAACACTGCATTTACTTGGTTTTCCGTCACGCCCAAAATGTGCCGAACCTCTCGGATGGCCATACCACAACCCACATTACACCGTTATATATCGAATAACAACCGCTACGCCCCGCCCGCGTACAAGCTAGTTCACCCGGGCTCTCTCAACACATAGACCTCCTGTCCACCTTTGTCAGCGTCGACGATGTTTGGAATCTGCGCATCCCCCGGATGCAACGACCCTGTGTACAGAGACGCGAGTGGGAGGATCGGAAAATACTGTCGGAAGACCCACAGATCGTGAGTTATGATCGTAGGGCTGTTGATCATTGGCGATAATCTAACATTCGTTCACTCTAGGTGGAGGGAGAAAGGCTGTATCTTGTGCCGAAGGGCAGAGAAGCTCGGGAACAGCCAGTTTTGTTATTCCTGCAAAAAATTTATAAGAAGCGTCGCTCCCGTGCTCACGCGCGTACCGGAGGACAACGAAACATACGACAACGGTGCGCAATATGAATATTCGGAGTCAAGGTTAAAAATGCCTACGCGACTCCGGATTACCACCAGTTGCCGACCAGTTTCGAAAATCGTGGAGACATCCTACGGGTTGCCCGAAGGTTCAAGCGATCTACAGAATAGTCGGGGGGTCGGAATACGCGAATAAATACAACACGTACCGGTAAGGGGTCCGTCGAATCCGTTGTCTAATCTGTTCTTAACCCGATCAGGGATGTGGTAGAGGTTCGGGGTAGATTCATGGCCAAGGGATTAGGCCCAGGGAACCAGCGACGTCGATGGCACGGAACAAACAGGAACTGTAACATCGGGGAGAACGGTCGGACTTCCTTCTGCTACTCCCCGCAGTGCTCTCTATGCTGCGTCATCAAGGCCTCGTTCGACATTGCTTACTCGAAGAAGAAAACCGGATGGGGGCGGTTTGGCAATGGGATCTACACCTCGTCCACCTCCTCAAAGTTGGTGGAGTATGCGCCATTCGTCACAACCTCAGTCCTGATCCTTGCTGTTTCCAGGTCAAACGATTATAGCAAGAATCTTGTGCCTTCTCCATGGAAAGCCCTCATACTCGCCTACGTGGTGGTCGGAAACCCCAAGACGTTCACAACAGATCAACCGACGTTAACACAACCCCCTGCGGGTTTTGATTCAGTGGGGTTAATATCCTCTCCCATTGAGCTCTTTGTGACCTTTTGACAGGTCATTGGCGAGCCTAGCTCCACAGGTTCCCTGAACTATGACGAACTCATCGTCTACACGAACGACGCTGTGCGTCCGGCTTACCTGGTGATGTATGGTTCCTGAGAGTGGTGTCTGCGTTACGGAGTCCATCCGCGGCTGTGAATGTTTAAGTTATAGATTAATGTGTCGGAGATGACGCGTTTTGTCGACGAAGCAACTCGGTGGACGCGCAAAACATGGAAAAATCAGAAGGTTGAACCGAGATGATCCAGTAACGAGCGCTTGATGCCACGGCAAACTCCGGAATGGCAGTGTCTTTTGACATCGCTTGCTCTCGAGGCGGTTATGACCCTGATGACCTCCGTGTCTGGATGACCGGGGACCGAGACATGTGCATGAGGTGGCGGTTCCTCCGGGACGATTTTGTGCGAACTAGTGTCACAATTTCCACTTGTCGATGACGTTGGGTCCCCAACTGGATGTGGAGGGCGTGATGCGCGTATCTACGTACTTGGTTGGGGTGTCTCCCGCACAGCGACATATGACACAACTTATGACCAGTTCGCTCTCCTCCACATCATACTTGCGCCCGACCAGCAGCCACGACCCACTGGATTCCGGGCACCAAACCTCACCGATGCGTCATCGGAGTCTTGGCCCCATTTCAAGTGGCGACTCGCTGCAAAATTTGTTATTTTAAGTGCGCACGCTGCACCAGTGGAACAGACGAGGGAGCACTTCCTCCACCATTAACAGGAGCGACCCCTCTCTCGTTGCTCCATTGACATCATGCGACTTGAGCCGTTCTCGGACATATAAACCCCCCTTAGGTTCACCAATTCGCCTTTCCTCACCTCTACCAACAGCATTATTTAACATCATGTCTGACCCATTCAGCAATAATACCTCTGGTAACATCTCTTCCGACCTCCGTAGTGAAGGTCGGGGTCCCACACAAGGACAAGCACGATGTACGCGTCACTACCTTCACCCATCCTCCTCGACGTCAGTTCTAACTCTACTGTTGCCATCCAGCCGACATTGATTCCACTACCCGCGTCCCACATTCCGAACTCCCTAGCGAGGGCCGAGGTCCTACTCAAGGACAAGGACAAGGACAATGTACGCGACGTTCCCTTTCTCGACGCCAGTTCTGACTCCGCTTTTCTTCCAGCTGACATTGATCCCACTACCCGCCACTCCCATTCCGGCGGTGACCAATCCCAGGACACGAGTCAGTATGCCGACCCCGACTTGAGTCATGACGACCCTGCTCGCAGCCGATCCGATGACCGGACCCGTTCCTCCAGTGGAGATCAGGACCGCGGACAGCAAGGCCAGTGGCGCCAGGGTGGACAGATAGCCGGCGACAGCGCCTACGGTGTGAGTGGAGACCCGCGTCAAACTGGGTACAGAACGGGTCAGATCACTGGTGGTCCTCAGGAGGGGTTCGAAAGCTCTCAAAATTACGGAACTTCCACTGGGACCGGCCCTGGGGCCAGGCCCGACGATTATAACATTCATGGAGACGGTGGCTTGGGCGGAAAACCTACCGTGCCTGAACGCGTGATGGGTGAGTCGGTTTTGTCCCCTCTCCTTGTGTGGGATGTGGTTTGACCATTAATTTTGTCTTCAGGCACTGCCGAGAAGGTGGTCGGAAAAGCTACCGGCAATGTTAGGATGTACGAACAAGGCCAGGAGCACAGGGTATGCCGACCTTGGTGTTTCAACTTCGTTTACTTACGCGACTTCCCTTAGGCTGGTGGGTACTGAGTAATGGCTTCACGCTTACACCTGAACCACCTCAGCAAAACCCGAGATTGAAATGTACTACTATCACCACGTCCACTCTGACCATGAATTTTATTCTCGGTTTATCAAGAAACACCCCGTTTGACGACCTACTTGTTGGATGTGCCTCGGATTATACTGTGAAACCCCTTAATTTGCGAACAAGGTTGCAAAGCGGTCCTTTTGGACACCATTCCGACGCAGGAGTGAATCACTTGCCCAGCGATTGGTAATTCCGGCGTCAACGAGATGACTGCAAGAGAAACAATGTCGGGGCGGGGGGACTAGGATAACCAGTTCCGTGCCGCACGAGCCTAGGTCTTGTAAATTTAAGCAGGACAAACAGTAAAGAATGGTGGAGGATATGAGCTCCCGGTCGACCCGCTGGCGGACCCAGTTTGGTTCCCACCGATCTTGAAACCCAAAACCTTAAAGCCTCCTCGGAGCACTTGATCCCGGGGAACCCGATTCAGTTAGTTTTGGCCGCCTCGTTTGTAAGATTCAGCGCTATCTGCGGCCGCCAGTTACTTAAGGTTTGCGATATGAGGGTGATGTCAAGGGCAGAATCTGTAGCGCCAGTCCCAGTAACTCGGAGCCACCTCTGGACGAAGGATCTAAGGTATGAAGGGGGTGGGCGTATCCCAATCGTAAGAATTGCGTCGCAGATTCGCTAGCGATTGAGAACGCCCGATTTGGAGCAGAGTCGTGTTTTGGGACGCGTTTCGATGACAAGGCTCGAAACACAAACAAACCAATGTACACGCAAGTGGCACCGCTGAACGTTGAACGTTTGAACCCTTACACCGCGCCTACTCAGTTAGCGGCCGCGGTCCTCGGGGCTTTGGCCTCGAAGCGGGGTCGGAACTATCCCGAGCCGCTGCCGAGCGCTCGGAGCTCTCCATAACAGCTTGTTTCCGAACCTCAACCTCATCCAGGCATTCATACCGAGACTGTCCCTGAATAGCTCCGTTTTGACGATCTCCATACTTGTGTCAATGTTCCGATTCCTTACAAGTATGATGATACGGTGGGACCAGATGTTCCAGGGCAATGCATCGTTCGGCCCGACAAAGCTACCGCTTCGAGCCCGAATGGAGGACCGAACCACCTTTCCCTTGACCCGTCATCCACTCACGCTACTAAGCATCAGAATGTCTCCCAAAACCTCGCAATGTGAACTTTATTGAGGTGGGCTACACTAGTCTATCCACGGCGATGGTGTTTTCTGGGTTACAACATCCATGTCTAGCCATCGCTCTTCCGCCCTTGCCAGCTCACAGTACGGAGTACCAGCCGCGGTAAGTACTACCGTTTAGCGGGGTTCTCAGATCTAAGACGTAGTCGGTGTAAAGTTGTATTGACAGAGGGAATCCCTAGCGTACCCGGGACCATCTCGATGTCTCAGGGCACCGCAGCAACACTCCACTCTCAAGTGAACGACTACCAGGTCACACTTTGTACTACCGCTTGTTCGGATCCAATGAACATACCCTATGCCTGCCGCGCCCCGAAGTATCCGGGCGTATTCATTTAGACGCTTAGGCACTGGACCCTCTCAAGCTGCCCCGTACGTGATCCTGTTGTCTTCCAGGAGCACGTGGAGCGAATTTTGCACGTCAGTGTTCAATAGCTCGCCTCTATGAAAGCGTCGGATATCTGGATTAGGCGCTACCAACACTACCGCGAGCTCATCGTGAGGATTTAACCAGTGCACTACTACCAGGACCTGCCCTGCTGCCTTTCTTTTGTTTTCCGGTGGCGTTACCGACTCCAATGTTTAACGCTGAACCGGATGGTTAGTCTTGTACGCCCACCGAGGGTTGCGCCACAGACATTGTCATCACATGGGCTTAGCATGTTGGCTACCCGTTTGTTCGGCACCCTGATCACAGCCTTACCGGATATTGCGACGACGTCTAATCGTCCTAGCCTCTGGGAAAGAGTATATAACCCTCATTTCTTTTGGGACAGCTTATAACTCAACCCACCTCACGCTCTGAACTTCGCTCTCAACCCTCCTACAATCACCTGTTCTTGCATCATGTCATTCATCCCCGTCGCTCCCCCAAGAGTTTCCACTCCCTTGGTCAGCACTACGTCCCATCCACGAATGTTCGTGATGCCAAATCTTGTTTCCCATTGCACGTTCGACCATCGTGTGCATGAGGAATTGCCTCGCGCTGTCTGGGAGTGCAAGACTTGGATGATCAACGGAAGCAATATCTCTCGTAAAGAGAAAACGTTGAATTCCTTGCACGGCCTCAAAGCTGGAGGTCCGCTTTCTAACCTACTGCTCCGCTATGCTCTAGGGTCTTACCTTGTTGTATTATTAGAGCTGACTTGCGCATGCTACCCAACGGTTCCCCTCCGTAAACTCAGGGTGTGCTGTGACTTCATGAACTGGCTTTTCCATCTCGACGACCTCTCAGACGATATGGACGACGGGAGCACAGTCACGATTGGGAATGAGGTGATGACCACTTACCACCACCCCGATGCGTACGAACCCAAGACTCATGTCGGAAAATTGACGAAAAGGTTTGGGTCTCTCGCCTGCAAATAAATGGGTCTAACCACTTGATCACCCGTTTAGTTACTGGACCCGTTTCATCGCCGAAGGCTCTCCCGGATCCCAAAAACGATTCGTGCACACCATGGACCTCTTCTTCAAAGCCGTCACTATCCAAGCCCGTGACAGGGCTGCCGGCGTTATCCCCGATCTTGAGGATTATATTGTCGTGCGGAGGGACACTTCGGGTTGCAAGCCTTGTTGGGCTTTGATCGAATACGCGAACGGACTGGATCTACCTGACGAGGTCATGGAACATCCGATCATCCAGAGTTTGGACGAAGCCACAAATGATTTGGTCACTTGGTCGAATGTGAGTATTTAGAGGAGATTGTTCATCTTCCCCGGTTCTCACTCCCGGGGCTCCTCAGGATATCTTCTCGTACAATCGCGAACAGGCCAAAGCAGACACGCACAACATGATTGTGATCATGATGCATCACCATGGGATGAACCTCCAACAAGCGGTAGACTTCGTCGGAGACCTCTGCAAGAAATCCATCGACCGATTCACCGAGGACCGGGCTCGTCTCCCATCATGGGGCCCGGAAATCGATGCACAGGTCCAGGTTTACGTCCAGGGTCTGGCAGACTGGATCGTCGGTAGTCTCCACTGGTCGTTTGATTCTGAGCGGTACTTCGAGAAGAAGGGACTGCAAGTTAAGAAAAGCAGGATCGTGGAGTTAGCGCCTGTTGAAGTCCCTCATCCGGTGGCTTCTACGGTTTCTTCTGCAGTGACCGACCCAGAGATCCCGGTCAGGGTTTGTTAAACAAGAAGATTCTCTTTAATTTTCCCTTAAATTTGTTTCTTTATTCGTTAATTTTTTTCACTGTGTACCGAACCCAAGGCCGTAATCTCTACTGTGCCTTTTCGTTGAATTGGAGTTTGCCGCTACGCTTTTACTTTAAACTCTATTTGTTGGACTATTGGGCAAGCCAGCGCGCGCCTTCACAACCTCGTAAGTATGATGTGAGCGGGAGACCGGTCGGAGTGGCCAAATTATATCTGACCCACATCCACCCGTGTCGGTCCACGAATCCCAGCGCGATCCTGATGTGTATTCTGTGCCTCGTGATTCTTTTACCCTTATAGCTGCTTTTCAAACTTTGGTGAATTGTACCAGGAGAGAAACATCTCCTTGATTTTCTCAATCAGCCTGCGCGAACCGCGCAAAATCTCGGAGGGAGATTGCGTGCGAGTTTTGCGATTGACGAGTCAACCGACTCATTTTTTGCCATATTCTGCCACCCGTAGTTTCCCTTCATTACGGTCTCTCATGCCGGAGCAATATTTCCATGAGGGTACTTTTTCATAGACGCGCTCCTATTGAGATGCTTGTTCCACACCATGGAAGCGCTTCAGAGTGCTCTGATGGTGACTCCTATTGTTCGCCAGACGTGGAAGGGGAAGCCGCTGGGTGGGCGGGATCTCCTTTCGCGATTTTCATCTCGAGCCACCACAATCTGTCCTCGCTGTGACACATAATCTTACTATTTCGTATTTCAATTCTCGGACTGGGGTGGAGGGGGGGGATAAGAAGATAAATTAACGGAATAACGGGGATGTACTGTAAACCAAAGCTGGAGATTTGTGATCCAGACACTCGGTTATGCGCTCGGTGCAGCTCCGGCCCGCCTCCGCTAGCGCTCGCCCGGCTTTGCTCGACCCCCGACTCGAGTGGTCGTGTGAATCCTCGGCTTCAGTCCCCCCCTTCGCAAGCGGTGCTCAGCCCGATGCTACTGTTATACGGGTCCCCGCCATTTAAATAATGGCGAATAACCGACAGACGAGTTAAATAAGGCGATAAAGGTAAGTAAATAATCCGCCCCGCCGGGTCCCTCTCCTTTCCAATGTCGCCACGGAGCCGCTGAACGGAGACAGGGAAGCCTGTGGTATACAGGAACGATTAACTACCGCGTTCCACATCAGCCTGTCGGTGGGAATCCCCATCGTCACTCCGTGCACCACGCGCCTCAAGCTGGAGCGTTTCGACTTGATTTGTTTCTTGCCCAGGAGCAGTCGCAAACGTGAGACTGATTGTCTTCACGGTCGTTGAACCAGCCCCCGGTGATGCAGCCCGTCTGAGGTTCAGCAGGATTCGACAGCAGACGATACTGTGAAAGCCTCGAACGGGGGAAATCATGACCGCATTGTACTCAGGCTGGGCGAAGGTGAGTGACTGTCGGATTCTGAATCTAAAGGTCGCGGGAATCCTGCTTACCGGTGCCAGCCCGTGGGCAAGAATAGCTGTAAGGGACAGTGCTGGAGCCCACCGATTAGCGTTGGAACTAGGAATCGAGGGACTCCCTACCGAATAAGACAAGGAAGAAGCCGATGCCTGACGGATCTATTGTTAATGCATTCTTGATAAGAATGTTGCTGAACGGCTCACTGTCTCGGTATAGTACTCTCATCAGCGGGGTACCCGAAGAAACTAGTATGGTGGTTGAGTACCGTAGTCAATGAGGGGTGGCGTAGACATACAATCACGGAACCCTTTGCTGGCGGTCAGAATGACAACGACTATGATCGAGATCAGCCAGTGTGCGGTAGCACGAACGGTGAAATTATTACCAAGCTCAAAACCGAGGAGCATCGAATAGGTAAATTGGAGGGGGACCCCCCTACTCTCCTGTTGCAGGAGATAACAACCATCGATCCATGGGGCGGGCGGTGGGGCAACTGATCAGATAACGTCGGTTAGGCGTATAGGCCATTTAAGCCCGAAAATTGCTCGCCGTAGACCATGGACATATAATGTGAGTGAATTATGACTCCGGCCACCACCGCCGCCTGCACATATAAGTGATGAGCTGCACAATCCCACAGGTTTATACTGGGGACGGACCATGTAAGCGGCTGTTAGAGGGATGGTAACGAGCTTCCGCCCGGAGTATACCGCGATGGTCCTCAGCAGGAGGATGGCTAGAAGCGATTAAGGATGTCAATGAGCGCCGAGTACATCGAGTATAAACTCCAGATCTGACATTCTGAGATGGAAACTCCGAGAAAGGTGGACCCTGTGACCAATCAATAATAGTTGAACATGATGCATGAACGAGGTAGTGTTCCCTCTCACACGAAATGGCCTTAAAGAGAACATTACATGCCTGAGGTGTTTCAGCCCGTCAGCCCGGAGTAGCAGTTTATAACGTTATACTAACGTCAGAACTTATTGAGCCGTACTGAACCTTCCTCACTGCGGACAGCAGAATCCCACTGTTCAGCACCCCTCCAACGATACACAAGGGTAGAGTCTAACTCACTAGTCATTCTTAGCGTCATATCAATAAATGTTCCATACCGGGTTAAGATAAAGAGGATCTTGGAGATAGTCCACTCGCTTCGCCAGACATGCTTGACTTCGCGATCGAGGAGTATCAGCCAGTCGTGTACCTAGTGATCAGCAATTGTCGGAGACAGGCCAATCGCGTTAAACATTGAATATTGGATGACCATCTCCGACGCCACAATGGCAACAAGGCAGGGGACCCACCGAAAGCACCAACATGGCGACTTGAGGATCGGAGTCAATCGACGAAAGGATGAGGGTTGGGCCCTGTTGGAGACTTACGGTGAAGGTACTGTAGGATCCAATATGTTTTGGTGAGCATCGCAGGGCGACACCAGCGTAGAGAAGAGTGCGGTGGGGGAAACACTCACAGTGAAATTCCGCGACCTCAACACCTTTTCGGAATCGTCCATCCGACCTAAATCGCGAGTAGCAGGAAACAGAAGGGAGAGAGGGCAGGGAGGGTAACAACCGGAACACCCATATATCGTCTGCACAGCCGCTCAGATCTCTATAACAATGGACTGTAGGCTGAGAATCATGGGGACGACAGTGGGCGGCGCGAATCTCCCATATCAGGTTCCTTCCCAGCTGACAACAGGACCGATCCGACGCTGACATTGCCTTCTATGTGAAGCCATTGTCTGCCCAATGACTTCATCAATAAAATCGTCGAACGCCGCTATGGGCGTTACTTGATGATCTCGTGCTGCAGGCGTTTGCTGGAACGGATTCTTCGGAAGTTGCCGGTATTTGCGACGCGTGCACTTCATTCCACCCATACATTACCGGGTACGTCGACACTGTGTGGGTAAAATTGGTAAAAGATCTGGGAGTTATTGGAAAGTTTTGTTTCCTACCAGTTGCGAGAACTTATCCAACAGTTGGAAAAGCTCGTCCCCGACCCTGAATGTTTAACCAATTTTCGTACAGGAGCCAAAAGTGGGCGTCTACTGAGCTCGTTAAGGTTTATCCAACAAGTGCCAAGAAATCTGACTTTTAGTTTTACCAACAGACCCCGAGAGTTTTACCTATTTTACTCCCACAGTGGTCACTTGATGCTCCTGCTCACTAACATTAACCACCAGCCCTCGGCGATTCCAGGAGTCAGAACCACCGTTCAATCCTTTGTATTACATCGTAGTCATGCCCTTTCCAGCGCTAGCATTGGCTTGAGCATTGGCGACGTCGACGGTTTGTTTGGCTGTCCAAAGACTCTCGTGGCATTTTGTTTTCAAACGGTCCAGGTGGGCGTACCTCCACTCGTCCTGCGGCAGGCAGGTGAACTTGTCGTCCCGTTGCTGCATCAGCGCCAGCCTCGTTCCGAGATCATCCGCCAAGTATTCGGATAACTTACTATGCTCCGTCACATATGGGGGGAAGACACCGCCACAGGTCTGCACGGAGAATAGGGTTCTGTGTAATTTTCAGCTCTTACCTTAAACTCCAAAGCGAGAGTTCTTGTGTTTTCGCCCCTCGTCTCCCTCGTGGGTACACCACAAGAAATACCCTGGTCTTAGGCTGGCCAGTCAATAACTGGTGCGTGCTCTTGGTGTTGGGCTTCCAGAGCAGATGAAGCCTGAGAGGTTGTGCACAGATTTTAACCCGGTATGCATGTTATCAATACTCTTTCCTCCCGACATCTGTTAACGTTCCGTTCATCGTAGTTCGATATTACGGAATCGGATGTGCGACGCGCCATTTCGGCGATACGCACATCGATGAACACGTTGCGTCCTTCCCCTCTTCCAGAGAACTCATTTCTGGCACACACGTATGCAGATGTTGGTCTAATGAGTTGATCGCTTCGCCTTTGCTTTGGACCCCATTGGACAACGAAGAAATGCATCAAAATGCGCTTGCCGCTTCCCTTGTTCGCTGCCGAGGCGCAGCGATTGTCGTCACGTTCAGTACAAACCACGACAAGAACCTCTCCTTCCTTCGGCTCGTTGCTCCCCATTCCACCCGGATCCGGTCGACGAACATACTATCCATCCCTTGGCCACAGATATCAGAGATATCAGACTCTTTCTCCCCACCCCTCCCACTTCTTGAGCACTGGTCGAGGTTACGGTCAAACTAGAGGAATCTGTCCCAATGTTCTCGCGGCAATTCCTCAGTGGTGCCTCGAGGCTGTGCTCGTTTACCCTCTCGGACGCAAGTTAGATCCCCGGAACCCTCCTCCACTTCCCTCATCCCTCCCTTACGCACGCGCAACTCTCTTTTATCAAGACACGCACCCACATATTTGTCGAGCTATTGAAATTCTTTGGTAGCCCGCCCCTTTTGGAACGTGTTCGCATAACCGCGGGACCCTCACGCGGTACGCGTATCGATGGTTCACCCTCACTCGTGGCCCAGAAAGCCAAATTGAATTCACTCCGCACACCCCGCCTCGACTGGCTATCCGGTTCATCACCGCATGCACTTCTCTTCCACATCCCGTACCCCCCGAATTGTTCCGCATCTCTGTGTACCGACTCAGAATCCGACACCTTTCGTCCGCCACATGAGATCTTCCTCGAAGACCTGGAAAACGAGATCAAAATTTGTGTTTGAAAGCGTCGGCCAAGTCGAGGAACCGCGTACGCACTTCCGTCTGGAGCCGCCCTTGAACGGAACAACAAAATATTTGGAGCTCGTTTGTATGGAGTGTACTGCAGCAGTATATGTTAAACCACGTACTGTACTGTGTCGAGTACTGCTTCCACATGGATATTTTATCGATCAATTTCGAGTTGGTGTGCTTGTTCGAGTAGATGATTAGTTGATAACTGATTGCCACTAGGTCTCCACAATACACCAACTTATCCAGCACGATGTGAGAAGCAAAGTTGAGATGAATAGAAGGAAGGAGAGGGAGCCAAGGCGAAATGACAACGCACCAGCCAAGAGTAACTGGACAAAATGTCCTTGCGGCGGGTGGAGGTGAACAGGAGGGCAAAGGAATACAAAGCCTCCGCCACTTGGTGGTGGAAATCGTTTGTGTCCGTGTTACAGTACAAACAAAAATACCTATCCTGATGCTTTTGCAACGCACCGTCGAGGACAGGAAGTAGGCTACACGGGACAAAATGAACGTGGTGTATACTCAGGAGAAACCAAGCGGATGATCCCAGTCGTCCCATAGAACCCCTCGAAACCACAGCAGTACAACAAGTAAGAGGATCCAAGGCGCGTAAAAGTGAAATTAACCCCTTCGGTCACGGGTCCAACGACGAACCGACTTCTCTCCATGGAAAGTGTCTCATAGCGATGCCCCCGTCCACACGTTCACTTCCACCAATAGTTCGGCTGGCAAACATAATATCTTCCCGGTGAGCACCATCATCAAAACTCCATATAGTGTCTGAAGGGTTTGCGGCCCTCTTGAGGGATAATATCAAACGGGTAACCATGACCGGTACGAGCCTGTTTCGCGTTCGTGTTAATCGAGGATGTGGAGTCGACGTGATGAAAAACTCACACTGAGTTTGCGCTGTAGATAATACTCCAAATTCATTCTCATCGCAATGTTCGAGATGACGACTTACCTCGCAGGGAGGAGTTGCATGGATTCCTTTTGCGCAAATTGTTAGCTGTGGATGAAGTAAAATCGGTCAAAAAGCCGCTCACCGGCGCAAGGAACTCAAAGAAAATCAGAAGTACGTGAGAAGTAAAGATCACTAAGAAGTACATGGTGGCGTCTCGAACGATCCTGTTGAGGAGGTTTTGTGCACCGTATGCACGTCCAGTGCTTCGTCGTTTCGATGTAAACACGATGATGATGAAAGCCGAGGCATCTTTGACGAAGAGGTGAATGGTCGTCGCGATGCGGATTTCAGGGGATTAGGAACATCACGAACCATACAATAACGAAAGCACGGTACTAGTTATCTCCCCGGGCCGCCATCTTTGGAAGATACAGAGCTGGTACACATTTAGAGGAAGGACAGGAAACTCCAACGCTTTTGGGAATGGGGCCGCATCAGAGGGTCCTCCTAAATACTAGTGAGTGACGCACCAGGCTGTAACGAGAACCGAATTACAAGGTACACTCCAAACGCAAATTCCACAGAAGAAACAAGTGAAAGGCAGGCGGCTATCCACCGATTTTTCCCGGTAACGGCGTATACCCTAAGTATATGATGAGCAGTGGTTTATGCAGATGACCTCAGAGCTACAGCTGACCTCAGTGTAATTGCCGATTGGGCGAAAAATGTAGCAAGCGCGTAGTAGAACGCATGAAGCCATGCAGTTTTGTCACAGCTGTCAAGCCGATACGTAAATCACCGACGCCGATATAACCAATCCCCAAACGTTTGGGAGCGTACATCTAATGAACGCGGGTGTCAGTGGTAACGTGGGCCGTCGCATTGCAGGACACTCACCGATCTTGAGTATTCAGGACTCCAAGTCGCTGTTGGTGAGTTTAGACGGGCCACGCAGGAACAACGGGTCGACTGAAGTATATACCGACCCACTGCTAGCCACGTCAGGTACAATGGTGGCCAGTACCTGTTCTTTATCCCCTTGAGTACGAGGTGTGGAGTCACGGAAGAGGAGCGGCTATACCAAAAGGAACAACACGAAAACTGGGGTACCGTCAGTACAATCTCACCGATGCTCCAAGCTAGAGGGTGCAACGTACCTGGTGATCCCTTTCCAGGCCAGGCGTATCTGATCTGTCCTCAACGCGTCAAAAGAAATCTACTGTCTGAGCAATGGAAACACCCACCTCGTCTGGTAGTGTGATGAGATACTCATAGAACCAGAGAAAAATAACGCTGGCAATAAATCGCTGGATCCCGCTTCATCAGCTACCAACCCCACCTGAACACCCCTGCCACAAACCTTATCGATAGCTCTAGGGAAAATTGGTTCGCCGACCAGAGGATGTGGATGTGAAGGAACTCACAAGCTATTTCCGACTGAAATAAGCAGGTCCAGAGTTTCCTGGGAGGACGCCATGGTCCAACGTTCGGGGGGGGCGTTCCCGGTTATTTCGGGGAGCGGAGGTTATGAGATGAGTATCCGGGGGGGCATGGATACTTAAGTACACAATACGGAAGCGCGCAGTGATGGATATTCTTGGAACCTCGACCCACCAGACTCGCGAATCGCTCCTCACCTTCGAGGCCAACGTTAAGATTAAAACACCCAGTAGATGACTTGCCGCGTCCTCAGCCAGGGACAAGCGGAACAACGGAATAACAAGCTTCCACTTTTCTGATGACGGTGAATGGCTCTGAGATCCCTGTAGTGCACGGTATCAGCAAACTGATTCCCTCGTTGTTTGCTCGGCAGAAGGGTGATTCAATTGGGTTCTGCTATAGATTTTGACCCCAAGCGTTGAAAGTTCCCTTAAAATTTTTCCTCCAGATGCGGTTGCTTGGCAAACGGTTTTGCCGATACCGCTCCACACCAACCGGTAAGCTAAGGATGGGTCGAAGATGAATTATTTTGCGACCGCTGCAAGGCCACACCATCAGTATATCCAGGAGACATTTCCAAGGCCAGGTTAAGTTTCACGTTGCGCGGGAGATCGTAGCACCTTCGGCCGGACGAAAATTTTGATTGAGGCAAACGGCGTGACGAGCAAACAATCACGGGGATAGAGATCAGACCGGCTGGACGGTTCTCCCGTTGGCCTGGCTTTCTACTCATACTCTCTCTCGCACTCCCTGAGTCCGAAAAAATGTGTCGGTCTCGGGGCGCAAGGACGCGGAACGGTGCGAACGTTATTGTGTTTTTACTGGACGCTAGGGATCCTCCTTCGGTACGATGGTGGAGCCGTCGGCTTAAATCTGGGGTCAATCAACAGCATCTTGGGAGTGACGGTGCCTTGCTGTGTCAGGAGGTCGACAGGACGCGTGCCTGCGATGGAACTAGAACGTTGGGCAAGGTGGTTGTTGACAGGGTTGGTTTAATGCACGAAGTTCGGCCTCTGCCGGTGACCATTAGCCGACTTGGATTCCGCCCGCTGTCTACGATCATCCATCATTCATCGGGGGCGGTCGAGAACCCTCACGCAAGCAAGGACCCCCGGCGAGAACACCCCAAATTTCTTCGTATAAAAAAAATTCCAGGTATATATATACACGGTACGGCCCGGACGGCAAAAAATTCCGAGATAAGCATACACTCCGAACGATAGCAGCGTGAGTGATCTGATGACGGTGGGTTCGGAGACCGGAATCTTGTGAATGATGGATGGAAATCAGGTGAAACCACGAGGTCCCCGGATGACAACCGCCGTCCCAGCCGGTCAGTCGGGATGTAGAGAGGCTTCGACAAGGGATGACCGAGTTGGATGAGTTACCGTTCTCTTCATCTAACGGCAGTATCAACTGACAAACAATGAAGGTTACAAATCCGGAGGAACGTCTTACATTGTCCACGTCTATCGGAACTGAGGGCCGCGTGATGTCCACATCGTATTCCCACTGTGGGCAATCCAATGCTGGATCAAGGTATACTGGACCCAGAGAGATCTAGAGGTTCCATCAGTCGCGTTCTAACTGGAATCAAGGACATGTGTTCTCTCGCAGTCAGACACTACGCGGAAGTGCCCGCGAAGCATATCATATCCGAGGCCGCAGTAGGGGGTCTATGTCACCGATCACTTCTCGTTCTGTATCGGCATTCAGACCCTGCAACGGCCATTAAATATTGAGGGGAAACACGCCTGGCTTTTGTAGATCGCGTCCCTAATAGTGGTCCATCGGTAAGGAGGGAAAACGAACCGGCTCCCAGACGAACGGGCTAACCGCTCTGATCGCGTGGGCACCCGAGCGAATAGACCTACCGCCCCGGGTGGGAGGTTCACCAATCGCCACAGTACTTTAGGAGACAGACGTTGATGTGGCCCACTTGCGAGAGAAATCAAGGTGTTAAGTTTCCTCCTAAAAACTGCTCGGGCTCACAGAGCCGCGGCCTACCTAGGGAAACCTCTTTTGGAAGCCTTTGGATTGAACATCATCAGCACGTCAGTTTGAGTAAACCTGGGACAGAGTTGCCGGAGGGGGACCCATAAAGCAACGTCGCCACAAACATGAAGATATCAGACACTGAACGGAATCGTGTAACAAGAGAGTGCGCACCTGTTCTTCCAAAGTCACGGGATATACCTACAAAATTCGTCAACGAGTACTTCAAACCTCAGCACCAACACAATCTGTGAGGGAGGTGGAGTAAAAGTGTATACTTGTTTTCGTGAGGTTGACAACCCGATAGATCCAAAACAGATACCAGATGGCCGACCCCCGTCCTGAACAGCCATCGGATCCAGATCCGCAAAACGCCTAGCCGAAAAGCTCGACAAGGAGGAGCGATACAAAGACCGGGCGGGTCGGACCATCTTCAGCTGGGCCAGGGACGAAGTCCTGGATTGCGTAGCGTTCCGTGATTCCCTCCCGGAACGTGTGTGTGCGACCTGCTGGAAGAGTCCAACACGAGCCCGCGTGAAGAACGGAGAAGCTATGTTCGTTGAACCAAAGGCGTAGGCCATCACTAGAAAAAGATGTTAGCCATCAAACACCGGTGGCCTCGCCTGCTGCTAGTTCGCTGAACGCGCCCAACACCGTCCTACCATTACGCCAACAAGTCCGGGCCGGCGGAAGAATATATCCTCCCCCGCACTGGTGATATCGTGCGGCCTCGGGGTCATGAATTAGCAGACATTAGTGCAGAGCGGCGGATCCCGACCATTTTAGCGGATGGAGTGACGTGCGTCCAATGCGGCGTACGTCGTGGAAATCGAGCACAGACCACTAAGGCCGAGGGGGTAGGACGAAAGGCCGTTACACCCCTGCGAACATCCAATCACCATACTGCCGGTTATGCAGGATCCGTTGGCAGAATCCGGAGCCAGCGGCTCTACCGGCATCCAGACATTCTGAGTTTCAGCCTTTGATAGGTATCATCCAACTCAGTCCTCTATCGTCCTGAAGGCGCGGATCGGGACGGCGGGGGTGTGATTGACTGGAGATATAACTGCGGAATTCTCCGACCATCTCGAGAGGGCTTACAGAATGAAAGGACTTCCAGTTAGACCGTTTCCACAAGAGGCGCCGTTTCATACGATTAAAGGAATGGCGATGGCCATCCAACACTCCCATGATCAAGGAGTGGGTCTTATACGCAGGCCTATTGAAAAATGATTCTGAATGTCGAATCGCTCTCTGACCCGTCCCGGACCGCTGGGAGGCTGAGAAACCACCTTCACACATAGAACGAAAGTACGGACCGATCCTTCCGAGCTCGGACCCCGCCACCGGACGCCAGCCAACCAAAGACCCTGGGCGAACCGCATTTAGTCAAACCTCAGACACACGAATTCCCGGTCAAGAAAGTAACCAGGATGGGCTTGACACCTTTCGCCTGAGTGGCTATATGCAACCAAAACGAGGAACGGCTGGAATCCTGGAGTGGGTTCGATTCTGGGAACATATGACAACTTGTCCTCGTGGCTGAGGCTCTTTGCCTCTTTTGCAGGTGAACCAACCACGCGCGTTTACTTCATCTCCATCTCCGATGTGATAGATCGGGAATACCGGGTTTGGGAAGTAAAACACTAGTAGAATAGAGAGGAAAAACTGGACGCAAGGATTAGAACGTTTGGAGAGAAGTCAGATACCGGCGTACCATAAAAAGCAATACAGTTAGCACAACGCATCTGGGCCAGACAGTTTCGGATTTATCGTCGGGACCAGGTTGGGAAGGTTCCCCGTTGGGCCCGCCAGAGGACCAAAAGCCCCCGCGAAGCTGGTACATTCCCCTGGGTTTCGACCGCGTCCTCCACGCGAAGTAAACATCCGCGGCCGGGAGCGAGGAAGGTAGGGAAGCGAAGAGATGAAGGAGAAAAGCGGCGAGGTGGTTTACGAGCTGACAGGGTTGGCAGATCCAAGGGAACATCCACGGACAGAAGGCCCAAAGCCAAGGGAGAGGAAGGACATCGTAGCCCCCGAACCACCCGAACCTGTGCCACCGTCCGCAATTGTCATAAATAGGTCCGGCGTGTTCCAAAAGACAGCGCGGAGGGTTTTCTGGTATGCAGCCGTCAATCCGATCAGGGACACACGTGTTCCTGCAAGGAACGGACACGGAACGCTCCAGTTATGTGCCCTGATGTACTCTTGGCTTACAGATTAACCGGGGGATCGACCGCGGAGGTTGGCTGGTATTTTGACAGGTGTGGAAAACGAAGCAGAGTCCAGACCCCCTTCCCTGGCTAATGACCAAATAGTTACCCGGACAAGAGCGTTTGCGGTAAGATCCTACGGAGGCATCAGCAATTTGTCTGTCAGGCAACCGAGCCGGGTAGAAGGCCTCGACGCTTCGATTCAAGATCGACTCCGAAACCAAGTCGATCGTCTTCTTACCGAGCAAGCGAGAGGGTCTGCTCGCTGATGGAAGGTGGCCACCGGAGGTAATGCTCACAGACAGACCAGGGGGTGATACAGGGTAGATCGAGATGGAATAAAGCGGATTTACTTGCTATTGTACGCGTTCCGGCGAGTAGACGATTCGGAAGTACATCGGATGACGGCCAGATCACCGTGATGCATACTCCGCAGCGGTGACCTTCGGTCTACTTTCCAAAAGGAGTCGGTATAAATGCCCAAACTCCTCCAATCCAATCTGGACGGTAGTTGGATAATCGGCCGGTTAAAGTCAGGGCGAAAGGAACAAACATCAAATCGCTTCCTCGATGAAGTTTGGGAGAACTAGGCCAGTTTCGGCGAAGAAACCCGAGTCGGAGGTGTTCGCCCAGTGAACGACGGCTCGTCCATGCGATCGTTGATAAACCTGGAGGCAATCACTGTATGATAACTATTCATGGTCTGGCTAACGGATAACTGACCATCACGTTACAGATCAGCGAGGACTCGCGTCTGATATTTGAGGGGTTGCAAAACGGACCCAGTGACTCGGAACGCTCCTGGAATTTGTGCATGTGATTCGGTGACCTGTGGGAGGATCAACGGAAGCAAACCACACTGACTTCACCGCTGACACTTCGACGGGGAAGGCTGACGCTGAGTGGGGGATCGCCCGCCAAGCCACGCTTGGCGCATGCACAACCCCACACACCCATTCAATCGTGCACTTGTCCACTCGTGCCCCGGCTCATTTCCACGAGACCCAGCCTTCCAATCCACCTTGTGAAAAGGGAGACAGGCAGAGGGTGTGGCGATCAAGCGGTAAGAGGGAAAAGCACCCTAGAAATTGGCATAGGTGGAGTCAAAAGTCTTGCAACGAGGCGCGAAGAAAGAACCAAGACAACGCCGGTCATATTCTACTCACCGTGAACCTTGTTGCCCTTCAGTTAGAACCCTGACACTAGGGGCACCACGCGCGTCCCCCAAAACCTCCGCTCACCCGACGCCAGAAGGATCCGGAAAGAGCGCGGTTGTTCCACGAACGTCAAACCAAGGGCTCTCAGTTCCACAGCCGTGGGTCTGGAAATAGCACCTGCCACCTGGGGGTGTTGGGGGGCAAAGAGAAACGTCGTCGGCTAAGACGAGATATCCGAGAGAACGAGAGAAGGGAAGGACCAAACAGACGCCGGGAGAGATTGTCGATCGGGAGCGGGCCGGCTCAGCACAAGGTACAGTGAAATGAGTAGATTAGGATTGTAACTATTAAGTTGCGTACAGATCAGTACAAAACATGGCACAAATAAAACACA